>Ga0136614_10000705_pt1 | contig 17779 bp, 7 predicted proteins | sample AntDrymUQ2792106_2_FD_106643 | JGI IMG/M metagenome (GOLD analysis project Ga0136614, IMG submission 106643) | Polar desert sand microbial communities from Dry Valleys, Antarctica - metaG UQ279 (21.06) | ecosystem: Environmental > Terrestrial > Soil > Desert | place: Antarctica: Dry Valley... | reverse complement strand
TTAGGTCTGGCGTATGAACGAAAGAAACAATACCCCGAAGCGATTGCCGCATTGGAAAAGGCACGTCTGGTAGATGTCAACCCATCAAGTCTGGGATACCTCGGCTATGTTTATGCGGCGGCAGGCAAAAAAGCAGAAGCCGAAAAAGTGTTGGAAGAATTGAAGGAATTATCAAAACAGCGATACGTTTCTCCATACAACATCGCCTGTATATACGCCGGGTTGGGCGACAAAGACCAAGCCTTTGAGTGGCTAGAACGTGCATATCAGGATCGCTCTTTTTATATGGCGCTCTTAAAGACTGAGGCAGTTTTAGATAGCCTGCGTCCCGACCCGCGATTTAAGGATATGCTGAAACGGATGAATCTGCCGGAATGAACTTGAAAGTAGATGAATAAAGAACTCGAAGCCAACACCACCCTCTCCCATTACCGCATCATCTCGAAAATCGGCGCGGGCGGGATGGGTGAAGTCTATCTGGCGCAGGACACATCCGAACTCGGTCGCACCGTGGCGTTGAAGATCCTGCCGGCCGATGTTGCCAGTGACAAAGACCGCTTGCAGCGCTTTATCCAGGAAGCGCGCACCGTCTCAAATCTCAATCATCCCAACGTCCTCACCGTATATGAATTTGGTCAAACCGAGTCCGCGTCCTTCATGGCCACTGAATACGTTGATGGCGTAACGCTGCGACAGCACCTTTCAAACCGGCGTTTGAAGTTGGTCGACGTCCTGGATGTGGCGATTCAGATCGTTGCAGCATTGAACGCCGCTCATGAGGCTGGGGTCACGCACCGCGACGTCAAGCCTGAGAATGTGATGGTCCGCAAGGATCACATCGTAAAAGTGCTCGACTTCGGACTCGCGAAGCCCTCGGCGCCTTCTTCGGACAAACAGATTGACTCTGAAGCCGGCACCAAAGTTCTCGTGCACACTGAACCCGGACTGGTGATGGGTACTGTCAGTTACATGTCGCCAGAGCAGTCGGTTGGTAAGGGAGTTGACCAACGCACCGACATCTGGAGCGCCGGCGTGGTACTCTACGAGATGATCGCCGGTTCTGTCCCTTTTGCGGGGAGAGACATTCACCGCCAGATTATCGCCATTCAGGAAGCCGAGCCCGCGCCGCTCTGCCAACAAGTTGAAGGCGTGCCGGAACGCCTCGATGAGATCGTCGCCAAGTGTTTGGCGAAAGAGAGAGATGAACGGTACCAGACCGCGAAAGACTTGCTTATCGATCTGCGGAATCTCCGACGCAAGATCGATGTAGATGCCGAAATCGAGCGTACAGTAGCGCCGCCATTCCGAAGCACGAGCGGCAGCACATCGCGAGCGAGCACACAATCGACACAGGCAAACGCTGAAGCCGCAAACGCGGCACAGGTTCACCCAACCTCGAGCGCCGAGTATCTCGTGCGCGGTATCAAACAACACCGCCTCGCCGCGGTAGCCGCGGCAATCGTGCTCTTCACTGGAATTGTCGCGCTTGGTCTCTATTGGGGCGCTCGCGGCAACGACACAGGAGGTGCAATCAACTCGATTGCCGTCCTGCCGTTCCAGAACCGAAGCGCCGACGCTGACACCGAATATCTTTCCGACGGTCTGGCGGAATCGCTCATCTATCGTCTGTCGCAACTGCCGAATCTGAAGGTCAGCCCAACGAGTTCGGTCATGCGATACAAAGGCAAGGAATTTGACGCTCAGCGAATTGCCGCGGAACTCGGTGTTCAGGCCGTTATGTCGGGAAGAATGACCCAGCGCGGTGAGAATCTCAGCATCAGCGTTGAACTTATCGACGCTGCAAATAACAAGGTCATCTGGGGTGAACAGTACGAGCGCAAGATGTCAGATCTGCTTGCTACCCAGCGCGAGATCGCGACCACGATCACGGAAAAGCTTCAGGTAAAGCTATCGGGAGAAGGCGCCAAGGGCATAACAAAGCAATATACCGAAAGCAATGAGGCTTATCAGCTTTATCTCAAGGGGCGTTTCCAATGGAACAAGCGGACGATCGAATCCCTCAAACAAGCCGTCGAATACTACAACCAGGCAATCGGAAAGGATCCGGCCTTCGCGCTCGCCTACTCAGGACTGGCCGAGACCTACGTACTGTTTCCAAATTACGACGTTGCTTCGGCGAAAGATTCCATGCCGCAGGCAAAGGCATCCGCGATGCGTGCTCTGGAGCTGGATGACTCGTTGGCTGAAGCCCACACTGCACTCGGTTGGTATCTTGCGACATTCGAATATGACTGGGCCGGTGGCGAAAGGGAATTTCGTCGAGCTATCGAACTCAACCCGAAATATGCGACCGCTCACCAGTGGCTCGGCGAGCTCCTTGCCCAAACCAAAAGGTTTGACGAGGGCGAGGCCGAGAAGAAACGGGCTCTCGAAGCCGATCCACTATCGCCGGTAATAAGCTTCAACATTGGTTGGCACCTTTTTCTTGCCAGGCGCTACGACGATGCGCTTAGGGAATTCGACCGCACTGCCATTCTCTATCCTGACTTTGCGCTCGCGACTACCGGTTTATGCTGGGGCTACTATGGAAAGGGGGCGCTCGATCAGGCAATTCCTGCCTGCCGAAAGGCGCGCGAATTAATACCTGATGCGTTCAACACGGGCTATCTTAGCCTTGTGTTAGGGCGGGCCGGACAACGCGACGAGGCAAGGAAATTGCTCGACGAGTTAAAAAATGATTCGTTGCGGCGTAACGTACCTGCCATTGCTATCGCATTCGCACACATGGGGCTGGGCCAAAAAGAAGCGGCGATGGCAATGCTCCAAAAAGAAGTTGATGACCGCGGTTACTGGGCGAGTGGCTTTGCTGTGCAGCCTGAGCTTGATGAGTTTCGTTCCGATCCTCGATTTAAGGCATTGCTCAGACGAATGAATCTGCCGGAATAGAAGCATGAAACGCTGCTCCCAATGTAATCGCGTTGAAGCCGACGACACCCTCGCTTTCTGCCGCGCGGATGGCGTCGCGCTCGTTAGTGAATCACTTCCAGTATCGAGTGAAGCCGGAACAGCGACGTTTGGATCAGCCGCAACAGAGATCGAGACCAGCATCCTTCCTCACGTGAGTCGCTCAACTGGGCCAACCACAGTATTGCCTCCAGCGATAACATCGACGGAGTCGCGCGAACTTACAAAACCACAGCGTGGTTGGGTTGCCATTGCCTTAATTGCGTTGTTCGCTACGACTGTTAGTATCGGTAGTTATTTCTACTTCACGACAAAACCGCAGACGACGATCCGCTCCATTGCCGTGATGCCGTTCGTAAACGACAGTGGGAATGCCGACGTCGAGTACCTTTCGGACGGAATGACCGAGACTCTGATAAAGAGCCTGTCACAGCTGCCGAATTTGGCGGTTAAATCGAGGAGCACGGTTTTCTATTACAAAGGAAAAGAAACGTCGCCAAAGAAGATTGGCGAAGAGTTGAACGTTCAGGCTGTTTTGTTGGGCAGAGTTGGCGGGCGCGGGGACGATCTTAAGTTGAGTCTCGAACTGGTCAACACCCAAACTCAGGACGTGATCTGGAGCGAGCAATACGACCGCAAGCAGTCTGATCTTGTTTCCCTGCAAAGCGAGATCGGCAAAGATGTTTCGGCGAAGCTCAAATTAAAACTTTCGGGTGCGGACGAAGCAAAAGTAACCAAAGCCTCAACAGCAAGCCCCGAAGCGTACCAAGCATATTTGAAAGGACGTTACTACTGGAACCGTCGAACCGCGGAAAACCTTAAGAAAGCGCTCGAGCAATTCAAAGCTGCGACTGACAGAGACCCGAATTACGCACTCGCTTTCGCTGGACTCGCCGATTGTTACGCGGTCTTGCACGAATATGCAGGAACTCCGAAAAGCGAAACACTGCCTCAGGCGAAAGCTCACGCCGAGCGAGCGATAGCGATTGACGATCAACTGGCAGAGCCCCACGCATCGCTGGGAATGGTGAATCGGCAATCGTGGCAATGGGCGGAATCTGAGCGAGAATTCAAACGGGCTATCGAACTTAACCCAACTTACGCAACGGCCTATCACTGGTATTCGATACTTCTTAGAGATCTCGGACGGTTTGACGAAGCCGCCGCAGCGATCAGGCGAGGTCATGATATTGACCCGCTGTCGAGTGCGATCAGCATGAATCTTTCGATGATCTATCAAATCCAAAACGACCATCAAGCGAGCATTGAAAACTCTCTCAAAGTAATTGAGCTCGATCCGAAGTTTCCTGCTGCGCATAGTACCTTGGCACTTTCATATCTAAAACAAGGACGCAACGCCGAAGCGATTACACATTTGGAAAGGGCGGCCGAAGTGTCTAACAGAGACGCCAGTTATCTGATGGAGTTGGGTTATGGATACGGCGCGACAGGACAACGCGCGGAAGCAACGGCCACCGTTAAAGATCTGGAGGCAAAGTACGCGAGAAAAGAATCAAATGCGATGTACGTCGCCGCTGCATATTCGGGGTTAGGCGAAAAAGACAAGGCATTTGAGTGGCTGGAAAAGGCCTTTGACGCCAAAGAGGATCTAGGCCTTATCAGATGGCGAATTTTTTATGAATCTCTCCGCGACGATCCACGAGCTAAGAATCTACTGAAACGGATGGGTTTGCCGGAATAGAAATATGAAACGATGCCCTGAATGCAGGCGGGATTATTACGACGACACTCTGCTGTATTGTCTCGACGATGGAAATACGCTCCTCGAAGGGCCTGCGTCCGTGGGCGAACCGGCGACAGCGATCTTGTCAGAACCGCCTGCGTCAACAGGCGGCCAGTTCGATAGCGAGGCGGTGACAAAGGCTCAGATTCACACGACCGCGCCGGAGGCAAAGCCTCGAGGAAGTATGGGCGACTCGCCGAAAACGCACAGCTTTTCCGCAAATAGAGCCGCAAAGCCGCTAGTGGGCGCTATCGTGGCCGGGCTGATACTTGTCGGCGGGTTTTTTGGGTATCGATATTTCAGCTCGACGGGCGACGATCAGATCAATTCGATCGCCGTTCTGCCATTTCAAAACACCGGCGGAGATCCGGACGCCGAGTATCTTTCTGACGGGCTCACTGAATCGCTGATCTATCGTTTGTCCCAGATCCCGGAGCTGAAGGTCAGCCCGCGAAGCTCGGTCTTTCGTTACAAAGGCCAAACCGCCGATGCCGAAAAGGTCGGCAACGAACTGGGCGTGGATGCCGTGATGTCCGGCCGAGTCATCCAACGCGGCGACAATCTCACGATCAGCGTCGACCTCGTCGATGTGCGAAATAAGAAAACGCTTTGGGGCGAGCAGTACGAGCGGAAAATGTCCGATCTGCTCGCAACTCAGCGCGAAATAGCTGCCGAGATCGCAAGCAAACTTCAGCTAAGACTTTCCGGCGAGGGTGAGCTGAAGCTGGCAAAGAACTATACCGAAAATAACGATGCGTACCAGCTTTACCTGAAAGGCCGGTTTCACTTTGCCAAACGCAACAAGGCCGACGTCGAACGCAGCATTGAATATTTCAAACAGGCAATTGCTTTGGATCCGAATTTTGCCCTCGCATACGCGCGTCTAGCCGATTCATATAACGGCATGACGGCGTATCCGTATATGGCGCCGAAAGAAGCGATACCATTGGCAAAAACCGCAGCCAATCGCGCAATAGAGATCGATCCGTCGCTGGCTGAGGCGCACACGGCGCTGGCAAATTCGCTCGCATGCTTTGACTGGAATTGGAAGGAAGCTGAGCGCGAGTTCAAGCGGGCGCTTGAGCTTAATCCCAACGACGCCGGCACACACTGGCGCTACGGGATGTTCTACTTGATGCCGGTCGGGCGCCATGAGGAGGCGATCGCCGAGGGCAAACGGTCGCTCGAACTCGAACCGCTCGATCTTAATCACGGGGCCAATCTTTCTGGGCTTTACTTTTATGCAGGCCGGTATGACGAAGCGTTAGAGCACGCCAGGCAGGTCCACAGTCTCGACGCAAACTTTATTGTAGGCCGCTGGGCGCTTAGCCAGGCTTATATCCAGAAGGGACTGCACGCCGAGGCGATCGCGCTAAACGAGGAGGCACTCCAAACCGATCCGACAAATCCCGTGTTCCTTCGGTTTGCGGGGATCGCGTACGCAAAAGCAGGCCGTCGGCAGGATGCGGAGAGAATTATCGAGAGGTTTCGAGACATTGCGAAGACCGAGTACGTTATGTCCTACCACATTGCTCTTATCTATTCCGCTCTGGGAGATAAGGACAAAGCTCTGAGTGCACTCGAGATTTCCGTCAGTGAACACGACTATCTGCTGCCGCGGATAAAGGTGGAGCCGTTTCTCGATCCACTTCGGGACGATCCTCGATTCAAAGCGATAAATCGCAAGGCTGAATTTTCCTGGAAACGGTTTATGAAACGCTGCCCTGAATGCCGGCGGGATTATTACGACGACACGCTGGTGTATTGTCTCGACGATGGAAATGCGCTCCTCGAAGGCCCGGCGACCGGATCTGGTGCGGGCGACGAACCGGCGACGGCGATCTTGTCAGTCCGGGCGGCGTCAGCGGGCGGCCAGATTCTCGGCGAAGCTCCCACCAGACATCATATAGGTAGTACACCGGCGTATTCGAATTCGATCGCAGTTCTCCCGTTCGTGAACATGAGCCCGGATGCCGAGAACGAATACTTCTGCGACGGCCTGTCGGAAGAACTCCTGAATGCGCTGGCCAAGATCGATGATCTGAAAGTGGCAGCCCGCACGTCGGCGTTTTCCTTCAAAGGCACGAACACAAACGTCAACGAGATCGGCAGGGCATTAAATGTAAAAACTGTGTTGGAAGGCAGCGTCAGGAAGTCAGGGAATCGCCTTCGCATCACGGCGCAGCTAGTGAATGCTTCCGACGGTTATCATCTCTGGTCCGAGCGATACGACCGTGAGATGAAAGACATCTTCGACGTGCAGGATGAGATAACGGTTGCGGTGGTCGATGCACTGAAGGTAAAGCTCTTTGGTGAAGAGAAGGCCGCCGTGTTGAAGCGCCATACCAGGAACCCGGAAGCGCTCGAGTTTTATTTGCGAGGCCTTTCCTACTTCACAAGGTTTACGCCGGAGTATTTTCAGAAAGCGATCGAAAGTTTCGATCAGGCCATCGCGATCGATCCCAACTATGCGTCGGCTTATGCCGGGCTGGCCGAGAGTTATTCCGAAATGTCCTTCTTCGGTTCGCCGGGTGAATGGATGCCCAAAGCAAAAGAGGCGGCTCTCAAAGCATTGGAACTCGATAACACGCTTGGCAACGCTCACAATTCTCTCGCCGTCACTAAGATGTATTACGACCGGGACTACGCCGGAGCCGAGCATGAGTTCAAACGCGCGATCGCTCTCGATCCGGGAAGCGCTCATGTACATATGGTGGTACGGCTGGTACTTGGGGTTGACGCGCCGATTTGACGAAAGCTTGGAAGTGATGAAGCGGGCGCAGGAATTCGATCCGCTCTCCCACCTGATCGGTTTCGGGGTTGGAGCGATCTACTTTTGGTCGGGACAGTCCGAGCGCGCGATCGACCAATTACAAAGGGTCGTCGAGTTGAATCCAAACTTCCGATTAGCCTACTCATATCTCGCAGAGGCTTATTTGGAAAAGGGGGACTTCGCATCGGCAATTGCCACATTTGATAATGCTCCGATAGCGCTAAACGACCCGATTTCGTTATCGGCTGCGGCGTACGTATACGCGAAAGCCGGAGACCGTCACAAGGCGCTCAAGATTCTCAATGAATTAGAGAAGCAATCGAGCCAAGAGTACGCGCCGGCGGTTCACATCGCACAGATCTACGTGGGACTTGGTGACAACGAACAAGCTTTTGCGTGGCTTGAAAAGGCTTGCGACGAACGTTCCGTATGGTTGATCTGGTTGGGAGTGGATCCGACATTCAATCCCCTGCGCTCCAACCCTCGCTTTGAAGACTTATTAAGGCGCGTCGGGCTGCCGCAGAGCTTCGATAACTAAGGATGAGTCTGGTAACAGGAACAAAGCTCGGCCGCTACGAAATCCGCACGCAACTTGGCGCGGGTGGAATGGGCGAGGTGTATCTGGCGCAGGACACAAAACTCGATCGCAAAGTCGCATTGAAAATTCTGCCGGCCGACGTAGCGTCGAATCGCGATCGCATGGACCGCTTTGTTCGCGAGGCAAAGTCGGCGGCGACGCTCAACCACCCCAACATCGCGCACATCTACGAAATCGGCGAGAGTGACGGCACGCACTACATTGCGATGGAGTTTATCGACGGCCAAACGCTCCGCGATAAGATCCACAGAGACAGAGCACCACTTCCGAAGCTGTTGAAGTATCTGATTCAGGTGGCGCAGGGATTGTCGAAAGCCCATGCGGCGGGAATCGTTCATCGCGATCTCAAGCCCGACAACATCATGATCACGCGCGACGACTACGTGAAGGTTCTGGACTTTGGTCTGGCGAAACTCGTCGAACCGCAAAGGGGCTTTGGGTCCAACGAAAGTGGTTCGAGCGAAATCGCGACCGCTGTTATGCAGCAACCGGGACTCCCAGCGAGACAAACTGGCTGGGATAGTGGCCATTCAACGCCGGGAATGGTGATAGGCACTATCGGCTATATGTCTCCCGAGCAGGCTGCTGGTCGCGTGGACGAGATCGATCTCCGTTCCGACATCTTTTCGTTTGGCTGCATTCTCTTTGAGGCAGCCACGGGCCAGCGAGCTTTCGCAGGCAAGGATGTTCTGGACTCGCTGCACAAGATCGTTCACGCGCCGACACCGCTGTTGAAGGATGCGAACCCGCTCGCGCCGGCTGAGCTACAACGCGTAGTCCGCCGATGTCTGGCGAAGGAACGTGAGAAGCGTTATCAGTCGATTAAGGAGTTGGCGATTGAGCTCGACGATCTCGAGCAAGAGTTAAGGGGATTTACGGAATCGGAGTATTCAGGTCGTCCGACTCCGGCAACAAGTGCATCAACGTCCGGGATGACACGCGGAGATGAAGGATTCAGGATTGCAGTCCTGCCTTTCAAGGTTCGCGATGCCGATCCCGCCGTCGAGGTACTTGCTGACGGGCTATCCGAGGAGATCGTGACCGGCCTTTCGCGGTTTCGGTATCTGTCGGTCGTCACGAGCACCTCGGCGGTTCGCATGAAGGGAGAGATTGAAAACGAGGGGTCCCTCGGCGCCAAACTCGGCACACGCTACGTGCTGGAAGGAAGCATCCGCAAGGGTGGCTCCGCCATTCGAGTAAGTGTCCAACTCGTCGACACGGAGACTGGAGCGCAGCTATGGTCCGAGACTTACAATCGGGACCTCCAGACTTCGACGATTTTTTCAGTTCAGGACGACGTCGCGGGCCGCATCGTTGCAACTGTAGCCGATAGCTACGGAGTGCTCGTGCATTCGATGAGGGCCGCGATCCGGAAGAAGGAAGACGCCGATCTCACGCCGGTTGAGTGGCAGTTTCAGTATTTCGCCTACCGAGAGCAGATCACACCCTCGTCACACGCCACGCTCAAAAGCCGGCTGCAGCAGGTTGCGCAGATGAACGTGGGTCAGTCGGACCTGTGGGCCTGCCTCGCGCAAGTCTATGTCGACGAATACGCGTTTGGCTTCGAGGACGACGCGACCTCTCTCGATCGAGCACTGGCTGCGGGCCGCCGCGGGGTAGAGTTGGATCGAGCGAACCAGTTCGCGCTCGTTGCCCTTGCTCAGGTGCACTTCTTCCGCCAGGACCTCGCAGCGTTTGGTCCAGCGGCCGAGCGCGCGATGGCACTCAATCCGCTCAACACTGACGCGCTCGGGATCCTCGGGTTACAGATCGTGCACACCGGCGAGTTCGAGCGCGGCACGGCGATCGTGCGCCGCGCAATGGCACTCAATCCGAACCACGCGGGCTGGATGCACTTTGCTCCCCTCTGGGATCACTTCCACAAGGGCGAGTACGAGCAGGCCCTCGAGTGCGCGAACCGAGTGGACGTACCTGGACTCTTCTGGCCATTCCTCGTAATGGCGTCGGCCTGCGGACACCTCGGCCGGCGCACCGAAGCCGAAGCGGCGGTCAAAGATCTGTTGGCCCTCGATCCTGAATTTGCGGCGCACGTGCGCTCGAACATTGAAAGTTGGCATTTTGCGAGCGGCCTGCTTGAGCCCTTGCTCGAAGGACTTCGCCAAGCAGGACTGGAGATTGCCAACGAACAGCCGACGTCAACGTGGGTAGTCCCATCTCTTCCTTCGAGTGAGACTCGCGTCGATGAAGGCTTCTCGGTCGCTGTGCTCCCGTTCAAGTCTTCGGGCACGGCGGCGGAACTCAAGGCGCTAGCCGAAGGACTGTCGGAAGACATCGTCACGGGGCTGTCGCGTTTCTCCTATCTCCGTGTGATAGCGCGTGGCTCAACAATGCGCTACGCAAACCAGACGACGGATCTGCGGACTGTCGGTAAAGAACTTGGCGCGCGTTATGTGATGGAAGGCACGCTCCGTCACGTGAGTAGGAAGCTGCGCCTTGCCGTGCAACTCGTCGATGCAACCACGGGCGCCCACCTGTGGGCGGAAAACTACGAGCGAGAATTCAGTCCCGAAAACATTTTTGAGTTACAGGATGACCTAGTTCCACGCATTGTCTCAATCGTCGCGGACTGGTACGGCGTTCTACCGCATAGCATGAGCGAAAGTGTTCGCCTCAAACCTCCAGACAAACTGAGCCCTTACGAAGCGTTACTTCGGAGCTTCGGTTACTTCGAGAACATCGCTCCTGAAGAACATGCCATTGTCAGATCCAGCCTGGAGCGAGCCGTCGCTCAAGAGCCAGGCAACGCCGACGGATGGGCCATGCTTTCAATGATGTACGGTGAAGAGCACAGGTTCGGGTTCAACGTGGAGCCTGATTCACTGGGGCGCTCACTTGGGGCCGCGCGACAAGCAGTTGAGGCTGCCCATGCCAATCATTTCGCCTGGCTTGCTCTAGCCCAGGCACTGTTCTTTCTCAAGGAATTCGACGCTTTTCGCGACGCGGCAGAACGGGCAATCACACTTAACCCGATGGACGGATCCACGGTTGAATACCTGGGCCACTTGATTGCCTTTTCGGGCGATTGGGACCGAGGCTGCGAATTGGCGGACCGGGCGCGGCAACTGAATCCTAATCATCCCTCGTGGTATTGGTCAGTACCTTTTCTCGATGCCTATCGCAAAGCCGATTACCTTAGCGCCCGTCGCTTCTTACTGAAGGGAAATCCGCAGAAGAATTATTTGATGCAGGCACTACTCGCCGCAGTACAGGGCCAGCTTGGGGAACGTGAGGCTGCAAACAAGGCCTTTCGAGAGGTGCTGACAATGATGCCGGACTTCCCCTTGATAGGACGTAGTGAGTTTGCGAAGTGGTACCTTCCGGAACTCGTTGATCAGTTGATGGACGGCCTTCGCAAAGCGGGACTGGAGATTCGCGATGAAGAGTCGGCGTCAACGTCCTTAACCCCATCCCTTGCTTCGAGCGAGACGCGAGCGGATGAAGGCTTCTGGGTTGTGGTTCTTCCGTTTAAGTTCACCGGCTCCAATACCGAAGTCGCAACTCTTGCTGAGGGACTCTCTGAAGAAATCGTAACCGGCCTGTCGCGCTTTTCTTACCTGCGAGTAATCTCGCGCAGTTCACCCTTGCGATACGCCAGCGAAACCAGTGATGTGCGCAGTGTGGGCAGGACGCTTGGCGCGCGTTATGTGATGGAAGGTAGTCTGCGCCTCGCCGGCTCATCTTTGCGCGTGTCAGTACAACTCGTCGACTCAAGCACCGGGGCTCATCTGTGGGCTGAGACATACAATCGTCAATTCCGCGCCGAGGACATATTCGCGCTTCAGGATGATCTCGTGCCGAGGATCGTCTCCACCGTAGCTGACATTAACGGTGTCCTGCCTCGGAGCATGAGTGAAGCCGTGTGCAGTCGGAGTCCCGATGAGTTAACTCCCTACGAAGCTGTACTGCGCAGTTTCCGCTACTTCGACCGGGTGACACCCGAAGAGCTTACCTCTGCGCGATCTTGCCTTGAGATAGCGGTGGAGAAGGCGCCGACCTATGCGGATGCGTGGGCCATGTTGGCGTTATTATGTGTTCAGGACTATGCCCAAGGCTTCAACCTGCGGCCGGATTCCCTAACCCGTGGGACAATGGCCGCTCGGCGCGCAGTCGAGGCGGCGCCATCCAATCATCTTGCGCATTTCAGTCTGGCCCAGGCGCGCTTCTTCCAAAAAGAACTCCAGAGTTTTCGTAATGCGGCAGAACGCGCCGTTGCGCTCAATCCGATGGACGGAAACTCACTCGCTTTCATTGGTGAGTTGCTGACCTACGTGGGTGATGAGGAACGTGGTCTCGCGCTCGCCACTCGCGCCAAAGAAATTAATCCCAATCATCCCGGTTGGTTCTGGTATGCCGACTTCTTTCATGCCTATCGCCAAGGCGACTACCGCGGCGCACTCGACTTAATCCTCAAAACGAATTTGCCAGGCCACTGGGGAATGCACGCGGGTATTGCCGCCGCCGCTGGCCAGCTGGGAAACCATGAAGCCGCCGGCAAAGCGATTCGAGATTTGCTGAAGCTGCGTCCGGATTTCTGCAGGACGGTACACAACGAGCTAAGTAAGTGGTTTGATCGTGAGTTGCGCGAGCACCTTATCGATGGCTTGCGTAAGGCTGGGTTGGAGATCGTCGGCGAAGAGCCAGCCGTACATCACGTTTCCAGTGAGATTCGAGCGGATGAGGGATTCTGGATCGCTGTCCTGCCCTTCAAGGTCGTGGGGCCAGGCACTGAACTTGAAACGCTTGCTCTCGGAATGACTGAGGAGATCGTCACCGGGTTTTCGCGCTTCTCGTACCTGCGTGTGATGGCGCTAGGTTCGACGAAGAAACACGCACAGTCTGGAGACCTTCGCCGTATTGGTGCTGAGTTGGGTGCGCGCTACGTGATGGAGGGGAGCATTCGTCAAGCCGGCTCGACCGTTCGTCTGGCAGTGCAACTTGTTGATGCGAGTAACGGCGCTCACCTCTGGGCAGAAACGTTTGATCGGGATTTTCAACTTGACCAGATCTTTGCCATGCAGGACGAGTTGATTCCACGAATCGTCTCGACGTGTGCAGATCACTTCGGAGTTTTAGCGCGGAGTATTAGCGATGCGATTCGCGGAAAGGAGTCGAGTCAGCTCAGCCCATATGAAGCGCTCATGCGCGGCTTCGGATATCACTACCGCCTCAATCCTCAGGAGCACGCCGAAGCGCGCGACATTCTTGAGGAGGCTGTAAAGGAAGCCCCGAACAATGCCGATTGCTGGGCGATGCTATCGTGGGTTTACTCCCATGAATACGGCCACGGCTTCAACACTCAACCAGGTTCTCTTGATCGAGCACTGGCTGCCGCTCGGCGAGCTGTCGATCTTGCCCCGACCAATCATCTCGCCTATCAGACCCTGGCTGTGGCTCTGTTCTTTCGCAAGGAGCGGGCAAACTGTCTCAGTGCTGCTGAACGAGCGCTGGCGCTCAACCCGTTGGATGCAAGCAATGAGGCTATCTTCCTTATTACTTTCGTAGACGACTGGGAACGCGGCTGCTCCCTTATCAGGCGGGCGATGGATCTCAATCCATATGTTCCCGGATGGTATCGTGTGATTCTCGCTCTCAACGAGTACCGCAAAGGCAACTACCGCGAAGCTGTCGATGAAACCGTGAAGGCCAACGCGCCGGGTATCTGGACTGACATTGTGCTTTCCGCTGCTTATGCACAGCTTGGTGAACAAGCAGCAGCCCGCAACGCCCTGAGTAACCTGCTCGCTGAAAATTCTGCTGAATCAGCTCGCGAGCTGCTCACGAAATGGTTCGACGAAGAATTAGTGGAGCATTTGGTCGTAGGTTTACGTAAGGCGGGATTCGAGATTGGAGCCGACAAAAGCACCACGAGCTCGACTGCAACATCTGAAGCAACTTCCGCGACCACAGAAATTGCTGATGAGAAACTTGGAGAGACAATCGCCGCCTCCGGCTTCGAAGGTCGTCCCGCCATCGCGGTCCTCCCGTTCGACAACCGCTCCAGCGATCCCGAGCAGGAATATTTCGCCGACGGTCTGGCCGAGGACCTGATCACTCGCCTGTCGCTTTGGCGGTCATTTCCCGTCATCGCGCGCAACTCGAGCTTCGTCTACAAGGGCAAGGCCGTGGATGTGAAGAAAGTGTCTGCCGACCTCGGCGTGCGTTACGTGGTCGAAGGGAGTGTGCGCAAAGCGGGCAATCAGGTGCGCATCGCCGCGCAGCTGATCGACGCGTCCACAGGGCAACACGTCTGGGCCAAGACCTACGACCGCGAACTCACGGACGTGTTTGCCGTTCAGGACGAGATCAGTGGGGCCATTGCGGCCTCGCTCGTCGGCGACCTGCAGCGTGCCGAACACCAGCGCGCCCAGCGCCGTGCGCCGGAGAACCTGGAGGCGTGGGGCCTTTACCAGCGAGCTCTACCGCTGCTCTACCGCTTCACGCGCGAGGACAGCAACCAGGCGCGCGCACTGCTTGAACGCGCTACCGCGCTCGACCCGCAATTCTCCACAGCGCTGGCGCGCCTGGCGGAGTTGGGAGTCTGGGAGTTCATTTTCGCGTGGACCGATTCCCCGCAGCAGACGCTCGACGGCGCAGTTGCCCAGGCGCGTCGCGCCGTTGACCTGGACCCCACGGACGCGGAGGCGCGTTCCGAGCTGGCGTTCGCGCTGATGACAGCAGGGTTCGGCGACGCAGCCCTCGAGGCGGCGCTGCATGGCCTCGATCTCAACCCGTGTCTGCCCTTCGCATTGATCGTCGAGGGTTATCTGCGGAACCTGTCCGGGAACCCACCTGAAGAGAGCATCGAGCTCATGGAGCGCGCCATGCGGCTGAGCCCGCACGATCCGGCAGAATTCCTTTTCTTCGACGTCTTGTCGGCTGCGTACATGAACGCGGGACGTTACGCCGAGGGGCTGGCGGCTGGGCGGCGCCTGGTCGCGCTCTTGCCCAGCTATTACTGGGGCTACCTCTGGAGCGCCATGAACGCAGTCGGGCTCGGCCGGCACGAAGAGGCCCGCGCGATGATCCGCGACGCGCGACAGGTCCATCCCGGGCTGTCGCTCGCGCTGGCGCGTCAGGCCCTCGGTGCGATGGCGCCGGATGTGGAACGTCGCTTCACAGAGGCTTTGCGTCAAGCGGGACTAGAGGAGAATAACGAAGAGACAAGGATTTGAGTGAGCGGTCTCAATTCAGAGGAACCCAGAAATCTATGAAACGCTGCCCCCAATGCAATCGCGTCGAGACCGACGATTTACTTGCTTTCTGTCGCTCGGATGGTGCGGCGCTGGTTAGCGAATCGTCGAGCCTCGGCGATGAAGCGGGAACGGCACAGCTCGCAGCTGATGCGAGTGAAGTTCACACAAGCCTTCTTCCACACAACACTCATGCCAATGCCAGTCGTCCTACCGGTCCGACGACTGCGCTTCCCATAGCTTCTACACCAGCGACAGGCGCGCTGGCTAAATCGCGACCAAAGAGGGCTGTGCTAATCGCCATCGCAGCCGTTCTTGTCATGGCCATCGGCATCGTTGGGTTTTTCATCGTGAGAAAATTCAGCGCTTCACGAAGCGGGCAAGCCATCGAGTCGGTTGCGGTTTTACCTTTTGAGAACAAGAGCGGAAACGCGGAATCGGACTATCTGTCGGACGGTCTGGCCGAGTCGCTCATCTATCGTCAGACCTAATCTAAACATGAAATAGAGTAGGACAGCGGAGGGCGCTACCACTGGAATCAAAGAACCGAGGACGGGCTGAAGAAGAACGCGCAGTATTTCCAGCAGGCGGCACAGTCTTGACGGCGCCGCTCGGACACGCCGGGCAACCGTGAAGAGGCGATTAAGACGATTGATCTGCTTAAATAATCGAAGCGGTATTATGTCCCTGCTTTTAACTTGGCGCGCGTTTGACGAGCGATCCAGTTGGCTGGTGTCCTTGAGGGGAGCCGCTGCTTGAGGGCCTGCGTTCAGACCCGCGCTTTGTTGAGTTTTTGGGCGTTTGAATCTGGCGTCCTGAATTGCCCGGAAGCAATGCATGGGAGGCCGCTGCAGTCTTGACCGGCGTAGAAGCGCTTTTGCTTTTTCACCCTCGGACGTAGCTATTCCCGGGTCAACGAAATGAGAGAATAATGGCTGGAGCAAAATTGGTGTTTCTCGTCGCGGAAGAAGAGAGCATAAATTTCTAACCTGAGGTACTTGCTGGACGGGACAGGTGCAGCATCAGTATAGACCCTGGTCAAGTGGCTGATAATGGTTCCTAACGGTCTCTGCACCGAGAGTGCGCTCGAAGAGCTCGCTGATGAAGGTCCCTAGAATCACATGAGGTGTCCCGCAAATGTCCCGCAACTACTTGCACATTCAGTTACTCGATGCACAGCATGCACAGTAGGCACATGCGTTTTTCCTAAGCATTTGTGTAAGTGTTGCAAACCAAGGGCGCCTGAATCACATTCCCAAGCTGAAAGTTGCGAGTTCGAGCCTCGTCGCCCGCTCCAAAATTCTTAGGTAAGTGATCAGCTTCGGAAATAGTAAATTCCTTTCAGACCTTCCTCGAATACTCCTTGGAGTCCGAGGGACTCATGTGCATCGGTTGACCTACCAGTTTGTCAATCTTCTCCTCTAATCGGCTAAGTCGGGAGGCGCACTAGAGTCTGTTACAGGTACTCGACGTGATTCTCTATCTCACCGGACGCCAGCACACCTTACAGCAATATCAGCGCGCTTATCAGCTCGCCAATTGTCCTCCTTGGATTGGCGTAGCCGATTCCGGCGTGCGACACACCTTCGGCAGCGAGCGTGAGGAAGTCAGAATCCATGGTCACCATTACTCGCTTCTCACTTAGCGCAATAGCCAGTTGTTCGCGATCAGACAAGCCGGTCTTGCCCGCTTCCTGCCACAGTCAGTACATTCACGCCGCGACGCCGCAAACCCTCAGCGACTGCACCGCGGATATGCTCGTCCAGGTAGAACTTAATCTGCTCCATGGAGCAGTTTCTCTTTTAGTCGGAAGGAAACCGCGCGCGCAACTCATCGGCAAGTTCGTCGTTGTGACGAATGTCGTTGCGAATCTCTGCGACGTTATCGAAGTAGTACGCCAGGGCGGCGTAACATCGCTCAGGCTTAGTTCGGGGTAGGCCCCGACTATTTCATCTGGGCTCATACTCAAATCCTCATGCCAGATGACAATGTCCATCACGCGGATTCGATGACCGGCAATGCATGCCTTACCACCGTAAATGTCGGCGTTCTTGATGATGCGCTCTATGGTGACGTTTGACTGGATCAGCTGCTTCCGATCGCCCTTTAGTCGTACAAGCGATTCTAACACGAAGCCGTGCCCCGCAAAGGGCTTGGGGTAATGGCAGGCTGTAAAGATCGGTTACACGTGATACCTGACCTCCTTCGAAGTCTTGAACACGGCAAGAATGCATGGTTCAAGTCTGGGCGTGCCCAAAGCGAGTCTTTGGAAGTGCGTCGAGAGAGTGTGGCTCAGGGAGGGTGTTTGAAAAGGAGCTTGGCGTGATGGAGTTTGTCCCGCAAATGTCCCGCAGTAATGTGCCTTATGGCTCACGAAAGCACAGCATGCACATGCAGTTTTCCTGAGCATTTGTGTAAGTGTTGCAAATAAAGGCCGCCCGGATCATTCCCAAGCTGAAAGTTGCGAGTTCGAGCCTCGTCGGCCACTCCAAACCTTCACGAAATCGATTCAGCCTCACTGGTGGGCT
>Ga0136614_10000703_pt1 | contig 17790 bp, 12 predicted proteins | sample AntDrymUQ2792106_2_FD_106643 | JGI IMG/M metagenome (GOLD analysis project Ga0136614, IMG submission 106643) | Polar desert sand microbial communities from Dry Valleys, Antarctica - metaG UQ279 (21.06) | ecosystem: Environmental > Terrestrial > Soil > Desert | place: Antarctica: Dry Valley... | reverse complement strand
TCTCTGCCACGACCTTTACGCGCAGAATCTCGCGGCGCTCTATCGTTTGCTGAAGCCCGGCGGACAGTTGCTTTTCTTTGAGGCCAACCACTGGAACCCGCAAGTTTTTCTGAAGAATACGATTCGGCCGCTCGGGCGTTGGAGCGGTGACGCCGGCTGTCAGATCGGGATGCGGAAGTATCAGTTAATGAAGCAGGCTTCGCATCAAGGCTTCACGCACATCGAGGTGATCCCTTACGACATCGTTCACCCCTTAACGCCGCGCCCGTTGGTCCGCGCCGTGCAGTCGGCCGCCTTCATTCTCGAACACGCGCCGCTCGTTCGTGACCTTTGCGGCACGCTCTACATCTGGTTAGTCAAACCGGGCAGGGCGCGTCGCCACAACGTCAACCTTGCCACACACCCTGAGTTGTTCGATTCGACTTCGTTTGTGATTCCGTGTCACAACGAAGCAATGAACATCCCGCGCCTCGTCGAAGCGCTCGTCGAAACTTACGACGAGTACATACACGAAATCATCATCGTCAATGACAACAGCACAGACCGAACCGCGGAAGTCACCCGCGAAGTGATGGAGAGGGAGTCGCGCGTGAAGCTGATCAATCGTCAGCCGCCGAACGGCGTCGGGCGCGCGCTGCGTGACGGCTACGCGGCGGCGACGGGGCGCTACATCCTGACGATGGATTGCGATTTCGCGCTCATCCTGCCGGAGTTTCGCGATCTCTTTGACCGCATCGCGGCAGGGCGCGACGGCGCAATCGGCAGCCGCTTTTCTTACGAGTCGGTCTTGATTAACTATCCGTTCTTTAAGATTCTGTGCAACCGCAGTTTCCACTTGCTCGTGAAGTTGATGTTACTAAGCCGCGTGCGCGACGTCTCGAACAACCTGAAGCTGTACCGCGCCGAGATTCTGAAGAATTTGGAGATCGAAGAACCGCACTTTGCGGCGAACATGGAGACGGGCCTGAAGCCTTTGCTCTCCGGCTACGACATTGAGGAAGTGCCGATCTCTTGGATCAACCGCACGGCGGACATGGGCACGTCATCTTTCAAGATCGTTAAAGTCGCGCCCAATTATTTCAGGGCGCTGATGCGGACGATCTGGAAGGTCTGGCGCGGGCGGCGTGATTTTAGGAAGAAAGCCGAAACGCGCGCGCAAGCAAAGCTCAACACAAGCGACGAAGCGTCTGTGAGATTGGACGGTGAGCAGCAGCCTCATCACAGTCAATCGGAGGTGTGCATCGAGGAAGATGCTCTTAAATCATAAAGAGCGTTTTTCGTTATTACTATCAAGCGAGACGTTGAGCGGCCTCTCCGACTCGTCCGGTGGCAGCCCGGCTTCAACCGCGCTTGGACTCATGGGGAAGATTTCTACTAGTTGATTATGCGCTTCCTACAACAACATGTGCGCTCGGCAGAGGCGCTCGCAGCCCGACTCGAAAAAAGCGGCTTCTTGCTGTTCGGTGCCTTGTCAATTTTGTACTGGGTCGTCACCTACGTGCTGACCAGACGGAAATTGATGTGGAACGATGAGCTGTATACCTATTACATCGCGCGCCTTCCCACGATGGCTGATGTGTGGGCGGCGCTGATGGCGGGCGGTGAGCAGACTCCGCCGTTCTTCTACGTGATCACCCGCCTGTCGTTCGCCTTATTCGGCGTTAATAACCTCTCGCTGCGCTTGCCGGAGATACTCGGCTTCTGGGTGATGAGCTTGTGTCTGTTCGTCTTCGTCGCCCGCCGCGCCTCGACGTTTTACGCGATGTTGGCCGCGATCTTTCCGCTCGTCTCGGGAGCTTATTTTTACGCCTTTGACGCGCGCCCTTACGGTCTCGTCCTCGGCTTCGGCGCGCTCGCGCTGCTGTGCTGGCAATCGGCAACGCTTAATCGCTGGCGTTTATTGTCGCTGATCTGTTTGGCGCTCAGTCTCGCAGCGGCGCTCTCCGTCCATTACTACGGCATCTTTATCATTTTTCCGCTCGTTGCGGGAGAGGCGGCGCGCACGCTGACGCGACGCCGCTGGGACCTGCCTGTTTGGGCAGCGTTCGGTTTAGCTATGACACCGTTGCTGTGGCATCTGCCTTTGATCAAACAGGCGCAGGCTTACACCAGCACTTTCTGGGCACCACCGGCTTGGGTCCACATTCCAGAGTTTTACGCAAACCTGCTCGCGCCGATGGTTTTGCCGCTGACCGCTGTGCTCATTTTGGCGGGAATTTACCTGACGGTTTTTCCTAACGATGAGAGCGCGGCAAAGCAAGCTGCGCCGCCCCCGCCGCCCGTTCATGAAATCGCCGCCGCCTGTGGGTTTATCGTGATTCCGATCATCTGCGTGATCTTGGCCAAGCTCGCAACCGGAGCTTTCGCCAACCGTTATGCGCTTCCTGCCGTCATCGGTTTCGGTATCCTCGTGGCTTTGATCGCCGCCAAAATTTTCAACAACCGTGCAGTGATGGGGCTGGCGCTGGTGATCTGTTTCGGCGGTTGGTTTTTGTTGACCCAAGCGCGCGAGATAAGAGACCCGACGAGCAATTCGATGGGGCCTTTTACCAATGAGGCGCTCCACAGCGGGATTAAATTATTTCAGTCCGAGCGCGAGCAAACCCTGCCAATTGTCGCCGCCGAGCCGCACACGCTCGTCAACTTTTCGCACTACGCGCCGCCGGAGATTGCTTCCCGCATGGTTTACTTGGCTGACCCAGCAATCGCGCTGAAGCGTCTCGGACATAATAGCGTCGAGCGCGGCATGGTCGATTTGATCAAGCCGTGGTTCGGTATGAATGTCACCGACTATAAATCTTTTGTCGCCGAGCATCCGCGGTTTTTGGTTTACGGCAACTTCGGCAATCTCAGTTTCTTAAATTGGGTACTGCCCGAACTGCAAGCAAACAATCTGCGGGTTGAGTTTCGCGGGCGCAGCGGAGAGAACCTGTTCTTTCTGGTTTCTCGTGCTGAGGGGGCCGCCGCTTCCGCCTCTGAGCACGGCAGCGAATCTTCGCCGGGGCAATAAAAAGCCCGGTTACAAGTCCTGACAGATGATTAACAGTTTGCATTCTTGTCTCACGGCGGACAAAACGGCGACCACCTCTGCCGCGCGTGCAGCGGCGGAACCAAGCAACTCATTGACCGGGTGGTTGAAGAGCGAAAAAATCTTACTCCTTATCTTGCTGGCCCTGACCATTGCGACATGGCTGCCGCGCCTGAAAGGCCCGATTGATCTGCGTTGGGACGGCGGGGTTTACTACATTCTGGGAACTGCCCTCGCCGAAGGCAAAGGCTACAAGCTGCTCAGCGAACCGGGCGAGATGGAGGCCGTGCAGTATCCGCCGTTGCTGCCCGCGATCATCGCCGGTCATCAACTAGTTCTCGGAACAAATGACCCGACGGTGGTGGGCAAGTGTTTGAGAATCTCGGCTTTCATCATCTTCATCATTTACATCTCCGTCGTCTTCCGGTTTCTCAAAAGCTACCTTCCGTTGCCCTATGCTTTTCTCGCCGCCGTGCTTTGCCTGTTTAGTCTGCACGTCTATTTTCTTTCCGATCTGCTGTTCCCCGAAATTCTCTTTAGCCTCGCCACGCTCCTTTTTATTTTATGCGGCAGAAAAGAGGCGAGCCGCGTCCACTCGGTCTTAGCATACCTGTTTGCCGTCGTGTCGTATGCCATACGCACGGTCGGGATGGCAGCGTTCGCCGCGTGGGTGCTGGAAAGCCTCGTGAGAAGACGATTCAAGCAAGCTGTATTGCGCGCGGCGCTCGTCGTAGTCCCTATTCTTTGCTGGCAGTTCTATATCGCTTCCGTCGAGTCGAGCTACGAGTATAACCATCCGGCTTATGCTTACCAGCGCGCGCCTTACATGTTCTACAACGTCAGCTACGCCCGGAACGTCTCTCTCAGGGACCCGTTCGCTCCCGAAAAAGGGAACACTTCGCCCGTGAAAATTGTGCGGCGCTTTGTTCGTAACGCGCTTTCCATTCCGGCCAGTCTCGGAGAAACTTTGACTACATCGCGCGGCTACTGGGAAACATGGCTGGCGCTCGCGTCCGGCGACGGTACGAGCACGCGCCTGCTCATTTCGCGGGGCGTTCTCGTGCTGCTGTATATCATTGGCCTTTTCGTGCTGTGCGGTCTGGCTCTGCAATTGTTACGGCGGCAGTGGCTTGTCCCGCTTTACGCATTTATCTACTTAGCCGCGATCTGCTTGACGCCCTTCCCCGGACAGTACCTGCGGTACTTAATGCCGGTGGTCCCTTTCTTAGCGCTGTCCCTAATGGTCTTTCTCTCAGCCGCGAGAGAGGCTTCGCGCCGCCGTCTTCCTGCACAGTGGGCGAAGCTCGGCTCATATCTCGCCGTCGCGACTCTTTCGGTAGCTTTGCTGACGGAGGTCATCTGCTTCGTTGTGATTTACACACAAGAGCATCAGCGAATCGCCTACCGTGATCGTAACGGCCAGTTGGTAGAGTACCGGCTGTTCTTCTATAACAAGTCGTATCAGGGTTTCGATCACAGCGTCAATTACGTGCGACAACAAGCGCAGCCGGATGATGTCATCGCCGCCGGGACGCCGCATTGGATTTATTTGCTAACAGGCTTGAAAGCCGTGATGCCGCCTTTTGAACAGGACGCCGCGAAAGCGCAGCAGCTACTTGATAGCGTGCCGGTCAGCTACCTCATCGTCGGTCAAGATGTGGTGGGGGCGGAGCGGTATACTCTGCCCGTCGTGCGGCAGTTCCCGGAGCGATGGAAACAAATCTATTCCACGCCGGAAGGCGGGTGGGCCGTCTATCAGCGGGTTAATCGTTAAGAGAGTCTACAAGCTGCCGGGAGCATGGAGTTCGGCTGCGCGAAACTGTGTCGCGCACCGACGAGTTAAGAAGGAAGTTGCTTTTGACCCTGAAGACCACGCAGTAGAGTTTGCGGGCGGCGTGCCACCCTTCGGTATATCCTGAACTTGCCGTCCGGGGAAGAGTATATTTGCTCCCACAGCTCCGGGTATCTCTGAACTACAGGATGCACATATTGACTAGTTGCGCGTCCATTAATACTGAAATTTTCCTCCTCCAAAAGGAGATAAGTAACCGGCACTGAGTCAAGCAGCTTTTGGGCTTTCTCCGGGTTTAGTTCAAAAGGGGGCATGACGGTTTTCAGCCCCGTTCTTAGATGTACCCATGGTGGCGTTGAGGCGGCGACTACTTCGCCCTCTCCCACTCGTTCCATTAGCCAATCGAGGCCCGCGTTCAGTGCGCGCTCAGCCGGGAAGTAACCGAATACGGGGTGCCGAGCCTTGCCTCCACCTCGTTTGTCATAAACTACCTCATCAATCCATCCTGTATGGGCTTGGTAGAAGACAATTAGTTGCTGCACTAAGATCAGACCTACCACCGCAGCGATAAAAAAAACACCGACGGCTTTCGACGCGGTGGGTAACACTTTGGACGACAGCTCTTTAAGGTACAAAAGCGAAGTAAACAGGGCTAACGCCAGCAAGGGACAGAGCGGCGTCAAGTAGCGGACCAACTGAATCGGCCAAGGCGTCAGACATACTATTGCTATCGAGAGCGACACATAGAGCGGGATTATCCATTGCCGTCTGACCAGTTGTAGGAACACTCCGCCGAGAGCGAGGCAGCCGAGCATCGTCAGAGTTAAGGTCAGGACCAATCCGGTCTTCCGAGGATAATTACCGGCGAAAGGCATCACCCAAACCTTCTTTTCGACAGTGACGACTTCCCCTATACTGGCCGGCATCCGCTTCAGGTTCTTCCAAAATCGATCTCGGACATCCTCGATTGTGACTCGTCCCAATTCAGGGTTAAACGAATCCTTCAGCAAAACATTCCTCGCATAGCTGACGTTGTAAAACAGGTAATCGGCGCGTTGGTACTCATAGGCCGGGGTTTGATAGTCACGGCTCGACTCGACGCGGTAGATGTATGACTGCCAGCAGATGATGGGGATCAAAGAAAGCGTCAGCCGCAGAAGCGCCCGCCTCCATCTCTTTTCTAAGAGAGCCTCCGCGACCCACGCCGCGAACAACGCCACGCCGACGGTCCGCAGCGCGTACGAGGCCGTCGCCAGCACAAACGAGACGACGCCGGCAGCGCGCCCGTCACCCTTCCGATGACACAGAAAAAAGAGTGTAGTGGTCAGCCCGAACAGAACCTCCGCGGCGAGCTGGTTTGACATCAGGTAGGTGTAAAGGCTCAGGAGACAAATCAATGTGGCGAGAAAGGCGGACCCCAACGGCAGATACTTTCTTAACGTCAGATAAACGCAGAGACTGAAGGCGAGATAGATGAGGAAGAATGTGAGCCGCAGCCAGTGGCCGACCGCGATCACGTCGCGCGTCCCAAGTACCCACTGGTGCGCCGCGACGATGAAGGGAAGGAGTGGCGGGTACTGTGTGGCTTCGATGTCGCCGGGCTCGTTGAGCAGCCTATACCCTCTGCCTTCCGCCAACGAGGTTCCTAAAATAAAGTAGAGACCCGCGTCGTAACGAAGGTCTATCGGGCCAGAGAGCCGGGGAGACCAGCTAATGGCGGCAACCGCGAATAAGACGATCAGGATAACCGCTTCGGACCGGATGCGCTTGATGAGCGGGCTTGCTGCTTTTGTGGTATCAGACGCGGTCATCGTCATTATTTGTGAACGCGGGCGGCTTCAACTCAACGCCCGCTCTGAATTCAACTGTCAACTGTCATAGCCTACATCTTTGGCGCTCCCGACGTGGACGGCGAACCACGTCGGATCATTTTTCTCGACGCCCGTCAGCATCCAGCGCAGCTCAATCGCTCCGGCGTAAAAGCGCGCCCGCTTCTTCCCTCATCGTCCCACGCTCTCTCTCTGAGTCGCCGCCTTGCACCTACTGCGGGCACTTCACCAACTCTTCAGCGTTTATCGTTGGCGTTGCCGGCTAACCGCACAGTGTGCAGCCCGAAGTAGTGCGCGACACTCCAGTTCTCCCAATGCTCCGGGTCCTCGCGCAACTCGAAGTAGCTGATGCTGATATAGGACCGCGGTCGTCCCGGCAGCGGTTCGACCACCGCGTCCTGTTCGCCCCGGGACCGCGCGGCATTGAGCGATTGCCAACGGTCGTGCATCGCCTCGCTGTATGCGGGCGCGGCTCCGTGTAGGTCTTGCAGCGCCTTCCACGTGTTGCCCGTCAGAAACATGGCGGCGACGAAGATCGCGACGGTTACGCGGCGCGGCAGTGGCGGCGCGACCGGCAGCGGTTCCTCCCGCCCGGCGAACCGCCGCGTCAACATCACGAGGAGCCAGAACCAACCCGTGAGAAAGATGAGATAGACGCCATTGAGCGTGCGGAGTTGCATGTTCATGCCGGTCGCCCAACTCGCCCCCGCGAACGCCGCGCCGACCGCCGTGATCCACGTCAGCGCGACGATCAACACTGCTCGTGCCGTACCGTGGCGGGGCTGTTGACGCCCGGTCAAGGCCCGTGGCGCCAGTATCAGCAGTAAGGCCGTGCCGGTCAGCAGCCGGATGTCGAAAAACCAGCGGACGAGATTGGACGTGCCTTGCTTCACCGTCAGCCGCAGCGCCACGCCGAGGTTGGCGGCGTCCGTGAATTCCGCCCGCCGCGCTTCGTTCCCCGGCGCGACGTAAACCACCAAGAACCCGGCCAGCGCGGCGATGAGGCAGATTGTCCACAGCCAACGGCGCGGCTCCCGCGCGAGCCACGCCTTGAGCGTCCCTCCGGCGAGTACGATGCACAGGAGCAGGCCGAAGAGTTCGTGGAAGCCGGTAGCCAGCACCGCCAGCAAACTCAGCCCTGCACTCGCGGCAACTGAGATACGCTTCGTTCGCGCTCGACACCGGAGCAGGCCTGCCAGCAGCAGCAGCGACAGGGCGAGCCCTGCGAGGTTGTCAACGCTGCCGGTCAGCCAGTAGATGGTCTCTCCGGGGTGAGGCATTCCCACCCAGTAGAGCGCCAGCGCCGCCGCCGTCAGCGCCAAGCGCTGGCAGCTTGTGGCGCCGACCTCGGCCGCGCGCAGCAGCATGTAGACCGACCCTGCCAGCAGCGCGGGGTTGATCACCAGCAGCAGCGGGTAGAATCGCACGAGGTCGAACGACGAGGTAAGGAAGTAGTTCAATCCGGTGGATGCCCAACGACCGGTCCATGTGAAGTACTCGTGGATCGTTGCAGGGACGACGCCTTGAACACGACCCTTGTACGCGCGGGCGAAGTCGTCAGCCAAGGGATGAGCGTACCAGAACAATATCGCCGCCACCACAAGTACGTTAGTGACAGCAGACACACATAGCCACTTCTCCCAACGAATCGCTCGCGCATCAATATCCACCGCGACAGCGGACGCGCGCGCTACGGGCAGCTTCGCACAAAAACGCGAGAATCTTTGCATAAACTTTTGTCTATATGCACTTACGCGGAATTTATGCAGCTTCACTGAAAAATATACCAAGCCGCTGCAAGGACTAGAGCTAACGCAGCTAATTTCTTAGCACTTCCAGCAGGTAGTCGTGGTTCCACCCGGCTTTGAGTTGTTTGCGCTTGATGTCTAACTTGCAACTCTTCTCTTGTTTGAGCAGGTTGAGCGCAATGTGCCGTAAGACGGCGACATTCTCCGACGCATTGATGAAAAGGTCAATTGATGTTGTTTGCGGCTGCCTCGTTTCTGTTCGCGAATGCAAAGCTACTCTGTAGCGGCAATTCACCACCTCTATCTCACTTGTAGATTTTCCATTCCGCGGTTGGTTACTCTTCGTCAGCTCTGACCTTGTTAACTTGATATCCTTGAACGGCAGATGACTAACAGATTGGTTGCTACACCCTCCAACACTCGTTGCCAGTCGAGAGTCGAAGGGCGTAATGGATCAAAATTTCGATGGTTGTTGGCTGTTGCGGAGTAATCGTTCAGCGACCGGCACGCCATGTAGCTCCTCGAAGAACTGCGCCAACTGATCCGCCACCGCCTGCTGCTCCGCTTCCGCCAACTTCAAAAGCCGCGGCGTCTCGCCGGGAATCAACCGGTAGCCCAACACGTCCTCACCCACATACATAGGCCGCGGAATCTCCAGCGTGATGTAGTCTTGCAACAGCCGGAGAATCTTGATTTCGTCCTTCAGGTAACGGCGGGCGCACTCATGTTTGGGGAAGCGGAAGATGAACTCCGCGTTGACGACAACACGTCGTTCATGAAGCCTTCGCCGTTCAGACTGAGCCTCTCGATTGTCAGCTCAGGCGCGATCTTGTGGATGCGCCGTTTATAGGTCTGAAGTTGGTTGACGCCCGCGCCCCGACGCGCTCGATCTCGAACAGCATTTGATTGATGTCACCTCGCCGCCCGCACGGTTGGGTAGCTGACGCCGAGTTGCTCCAAGTAGGTGTCGTACTTCTGCGGGTCGTAGTGGAACTTTCGCAGGCGCTCGCGGTACTCGGACATGGTCCGTTGGTTCATCCAAGTGGCCGGCTGATCCTGCGGCGTGAGGAAGGGCGTGTACTTCGTCTCTTTCGTCTGGACGTCGCGGAAGTAGTCCCAAGACTGTTTGATCAGTTCCGGTTTCAGAATTAAATCGAGCATGGTGAGTGCTTGCACTTTCGCGCCGGCAATCGCGCCTTGATGCGCGATGGGCGTCGCCATGGCGATGGCGTTGGCCCAGTTGTGGCCGGGCAGGTTGGGGATGTTCGACGGGTAGCGGAGCGTTACTGTGGGGACAACCCACGACACATCGCCGATGTCGTCTGATCCCGCGCCGCGCTTGTCTTCTTCCTTGATTGGCTCGCCGAGTTTGTCGAGTTCTGTGGCGAGTCCTTTTTCCGTGACGCCGAGTTCTTTCTGCACGGCTTTGGCGAGCGTCTGATCCGCTTCGCTCCAACGGGGCAGGCCGATGCGTTTGATGTTTTCGTTCATCGTTTCGGCGACGACTTTGTTGAAGTGCTGCGGCCACGCCGCGCCGAGGATGCGCGAGGTGAAAGTCGTGTTGGTCATCAGCGCCGCGCCTTGCGCGATTTTGTCTCCGGTCTCCCACATCTCGCGGATGCGCGGGTAGTCGGTTTCGCGAAAGTAGTACCAGACGCTGGCGAGAGACGGCACGACGTTCGGTTGATCGCCGCCGCCCGTGACGACGTAATGCGAACGCTGTTGCAGGCGCAGGTGTTCGCGCCGGTAGTTCCAACCGATGTTCATCAGTTCGACCGCGTCGAGGGCACTGCGGCCCCGCCACGGCGCGCCGGCGCTGTGCGCGCTCTGGCCTTTGAATAGGTATTCCACCGAGACCAACCCCGTCGCGTCGCGCGATCCCCAAGAGACGCTCAGGTTGTCGCTGACGTGCGAGAACAGCACTACGTCCACGTCTTTGAAGTAGCCGCCGCGCACGAGGTAGGCTTTGCCTGCGAGCAGTTCTTCGGCTACGCCCGGCCAGATTTTGATCGTGCCCGACAAATTCTCGCGCTCCATCAAACGCTTGAGGGCGAGCGCGGCGGTGATGTTGACGGCTTGGCCGGAGTTGTGGCCTTCGCCGTGTCCGGGCGCGCCTTCGATGAGCGGCTCGCGGTAGGCAACGCCGGGCTTTTGCGAAGACTGCGGAATGCCGTCCACGTCGGAGCCGAGCGAGATGACGGGTTTGCCCGTCCCGTTCGTCCATGTCGCCATCCAAGCGGTCGGTAATCCGGCGATCCCGCGCTCGACTTTGAAACCTTCTTTTTCCAACAACTGTGTCAGATATTTAGCGGTCTCGTGCTCTTGAAAGCCAAGCTCGCCGAAACTGAACAGCATGTCGTTGATCACCTGCGTCTGCTTCCGCATCGCGTCGATGTCTTTGACAAGCTGTTCCTTGTATTCATCAACGGGCTTCGCCTGCGCGAACGCCGTCGCCGGTAGGAGCGAACCCCACAGCAGCAAGGCCGCGATCAATCGTCGTGTGAAAGTCATCGTTCCTCCTTCTCCGTCTCTTCCGTCGGCGCGTTCGCTTCTTGCCAAGCCTTCCAGCCGCCGGCCATTGAGAAAACATTTGTGTAGCCCATCTTTTGCAGATTATCGGTGGCGAGGGCGGAGCGGTAGCCGCCGCCACAATAAAGAATTAGTTCGGTGTCGTGGTCGGGGTATTGGTGTTCGATGTCGCGTTCGATGATGCCGCGGCCCATGTGTTCAGCCCCTGTGGCGTGGGCGGCTTGCCATTCGTGGTCTTCGCGCACGTCGATGAGGCGGGCGTGCGGGTTGGCCTGTAGTCTTTCGCGCGCTTCTTCGACAGTGACTTCGTGGATACGGGATTTGGCGTCTTCGGCGAGCTGCAAAAATCCTGCGGAGTGTTGCATGGTTCCAGTCTCCTGCGATGAGTGTATCAAAAAATTTGGGCGGAGCTGCTTTGCGGCTCCGCCGCCTGATGTGCGGAAAGGCTGCGCCTTTCCTTAACTTGGCGCTTGATACTTCTGAGGCTACGCCTCTGTTCGAGGCGCAGCCTCTCGCAAATAAGAAAACAGCTCGACCGGAAAGGCACAGCCTTTCTGCACAGCGGGCGGCACAGCCGCAGGTACATGCTTGGTCTGTCGAGCTTTAGCTTTTGCGGTCTCCTTATGCTGGCCGCTTGGATGTGAACGGGCGGCGCATTATAATCCGCTTTGCTTTACCCACACAGAAAATTCGATAGTCTCAACTAAAGCACGGCAGGCGTGTTCCTCTGGTTGAAGGAGTGCGTCTGGCGCGAGCGTGAGAGAGGATCAAAGTTTTGGCAACTGAACAATTTGACGTGACGATTATCGGCGGCGGCCCCGGCGGTTATGTGGCTGCGATTAGAGGTTCGCAGTTGGGCTTGAAAGTGGCGCTCGTGGAAAAAGATAAACGCTTGGGCGGGACGTGCGGTTTGCGCGGGTGCATCCCGACGAAGCAGCTTTTGATGTCCGCGCACATTTATGAGCAGATGCAGCACGCGGCGGATTTCGGCGTGCAGGCGTCGGAGATCAAGCTGGCGTTCGCCGATGTGCAGAAGCGCAAAGATAAAGTCGTGATGAAGAACGCGAAGGGCGTTGAGTTCTTGATGAAGAAGAATCAGGTGACGGTCTTCAACGGTTTTGCGAAACTGCAATTGCCCGGCAAAGTCGAAGTCGCGCTCGCGGACGGAAAGAAAGAGACGCTTCAGACGAAGAATATCATCATCGCGACCGGCTCAGTCGTCCGTCCCATTCCGGGATTCGAGACGGACGGCGAGCGCGTCGTCAATAGCGATCACATCCTTGAGTTGAAGGAAGTGCCGAAATCTCTGATCGTGATGGGCGCGGGCGCGGTCGGCGTCGAGTTCGCGTCCGTCTATTCGCGCTTTGGATGCGACACGACGATTGTGGAACTCTTGCCGCGCTTGCTGCCGCTCGAAGATGAAGAAGTGTCGGCTGAATTGGCGAAGTCGTTTCGCAAGCGCGGGATTAAATATCAACTCGAAACGAAACTCGAAAAAATGGAGAAGACTGAAAGCGGCGTCGTTCTCACGGGCAAGACGAGCAAGGGCGAGGACGTGCGGCTCGAAGCTGAGATGCTGCTTGTAGCCGTCGGACGAATGCCGTACCTCGAAGGCTTAGGGATCGAAGGGACCAAAATCAAGGTCGAGCGCGGCGCGGTTCAGGTTGATGAGTTGTGCCAAACGGGCGAGCCGAATGTGTGGGCCATTGGCGACGTGATCCCGACGCCGTGGCTCGCGCACCTCGCGTCGAAGGAAGGCATTCTCGTCGTCGAACAGATCGCCGGACAAAAACCGCACCCAATCAATCTGCGCCACGTGCCGAATTGTACTTACTGCGACCCGGAGGTGGCTTCCGTCGGCCTCACCGAAGCCGCCGCGCGTAAGGAAGGCTACGATGTGCGAATCGGCAAATTCCCGTTCTCGGCTTCCGGCAAAGCGCGCATCCTCGGCGAAGAGGAAGGTTTTGTTAAGGTCGTCAGCGAAGCGAAGTATGACGAACTCTTAGGCGTCCACATCATTGGTCCCCACGCGACGGAATTGATCGCCGAAGCGGGCGTCGCCATGCAACTCGAATCGACGGCGGAAGAATTGGGCCGCACCGTCTTCGCTCATCCGACCATCTCCGAAGCCGTGATGGAAGCCGCCGAGGGCGTGCATGGCTTGACGATACATATGTAAGGCAGACGATGGACGATAGACCATAGACGATGGCCGGCAGGCTTTTGTCTATCGTCCATCATCCATCATCTATCGTCCACTTATGAAGACTGAAACTAAACGCAAATCAACACGCAACGCGACGAAGCCGGCGCAGGACAGGAATGGTCGAGCGGTGAACGACAGTGCTGCGACTGAGCAAAGTGCCGTGCCGGATGAACAAATGATCTGCACGACGGAGACGAGGCTTGCGCCGGAGCAGATGCTTGAATTGTACCGCTATCTGAAGATGACGCGGATGGTGGAGGAGCGGCTCGTCAATTTGTACCGGCAGACGAAGGTGGTGGGCGGTGTGTTTCGCTCGCTCGGCCAAGAGGCGACAGCGGTCGGCACTTGTTACGCGCTCGAACAGCAAGATTTCATCTCGCCGTTGATTCGCGATCTCGGCTCAGTGCTGGTCAAGGGCATTCGCCCGCGCGAGATTTTCGCGCAGTACATGGCAAAGGCTTGGGGGCCGTCCGAAGGCCGCGATCTCAACATCCACTTCGGTGATTTGGAGAAGGGTTTTATTGGTCCCATCTCGCACTTGGGCGACATGATCCCGGTGATGACGGGCGTCGCTCTAGGCGCGCGGATGCAGGGCAAAAGCATCGTCTGTGTCGCCTACATCGGCGACGGCGGGATGAGTACGGGTGCGTTTCACGAGGGACTAAACTTCGCCGCCGTGCAGAAACTTCCGCTCATCGTCGTCGCGGAATATAACTATTACGCTTATTCCACTCCGACCGTGAAACAGACCGCCGTCAAAGACCTCGCCGAAAAGGCCGCCGGCTACGGCATTCCCGGCCACATCGTTGACGGCAACGACATCATCGCCTGTTACGAAGTGACGAAGTGCGCGGCAGACTACGCGCGCGGAGGCGGCGGCGCGGTTCTCATCGAAGCCAAGACCTACCGGCGCAAAGGCCACGCCGAACACGACGACCAGCGTTACTTGCCCGAAGGCGAGTTGGCGCTGTGGGAGAAACGCGATCCGGTTGATCGTTATGAGCGGCATCTACTTTCGCAGAACATCGCGACGCAAGAAAAGCTCAACGACATTACGGCTGAACTGCAACACGAGATCGATGAGGATGTCGCGTGGGCCGAATCCTCCCCGATGCCGGAGCCGGAGAAAGCGGCTTATGGAGTGTTTGATAACTCAATCGTGCCGCCGGCATTTCGTCCGAAGGTGCTGGAGAGATAGCAATGCTTTTACCTGCTGATAAAACTCGTCGTCCCAAATTTCCGCCGCTTGAGGCCGTTGTGTTTGGAGAAAAGAAAATGGGATTAGTGTATGCCGACATTGAGCTAATCAGTGCAGATGATCTAGCGCTTAACCGTCGCGGCTTCCTGCCGGAAGACCAGATCAAGCGCATGACTGTTAGCGCGCTCGTTGACAGCGGTTCATACATGCTGACGGTCAATCAACACATCAAAGAGCAGCTTGATCTGCCCGTGTTGGGCGAGGAGATCGCGCGGCTGGCCGACGAGAGTGAGGTTCGGGTCACAGTCGTCGGGCCGGTCGAGGTGCGTTTTGGAAATCGTGCCACGACGGTGCGGGCGTTAATGTTTTCAGGCAATGCTGAACCTCTGCTTGGCGCGATCCCGATGGAAGATATGGACGTGATAGTTGATCCGAAACAGCAACAATTGATCGTCAATCCTGAAAACCCGTACATCGCGAGAAAGTCTGTGAAGTAATGCCACCCGCTTTTCGTCCTTCGGAATGTGAAGCGAACAAGGGTGCGAGATGAGGCATTTTGTTGCTGTATTAAAAGTGGCACTGTACGTAGGTTTCGCGCTGGCATTACTCTATGTCGGCCTCGTTATTCTTTATCTTCTGGGTGGCGGACACTGATCATTTCATTGGAACGTAGGTATCGCAAAACAATACTTCAAACATGTCAACAGCAGCTAAAAAAGAACACAAATCGAACCGCCCGGCACGTGGCGGTGTGGCGACGTTCGTTGAAGCCATCCGGCAGGGTATTTGGGAAGAGATGGAGCGCGACAAGAGCGTGTTCGTCATCGGCGAGGACGTGGGCGCATACGGTGGCGCGTTTAAGGTGACGGATGGTTTGCTCGAAGAGTTCGGCGAAGAACGTGTGATCGACACGCCGATCAGTGAGGCTGCGATTGTGGGCGCAGCGTGCGGGGCGGCGTTGATGGGGATGCGTCCGGTGGCGGAGTTTCAGTTCATCGACTTCATCTCGTGCGGCTTCGATATGCTGACGAACTACGCGGCGAAGTGCCGTTATCGTTGGGGCGCGGGGTTGCCGACCGTTTTTCGCGGGCCGTGTGGCGCGGGCGTTCACTCTGGTCCCTTTCATTCCGTCAACGCCGAGTCGTTCTTTTTGAACACGCCGGGCTTGAAGATCGTCGAGCCTTCGACGGCCTATGACGCGAAAGGTTTGATCAAGGCCGCGATCCGCGATCCCGACCCGGTGATTTTCTTCGAGCATAAGAAACTGTATCGCCTGCCGCGACTGCGCGAGGAACTGCCGGAAGACGATTACATTGTCGAGATCGGCAAGGCGCGCGTGGCGCGTCAAGGCCGCGACTTGTCGATCTTCACTTTCGGCGCGCAGGTCTTGAACGCGCTTGACGCGGCGCAGGAGTTGGAGCAGGAAGGCTTGGATGTCGAAGTCGTGGACTTACGCACGCTCGCGCCTTTGGATAAGGAAACGATCCTCGCGTCGGTGAAAAAGACGAGCAAAGCGCTCGTCCTGCACGAAGCTGCGCGCACCGGCGGCATCGGCGGCGAAATCGCGGCGACGATTGCCGAGGAAGCCTTCGAGTGGCTCGATGCTCCCGTTGTCCGCGTCGCGGCGACGGACACGCCCGTGCCTTATTCGCCGCCGCTCGAAGAGTATCACCTGCCGCAACTCAAAGACGTGTTGGAAGCGGCGCGCAAACTCGCGGCTTATTAAAACAGTAAACGCAAATCGGAAAGGAGTACGGCCATGCCGAAATATCTGATCGAGCGTGAAATCCCCGGAGCCGGCAATCTGTCGGCTGACGATCTGCGTGGCATCTCGCAGAAATCGTGCAGCGTGCTGAATAATATGGGGCCACAGATTCAGTGGGTGCAGAGCTACGTCACGGGCGACAAAGTTTACTGCGTCTATATCGCGCCGAACGAAGAGCTGGTGCGCGAACACGCGCGGCAGGGCGGTTTCCCCGCGAACAGCGTTTCCGAGATCAAGTCGATCATCGATCCAACGACGGCGGAAGGGTAAAGCAGTTTTCAGTTTTGAGTAAAGGCTGAAAACTGAAAACTGAAAACTGGAGATTATATGAGTACAGAAGTTGTGATGCCGCAGATGGGCGAGTCCATTGCGGAGGGAACGATTACGCGGTGGCTGAAGGGGATCGGCGAGCGCGTGGAGCGCGACGAGCCGCTGTTCGAGATTTCGACCGATAAGGTTGACGCGGAGATTCCCAGCCCGGCTGCCGGAACGTTAGCTGAGATTAAGTTTAAGGAAGGCGAGACGGTTGAGGTCAACACGGTCGTCGCGATCATCGGCGATGGCGACGGAGCCGACGCGAGCGCGCCCGCCGCCGCGAGCGTCGAAGCGACAAAGGCTGAAGCCGCGCCCGCCGCGCAAGCCGCGGTCGCATCTGAGCCGCCACCCGCGCCGCCCGCACAACCGGCACAGCCCGCCGCGCCCTCGCCGTCGCAGCAAGTCGCGGATGTCGCAGGCCGAAGTTATGACGCTCAACGGCCCGGCGCGAAAGAGCAAGGACAAGCTCTCGCTGCCGACAGCGGCGCGGTCAAAACCGGCGAGCCGACAATTGAAGATCTGCGGCGCACGAAATCTAGCCCGCTCGTGCGGAACATCGCGAAGGAACACGGCATCGACATCGCGCAACTCGAAGGCACGGGGATGAGCGGGCGCGTGACGAAGAACGACATTATGAGTTTCATCGAGTCGGGCGGCACGGCGGCTGCGCCGGTGACGGCACGAACGCCCGCTCCGCCCGCTCCCGTGCAAGTGCCTCCGGCGATGCCGGCTCCGCCGCCCGCGCAGCCCGGCGCGGGCGACCGCGTCGAGCCGATGAGCGTGATGCGGAAAAAGATCGCCGAACACATGGTCACGTCGCGCCGGACTTCGGCGCACGTCACTACTGTTTACGAGATCGACATGACGCGCATCGCTAAACTCCGGGATAAGCATAAGCTTGAGTTTCAACAGCGCGTGGGGACCAAATTGACCTTCATGCCGTTTATCTTCCAAGCGGTGCTGGCGGGGATTCGCAAGTTCCCCGTCTTCAACGCGCAAGTGAGCGGCGAGCAGATCATCTATAAGCAAGACCTTAATCTCGGCATGGCCGTCGCGCTCGATTGGGGCTTGATCGTCCCCGTCATCAAACGCGCCGACATGCTCTCGATTGCCGGACTCGCCCACGCCGCGAACGACTTGGCCGACCGTGCGCGCTCCAAACAACTCAAGCCTGACGATGTAGCCGGCGGGACGTTCACGATCACTAATCCCGGCGTCTTCGGCGGACTATTCGGCACGCCGATCATCAATCAACCACAGGTCGCGATCCTCGGCGTCGGCGCGATTGAGAAACGCCCGAAAGTGATCACCACCGAAGACGGCTCCGACGTGATCGCGATCCGCCACATGGCATACTTCGCCTTGAGCTTCGATCACCGC
>Ga0136614_10000702_pt1 | contig 17798 bp, 14 predicted proteins | sample AntDrymUQ2792106_2_FD_106643 | JGI IMG/M metagenome (GOLD analysis project Ga0136614, IMG submission 106643) | Polar desert sand microbial communities from Dry Valleys, Antarctica - metaG UQ279 (21.06) | ecosystem: Environmental > Terrestrial > Soil > Desert | place: Antarctica: Dry Valley... | reverse complement strand
CAGGTCGCGATCCTCGGCGTCGGCGCGATTGAGAAACGCCCGAAAGTGATCACCACCGAAGACGGCTCCGACGTGATCGCGATCCGCCACATGGCATACTTCGCCTTGAGCTTCGATCACCGCATCATCGACGGCGCAGACGCCGAACGCTTCCTCGCCTACGTTAAAGAGGTATTGGAAGCGGGGCAATTTACGGTCTAAAAGCAGTGACGAGTGACGAGTGACAAGTTGAAGAACTTGCTTTTGCTCGTCACTTGTCACTCGTCACTCGTCACTGCTTTATTGTTGCGATCTGGTGGCGAACAAATTCTAAATCGCTCAGACGCAACCTCAAGGGCTGTTTTCTCCATCAATTCTCTTGACTCTTCCCCGTCGTTGGTTGAGAATTCCCGGCGACGCAAAAAAATTCCCCTAAGCACCTCGTAAGTTGGCTGGCGATTCGCGGAGGTTTTCGTCGAAGCGAACGGCTCGCCGCAGTTTAGGCTGCGGGCCTTGACTCGGACGCGCAGGTGTTCGAGGACGGGCGGGAGTCGCCGGTGTGGAGCGGTTGGAGAGCATTACATAAAAATCATGGAGAGTAAAAGAATGAACAGCAGATCAAACAGACTCAGATTGTCCACGGTCGCCGTCGCGATCATTTTGTCTTTGTCGTCGCTGGCATTGGCACAGGACAACACAGCGACTAATCAGGGCGACAGCACGCGCAGCGTCGCGAGCGGCCAGAAGATGAAGCTCAAGGGCGTCGTCACGCAGCGTGGCGCTGACACGTTTACCGTAAAGGATATTAACGGCGTCGAAACGACTGTCCTGTTGACAGATCGCACCAGCGTCAAGTCGAAGGGCGGCTTCCTGCGGAGCGGCACGAATTACGCTGTGACGAATATCCTGCGCGGGTTGAATCTTGAAGTCGAAGGTCGCGGCGACACGAGCGGCCAACTCGTCGCGGAGAAAGTCCGCTTCGATAACGACGATTTGAATGTCGCGCGGGCGTTGCAGGCGCGCGTCGATCCGGTCGAGAGCCGCGTCGGTTCAGCCGAAGGCCGCATCAATGAAGTCGAGCAGAACGCGCAGCGTCTGTCGGGCCAGTTGGATGAATTAGCGGCTGTCTCGAATGCGGCGCGCGGTGGCGCGAAGGCCGCCCAAGAAACGGCTGACGCGGCGATTTCCGGCGTCAACGCCACTAACGAACGCATCTCCGCGCTCGATGATTTCACCGTGCAGCAGAGCATGGCCGTCAATTTCAAGGTCGGCAGCGCCGTGTTGTCGCCCGAAGCCAAGACATCACTGGACCAGATCGCGCAGCAGGCTTTGAACGCGAAAGGCTACGTGCTGGAAGTGCGCGGCTTCGCCAGCGCCGACGGTAACGAAAATGCCAACCGCCGTCTCAGCCAGCGCCGAGCCGACGCGGTCGTCCGCTATCTCGCCGAGATGCACCGCATTCCTTTGCGCCGCATCGTGACGCCGTTCGGCTACGGCGAGTCGCAGGCGGTTGCCGACAATGCGACGCGCGAAGGCCGCCAGCAGAATCGCCGCGTCGAAGTCAGCGTCCTTGTCAATCGCGGACTGATGCAGCCCGCGCCGAACATGAACCCGACCAGAACCGACAGCGCGACCCCGGCGGCTCCGCCCGTGAGCCAGTAAGTCGCCCCGTCATCCGCGAATCGTAAATCGTGAGCCGTGAGATTCATCTACGCTGTTCACGATTTACGATTTGCCGTTTTTACCGCACTTCACTCGCGAACTTTTCCCCCGCATGTGGCATCCATCATTCATGGTGCGGCTATCGTGCCGTAACGATGTGCCTTCGCGCTTGAGAGGCGAGTATTGCTGAAGGGGAGAAAGTTGATGACGTTTGCCGTAAAGAGAAGGATGAAGAAAACGATCTCGCTGGCGTTGCTCGTGGCAGTGGCGCTGGCTTTTCTTTTGCAAGAGACGACGCTTGGCGGCCAGACTGCTACGCGCCGCTCGCGCCGCGCCAACGCTTTGACGCCGCCGCAACCAACGCCGACCCCGCAAGCACAACAACCAGCCCGCGGGCCGCAGCTTCCGGCAACGACGCCGAAGCCGAACGCCACGCCCGCGCCGTCAACCTCATCTCCGATTCCTGCACCATCGCCTGTGCCTGCCGACGAAGCGGCGATTGATGACGACGAAGTGATCCGCGTCAACTCCAATCTCGTCGTCGTCCCGGTCTCGGTAACGAACGAACAGGGCGAGGCCGTGCAGGGCTTACAGGCTGCGGATTTTCGTCTGGAAGAGGAAGGCCGCGCGCAAGAGATCGCGCAACTCGGCGACGCCGAGCAAGTCCCGCTCGACATCGTGGTGCTGTTCGACGTGTCGAGCAGCGTAACCAGTAAAAGTTTTTTTGAATTCCAACAGCAGGCCGCCGTCCGCTTCCTCAAGCAAGTTTTGAAGCCGACGGATCGCGCCGCCATCTTCGCCTTTGGGCAGCAAGCGAATCTGGTGCAGGGGTTGGCTGCGGCGGACGTGGCAGCGACCAAAGTGCTGACCATCCCTGCCGCCACCGTTTCGACGGGGACGGCCTTTTATGACGGCGTGGCCGCCGCCGCCAAATATCTGGCGCAGAACGCGCCCGCGCGCCATCGCCGCGTCCTCCTCGTCATCTCCGACGGCGAGGACAACTTCAGCGACCGCACCCGCGAAGCCTCGATTGCCGAGTATGAAGCGCAAATGAAGGAGACGCCCGCGCAAGTGCGCGTGGCGGCACGGCGGCGGCAGGAAGGTTTGCATCGTCAGGCCATCACCGATGTGCAGCGCGAGGTGCAGGGCGCGGACGTGGTCTTTTACTCGATCAATCCGAGCGGCAGCGCGATCCGGCTCAACGAGATCAGCACGCGCGCCCAAAACAACATGAAACAGATCGCCGACGCCACCGGCGGTAATTCCTTCGTCCCCGAACGACTGGAAAATCTCGACGCCGTCTTCCGCCAGATCGCCAACGAACTGCGCGCTCAATACCTGCTGCAATACTACTCAAACAGCGACGCCCCGGCAGGCCGGTTCCTCAATATCAAAGTCGCCGTCCCTACCCGCCCCGCCACTCGCGTCCGCGCGCGGCAGGGGTACTACGTGAAGAAATGAGGATTCAGGATTCAGGAGTTAGGATTCAGGATTTAGGAGCCTGAATGATTCTGCCTTGCCACAGACTTTTGTTCTAATCCCTGAATCCCAACTCCTGAATCCTGAATCCTAATTCATTTCTATCAACACGTCTGTCAACCCGTTGACGATTTCGATGAGGGTGCGGCCCGCTTGATCGAATTGGCCGGCGGTGGCTTGGGCTTCGGCGGCGGCGGCCCTCACGCTCACTCCGTTGAGACGGACGGAGAAGCGTTCTAGTTCCGGCGTGGTGCGGACTTGCAGCGCCAGCAAATCCAATCCTTCGCTGATATTTTGCAGGCTGCTGACCACTCCGGCTCTGGTTCGGTTGGCGAGCGCAGTGGCTTCCGGCGAGGGGTTGCGTTTTGCGAGAGCTTCCGAGGCTTCGAGGTCTTTGGCAAGCCGCCCATAGACATAGACGAAGCGGGTCAAGTTTTTGATCTGGTCGGCGACTTTCTGGCGGCCATCGCGCAACGCGGTTGCCGCCGCTGCCGGCGTTGCCCGCCGGCTCGAAGTAGTGGCCGGACGGCGGCGTGTCGTAGAACGCCGGCGCGTCTGCGCGAAATCAATCGAGGGAACCAATAAGACGAGCGCGAAGCTCAAGATGATGGCAAGTTTCAAAGTATCTCCTCCTTCAACGCGGGCGGCAGAATCAATTAAGAATTAAGAATTGCAGATAAATGCAGTTCACTCTTAATTCTTAATTCTTAATTCTCACAAGCTATGCTGGCTCGTAGTGCGGCGTCAAGCGGGAGAGGATGCCGGGGGCGCGTTCGTCGCCGTTTGTCGCTCGCTGCTACAATAGGCGCGAAATTATTTCGCCGGATGAAAGCGCGTTACTTGCGATGCCGGAGAGGACGCTACAGGTTCGCCGCTTGGGTCGTCTCGAATACGGCGCAGCGTACCACATTCAGAAAGAAACCGAAGCTGCCATCCGTCAAGGGTGCGGCGCGGATACGCTGCTCTTGGTTGAGCATCCGCACGTCTTGACGCTCGGACGCCGCGCCACTTCAACCTCAGTCCTCGCACCGGCAGACACGCTTGAACGGCGCGGCGTCGCGCTCTTTGAAACGAATCGCGGCGGCAAGGCGACATATCACGGCTTGGGCCAGCTCGTCGGGTATCCGATCATTAACCTCAGCCCTGAACGCGAAGACGTGCATCGCTTCGTCCGCGATTTGGAAGAGACTTTGATCCGCGCCCTCTCCGATTTCGGCATCGAGAGTTTTCCCATCACAGGCTTGACCGGCGTCCACACTGCGCGCGGCAAACTGGCCGCCATCGGCATCCACATCGCCCGCTGGATCACAACGCACGGCTTCGCTTTGAACGTCAACACCGATCTTAGCTACTTCAATTTCATCATCGCCTGCGAGGGTGAGCCAGTCACATCGATGAAAGAAATTTTAGGCCGCGAGATTCCCCTGCGTGAAGTCGAAGACCGCATCATCGCGCGCTTCGCGGAAGTGTTTGATACGATAGTGACGAGTAACAAGTGACAAGTTTATGCTTACCCTTGCCTATCACTTGTCACTCGTCATAATCATCGAGTAAAGAGGATTCGACATGAGACCCTCATCCACTATGAAGCGACCGTTCCGCGTTGCGCTGCTGGCATTCATCATCTACTGCGCTACGGTAGTTGGCGCGCTGGCGCAGCCAAAGAAAGCTGAGGGCGCGGCTCGTGGACAATCCACTGTGCTTGGGCGCGTTGTTTATGAAGACACGGGCCGTCCGTTACGGCGCGTGGCCGTTAGTATTTTCGATCCTAACAATCGAGGGCGGCAGCACCGCCAAGCATGGACGAACGGGCGCGGCGAGTTCGTCTTTAAGAACGTCGAAGCGGGCAAATACTACGTCCACGTGTCCGCTCTCGGCATTCTGCAACCAGACGTGTTTGACCCCGGAGCGAAGGAGTCTGAATTGACGGTCGTCTCGGTTGACGGGACGGGCAAAGCCGAAGTGCGTGTGCGTGTGCGGCGGGGCGGCGCGATTACCGGCCAGATCAGTTACGCGGACGGCGCGCCGGCAACCAATGTGACGCTTGGCGTGTGGCATAAAAAGAATGGACAGTTCGTTCCCTACCATGGCAATCAAGGAGGCGGCTGGAACGGATCGCAGACGGACGAGCGCGGCAGCTATCGCGTCACCGGATTGTCGCCCGGCGAATATGCCGTCGGCGTCGCCGAACAGAAGATGAATGTTGACGAGACGGAAGACGAAGACGGCGGTCACAGTATCAACCGCGCGCTGTTGGGATTCACCTTCTACGCCGGAGCCACCAACCTGCGCGCCGCGACGCCGATCCACGTCAGCGGAAGCGAAGAAGCGGACGACATCGACATCACGCTCGTCGAACGCAGCACGCACGCGGTCTCCGGCATCATTGTGCGACGGCGCGACAGCTGGCCAATCGCTCGCGCCCGTATCACGTTGAGTCCCAAAGATGAAGCGTCCGGCGAGGGCAGTTTTTCCGAAGGGAATAGCGTCAGAACTGACGCGCGCGGGCTTTGGTCGTTGGACGAAGTGCCGGACGGCGTGTACACCTTGACGGTGATGCCGGGGGGTGAAATCCAGCGCGGGCCGGAGCCGGGCGGAGCAGCCGTCCGTCCCGCGCCGAAGTTCGCCGTGAAGAAGCAAGAGCTAACCATCGGCGGCGGTGATCTGAACGGATTGGTGATCGAAGTCTCGGAAGGCGGGCGCGTCTCCGGCGTCGTCGCCGTGGACGGCGGCAGATCACTGCCGCGCGAGATTCATATTTACCTTGAAGCCGCCGAAGCGGGCGAACGAATGCCGCTCCCTTCGGCCCACGTCCGGCAAGACGGAACATTCACGCTAGAGGGCTTGCCGGCGGGCGCTTTTTATTTGGGCGCTTACGCCAGAGAAGAAGGTCGTCAACAGTATTTCGTCAAGTCGATTGGAGCCGGCGACCTTGACTTACTGCGCGAGCCGCTTGACATAACCGACGGGGCCGAAGTGAAGGACGTGCGCCTCGTTATTTCGCCCGACGTAACGACGCTGACCGGGCGCGTGTTGGCGAGTGGCGATCAGACGCCCGTGCGCGGCGCGATGATCATGCTGATCCCATCTGATCCGGGACGGCAGCGACGGCGCGACGCACGGCTCCACGGACAAGCCAACGCCGAAGGACAATTCACGATCACCGGCGCGCCGGGCGATTATCTCGCCATCGTGATGCGCCCCAGCAAGCGCGTTTACGGATTGAAAGATGATGAACTGAAAGCCCTCGCAGCCGCCGCGCCGCCGGTCACGCTGCGACCGGGCGAGCGTCACAGCATGGACTTGACCGTGCCGGACGACAAATAAACTCCTGATAACAAGTGTCTCAAGTTATGCTAACCCTCGATCTCATCCGTGAAGCGCAGGCGCGTATTGGTCCCTTCGTCCATCGCACGCCGGTCGCCACTTCGCGCGCCTTCAACGAAGCGGCGGGGCGCGAAGTCTTCTTCAAGTGCGAGAATTTACAGCGCGCCGGGGCGTTTAAGATGCGCGGGGCGACGAATAAAATTCGCTCGCTCGCGGCGGCGGAGTTGCGGCGCGGCGTGGTGGCTTTTTCGTCGGGGAATCACGCGCAGGCGGTAGCACTCTCGGCGCGCGATGCGGGCGCGCGGGCCGTCATTGCGATGCCGACCGATGCGCCACGCGCGAAGGTGGCGGCGACGCGCGGGTACGGCGCGGAAGTGGTCTTTTATGATCGGCAAAAGGACGACCGCGAAGCCTTCGCGCGTGACATCGCGGAGCGCGAGGAGCTAACGCTCGTCCCACCTTATGATGATTATTTGATCATGGCCGGACAGGGGACGTGCGTGTTGGAGTTGTTTGAGGATGTGCCTGATCTCGATTGCTTGGTGACGCCGTGTGGCGGCGGTGGGCTGTTCGCGGGCGCGAGCGTGGTGGCGAAGGGGACCAATCCGAAAATACGTTGCTTCGCGGTCGAAGCAGAGACGGCGGACGACACGCGGCAATCGTTTCTCACAGGTGAGCGCGTTTGTATCCCGCCGCCGCCGACCATCGCCGACGGGATGCGAAATCAAGCGCCGGGCGCGCTGACCTTTCCCGTGCTGCGACAAAATGCCGAAGATGTGTTGCTCGTCTCGGACGAAGAGATCATCGAGGCGATGAAGTTCTTGCTGTTTCGTCTGAAGCTACTTGTTGAACCGACGGGCGCAGCGGCGACGGCGGCGGTGTTGTTTGGCAAACTGCCGCCGGAAATTCAGCGCGTCGGCGTGATCATTTCCGGCGGCAACATTGATCCCGAAATGCTGGCTCAACTGCTCCGGCAATGAAGACATTGACAGACTCGATGTGTGATGCAAGAATGCGCCATCCGAAAGACTCGCCCTCGCCTTAAATTGGCCCTCGCCTTTTGCCCTACCGAGTGTTTTCCCGAAGAGGAAACGGAAAGGAAGAATCGTGATGTCTATAAAATATGCCCGACGGCTCGCGACTACCGCCGCCGTATTCTTATCACTTCTCGCACTGGCCTCCACCGCCGCCGCGGACCCTGTCATCTTTGCCGCGTCCGGCTCTAACCCGGCTGGCATCCAGACAACGGTCGATGCCTTTCGCGCTCAGTTGGGCGCGCTCAACCCGAACGTCGCCGGCTCTTTCGGCAGCGGACGCCGCGAAATTAACTGGGACGGCGTGCCGGATGCTCTCTCAGCTCCCAACAACCTGCCGGCTAACTTTTTCAACGTCAACTCGCCGCGCGGGGCCGTCTTTTCCACGCCCGGCACAGGCTTTCAAGTAAGCGCCACCGCGGCCGTCGGCAACATCGAGTTTGACAACATCAACCCGGGCTACTCGGCGCAGTTTCAAACCTTCAGCGCGCAGCGGTTGTTCACGGCGATTGGCAGTAACGTCCTCGACGTTACTTTCTTCATCCCCGGCAGCAACACCGCGGCGACCGTCAGCGGGTTCGGCTCGGTCTTCACCGACGTCGATCTCGCCAACCTCACCAGCATTCAGTTCTTCGATCAGAACAACGTGTCACTCGGCACTTTCTTTGCTCCGACGAGCAACAACGGGCTGTCGTTCCTCGGCGTCTTCTTCAACGCCGGCGAGCGCATTTCCCGCGTGCGGATTACCAACGGCAACCTCACAATCGGGCCGGGTGTGAACGAGAACGGAATGACGACTGACGTGGTGGTGATGGACGACTTCATCTACGGCGAGCCAACCGTCATCCCGGAACCGGCGACAATCGTTTTACTCGGCACGGGGTTGGCGGGGATCGCCGCGGGCTTGCGCCGCCGGCGCGGTGTGGGTAAATAACGGCAGCGTGCCGCTTCTCGCCGGACGGTACGGCGGCAATTCCGAAATTGATGGCATCCCGCGCTGGGGACACTCACCCGCGCGGGATGTCTTGTTGTAGAGCGACAATCGCCGCCAGCCGATGTTAAAATCACGGCATCGCTAAAAACTTTTGGAGCCAATTTCATTGAGCCGCGAATTAAGAGTCATCAGCAATGTATCATCGACGCGACCGCCGCGCGGGCCGAAGCCGGAGTGGTTGAAAATCCGCTTAGGTGATCCGACGAATCAGAATCACGTCTTGAAGTTGATCGAGGGCTTGAACCTGCACACGGTCTGCCAAGAAGCGCGCTGCCCGAATATCTTCGAGTGCTGGTCTGACAGAACGGCAACCTTCATGCTCGGCGGCGACACCTGCACGCGCCATTGCGGTTTCTGCGCCGTTAATAAGGGCCGGCCCGACGCGCTCGACCCGGAAGAGCCGCGCCACGTCGCCGAAGCCGTCAAGCATTTGAATCTCGCGCACGCCGTTATCACTTCCGTCAATCGCGACGATCTGCCCGACGGCGGCGCGGCTCATTGGGCCGAGACGATCCGCCAAGTCCGCGCGGCAAATCCCGGCTGCCGCGTCGAAGTTTTGATTCCCGATTTCAACGGCGACGAGGACGCTTTGAACACCGTACTTGAAGCGCAGCCCGACGTGTTGAATCACAACACCGAAACCATCGCGCGCCTTTACCGGCGCGTCCGCCCCGATGCGAAATATCAACAGACGTTGACGCTTCTTGAGCGCGCCGCCCGCCGCCGCGATGCGGAAGGGCGCGGGATGCTGACCAAAAGCGGCATCATGGCCGGACTCGGAGAGACGTTTGATGAAGTAATCGAGTTGATGAAAGATTTGCGCTCTGTCTCGTGCGACATTATGACCATCGGGCAGTATCTCCAACCGCACGCGCGGCGATTGCCCGTCGAGCGTTACGTCACGCCGCAAGAGTTCGCGCGCTGGCGCGAGGTGGGGATGGATTTGGGCTTCCGCCACGTCGAATCCAGCCCGCTGACGCGCTCTTCCTATCACGCGCGGCAGCAGGCGGAAGAGCCGGCGACGCAAGTTGAAGAAAGTCTTGCTTCGGCGCGATAGAAGAATTTTCACGCCAAGACGCAAAGAGCGCAAAGGAAACTCAGTTGTCTTCTTTGCGCTCTTTGCGTCTTGGCGTGAGACTTATTCCGCGCCCGCGAACATCAATTTATAATGCTGATACCAATCACTCTGAAAAACTTCCGATGGATCAAGGCAACGTTTGAGCCTTAAGAACTCCGGCATCTGTGGATAGCAAGCGGCGACTTGCTCGCGCGTGGCCCAGCGATGATAGGTAAGGTAATAGCTACCGTCGAACTGAAGCGCGCGGTCGATGAGGCGGCGAAAGTCGTACTGCGCTTTGATCAGTCCTACCGCATCGTGCGTCACGTGTAGATTGAAGACGACGCACGCATAACGCTCTTTCGCCCACGCAAGGAAAGTCTCGTCGTCGCGTTCGATCAGGCGCACCGTGCCGTAGATCAATTCGGTTTGCTGTCTCAGGAAATCCCCGCGCACCGTTTCCATAAAAGCCGTGAGCCGTTCGCGCGGGATGTAGAGTTCCGTGATCATTTCGCTGCCGCGTTGTGGTGCGTCGAGGCGTTGGTCCAGCGTTTGGTGATAATCATCAAGATAGAAACTCAGTTGATGTTTGTCCGACCAGTAAAGCTGGCCGGAAGTGGCAAGATAATGTGCGGCGTACAGCTCGAACGCGCGGCGGCGATCCGTGTGCGCGAGATACAACAATTCGTGCCAGTCGTGTGCCGATAACTCTCTTTGTCCTTCGCCCGTCGGCGTCGCATCATCGACCGGACGATAGCAAGAGAAGATGCCGGTGCGGAGAAAGCCGGCGGACGAGGGGTCAGTCATAAACTGAAAATCGCCATAGAGAAATCCGGCGGCGATGCGTTGCTCAAAGAGAGAAGCTAACTCACTCGTCTCAGCGAGGCGGACGACGCGCTCAAGTTTGCGGCGCGGCGCGAGCCTGAGCGTGACGCGCGCGACGACGCCGAACAAGCCGTAGCCGCCGATGGCGAGGCGAAATAGCTCGGCATTCTCGAAGCGGCTACACGAGCGCGCCGTGCCTTCCGCATCAATCAGCACGAACGATTCGATGTCGCCGACGAAAGGTTTCAATTGCAAGCCCCTGCCGTGAATGTTCGCGGCGAGCGCACCGCCGACGCTCAAGCGATCCGCACCCGTCTGCTTTTGCCGGATACCAACCTGCCGAGACAATCCGCGTTGCGCCTTCGTCATGTGGGCGATGAGCGCGGGCCATTGGATGCCGGCTTCGACCTCGATCTCGCCGCGTGCGGGATCGAAGCTGAGGACACGGCTCATCTGCGACATGTCGAGCAGCACGCTGTCAGCCGCAAACTGCTGCCCGCCCATCGCATGCCGGCCTCCGGCGACGGATAAAGATTTCCCCGCAGTGCGCGCCCGGCGAATCAATGCTTGCAACTCCGCGAGCGAATTTGGTGTGGCAATGTGCGAAACGCGCGTGCAGTTCAATTGTGAGTGGACATCATTCACTACCCAGCTCGCGTTCGCCGGATGAGGGGACCAACGACGACGACGCGGCGATGCGGCGGGGCCTTTTCGCTGCACTCGGCTGCCCAAAGGTTCAAAAGTCTTTGACATGCTTTGCTCCCCCACGAAGGCGAGCATATGGGAAGCGTAGGCCACGCCATGCTCATGCGTATGGCACTTCCTCGATTGTCATAGCCTAGCTCACGACGGCGGCGGATGAGAGGCCGTTTATTTTCCGGTGTAGTCTTCGACGGTGAAGCGTTGGTTGAGGGCTGCGAAGTGTTCTGGCTCGAAGTCGAAGTTGCTGCCGGCGATGACGCGGCGTCCGTTGTCGGTGGAGAGCCATTGGTTGGTTTGTGCGGGCGAGTTGGCTTTGAGGTAAGTGATGTCGTCGGGCTGAAACGGCTGGCCGTCCTTGCGCGCGAAGACGTAGATGTGCGTGAACGATCCCTTGCGCGCGTATGCCAAATCGCGCTCGAACTCGGTCTGCGGTTGTTGGCGCGGCGGGGCGGCGGCGGATTGGTTGCTGTTGGAATTTGGTTTACTGCACGCGCCGGTGAGGGTGAGAGCGAGCGCGCACGAAAGCAAGGCCGCGAGCATGAAAGCGTTTCCCTTAAGTTGTGCGATCTTCATCATTGTCTTGACAGAGGGTTAGAGAGGAACTTTGTCATAGATTTCACGGAGCGCGAGTTGACAAGGGATCGAGAGCAATTGGACGATGGCTTCCGGCGCAGTGATGTTCGTGAGTAACCAACTTCCATCTTCCAGTTTAGTGAACTGTTCGATCCAACATCCATCTTCATCGACGAGCAGATACTCAACGAATGACTCTATAGAACGGTAGTCTTGAAATTTCCCGCCTCGATCATGATGCTCAGTCGAAGGGGATGTTATTTCTACGAGCAGCGTTGGGTTAAGAAGCACGTCCTCATTGTCATCTTCAAATCGCGGTTCGCCGCAGACGACAATTACATCGGGGTACGTGTACAACCCGGTCGCCGGGACTTTCACACGCATGTCGCTGGGATAGATCTCACACGGTCGGCCTTTTAACTGCTGGCTCAACTCGCGGAGAAGGTTGGTCGCGATCAGATTGTGTTTCCGGCTCGCGCCAACCATCGCGAATGTCTCGCCGTTCCAGTATTCGCTTTTCGTCTCGGCCTTGCGCTCGGCGGCGAGATATTCTTCCGGTGTCAGGAATGTTTTGGGGTGGCTTGCCATGATGCACCTCCGCTCTACTGCGACGGCCTCAATATAACACGCGAAAGAAATGTGCTGTTACCGGCTGCCGTTTGAGTCAGGCGCGGCCTCTTGCTCTGTTCCTTCCTCGTCGTCTGCGGGCGGCGTTGCGGCTTGGCGGTCGCGGATGAAAAGGATCGTGGTGTCTTTGTCGGTATAGACTTCTTCAAACCAGCCGCTATTCATTGCGTTTTCATAAAAGTCGTTGTGGACTTCGGCGTTGTCGGTAAAGACGTAACGCGCGCCGAAGCGTTCGCGGATCGGCGGGCCGGGATTTTGTTCTCTGCCGAGCGTGATGTCTTCGTAGAGCTTCGACAATTCGCGGTCGCGGTCGTAGAGATAGGTCGGATCGAGGCCGGTGACGTAGGCGTGCGTCGGGTCGTAATAAAAGAGTTTTGGAAAATCGTCCCAATCGGTGTTGAAGATCATCTCGCCGGGCGGGACGTTCTGGCGCAGCCATTCGGCGGCGGCGCGGTATTCTTCCGGCGGCGCGCTCTCGGCGATCTCTCTGGCTTCATGGCGGATGGTGAAGATCATCGAGATGGCGAGCAGCAATCCGACGAACGAGGCGACGCCAATGCGCCACAACTCTTGTTGCTTGGTCCCCTCGGCGGTCTCGGCGCGTTCGTGTTGGTCGAGAAATGGTTGCAGATCGTCGAGGACATCCGCCGGCAGTTCGTTGAACTTGGCGCGTGCGCTGATGAAGAGCAGTTGCAAAGAGAAGGCGGCGAAGAGGACGGCGAAGGGCGGCCAGTATTCGGCGAAGCGACGCCAGCGCGCGTTGACGATCAGCAGTCCCGTCGAGAAGACGAGGAAGAAAAGCGCGCGTTGAATTTCATCGCGTTCGCGTTCGTCCCAACGGAAAGCGATGTAGCCGGCGAACATCGCGGCGAAGGCGATGAAACAGTTTCTCAAAAAGTCCCAACTCTCGTAAGGGTACCACTCGTTGCCGACGGCGACTGAATAATCAGTTGCCCGAACTTTCATCAGCGCGTGCGAGACGAGCAGTTGAACGTTTTCCGGGAAGTACGGATTGATGACGAGTCCGGCGGCGACGCCCGCGAGCGTCCATGTCAAGGGTTGCCACTCGAAGCGTCGTTCACTCCACAGACGCACCGCCGTCCACAACGCCGCTGCTCCAGCGAGCAGCACGAACATGTCGTAAGTCAGCGTGAACACGAAGGCGAGCGGCAGCAGCCACACGTAGCGGCGCGTGAACAGCAGTTGAATGCCGATGACGAGCAGCACGATGGAGACGCTCATCGCCTTCGCCATGTTCATGCGATAGAGAAACGGCGCGGAGCAGCCCAAGAGGGCGAAGAGCCAGATGAACGGGTAACTGATGCGATGTCGCAAGACGAGCCAGAAGCACGACAGGACGGCGAGGCTCGCAAACAATGCCGCCGACACTTTCGCGCCGAGCCGAATATCGCCGAACCACGTGAAGGGAATTTGCAACAGGTGGAAGAGCAAATGATGATCGACGTAATCCTGCGCGTTCAGCGTCGTCAGCGGGAGCCACGTGAAGGCGGGCGGAAACTGCCCGCGCTTGATTCCTTCCCAGAGCAATTGGCTCCAACGGATGTGATAGTAACCGTCATAATCACCGCAGCAGACTGCGCGCGTCGAGAATTGCAGCCACCAGAAGACCAGCCCTATGACCACCGCGCCGACGCCGAAATACAACCACGCCCGCGCCCGCTCGCCGGCCAGAGCGCGCCGCTTGATAGTCACTTCAGACGCGCGCGCCGCTTCGTCGGTGACACTGTTGCGGAGTTCCTTGATGCCCTCCATGAAAGTAATAATTCCCTTTGCCGAGTATGAGCTTTTCGTTAAAAACATAGCATGAAGCTGAGGCGGTTGGGAAAGATACAACCGGCTCAGAAAAGAGCCGCTTGAGCTGGGAGCGCGGACGTCGCGCCCGCCAAACTCGTCTGCGGCGAGCTAACCGAGTCTCGCGATCACTCAACGTTGAGCGAGCAACAAACGCGTATTCGCGCTCGCGCGCTCATGGCGGGCGCGACGTCCGCGCTCCCAGCACAAGGCAACGCTGGACTCACGGCGAGTGATAATCGAGCCTTTGGTGTGGTGGCTTACTGCTGGCCGCCGATGGCTTGCAGCGCAGCTTTGACTTCGGAGATGTCGAAGGGTTTTTCGATGGCGTAATCGATGAGGCCGGCACCGAGGGGATTGCCGGGCAGACTTTGGCCGTAGCCGGTGGAGAGAATGATTCGGATGTGCGGGGCATGGCGGCGGACATGCGCGGCGAGCGTTAGGCCGTCGGTGTGCGGCATCGAGAGGTCTGTGAGCAGGATGTCGAAGTGGGCAGCGGCGAGCGCGGCGAGGGCTGCGTCGGCATCACTAGCGCCGGTCACTTCTTGGTTCAAAGTTTGGAGTAGCTCGACCAAGACGTGCCGCACCTCTTCATCATCATCCACGACCAGCACGCGGTAGGCGGGAAGTTGCGCGCCCGGAACGAGTGAATTGGCAGATTGGTCCCTTCGCGCCGGGAGGGGAAAGCGAATGGTGAAAGTCGCGCCGTGCGGGGGATGGTTGGTGACGCCCAGCGTACCGCCGTGCCGGTCGATGACGCTGTAGCTTAAGGCCAGACCTAAACCCGATCCCTGCGAGCCTTTGGTAGTGAAGAACGGCTCGAAGATGCGATCCAGCAATTCTGGCGGGATGCCTGCGCCTTCGTCTCGCACCTCGATCATGATCTCCCCATTCGTCTGGCTCTCGGTGATTTCGACCGCGCCGCCCGCCGGCATCGCGTCGAGCGCGTTGAGGATCAGGTTGACGAAAACCTCGCGCAGTTCTGAGGCATTGGCGGCAATGAAATCTTCGTCCGCTGTGACGTGAGAAGTGAAGCGCACGTCGTAGCGCAGGCCGTGAGCGCGCGCTTCGTTTTCCCAGCGCGTGCGCGTCAATTGAATCGCGTCTTGCACGAGCGCGGCGAGCGAGACGCGGCTCGACGTTTCGGCGGGAGCGCGCCGCGAGAAGGTCTGGATGCGGCGGACGATCTCCGCCGCGTCGAGCGAAGCCGTCTCGATTACGTGTAGGCTCCGCCGGAGCTGCTCGTCCGTCGCGGCGCGCAGCAGCAATTGAGTGCGACCGAGGATCGCAGCCAGCGCGTTGTTGAAGTTATGCGCGACACCCGCCGCCAGTTGGCCGAGGCTTCGCATCTTCTCGCTCTCGGCGTCGGCTTCGGTGCGCGCGCGCAGAGTCGCTTCGTTCCGCTTGCGCGCCGTCAAGTCGCGCACCACGACGACGCGCATTTCGCGCCCGCGATAGTGAATGTTCCTGCCGACAATCTCGACGGGAAACTCCGTCCCGTCCTGTTTGACGCCGGTGGCCTCGTCAGGCCGTTCATCGCCGGTGGTGGCCTTGTGAGTTAAGGCGGCATGCGATTCGGGGGCCGTGAACTTGAGAAAGTGCGCGCCGAGCATCTCTGCAGGGCGGTAGCCGAACAAATCGGCCAGCCGCGAATTACACTCGACGATGCGGCCTTGATCATGGATGGCGATGCCCTCAAAGCTCGCTTCCGCGAGCGTCCGAAACTTCTCTTCGCTGTCGCGCAGGGCTGCTTCGGCGTGCGCTCTCTCCAACGTCCTCGTCACTTTCGCCACCAAACGCGGCGGCTCATAAGGCGCTTCGAGATAATCCTCCGCGCCGGCCTCCAACCCCGCCACGACGCTCTCCGTATCCCGCCGTAGCGCGCTGACGAGCAGCACCGGCGTGCGGCGCAGGTGCTCATCCGCGCGGAGCGCACGGCACAACTCAATGCCGTCCAAGCGCGGCATGTTCACGTCGCTGACTACCAATGCCGGCGACAGTTGACGGGCGCGCTCTAAGCCCTCTTGTCCGTCCCTCGCGGTCTCGACCGGGTAACCGGCTTGGCGCAGAACTATGCTCGCCAGCGCAAGTTGATCAGGAGCGTCGTTGACGATAAGGATCAGGTCTGGGGTGTGGCGTTCCATGTTCTGCTCACGCCGCCTGCTGCCGGCGAGTGGCGCGCCATCAACTTCGGAGTTGCTCGATGAGTTTAAGGAGGTCTTTGAAGTTAATGGGCTTAGTCAGGAAGGCGTCAAAGCCGGAGCGCAACGCCCGGTCGCGGTCGTCGTAGAGCGTAAAGCCGGTGACGGCGATCATCGGGGTCGCTTGATAGTCGGGTGTTCCGCGCAATGCTTCGGCCAGTTCATAGCCATTCATGCCCGGCATTCCGATGTCGGAGATCAGCACGTCGAAATGATCACGGCGCGCGGCCTCTAATGCTTGCGGGGCGGAGAAAACGGTGACGACTTCATAGCCTGCATACTGCAACATGATCGCCAGCATCTCGGTCACGTCGGGCGCGTCGTCCACCACCAACGCACGAGGTTTTTGCTTGATCGTCGCCGCCATCTTGTCGATGTGCGGTTGAACTTTGTTCGATGTTTGTTCTTCGCCGACCGCCAAGCGGCTGAAAAAGTTTATTGGGCGGAAGGCGCTGTTGGGCTGCGTGGTCATCGGGCTGGCTGTCATTTGGGCTAACCTTCTTTCTGAATTGATATAAAAGTGGCAAGTGTATTAGTCGGGATGACAGTGTACCTCCACAGCGCAGTTCGGCAAAATGTCTTTTAAGGGACAGAGCCTTCCGTTAGTCACTCCTTCATTGTTTGCCGCGCGTCGAGCAGACGCTTAACCGTCCCGGCCAGCTCTGATGGAACGACCGGCTTGGCGAGGTGCGCGGCATAACCGGCCCGCAAAGCTGTCGCAACATCCTGCTCCGCTGCATAGCCTGTCAGCGCCAACGCCGGAACGTCGTACAGGTGCGGATAATCGCGCCGCAGTTGTTGGAGCAAGTCGTATCCGTCTGTGTTGGGGAGACCAATGTCGGAGACGATGATATCAAAGCGCGTACCGGCAGCGGCAACGCTCAGGGCGTCTGCCCCAGACTCGCACGTGGTCACGCGATAACCTTGCGCCTCGAAGAAGATACGCAACAATTCCAAAGTGTCGGAGGCGTCTTCGATGACCAACACACTGCCGATTGCGGATTCTTCGATTGCGGATTGCGGATTGCGGATTGCGGATTGCCCGGAAGGGATTTTCTCCATTCGCGCTCCAACTGCTGCGTTGGCATTCGTCGAGTTGTCTGCCGTGTCTTCAATCCGTATTTCGCTCTCCGCAATCCGCAATCGTGGAAGTTGCACGATGAAGCGGCTGCCGCGCCCTGTGCCTTCGCTCTCGGCCCACACTGTGCCGCCGTGCGCTTCGATGAAACTCTTGACCAGCGCCAATCCGATTCCCATGCCACCGTAGGGGCGCGTTGTCGAACTGTCGGCCTGCCGGAAGCGGTCGAAGACGCGCGGCAAAAAATCCGGCGCGATGCCGAAGCCTTCATCCACCACGCGCACCATCGCGCTCTCCGCCGCCACTTCACAACTAACTCGCACCGTCGCACCATCACCGGAAAATTTGACGGCGTTCGACAACAGATTCCAGAAAACTTGCACCAGTCGCGTGCGGTCGCCGGCGACGATGGGTTCCTCGCCGTCCGCTGCCACGCACACATCCAGTT
>Ga0136614_10000700_pt1 | contig 17820 bp, 12 predicted proteins | sample AntDrymUQ2792106_2_FD_106643 | JGI IMG/M metagenome (GOLD analysis project Ga0136614, IMG submission 106643) | Polar desert sand microbial communities from Dry Valleys, Antarctica - metaG UQ279 (21.06) | ecosystem: Environmental > Terrestrial > Soil > Desert | place: Antarctica: Dry Valley... | reverse complement strand
TCTCATCACCTTTTCTCCCAATCTGGTCGGCTGATGTGAATTCTCGGCTCGATTGTTCTGATATTTCTGCTTTCGGAAGAATTTCTAGGCCGCTTTATTATCTCTGTGGCTCTGGACCAAGATGTCTAAGACATCGCCATCCTGATCTACTGCCCTCCATAAGTAATGAACGCGTCCATTGATCCTGAGGAACACTTCATCCAGGTGCCACCTGTCACCCGCTCACCGTTAATTTGTATGCTCCTACAGTAATTGAGTTGGACCATGCCGCACTGAAACCGACACACTCTTGTTGTCACCTGAAACGGCTGCGGGCTAATGAGCGATCCAAACCTGTTGGAGAACTAAGGTACACTAGGTGCGGGCTGCGGTCGGGACGCCTGGAGCGTTTTCAAAAGAATGCCGATGTTGCTAAGAAAAATGCGAGAGGGCTGAAAACCAGCGGAGAACAAAGGGCAAAATTATGTGTCCGTGAGTCCCCCTTTCGGCACCACAAAATAAAATTAAGCTCCGCAGTTACCAGTTGAGCGAGAACTAACGTATAGACCGTCCAATTTGTCCCTTTCGCAAAATAAGGGTTCTTACTTTTTAGTCCGGTTACGTACAGGTTATGACATGAGCCTGAGCTTGAGAGAATGCTGCGGGTTGCGAACAAGCGATTGCGTAGAGGCTGACTCAACAAGAACAAGGTCCAAAATAACCATGTCATTCGGCACTAGCGATGAAGCATGATCCGAGAGAAGCATTTAATTCCTGGTCAGCGTTCCCTTGTCGGCGGTTGGACCCTTCCACAAATCAGCTTCGTTGACCTATCGGGCGCGCAGTCTGGAAACTGTCGCGAGAGTTCACCTCGATCCATGAATCGCACGCCGCAAGAGGAATACCCCACACAATCTTCTCTCTCAGCTCAAAGTGATGTAAAGTTGGCACACAGATTGGCACACAAAAATGTGCCGCATGAGCAGTTGAAGCAGTTGAAGCAGTTGAAGCAGTTGAAGCAGTGGATGCAGTGGATGCAGTGCGAATTTTAGTGAGGAATTTTTTGACACGGTAGGGGTCTGGGATTCAAATCCCCACGCGCCTACCAATCTCTCCATAACTTAGCAGCACGAATCACCTCTTTTCCAGAGCCCTACCAGATGAGGGGTAGGTGTCTGCCCGTTACGGTGTGCATAAGCCGGCCCTTTTGAGTAAGATGCCAAGATGTTTGGCAGCGAGTTGTCAGTAAACAGGACTGAGTGCGCCTCGAGAACGTCGTCAGTTAACGCCCGCTTGGCTCAGAGCAGTTGCTTCACCCGCGAGGGGTCAATAGTTCGACTACTAGCGGACACCATTTCTTAATCCAACCCCGGCTGGACTCCGTCCTTCGTTCGGAACCTTCCCAGAACAGAGTCAATGATTGCTGGATCCATCGCGCACTATCGGATAATCAAAAAGCTAGGCGCAGGCGGGATGGGTGAAGTCTATCTGGCGTTGGATACTAAGCTCGATCGCAAGGTCGCAATCAAAGTCCTGCCCCCGGACTCGCTTGCTGAAGAAAACCTCAAGAAACGATTAATCAGAGAAGCTCAGGCCGCCGCCAAGCTGGAGCATCCCAACATCTGCGCCATCTACGACGTCAACGAAGCAGACTCGCTTACTTTCATCGTGATGCAATACATCGAAGGTGAAACGCTCGCCGAAAAGATGGAGCGCAAGCCGCTAGGACTCAGTACTGCGTTGGCTATAGCCGAGCACGCTGCGGAAGGATTGGCTGAAGCTCACGCGCACGGCATTGTTCACCGCGACATCAAACCGCAGAACATGATGATCACTCCGCGTGGGCAGCTGAAAATCCTGGATTTTGGCCTGGCTAAACAAATACGGTCGAGCGATACAGTGGACAATGACGCTCAGACAGCCACCCTTTTGAGTAGGCCCGGCCTTGTTGTCGGGACGGTGCCGTACATGTCGCCGGAGCAGGTGCAGGGCGATCCACTCGATGCGTCCAGCGATATCTTCAGCCTCGGCGTGACCTTATATGAAATTCTGGCCGGAAAGCACCCTTTCAAGGATAAGAGTGCTGCCGTCACGATGTCTCGGATATTGCTCGGCGAGCCCATACCGACCGAGCAATTTCACGCTCAAGTTTCGCCTGAGTTACAAACTCTTTTGAGCAAGATGCTCTGCAAAGACAAAGCGGCGAGATATCAAAGTGCCCAGGACTTCCTCACGGACTTAAGACACCTGCCGGCGCAACTCGCGGCGGACGACATTCAGGCGGACGCCCCACGGACCAAAGAGGTTTCAGCGATCACGCCGACGGAAAAGATAGCTGACAGCATTCTCAGCAAAGCCCCGCGCAATAAGTGGGCGCTCCTGGCTTCAGCGCTTGCACTCATTCTGTTAGCGGTTGCAATTAGTCGCTGGCTAGCGACGGAGCACTCGTACTCTTTAGCGATCTTGCCGTTCACCTATGCTTCGAGTGACGCGCAACTCATGGCTAATCCCGACCGCGAGTACCTAAGCGACGGGATGACTGAGAGCATGATTAACAACCTATCCCAATTGACCAACTTGAAAGTGATCGCGCGTAGTTCGGTCTTTCGCTACAAAGGTAAGGACCTTGACGTTAAGGCGATCGGGCGTGGACTGAATGTGCGCTCTGTGCTGGTTGGGCAGATCAAACAAGAGGGCGATGAGTTAAGGATCGCTGTTGAGCTGATGGACGTACAAGGGAACAGCTCAATTTGGGGCGCCACGTATCAGCGAAAAACAGCGGACATCCAGACTGTCCAAAGAGAAATTGCCAGAAACGTTTCCGAAAAACTGCGCCTGAAATTGACCGGGGCGGATGAGACCCAACTGGCTAAGACCTACACCGACAGCGGCGAGGCGTATGAGGCCTATTTAAAGGGACGCTATCATTGGAACAAGCGCACCGATGAAGGCTTCAAACAGGCGACTAATTTTTTTCAGGAAGCGATTGTTAAAGATCCAAACTATGCGTTGGCGTATACCGGACTAGCGGATTGCTACACTCTCCGAAGTGATTACGGCTTTCTCGGTCCCAAAGAAGGCTACGCTATGGCGAAAGGCGCCGTAACCCTCGCACTCAAATACGATGAGAGTCTCGCGGAGGCCCACACTTCACTGGCCTCCATCAAGGCTGTTACAGATTGGGATTGGCAGGGGGCGGAGAATGAGTATCGCAGGGCAATTGAGTTGAATCCAAAATATGCCACTGCCCGCCATTGGTATGCAGCACAATTGTTAATACAAGGTAGGCTGGAACAGGCTCTTCAGGAAATTAAAAAGGCACAGCAACTGGATCCTCTTTCGCTTGGCATCAATAAAGATTTCGCAGTCATACTCCTTTATGCGCGCGATTACGATAAAGCCCTTGAACAGTGCCGGAAGACTCTGGAGATCGAGCCAGACTCTGGCGTATTGTCCACTTACATCGCCCAGATCTATCAATTAAAACGAAAATACCCGGAGGCAACCGCCGAACTCGAAAAGGCCCATGCGGCAGCTCCCGAAGATGGGGAGATCACCTACGCACTCGGCCAGGCATACGCGCTTATGGGGAGGAAAGATGAAGCGCTGAAGATCTCAAATGAGTTGAATCAACCGGGGAAGAACAATATGTATTTGCGAAAAGAAGCAGCTTACCTGTATGCGCTGCTCGGGGAAAAAGAGCAGGCGGTTGCGATCTTACAAAAGGCTGCCGAGGACCACTATATGCCCGTCGCGGAACTTAAGATGGACCCGCGCCTCGATGAGCTGCGCAAAGACCCGCGCGTAGTTGAACTCTTGCAGAAGATCGGACTGTCCCAGTGAACATCACCGCAGACTCACGGCGACGCCGGCAAAAACCGAAGACCGCGAAAAATGAACAGCGGATTAGTCACCTTCGCGGTCTTGAATAGGGGAATTGCCTGGGTTCTGGCTGGGCTATTTCTTTTTCGCAGCCTTCTTCTTTGCGGCTTTCTTTGAAGCGGCTTTCTTTTTGGGCTTCTTCGTGGGCTCTCCGCCTTTAAGTACCATTTTGAGTTTCCTTTCTGCTGTGATCGTACCTGGTCCAAAATCTGAAACACTAGCGTCGGGTCAGCCTTTGAACTGAGGGCACTGTATATCGCTTTTCTTTCGAGGTGTCAATAACTTCAACAGTCCTGGTTCCGCTCTTGGAAGTGCGCCATGAGTCGCGCTCGCATCAAGGCGGACGAGCTAGCCACATTTCCCTGCCATTTGAACTTTACCAATGACCGAAGCGCCAGAGCCGATCGCAAGCAGCGAGACATCGATCAAACGCGGATTGGATTTCATCTATCGTATCGCCAGCAAACCGGAGGGCTTTGATAACTATGGCAGCTTGTTGATCTGCTGCTTCGCTCTCATAGGCGCTACTTCGCGTGATGCGAGCCTCCGGCAACTGGCAAGGTCACGGGCGCAAAAACTTGCCCAACGCTGGAGCCGTCTGCATCCAGTTGTTCCACCCGATGCCACCGCGGATCTGGTTCTCGATTTTGTCTTAGTCCGCTACGCGCTAAGCCGCCTTGGCTTGAGGGATGTCGCTTTCAACACGCAAATACGCACTGCAGCCGAACGGTTTTCAGGTCAGGACTTGCTGGGCTTCAACCCTGTCAGCGAGCCCCCCGCGAATGATCTCTCTTACCGGTGCGACTGTGGCCGGAAGAATCAGCGTGGGCGCACGTTCTGCAAGCAATGTCGGAGGCGTTTAGAAATCCAGAGCCGTTATAGAGTTTGGATGGAAGCGTTGGTCAAGACGTACGTGAGTGAGCGATGCGGCATACTCTTCGGAGCTCGCTATCTGGATGTCCTTAAGTGGCTACCTACGATGCGACCTTACCCTGTTGGCGCTAACGAAAACGTTGAATTCCTGCGCGACGCCATTTACGCGGTCACACACATTGTCTATACCCTGAACGACTACAGCACCTATCGGCTATCGCCGCGTTGGTTGCCGCGGGAGTTTGCATTTTTGCAGGCGAATGTGGCCGGCGCCTGTGAGCGAAAAGACCCGGAGGTGTTGGGCGAGTTACTTGACTCCTTGAAAGCCTTCGGTTTGCGGGCCAGTCACCCGCTGATAATGCGCGGCACTGGATACTTGCTGGCGGAGCAAAACGAGGATGGGAGTTGGGGTGATCCCGATGAGGAAAGTATTCGCACGCGGTGCCACACGACCTGGACAGCAATCGATGGCCTACGTACTTACGCCTGGCGCGGTGAGCGCTTGAGCCGCCCCGAAATCAAATCGATACTGAAGCGATGAGCCCCAATTGAATTATTTTCATAGCGCGCAGTTGACACAGTTTATGATGTTGTCTTCCTTGAAATTGCCCCAACAAAGCCGCGCGATCTGTTTAGCCAAAGCGCAAGGAAAGAACTCTTTTGTGCGTTGCGGGCACCGTATTGTTGGTTAACACAACTATTCCCATACTCTCCCAAGTTTCAGGATCCACATGCTCCCCCTCCGAGGGCAACATCCACTTTTGAGCTCGCGCAATATAATTCTGCCAGGCTAACCATTCGCCGCGATGGTATTCAGCTCGGCTGGCAAAGGTTTTCGTCACAGATCTGCCGTTTTCCTTAACTTTGTCTTTGTATTTGTTACGAAGCAAGTTCCAGCCCGCACCATATTCCGCTTGCTTTTGATGCAGCAATTTCGCAGGCAACCACAAAATGCTCCTGGCGTCTACCGCTGGTTTCTCACCTTCTGCGCGAGACTCGCAAATTGTCATATGATCAAGCAGTGTCAAATGCGCGTCCCACTTAGCCATATCCACGATCGTCGAATGGATATTGCCATCCCCATAAATGAAATTCATCGGGCTGTAGCCAACGGGAACAAAGCCTTTGCCTTTCACATCGTTGTAGCACTTCGCATGATGCAACACCTCAGGAGCTTTCTTGCGGAACTTAGACGTCTCATCAAAAACGTAGGTGTTATCCATGCCCACAACGGAAAAGACATTTTCCTTGAGAACCTCGGAGAGCCGTTGTTTGGTAGCTCGGCGCACTATTTCTGCCAGGAGAACATAACCCGTATTTGAGTATTCGAACTCTATATCAGGCGGTCGAGGTAGAAGTCTTTGCGAAGCAACCAACTTGAGAACATCTCTATTTGTGAGCTCTTTGGCTTCCTTTCTGCGGGGCATTTGCGGATACCAATGATCGCGTCGCCTCATGACCTTAGCGTACCAATCTTCGGCGGTGCGTCTTGCTGCAATGTGGAGATCAATATAGTCAGGTAGGGCAGAGGTGTGGTGGATCAATTGCTTGATTGTGATTTTGTCTGCATAGCGTGGAAAGCCGCGAAGATATTTTGAAATCGGGGTATCTAACTCAGAGGCCGCAAAAATGCTGAGCGCCGCGAAAGCGGTAAACTGCTTGGAGACCGAGCCAAGGTCGAAAACGGTTTCGGGGGTTATCTGCTCCCCCGTTTCGAGATTCGCACAGCCATAGCCCTTGAGATGGACGAGCTCGGTGCCTTTTCTAACGATGACGGCGGCGCCGGGCACTCTGCCGGTAGCTCTCCTATGCTTTGGCAAAGACAACCGTAGCCTCCGCAAATACTTTTGCATCAGTGCGTCAATACGTTCATCGTTCGGCAGCGCATTGAGATCAAACCCGGTGATGCCGCGGATCTTCTTTAGATAAACTTCACTTGAATTCATGGGTGATACACTCAAGTGTTTGAAAAGGACAAGTCTGGAACGGCGAAGGCATACTAAGCCAAATATAAGGACAATGAAAACAAGAATCTTCGCAGGAAATTGAGGTCAGGCCTATGATTCTGCGATCTTGCTTGACTCTAAGCGGCGCTAAGATTTCTTCGGCCAGCATTTTGCTGCCACCTGGCTCGGGATGCTCGGTTGTGCGGACGCACAATCCAGAAAGACAATCCCGGCAGATGCGACCACGAATAGGTCGGGGACGAAGACGTCATTCGGTTCACTGAAGCAGATCGATGCCGGCGTCCTGAATGTTGGATACGCTGAAGCCGGCCCCTCCGATGGGCCTGCGGTAATTCGTTGGTCACAATCAAACTGCGCTTCAAATTGCGAGCTTCGATCTGCTCGCAAACGACAACTCTCGAGAGAGCTACCCGGTGCACCTGCTGGTAAGCAAATTCTAATTTGCCACGATTTTGCCACTGGGCCTGCGAGTTATACGGTTTATGCGGTCTAAAGTGACTTCTCTAGCCGCTGTGCCTACTGAAAACCTCATCCACGTTGTAATGATTGAAGTTAACAATGCGGACTATATCTTGCCCTCAACTCGCAACGTCATCGAATTGTCTTTTACCTTGCGATGCTCATCAAAGCCTTCCCAGATCTGTCCTTATATTTATAGAACTCAACCTGGCCGCTTGCTCAGGCATCGGCCTGCTCCCATGAAAGTTTTGGCAGACTTTTGGCAGACAACGCTTGCACTTTACCCCAATCTATAAAGCGTGAACGTGACTTCTCCAGCCGCTTTTGTTGAGTTTTGTTAACTAGGAACGATACGCGCTATACGTGGCGCTGGAAACTACCTTGACATGGTAGGGGTCTGGGGTTCAAATCCCCACGCCTAACATTTTCATTAGCAAATTCTCACTTCTAGGAATTGCGAATTTGGGAAATTGCGGTTTGGCCCCGAAGCGTAGACTTGCTGATCTAAACATCACAGCAACTCCACTCTCAGATTGTCGCCCACGTGCGCTCTCGTCGCGAGGAGTCAAAGCGGCTGCTCGAGACAGCTCCGTAATGTGCTGAGGGAGACACGCTTGGAGATTAATGGCGCGCGATACAAACGAATCAAGAGCATATCGAACGAGGAGAAGCGAAAGAGGCGCGCAACAGGGGCTGGGAAGGTGAGGCGGCGGGACTGGAAAATACGTTGGTACACATCAGAGACAAGAGAGCGCAAGGCGACCAAGTCCCAAAACCAATGACACACTTGTGGAGTAGTCAGAAAGTGTTTTCTCAAACTAACAGGTCTTGAGAGATCATATAAGGGCACACTGACAACTGTCGAATCTCTATCCTAGCGTACTTCTAAACCGCCGGGCTCACTACAGATCTCGCATGACATTGTGTGCCGCCTGAAGTAAGGAGGCAGCCTGCATTCCCGTCTAGCGCGTCGTGTCGGCAGCTATCGACCATATTTCTGACAGATCCTCAAGGATAGGGCGGCTCAAGATCGTTTTGACTTTTCCCAGAAATACGAACGCTATCATCCTTCAAGCGGCTACGCACACCTCGCCGGCCGCCAGTCAACACATGAGTGTAGACCATGGTTGTAAGCACATCTTTGTGGGAACAAAGGGCCTGTTGAGGAGCGTATTGGTCTGTCATGGACATCGCACAGACCGACGAATCGACGCTTAAGAAGCCGCTCCGACTTTGGCCCGGCGTAGTCGCCGCGGTGCTGCTAATACTGCTCAGGTTTGTCGTCCCTATCGTCGCACCCGAGGCCACGTTCTTCGGGTTGCCGGCCACGTTCTTCGGGGTGATTGGCGGAGTCTTCTGCGGGTTGGCTATCGTAGTGTGGTGGGTGTTCCTAAGCCGGGCGCCTTGGCCCGAGCGTGTGGGCGCCGTGGGCCTGATGATAGTCGCGCTGTTCGCGACATCGCGCATCATCCACGTGTCGATTGCGAATGGGGCGATGGGGATGTTGTTCCCCATCTTGGCTATCCCGGTCCTGAGCCTCGCCTTCGTCGCGTGGGCGGTGGCGAGCCGTCGCCTCTCGAAAGGACCTCGGCGCGCGGCGATGGTCGCGACCATTCTGCTCGCGTGCGGAGTGTGGGCGCTCGTCAGGACTGGTGGCTTTACAGCCAACTTCGATAACGACTTCGCGTGGCGGTGGTCGAAGACTCCCGAGGAACGGCTCCTGGGCCAAGCCGGCGACGAGCCGATGGCGCTCGCGGTGCTCTCGGCGGCTCCAGCAGGAGTGAAGACGGGAGCCGACTGGCCCAGCTTTCGCGGACCGAGCGCGACGGCATCATTCGCGGCGTGCGGGTCGCGACCGACTGGTCTGCGTCGCCGCCGGTCCAGCCGTGGCGCCGGCCGATCGGACCGGGCTGGTCGTCCTTCGCGGTCCGCGGCGACCTCCTCTACACCCAGGAGCAGCGCGGTGACGACGAGGTCGTCGCCTGCTACAACCTGACCACCGGAAAGCCGGTGTGGAGACATCGCGACGCGGCCCGCTTCTGGGAGTCGAATGCCGGTGCCGGTCCGCGCGCGACGCCGACCCTCAGCCACGATCGCGTGTACACATTCGGTGGAACCGGAATCCTGAACGCGCTCGACGCTGGTACCGGCGCCGTCGTGTGGTCGCGCAACGCGGCGTCCGACACCCGCAAGAAGGTCCCGGGCTGGGGCTTTGCGAGCTCGCCGTTGGTGGTCGACGACGACGTCATCGTCGCCGCCGCCGGCACGCTGGCCGCTTACGACCTCGCCACCGGCGAGCCGCGCTGGGTCGGCCCGGACGGTGGCTCCGGCTACAGCTCGCCACATCTATTCACGATTCAAGGAGTCCCTCAGATCCTGCTGCTCAGCGGAACTGGCGCGACCAGCGTCGCGCCAACCGATGGCAAGCGACTCTGGGAGCACCCATTGCCGCCCGGTACCCGCATCGTGCAGCCGGCCCTGACCGGGGACGGCGACGTCCTGCTCCACGACGGCGAAGGAAACAGCATGCGCCGCGTTGCAGTCGCGCACGGACCCGGCGGATGGACCGTCGAAGAGCGCTGGACCTCGTTTGGGCTGAATCCCTACTTCAGCGATTTCGTCGTTCACAAAGGTCATGCCTTCGGCTTCGCCGGCAGCAACCTTGCGTGCAGCGACCTCAAGGACGGCGAGCGCAAGTGGAAGGGCGGACGCTACGGCAACGGCCAGCTCGTCCTGTTGCCCGACCAGGACTTGCTACTGGTGTTGTCGGAGGAAGGTGAGCTGGCCCTGGTCGGGGCGACCCCTGATCAGTTCACGGAGCTCGCGCGGTTTCCGGCGATCGAGGGCAAGACCTGGAACCACCCGGTTCTCGTCGGCGACGTCCTGCCGGCTCGCAACGGCCAGGAGATGGTCGCGTTCCGGCTATCGCTCGCGGGCCACTGACTGGAGTTTCCTTCGCGGCCATCGCGGGTGCCGCCCAACAACGGGTTACCTGACGAGTGCCGCTGCGCAAGCTCCGACGCCGCTCGCGGTGAACGGGAGCGTTGGGCTGCTGAGAGGTGATCATTCGGTTGAGCGATCCTGATATTAAAGAAGCTATCGAGCGCCATTGCGGCTCGGAATCGCGATTTGAAAAAGTGTGATTGAGAATTTGATTGAGAACAAGGGAGCTGATCTTGCCGGAAGACGGTTTATCGATCTGCACTTCTGGGCGTTCGGAGAGGAGGCAGCCGATAAGATTGCGCTCGCTTTTCAGACTGGGCTTTCACCAGGATCTAAGAAACTAGCGTGCGACTCCCACGCTGTGGAGTGTAGAAACCCAGTTAGAAGCCACTCCTCTTTCTGTAACGGCGCCCTGGTTCGTTGAAAGAATGGTTCGACTTGCAGCTGAGGACGTTAAGGCGAATTCGAGGTTGGGCAACATCTCTGTAACAACCGCAGACCAACAACGATGGCTTGCAGCTGACTCGCGATAAGTAGCCTCTCCAACTCACATCACATCGTGAATCGCCAGAAGACCTTTCTTAAACTAAAACGCCTTGACAGAATTAGTGCATATAAGATCATGTATAGGAGCTAACAGCTCTTCTCTTGGGACAGACCCAGGCTCAAGTCCGACTTAGTTCCGATGAAGCTGAAAAAGCTCTTGATTGAACAACCGACCGCCGTATACCCTAAGATCGCTAAGGCTATCAGAGCAAACTAGTGAGGGTCGAGAAGATCGCTCTGCCCAAGGAGTGGTTACCTCGGCGAAGGCAATTGCCAGGGAGAAGGAATGACGAAGGATAAGCTTCCCCGCGGTGGCACAGGACCATTCGTCGATCCCAGTTAGACCCAACCGTTTCCCGCTGGAAAGCCGCGCTCAATCAGTTCGTGATTCTGTTTGCAGAGCGGTAGCAGTGTAGAAAAAGTCACACAGATATCTTGACCCCTTCGCGGGGGGAAAGGTTTCAGCAACGGCTGCCCTGCGCGCCGCACAAAATTATAGAGGGAACAAAGATGGCGCTTTGTACACCGATTGTCCGTGGTTCGCTGACGGAATGGACGAATAGCTTTCTGGTTGAAGGGTGTATGCCGGACGCAAAGATCGTCGTGTCATCTATCGGCCCATCCCCTCGCGTTTTGGCGAAGCAAACCGCTAGCGGGGGCTCGGATCGAGTCGCGCTCCTGGCCGGTGAAAAGCTTCAAGCTCAAGATCTGATTGTCGTCATCCAGAGCTTGGGCAGCGAGTCGAGCGCTCCGACACCAAGTCATCTTGCATTACCTGTCGCGCCTGCGCCGCTCCAACATTCAGCGTTATCACCACTCACCTTTCGAACTCAGGTTTACCCGTGTGGCCGCGCTATCTGGGTGGCCGGTGCAGTCCCGGGCGCGCAGGTCAAAGTCACGATTTCCGCTCAGGTCATCGCAACCGGTCAAGCGTCCGAAAGCGGTGACGCGCGCATGACTCTGGTTGCCGGAGCAATGATCGGCGTCGGCGCGGGCCTCAGTGCCTCCCAAGAGGCGCCGCCCGGATTTCCCCCGCTGAGCGGCTCACCCAAGCAAACGACTGTCGTCGCTGACAAGCTGCCCGCTCCATTCGGAGCGAAGCTGGCGACGCCCATCCTCACAGCGGCACCACCGAAAGGCTGTGATTCTTCAGTTCACATCGGCGGAATCATCGACGGAGCAGACGTAATAATCGTGCGTGCCTCCGACGGAAGCAGCGAGGTCGCCATATTTGATCTCGATCGGCTGAGATTCGACTTAGTTAAGCCTTTGCAAGCATCCGGAGACAAACTCGAGGTGACCCAAGCGCTCAAGGGATGCGCGGAGTGGCAGCCGTCGGAACCATTGGTGATCGTGGTAGGCCCGGCAAGTAAACCGGGAGTGCCTACACTCTTTCCGCCCTGCGAGGATTCAATCGACGTCTACGCTTCGAACCTCGAACCCGGAGCGATCGTAACGGGTTCCTTCATGGGTGAAGATTTCCGCGCGATGGTGCCGCAAGACGAAACCAGTTTTGTGTTTCGAATTTCCAAGCTTTCGGCCGGCGGTACTGTGACGATCGTTCAAGAGAAGTGCGGCCTCAAGAGTGATCCCGCAAGCATTCAGGCAACAACCACGAGCGGGCCCTATTTTCCGCCGGATTTGGAAGAGCCGCTGTTTGCGTGCGCGCGAGCCGTGCGTGTGCGAGCCAAGCCGGGCACCTGGTTGCAGGTGTGGGGAGACAGCGGCACAGGTAAGGGACCGATCAGCGCTCAGGTCTACAGCACGGGCTCCTCACGTATTTACGTCGCTCCGTATCTTTCGGAGGGTCAGGAAGTCTGGCTCGCCTCTTTGAGGTGCGGGTCTACGAGTTGGAAGCGCTCGGCTAGTCATTGGGTGCAAGCGACGCCCGACATCGGACCGCCGCAAATCTCCGTGCCTCTGGTCGAGGGTACACGCGCGGTAACCGTCGACGCAATTCCCGGAGCGTTAGTCCACATTTATTGGTTCTCATCCGCTCCGCTGAAAGTCCAGCTGCTCGGCTCGGGAATCGTCGATCCGATCGGAAGAACGGTGTTCCTCTGGAGGGCCCTGACGACCAAAGAGCTGATATATGCGGTGCAGTTTATGTGCAATCAGATGTCTCGGTCGAGCGCCGCCCAAGTTCCCATTCCGAACACGCGTGCGTTCTATCTAGGTGCGCCACTGAAACGGCTCAGCAATCAATCATCGACCATGAAGCCGCTCGTGTGTCTGTGGGCCAACGTGGTCTGCCGCCACGACGGCGGATGGGAATACACCGCGGAACTCGAGAACGAGGAGACCGAAGCGGACGTCAGTTTCGATCTTCAGTTCGACATCCTCGGGGTAACCCCACCCTTCGGCGCACCGCTTGCCGGGTCGCTGAGCGCAGCGGGAAACGGGCCGATTACGAAGACAGGAATGCGAATCCAAGGGATACCGCCGAAGAAGCAATTCGCAAGAAGCGGGCATTTCTCTGGATTCCAGGATCCAACCTACTGGGCAGCCGTGTACGAGGCGTCACACAAGTTCGACCTGACAAACGTCGCATGGAAGAACTATATGCCCGGTCCAGATGAAGGGGAGTATGAAGACAAGGAAGATGACAAGAATAAGCCAGGGACTAAAAAGTAAGGACCGGGCTCAGGCAGACCTGCTTGTGATCTGCATACCGGAAACTCCGCTCCGGTCAGACGTGTTTCATCCGGCGTTGCACAACCAACGGTTGCATGGATTTCCTATACACTGGATCGGTTAGACACTGGTCTGGAATGACAGCGGCGTTGATCCCTAACACCCAAGGAGGAGTCTCCGTGGCTTCCTTATGTGATACTATCCCCGGCATTCCAGACGTACGTTCTTGGCAAACGAGTCAAGTGATTTCTATGCTTTATTCCATCACAGGTATCGTCCGGTAATATCAAAGACTTCCAAAGCGTTTCCAAAAAACTCCCGATTGCAATGACGCCGATTATGAAGAGTCTCGTGGCCAGAATGCGAACCCCCAATATTTAGAAGGAGACCTCCAAATGAAAAGGTTTACTGTCTTGATTAGCTTAGTGGCCGTATGTTTCTTGATGGCCGCAGCCACCGGACTAGCCCAGTCTATTAATGGAAGGATTGTCGGGACGGTCACGGATCCCAATGGCGCGGTCGTGCCTAAAGCTTCTATCTCGCTGACGAATGAAGGCACCGGCGCCGAACGCACCGTCGCAGCGGACGACAGCGGAATCTACGTCGTGCCGGAACTGCCGGTCGGGTTATACACAGTCGCGGTTACAGCAGCTAATTTTGCTCCGGCAAGCCGGACGCACGTTAAGGTCGACGTAGGAAGCGAAACGCGGGTTGACGTCGCAATTACGGTGCAAGGCGCGGCGGCCGAAGTGACTATCGAGGATCAGGCGCCCGTTTTGCAGCGCGACAGCAGCGCGTTGGTGGAGGTCATTAACAACCGGCAGGTCGAATCTCTGCCAATCAATGGACGCGATTTTCGCCGTCTGACAACAATCACACCCGGCGCAGCGCCACGTTCGCAGCGCGGCTCCCTTGGTTCATTTACGGTTAATGGCCAGCGCGAAAAGTCCAATATCTTCTTGATCGACGGCGTGGACAATAACGATTCGTTTCGCCACCAGCCATCGTTCAATCAGGGTGGAGTCACCGGCGCGCCGGCGACGCTCTTTCCCGTCGATGCTCTTGGCGAGTTCAATATTCAGACCCAGGGTGCCGCCGAGTACGGACGAAACTCCGGCGCAGTGCTCAACATCCTCGTCAAAGTCGGCACCAACGATTTTCACGGCTCTGCCTACGAGTTCTTGCGTAACGACAATTTCGACGCGCGCAACTTTTTTGAAGGAAAGAGAAACGAATTCAAGAACAATAACTTTGGCGGAGTTATCGGCGGACCAATCATTCGCAACCGCACGTTCTTTTTTTCCGGCTACGAAGGCCAGCGCGAATCCGTCTTCTCTCCCTCTGCCGTGTTGGTGCCTTCCGCGGCGGCGATTGCCTCGGCACGCGCCCTCAATGCGGCCAATAGCCGGCCTGAAAATGCTTTAAGCACGCGCCTGTTGGCTCTCTTCCCGGCAGAAAACAGTTCGGGGACGAACAACTATCTATTTGGGGCGCCGAACAGCAATCGAAGCAATAATTTTCTTGCCAAGATCGATCACCGTATAACCAGCAAGTTGAACATGAGCGGTCGCTACATCTTCGGCCAGGGCACTCAGGTGTTCCCCCTGACGAGCGGCAATGGTTCGCCGCTTCCCCTATATCAAACCGTTGTTCCGACCCGCATTCAGCTTGCCGGCGTTAATTTCCAATACCTCGCCACTCCGACAATCATTAATGAAATGCGCTTGAGCTATAATCGCTTTACGCAAGGCTTTAGTCCGCTAGATGCGAACTTCGATCCGTCCAGCATCGGCCTAAACACCGGCCTAACCGGCGGCGGTCTGCCCACAATTACAGTTGCTGGTTTTGTCCCGCTCGGTTCGCCAAACAACCTGCCGCGCAGTCGTGTCAGCAGCGCGTATCAAGTGGTTGATAACGTTACCTGGACCAGCGGCGTGCATACTTACAAGCTTGGCGGCGAGTATCGCCGTCCGCTCGTCAACTCGGTGAACGACACTTTCCAACGCGGGCAGATCAACTTCGTCGGCAGCACCGTCGGAGCTGTCACCTTCAGCCCGCTGGCCAACTTTCTTGCGGGATTTCCCTCAGCTGGCAGCACGGTGATCCTTCGCGGCGGCACCCGGCGCGACACTTTTTCGCATAATCTGGGTCTGTTCGCGCAGGATGACTGGAAAGTGAACCCGCGTCTGACGCTCAATCTTGGTCTTCGTTATGAATACATTGGAGTGTTTGCGGACGCCCACAAACAAATCTCAAACTTTGTGCCGAGTGTTGGACTCGTGCAGGTCGGCGACTCTAATCTGCCGCGCCTGTATCGCAGAGACCGAAACAATTTCGCACCTCGTTTGGGGTTGGCTTACGATCTGACAGGCAAAAGCAAGACCGTCCTGCGCGCCGGTTATGGCATCTATTATGATGCGCCTTCGCAGGACTTTTATCTGGCACACAGTTTCCAGAACGGTGGGCCGGGCAGCGTCGGCAACAACTTTGTGCCCGCGATTGGAACCTTCAACGTGACCTTCCCGTCCACGGCCACAGTGCCCTTCGGCCCCGGCGTGGCGATTTTCCCCGGCACCACGGCGCCCCCGACTCCGTTTCCGATTTTTGGCGTCGATCTGAATCTCCGCACGCCTTACGTCCAGAGCTACAACGTCAACCTCCAGCATTCGCTTACCGAGGGAACGGTGGTTCAGGTTTCGTACGTGGGCTCGCAGGGAAGAAAGCTGTATCGCGTTCGCGACATCAATCAGGCAGCGCCTGGCGTGGGGACCGCTCAAAGCCGAAGGCCATTCAACGCGCGCTTTCCGCAGTATAGCTTTATCAATTACTTTGAGACCTCGGCAAACTCAAACTATAACGCGCTGCAGACCTACCTACGAAGGCGACTGTCGAGTGGACTAACGCTCTTCGTTTCCTACACGTGGTCCAAATCTATTGACGATGCTTCGAATGGTATTTATGGGGGCACTCGGGGCGTTTCGTTTCCGCAAGATAGTTATAACGCGCGGGCCGAGCGCGCCGTCTCGAGCTTTGACGCAAAGCATCGCTTCACTACTAACTTCGTCTATGATTTAAAGTTCCTGCCCAATCGGCTCGAAGGGTTACCGAAGCGATTAACGGAAGGCTGGCAATTGGCCGGAATTCTTACTTCCTCAAGCGGCATACCAATCACGCCCTTCATCAGCACTGACGTGAGCCTAACGGGGGAGCTAAACGATCGTCCACACGTCATTGGTGATATCTACGCGGGCGGCCGCACAGTCACCGCATGGATCAATCCGTGCGTTCTGAACGCTAATGGCACACGTAGAAGCACCTGTCGTCCGGGCGACAATCCCGCCTGGCAGATTCCGGCGGCGGGCACGTTCGGCACGGCAGGGCGCAACATCATCATCGGCCCGCGCTTCAACGTCTTTGACTTCTCAGTTAACAAGAACACAAGGATCAATGAACGTCTCTCAGTGCAATTCCGCTCCGAGTTTTTCAATATCTTCAATCATCCCAACTTCGCGCTGCCGAATGTGCAGGTTAACAGCGACGCCTTTGACGCGATTGGAAGCACGCCGGACGTTGACGCGGGCAACCCCCGCTTAGGTGACGGCGGACCGCGCGTGCTGCAATTTGGGCTTAAGCTGATCTTCTAACCTGTTGTAAGGGTTACTGCGCCTCAAGCATAATTCATAGTAGCCGTCGTTGGATTCCTGAAGCGGGGAATGTTGCCAAGGCTTGTCCGAATCGCTTCTCAGCGTGTCGGCCGACAACGAGGTCGGGTTGGTGCAGTGTTCACCTATTAGGGGGTGCCCTCGAGCCAAAGGTTGACGGCCCATTCCGATGCCGAGCACGTATAGCTGGGAGTCATGTGAACCCTACGAAAGCATCGACCGGTACGAGTTCACTGTGAGGGTCGAGCCGGTCGGCGACCAAGCCTCCAAAGTGACGTGGACGGCGCGATATGAGGCCCCCAAAATCGAAGCACCCCAGTGGGACTCTTTTTTCGCAGAAGAGTTCAGGAAATCGCTCACAAAACTCCGGAGTCAGCTGGACGGGACGAAGGCCTGAATCGAACGGTACTAAAGGGATGTCCGCTCCAGAATCCGTTCGACGAAGCGGTGCGGAAGATCGGCGGAGAAATCCTGGCAGTCCGTGCCGACGTCTCGAAGCTGGCGGATATTGAATGCCTTTCTGCTGAAACAGAGCGGCGCGCTTCGGGAATAGACTCTTTGTTAACGCCGGCGTCGGCATCTTTCGACCATTCGAGATGGTGACCGAGTCGGACTTCGTCGCCTTACTCGTGCATAGATGCCTGAGTTTGGCCGCCGAATTAAACACGCTTTCGAACGCCTCTCACGCACCTTTAAACTCACTGCGATGGCGCGATGGCACATCGATTCTGAACTTCCTGCCGGGCGGACCGCTCCCGCCATTCCCGTATTGCCTTGGCGTGCTTCGGGTAATGGCTATAGGTATCCAGCCGTAGCCTACGCCGGAAGCGCGTCTCCCTGGTGGATTGCTCTGCGGGCACGCTCTGGACATAGGC
>Ga0136614_10000699_pt1 | contig 17825 bp, 15 predicted proteins | sample AntDrymUQ2792106_2_FD_106643 | JGI IMG/M metagenome (GOLD analysis project Ga0136614, IMG submission 106643) | Polar desert sand microbial communities from Dry Valleys, Antarctica - metaG UQ279 (21.06) | ecosystem: Environmental > Terrestrial > Soil > Desert | place: Antarctica: Dry Valley... | reverse complement strand
GGAGATGGAGCGCCTCGTGGAGCTCCTAAGCCGGCTGCCGGGTACCTCGGAGGTACTCGACGAGGCAGTCGCCAAGGGTTACCGCACGTCCTGCATCTTCCGTCCTGAGCTGGTGCTCGCCGGCGACGAGGACCTTGAGGCGTTCAAGCGCGTCCTCGACGAGGCGGCGGTGCGAGCGACCGCGACCGATTGAGCTTGGGCCTGGCGGTCTGCGATTGGGGTTCGCCTTACGGGACACCGCTGCCGCTCTTGCACCGGATGTGGGCGTTCCCGGAACGCTCCCGAAGGTTGTCGTTCGGGGACGACCAACGGAAGCGCCAGTTGGCCGGACCCGTGGAGCCGTGGAGCCCGGTGCATAGGCACCATGTCGGCGCGTGCGAACTCCCGATCGACGCGAGTCCGAGCACCGTCGCTGCCGCAATGAGGCAGAATGGGAAGCGATCGGCCAGTGCCCCCTTGGACGAGGACGAGCAGCCGAAGTACCCGGCTGCTCTTCGGTCATCGCAGGATGCCCCGGATGCGCGGATCCGGGGGGTTACCCGCGTCCTCTCGACCGTCGTGACGCCGCGAGACCGAACGTGACGCCCAGGACGGCACCGATCAGCGCCGCGACGCCGGGAAAAACAGCAGCCCGCACAGAAGTCCGATGCTGCCTTCCTGATCCGGCGCTGCCAGAGTCGCGACGCGCGGTCACAGGTCGACACGCCAAGTGACCTCGGCATGGACGGCTCAGCGTCTGTCAAGCTGCGACCGATGGGTCATCGGCGTCTGCTCCTGGTGGCCTGCCTCACCGCACTGGCGGCGGCGCCCGACGCCTGGGCCGAGCTGCGTGTGCCCAGGGGGGGCGACGTCGTCTCGGCCAGCCCGAGCGGCCTACTCGCCGTGCAGTACGGGCCGCCGTGGGCCCGACCGGACCGGCCTCGCGTCACGTTCACCAGGCCGAACGGGCGGACGGAGCCGCTGCGGCAGTTCGACCGTCTGCTGTCCGCCGCCGCACGTAAGCGGTCCGGCGAGTACTTCGAGGAGGATGTCGCCTTCCGTGCGGACGCATCGCGAGGCTGGAACGTGGTCACTCTGTCGCGCTCTCGCTACGGCTACGAAGAAGCGTTCACCCAGGTCACCGTGCTGGGGTCTGAGATCCAGGCCGCTCGCCGGCGCGGGCCGGCGCGGACGGTGGCGCGTTGCGTCGGCGACGACCTGTTCCCCGAGCTGCACGGAAGCACGATCGCCTACCTCGACTGCGGGGGACAGGCCGTGGTCGTCGCCGACCTAGACCGGCCCGAGAGCCCGCCTCTGCGCATCGTGCTGCCGCCCGGCACCGGGGAGCGGGTCCCTGTGATCGGTGACGGGCACGTGGCGCTGACGCTTGCGCCCCGTCCCGCCGCGGGTGGCCCGCCCGGTGCCGGGCCGCCGCCCGCGTCGCTCGTCGTCTACGAGATCGCAGGAGGGCGTCCCGTCACGCGGGTCGAGGGCCTGCGGGTGTCCGACGTCGCGCTCGGAGCCGACGGCACGGCGGTGGTCGCGGAGGCGCCCGACGGGGCCGCGTGTCCGAGTCCCTTCGAGCTGCTCGTCATCCCTCCCGGTGGCCGACCGCGCCCGATCGGACCGGTCAGCTGCGTGGGCGAGCTGAGCGTCGCCGGCTCGACGGTCATCGCCCGTGCCACAGGCCCGGTCGCGACTCTCACCGACGGCTGGAACGTCCGTGACCTGATCGGTGGGCCGTCTCGTCCGCTCGTCGACCACCGCTTCAGGCCGTCCTTCGCCGACGACTCCGGGCTCGTGCAGCTCGAGGCCCCCGCGTGCGAGAGCCTCGGCCGCTATGAGTTCCTGGCCCTCGGGACGTTGCTAGCTCGCGGCCCCGGGTCGATCGCGCCCTGCACGCTGCGCTTCGAGACGCGCACGGCGCGCGTAGACCGCCGCGGCCGGTTTCGCGTCAGGTACGGTTGCCCGGCGGGCTGCCGGGGCCCGGTCGGCGTGCGGGTACACGCGACCGGTCGCGCCCTTCCACTGAGCCTGCCTCTGCAGGTCATCGTCCCGCCCGGGCACCCGGCGACGGCGCGCGCTCGCCTCGCGCCCCGCGCGCTGGCGCTGCTGCGACGCCGCGGGCGGTTGGCGGTCGACCTGCGCGCGACGATCCCCCAGGCGGCGTCGCTCGACGGCCGCTCACGCCGGCGACACTTCCACCGCCGGATCACGCTGCGGGCGCCCTGACCCCCGTTAGGCTTCCCGGGCCTCAAGATCATGGCCCTCTCCCGCACCGGCGACTCGGGTGGCGAAGGCGCAAGCCGTGCCGGCCGCGGCGTGGCCATCGCCGTGATCCGGGCCCCGCCAGCCGTCTCCCGACTGGACCCCTCGGCTACAACGACCCCAACGGTGGATGCGGGCGCTCGCCGAGAATCCGATGGGCGCCCCGGCACAACATCAGAGCGACAAGGTCGCGGCGTCTACGGCTGGCTGCCCGAGCTCGCTAACGGTGTGACGCTCAACGAGTTCGCGCGCAGCAACTTGGTGGCCTTTGGAACCTGGGGCGAAGTGGATTAAGAACGTGCGCCCAGCGCGACCCGACGAGGCTCGGGTGTGACGCGGGCTTCGAGGCACGAGCAGGAGCCAAGGGCTGCGAGCACGAGTGCCCGTTTGGACGATTAGCGGGAGCGCGCGTCGCGGGCGGTTCGTGCAAGAGCAGAGGTTTCGCGGGTACCGTTCGCGTCATGGCTGAACGCATCGAGCGCGGCGGCTTCTACGAGGACTGCGCCTCCCAACCGGTCATCTGCACAGAAGTCGATCGGGCGCAGGACCTGATCTTCGGGATCTCGCTACTGACTGGGGTCGTCGGTTCGTGCAGCATCGCGAACTGCGGCATCCGCCAACTCACGCGCGACGAGGCGCTTGATCGCGCCGTTGGCTGGCAGGAGTGGGCGCGCGAGCACGGCCTGGAGCCGGACCGCTCCAAGCTTTAGACCGGCTACGCGCTCAAGGCAGATCCGGTAGCCGGCCGGCAGTGCCGCTCAGGAAGCATGAGTAGGAGCCAAGGGCCGCGAGCGCGAGTGCCGGTATGGACGATTTGAGGCACTCCTTCAGGCGCGGGCTCGACACGTCCCGTCGCTCACGATCAGGAGCCCAGCGAGCGATAACCACTCGACTCGCAGATGACAGCCCCGCGCCTCCGACGGTCACCTTCGGAGCGGAAAGACCTCCCCGCGTATCCCGCCGCGATCCCGCGCGATGAGGCCGATGAGGGCGCGAGGTGTCGCGAGCGCGTCGCATCGGAGTTCCACGGATTTGTCCTTCGCGTTGAGGCACACGAGCGGGGGGCTAAACGCTGTGCCGGCTTGCCGAAGCACCGGGACGAGATCTGGAGGAGTCGCCCGTCCCGACTTCCAGCGGAACTCCCGCTCGAAGCTCTCGGACGTGTAGATGTGCGGCGCGCCGTATTGGTAGATCACGACGGCAGCGCACGGCTTGTGGCTCTCCTCGGCGAGGCGGCGGGCCGTGGCTTGCAACGAGATCTCCGCGCTTGATGCGAGCGACGTGACGATCGCGCGGCCAAACGGGGAATCGTCCCCGATGGCGCGCAGCCGATCTCCTTGCGATAGGAGTTCGATAGACGCCTGGTTGGCTTCACGTTCGCACGCGTCGCGAACATCGGAGGCCAAGGATTGCCAGTTGTCGAGATACGCGATCTCTCGGTGCGCCGGAAGGATGTGGTGACCGATCTCGTGCGCGTGCACGAATCGCTTCTTGACGAGGACGAGGTCCGGGTCAAGCCATACCTCTCCGGAGTCGAATGCGATCAGCCCCTGAAGCTTGCGGAGCGCGTGTTGCCACCGGTCACCGAGTCGCGCGCGCAGACTTCTCTTCTCGTTGAGACTCAGGCTGATCTCGCCGGCCTGGACCAGTTTGGCGACCGCCATCAGGTCGTCTAGCGGCGTGGGGAACGTATCGACACCGGCTTCTCGGAGGAGGGCATCCGCGTGTTCCCTGATGATCGCGAGTTCAGGCTGACTCAGCGTGAGGTCGAGCGATCGGGCTGGATCGAATGCTGACCGCTTCCGCAAGACGTCGAGCACCGCGCGGATGGCTTCGACTTCTTCGTCAGACGGGTCGCCGATGTATTTCAGTGCTCGTGCTTGTGACGGGGTCATCTTCGACTCGGGCATCGAGTACCCGGCCCACGACATGAGTTCGGGGAGCGGTACGTCGTAAGCCTCCGACAGCCGCTGGATCATCGACGGGGTCGGTTGCGCGACGGCGCCTCGCTCGAGCTGGCTCAGGTAGCCCGAGTTGATGCTCGACACGCGTTGTATCTCGCGCAGCGACTTGCCGCGCTGTTCTCGGAGCGATCGGAGATGGCTCCCAAGGTGCGGTTCGGAGGCGCCGGTCATGGGTCGGAGTATGTCGCGGGGCGCTGTAGATCTCAAGCGGCCTCGGACCTGCTCTAGTGCTGAAGCAAATCGCTTGACATGTACTGCGGCATCTGTACGCTCGAATCAGGCCCCAGGGCACATCACTGGAAGGAGAGATCCATGTCTGTAAGCGCCGCCGAGGCAGCCACTCACGCCGAGGAGTTCGAGATCGTCGTGAACGCCGAGCCGCACGAGGTCGAGTCCAAGGACGTCTCGTACGAGCAGGTCGTGACGATCGCCTACCCGACCCCGCCCTCGCCCGACACGCTGTTCACGGTCTCGTACCGGGATGCCAAGCACCCCAAGGACGGCAGCCTCACGGCTGGCCAGAGCGTCGAGGTCAAGAAGAAGGGCTCGATCTTCAATGTCAAGGCAACTGGTCGCTCGTAGCCCCGACCTGCTGCGCCTGCGCGAGGAGGGCTACGACATCGCAATCGATGTCGCTACGTCGCACCTCCTCGTGAGGGCGCCATACGTGACCGCCGAAAAGACTGTCGCGCGCGGCACCCTCGTGTCCTCGCTGACGCTCAGTGGCGAAACGACGGCTGCTCCGGGTGATCACGTGGTCTGGTTCGTCGGCGCCACGCCCGAGGACAAGCCGTGTGACCGCCAGGGACATGTCCTCGAGGCACTGATCAATCAGCACGGCCCCATCTCATTGGGAGGCGAACTAATCGCCAGCTGCTCGTTCTCCCATAAGCCCGAGCCGACGTATCCCGACTACTACGAGAAGATGTCGACGTACGCCGACATGCTGCTGGCTCATGTGCAGGTGATCGATCCGGACGCGACGGTCAGGACGTTCCCGCCGGTACCGGCAGAAGAGGAGGAGTCCGTCTTCCGCTACCTGGACTCCGCCAGCGCCCGGGCTCAGATCGGTGCGGTCACGGACAAACTACGGGGACACAAGCTGGTAATCATCGGTGGTGGCGGAACCGGCTCGTACATTCTCGACCTAGTCACGAAGACGCCGGCCGAAACGATCCACGTCTACGACCGGGACGTGATGCTCACGCACAACGCGTTCCGGTCGCCGGGCGCAGCATCGCTCGAAGAACTCATCGCTCGACCTAGGAAGGTCGACTACCTGCTGGGCAAGTACGACGCCATGCACCGAGGCGTCGTCGCCCATCCTGAGCACGTCGATGCGGCGAACATCGACCAGCTTCAAGATGCGGACTTCGTGTTCATCGCCATCGACGACGGCCCCGCCAAGAAGTTCATTATCGAGAACCTCCAGGCGTTCGGCGTGCGGTTCATTGACGTCGGCATGGGCTTGTATCAGCACGGTGACTCGCTCGCTGGCCTCGTCCGCACGACTACCAGCGTCCCGGGCCACGGGGATCACATCTGGGAGAACGACCGCATCTCGTTTGCTGACGAGGACGACGACGTCTACGACCAGAACATTCAGATCGCCGACCTCAACATGCTCAACGCCGCGCTGGCGGTCATCAAGTGGAAGAAGATCTTCGCCTTCTACATCGACCTCGAGCACGAACTCTCGAGCACGTACACGATCGACGGAAATCACATGCTGAACGAGGACCACGCCCCGTGAGGCTTGAAACGATCGAACCGGAGTTCGTCGAGTACGTGCCAGCCACGCTGGCCGAGGGCGTCTTGTACGTCTCCATGACGTACAAGACCACCGTTCACCTCTGCGCGTGCGGGTGCGGCAACAAGGTCGTCCTGCCCCTGAGCCCCGCCGAATGGCGGCTGATCTACGACGGCGAGGTCGTGTCGCTCCGCCCCAGCGTCGGCAACTGGGAGTTCTCCTGTCAGTCGCATTATTGGATCGACTCGAACCGGATCCATTGGGCGGCAGCCTGGACCAAGAAGCAGATCGCAGCCGGCCGGCAGCGGGACACGGCCGACTTGTATTCATACCTCGCGGGGTCGCCTTCCGAGACCGCGTCGGAGGAGTTCGCGCCTGACCGCGGCCAGGGTCGTGGGCCCGGGCGTGGTCGCCGCGTCCGTCGCTGGCTGCGTCTCTGATGCGGCAGTGAAGCTCGGGGCCGATGTAGCTCCGGTGCAATTCGCCCGCTTCCGCGGTCGTCGGCTTGGAGCCTTCTCGACCGAGCGCATCACGCTGCACACAGGTCGGCTGCCTGCCGTCGAGAATGTCATGCGCCCGCGAGTGCCGCTCAAGACGAGGAGGAGTAGCGCGCGTATTCCCTGCACTGTCAGGGTCGTCTGCACCGTACAGCCGGGATTCGAGCTCGCCGCAGAAACAGATCCTCGACGGTCACCCCGGCGTTTCCATGCCGGAGTCGTCAGGCACGCGCGGGATCATCATGACTGTGAAGGCAATTGACGACCAAGCTCTGACGATCTACACCGACGGATCGTCCTATCAGGGTCCGCGACGTGGTGGCATCGGGATCCTGTTCGTGACGGTTGACGACGCCGGCCACGAGCGCAGCTGCGAATACCCGCTTCCCGGATACAGCGGCGCGACCAACAACCAGATGGAGTTGCAGGCCTGCATCGAAGCGCTCAAGGCGCTCGTAACGCGGCGGGTGCAACTGGATCGGACCGAATACAAGAAGGTCGTCGTGCGCACGGATTCGATGTACGTCACCGACAACATCTACTCGGCGCGCTACGTGTGGCCAAGCAACCGCTGGATGACTCGCGACGGCAACCCGGTTCTCAACGCGCGGCAGTGGAAAGAACTCGTGCGCGTCGCTAGCCGCGCACACCGGCGCGTCGATTTCGAATGGGTCAAGGGCCACAGACGCGATCCGCACAACCGCACCGCCGACAAGCTCGCCAAGCAATCCGCCACGGCGCAGACGGGCCAGAGCATCTCCATCGTCGGAATCCGGCGCAAAAAAAGCACGCGCCCACTTGAGCAAGGCTGCGTCCAGATGCGCGGCCAGCGCGCAACCATCCGGATCATCACCGACGAGTTTCTCGGCCAGCAGCGGATGAACAAGTACATGTACGAGGTCATGTCCAAGGCCAGCGAGTTCCGCGGATGCGTGGACGTCGTCTTCTCCGACTCGACGGTCTGCCTTCGACGCGGGCACACCTACTTCGTGCGTTTCAACGATGACACTCGCGCGCCACGGGTGCTTCGCTGCTACCGCGAAGTTCCAGGATCCTGAGGAGGCCCTGCTACCTCCTGCCGCCCGGGCGCGCGGTCAGTGTGGCTATGGGAGCGCGACCCACATGACGGCGTTCGTAAACGTTCGTTCGCGGACGCTCCTGAGCGACCGTCGCAACGGCACCGCCGTTCCGATGTCCTCGGTGTAACGCTACGCGTGTACTCGTCAACGTAACGCGCTGTCCCGTTTCTGTACGCTTTCCGCATGCGGATCGGGTACGGGCGGGTGTCCACCCGCGACCAGAACCCTGACGGTCAGAATGATGCCCTTCAGGTTGCTGGCTGCGATGAGGTCTTGGTCGACAAGGCCAGCGGCAAGCTCGCTAGCCGGCCAAAGCTTGACGAGGCGCTACGGATCTTGCGCAGCGGCGACCAGCTCGTGGTCACGAAGCTCGATCGCCTCGGGCGCTCGCTCGATCACCTCATGGCGTTGTCCAAGCAACTGCAGGCGAAGCAGGTAGACCTCGTCGTCCTCGATCAGGGCATCGACACGTCGACCGCGGTCGGCCGGATGTTCTTTCAGATCCTCGGCGCGATCGCCGAGTTCGAACACGCGCTGATGTCCGAGCGCACCCGCGACGGCCTGGATGCTGCCCGCGCGCGCGGTCGCACCGGCGGCCAGAAGCCCAAGCTCACTGCTCGTCAGGCCAAGATCGCGCAGGAGATGTACGACGAGCTCGGACCAGACGGACACCGGGCCCGCACAGTGCAGCAGATCGCTGACGAATTCGGTGTCAGTCGTCCCACGATCTACCGCCACCTAGGACGGCAGGTCGGCCAGGTCCAGCACACGCGAGTCGATTGAGCGCCGCGGACACTGCGGTCATTGGTGGGCCTACCGCAGCCGGATCGATCATCCGCCTGCGGGTCGATTAGCCTCGCGGGCGTGTCCTCCGTTTCGTGCTGGTCGCAGTGAACGCCCTCGAGGTCCTTGCCGGCTTGGCCGAGCTGCCGGGGGCCCTCGAGTCGGGGGCAACCGGCGACGGCATCGTCGCGAGCCATCTGCTCAACGGGATCGAGTATGCGTCTGCCTCCGCGGTTGAGGAACCCAAGCTTCGCGCCTCGTGGAAGCGTCGGCAGGGTGGTGGCGCGACACCGCTGGTACTCCTGGGCGACGATCCCGAACAGGACGGCTATGTGCGCGTACTTGGCCCGCAGCGCGGCGGGCCGATGCGGCGCGTGCACAGCCCGTCCTTTCTCGGACTGGTTGAGCGCACGCTCTCGGTCAAGCGACTACAGGCAGTGCGACTGCTTGCCGAGGAACTCGATCGCCTCGATACCGAGCGCATCGCCGGACTGAAAGTCCAAGGTCTTGGGACCGAACATCTCTACGGCTCGCGGCTGCCCGTGTCGCGTCGGTGGGCGCAGCTGCGCGAGATCGCGGACGGCGCCAGCCGGGTCGGCTGGCGCGAACTGCTCAACGACCTCGGCTACACGATCGAGCCACTCCAACCAGCCGGATACCTCGCCAAGGCAGGCGGTCACCCCGCGATCGTCGTGCATCCGCACGCCAACGCGTTCATGTTCGCCCGGCTCGACGATCAAGGTCGGCTGCCAGAAGGCGCGCTGATTGCGGCATGCCGGACGCACGGCGCGGCCTACGGTCTGCTCGCGTCCGGCTCGCGCCTTCGTCTGCTCGCCGCGGGTCCGGACGAAGCCGGTGCGACAACCCGCTATCTGGAGCTCGACGCCGCCGCGCTTGAGCCCCAGATGCGTCCGCTGCTCGGGCTGCTGTCGCCGGCATACCTGGTTGAGGGCGCATTTCGCGATGTGCTGGGGGAGGCGCGCGACTATGGGCAAGACCTGCGCCGGCGCCTGGACCTGGTGCTGCGCCAGGACGTGCTGCCAGTCCTTGGCCGGGAGCTCGGCCGCTGGGCTCGAGAGGACGGTCGCGACCTGACGGTCGATGACGTTCGGACTGAGTTGGAGGCCTCCGCGTTGCTGTTCGTCTTTCGCGCATTGTTCGTGCTCTACGCCGAGAGCGCCGGTCATCTCCCGATGACCAACCCGACCTACCGCTCGAAATCACTGACGCGCATCGCAGAGCGGGCCTACGAAGAGCGCGACGACGCTGATCCCGCTTCAACGGCCCTGTGGGACGACATCGGATCGCTCATCAAACGCATGCGTACAGGTCACACAGCTTGGGAGCTGCCGGCCTACAACGGCGACCTGTTCGCACCCTCCGCGGTCCTCGGCGCCGCGGTTCTTGAGGAGGCGGAGATCCGGGATGCGGCGCTCGTGCCCGCCCTCGTGGCTTTGGCTCGTGACGCCGATGAACCCGAGACGGGCGTCGACTTCTCCGGCTTGGAAATCGGGCACCTCGGCTACGTCTACGAAGGGCTGCTTTCACTGCGCCTATCGGTCGCGGATCGCAGCTATGTCTACGACATCAAGGCTGATCGCTACGTGACGCCGGCCGACGGCGAGTCGATTGACGTCCCGACAGGTGATCTGCTGTGGCTCACCAACGAAGGCGGACGCAAGGGCGCCGGCGTGTACTACACACGCACCGAACTCGTGCGGCACCTCGTGCGCGGCGCCGTCGGACCGGCCTTCGATCGCCACCTCAACGATGTCCGTGAACTCGCAGCAACCGACCCAGGATCAGCCGCCGAAAAGCTGTTTGACTTCCATGTCCTGGATCCGGCGTGCGGCAGCGCTCACTTCCTCGTAGAGGTCGTCGACGAGCTCGCCGACAAGATCGCCACGCTGCTGGGCGCAGTGGCGCTACCAGCCGTCCGAGATCAACTCGACGCGCTGCGCGCCCAAGCGGCGCAGTTCGGTGCCGGTATCGAAGACACCGCGCTGCTAAAACGCCTGGTTCTCAAGCGCTGCATCTACGGCGTAGACCTCTCGGCGATGGGCGTCGAAATCGCCAAGGTCTCGCTCTGGCTGGGCAGCTTCGTTCCCGGCCTCTCGCTCGCCTACCTGGACTTCAACGTCCAGCGTGGAAACTCGCTGATCGGCGTGACCCGCGCCGAGGAGGTCGGCCAAGACACGCTGTTCGGCGACGCCCTCGCCGAGGCAATCGCTGACGCAGCCAAGGACGCCGCCCGCCTCAGGGCGATCGACGACACGACACCCGAGCTGGTCGATGCCAGCCGCGCGGCGAACCAAGCACTTCACGACACAGTGGCGGGCGCACAGCGCCTCTTCAACCTCTGGACCGCAGAACCACTAGGGCTAGCGGGCGCCCGAAGCGAAGCGCTTCTGCACGGCTCGGAGCTGCTGACTGGGCACCCGACGCCGCTCGGACCGCAGGCTCGGTCGCTGGCTGATCGCGAGCACTTCTTGCACTGGCCGCTGGCGTTCCCCGATGTCTTCACTCGAGTGCGCCCCGGCTTCGACGCGGTGGTCGGCAACCCGCCGTGGGAGGAAGTCAAGGTCGAGGAACTCGGCTTCTATGCGCTCTACCGACCTGGCCTCCGCGGGCTCACCTCAACCCCTCGCCGAGCGATGGTTGGCGAACTCATGGACGCGCGTCCCGAACTCGCGGACCGATTCGCCGAAGGAAAGCGTCAAGCGGCGGCGCTCCGCGGCTACTTCGGGCAGGCCACCGGCTATACGAGCACTGCTGGTGACGCGGACGTGTACAAACTCTTTTGTCAGCGCTACTCCCAACTTGTGCGAGACCGCGGTGCGATCGGCGTTGTACTGCCACGCGGCGCGTTCGCGGCAAAGGGATCGTCAGTGTTTCGAGAGTGGCTGTTCGAGTCAGCACCGCCTAGGCGCATCGATTTCTTGCTCAACAACAGATCCTGGGCGTTTGACATACATCCGCAGTACGCCGTCGCCCTCCTGGTCGCTGACCGCGGAGCGAACGCCGAAGAAACCGAGGCTGCCGGGATCGCCGAATCAGCCGCCGCTTTCGCTGCGCAGGTTGCCGCTCCCGGCTTAATGCTTCGGCGGGAAGCGCTCGGAGGTCTGCTCGAGGTCCCATTTCTACCCTCGCAAGACGACGCCGACCTCCTTGCGAAGCTCAGGGCCACGGGGCCCTTTGCGCTAGGCGGCGGGCGCTGGTGCTGCTTTCCTGTTGCCGAGTTCCACGAGACCAACGACCGGGATCTGTGGGAGGGGGCGACCGAAGGTCGCCCCCTGTGGAAGGGCGCGAGCTTCGACCAATTCTATCCGTCGGGAGCGGACGCGCGGCTGTGCCCGGCCACACCTGATGCGCTCGCCAAGGCACTCAAGCCACGGCCAGGGAGCGGATCAGTCGCGGCAAATCATGCGACGGTCCAGGTTCGCGCTGCCGCTGCAGCGCGAACGACCGAGCGGGCTCGTGTCGCTTTTCGTGGCATCACGAATCGGCTCAATCACCGAACGGTGATTGCCAGTCTTGTTCCACCCGAACACTTCCTCGCGAACTCTGCGCCGTACCTGGCTTTCGTAGACGATGACCTGCGAGCGGAGCTCGCCTGTCTGGCGATTATCAACTCGCTTCCGTTTGATTGGCAGGGGCGCCGGTTCATCGAACGCAACCTCAACTTCTTCGTTTTGGAGGATCTGCGTGTTCCCGACCTGGATAGCGCGACCTTCCAGGCGCTAGCGGGTGCAGCAGGTCGGCTGTCTTGTCCTGACGAGCGCTTCGTTGACTTTGCGGATGCCGTCGGCGTCGATGTGGGTCCTCTCGACGAGGACGCGCGGACGACTTTGCGCGTCGAGATCGACGCGCGCGTATCCCGCGCCTGGGGCCTGAGTGCCGAGGAACTCGAGGTCGTCTTCCGCGATTTCAGCCTGGACGCTGTACCACTGGCCTATCGCGAACGGGTCCGCGCCCGCCTCGCTGAACTTGAGTAGGTTCGCGTGGACGCCCGCCCGCACATCCTCGACAACCTTGGCGACGATCGAGGGCATGCCGACGCGCTCGCTTTCCTCGTCGGCGACGTTGACCATCGGCACCCGCTGGCGATCGCGACCGGCTACGTCAATCTCGGCGGCCTCCAGCTGTTGGCGTCGGTGGCTGACGGACGCTCCACCCGACTGCTGATCGGTGCGCAGCCGACGCCGGGGCTCGGCGTCGAGTCCCCGCTCGGCGTGTTCGCGTCGCACCGCGAGCGCTTGCGCGAGGAGCGCGACCTCTCGCGCTTCCCGCCCTCACGGGCGACCAAGAACCTGGCGGCGGTCAGCGACTGGATGGACCGTCCCGAGGTTCAGGTGCGCCGGTTCGTCGAGCTATTCCTGCACGGCAAGGCCTACCTCTTCGGCGACGAGCCTGACGCTCGCGTGGCGTTGGTCACTTCGGCGAATCTCACCGGCGCCGGTCTCTACAGCAACCTGGAGCTGGGGGTCGCGAACTACGAGCCCTCAGTGGCTAATGAGGCGCTTCGATGGTTCGACGCGTTGTGGGGTCGCGCGGTCGATTACGAGGAGGAACTCCGCGCTTTGCTGTTCCCCGATCCGGGGCTGCTGGACCCGTACACGATCTACCTACGTGCGCTGTTTGACCTGCAGGAGCCCGACCTAGACGAGCCCGATCGCACCTCCCGGCCGACAGGTCTGGAGCTGGCACCGTTTCAACGCGATGGCTACGAGCGTGCCCGCGCGATCTGCCGCCGCCACGGCGGCGTTGTCTACGCCGACGGCGTCGGCACCGGCAAGACCGAGATCGGCTTGGCATTCATCGAGGAGCGCACCCGTGAGGATGGCGTCTACGCGCTGGTCGTCGCGCCCGCGCAGCTGGCCAAGCGCTGGGCAGAGCGCATTGTGCAGGCAAAGCTGCCAGCGCAGGTGATCTCCTTAAACGAGCTGGCCGCCGATGAGCAGCTTGTGCCTGACGCCGCCAACCGCCGGCGCGTCTTGCATAACACCAAGGACTCCTACCGGTTGGTGATCGTCGACGAGGCCCACGCGCTGCGTAACGAGGACACGACCTGGTATCGGGCGATGGAACGCCTGCTCGGCGGCGCCCGCAAAGAGGCGGTACTCCTTACTGCGACGCCGATCAACAACGGCCTGTGGGACCTCTACAACCTCGTGATGCTGTTCGCGCGCCACGACAAAGCGTTCGCGGCAAGCGGCATCGACTCCGTCCGTGACCTCTTTCTGGCCGCCGGTGCCAACGAGCGCGACCCTGAGAGCCTGAACCCAGACGTGCTGTTCCCACTCGCCGACGCCGTCAGCGTCCGCCGCGATCGCGCCTTCATCGAGTCCGAGTACGCCGGCCAGCAGTTCCCCGACGGCACTCCGGTGCGCTTCCCAAAGCCACGCCTGACCACGCGCCGCTACGACCTCGATGCCGCCCATCCCGGCCTGCTGGACCGCATCGCCACCGCGATCGACGCGCTGACGATGGCTCGCTATCGGCCCAGTGCATTTGATCTGCAGGCCGAAGACGAGCTCGCCGTCGAGGCGCAACTCGCCGGGCTGCTGCGCTCCGGAGTTCTCAAGCGCTTTGAGTCCTGCTGGCGCGCATGTCTTGAGACCGTCGAACGGATGCTCATCGCCCACGACGCATTCCTGCTGGCCTGGGATCAGGGCGAGGTGCCGTCACGCGCGACGCTACGCGAGTCAGCGCACGTCGAGGCTGGCGAAAGCGGTCTGGCGGCGTGGATCGAGCAGGCACTGGAGGTCGACTTCGACGCGCGCCCAGCGACCGACTTTGACCCTGAATACGGCGATGCAGTAGCGGCCGACCGCGACCAGCTGGCGGTCATTCGCGACGAGCTCGCCGGCCTGGACGCGACCAACGATCCGAAACTGTCCGCCCTCATCGAGGTGCTTGAGACCAGCCCCGCGACGAAGGTTGCCGTGTTCGCGACATTCGCCGCGACCGTGCGCTACCTCGACGAGTACCTCCCAGCCCTGATCGGCGGCCGCGAGCGCATTGTCGTGATCGGCAACCAGAGCACACCTGACCAGCGCACGAGCGCGCTGGGCCGTTTCGCACCAAACACCGTCGTGCGACCGGGCTACGAGCCGCCCGACGGCGAGATCGACCTGCTCATCTCGACCGACGTGCTCTCCGAAGGCCAGAACCTTCAGCAAGCCCAAGCCGTCGTGTCCTACGACATGCCCTGGAACCCGCAGCGCGTCGTGCAGCGCAACGGCCGCGTCATCCGCCTGCTCTCACCGCACGACGAGGTGCTGCTGACGACGATGCTGCCCGACCCCGGCGAGCTTGAACGCCTACTCGGTCTCGAGGCTCGCATCCAATCGAAGATCGTCGCCGCCGGCGTGTACGGGATGGAGTCCGACGTCATCGAGGGCACCATCGCCGGCGAGCTGCATGCGTACGCTGACCGCCTCGCAGCTGGCGACGAGGACCTACTGGACGAGGGGGAAGCCGAATCGGGCGCCTTCGTAGGCGAGCAACTACGACGCATCATCGACCGCGCCGTTCGCGAGGGCGAAGCCCAGCGAATCCTGAACCTGCCCTGGGGAGTTGGCGCGTGTTTTCGCCAGACCGAAGCGGGACGATCGACAGGGGCACCGGGTGTCTTCTTGGCGATCCGCACCCCGCCCTCACCCGGCGAAGAAGATGGCCGTCGCTACTGGCGCTACGTCGAACTCGTCTCCGGTGACCTGCAGACCAATGACCTCGAGATTCTGCGTCGCATCGACCCGACGGGAGGCGAACCGGTCCCGGACGGTATCGGTGAGGTAGATCTAGAAGCGGCTTGGCAGTGCGCAGCCGCGGACGTCGTCGATGTCCACAACCGCCGCACTGACATTCGCGAAGAGCAAGAGGCCATTGGTCCTCGCCAGCGCTGGGCTCTCGACGTTCTGCGTGACCCCGGAGTCGCGTATGCGCCGGGCGCCGAGGAAGCTGAGGAAGCATTGTCGGCCGGCCGCAGCTCTGCGGTCCGCAAGGCGCTCGGCGCGGTTGAGACCAGCGTGCTTGCCGGGCACGTGACCATTGACGAAGCTGCCATCGCGATCGTCGCTGTGGTGGAACAGTTTGGGCTCCGACCCGTTGACGAGCCAGCGCTGCCGCGGCGCGTTACCGCCGACGACCTTGGGGTCGTCTGCTGGATGGCGGTTCTGCCGACGTTGAGCTAATGCTCCCAGGTCGGTAGCGGTGGCGACCGGCGCTCGTGCTCGCCCCACGCGGCGAGCAGTGGCGGCGACCAGCAGCGCGGCGTTGGGCTCGTCGAACGTCCACGTCGAGGCTGCATGCGACCCTCGACGGGCGCCAACGCGCCTCTCCGAAGAGGAAGCGGCATCCGCCTCGTGGGTCGTCGAGCGTCGATGTGCGGGCCCGATGCTGCACGCGCTTGCCAATGCCGCCAGCAACGACGAGCTGACCACGCCGGACGAGGACGCAACCGCACGCCATGCACTTGAGGCCTTCGGGCACGGTGAGGCGCTCTCGCCCAACGAGCTCAAGGGCGATCTCGACATCGCTTGATCTATCGAATGACACGCTGATCGAGACCGGCTCGTCGTAGAGCGTCAACGGCGCCGCAGGCATCGCGATGAGGTGCTCGAGGCCGCCGCGCCCTGGCTCCGTCGCGTTTGGATAGAACCGACGGGCGTGCGCCGCGCGCCAGGCGCGTTCCATGTTGTCCACGGATTGCTCGTCGTCCGCGACGCTGACGAAGCATGTCCGCTGCCGGCCGCGGGTGGGACCTGGCTCACGAGATCCGATCGACTGGATAGGGCTCGACGAGCCTGCACATAGCTCGTAGTAGGTGGCGCGCGCCAATAATGGCCAACACCGTACCCGCCCCCTGTCGCGCCGTCGGGGCTACCCATCGGCGTAGACGGCGAGCCTCGCGGGGGGTCCGCTACGAGTCGTGCTTTGGTCCGGTTGGGGGAGTCCATCGTTCGCGGGCTACCGCGCGCCGCTCTGCTTGGCTCGGCCATGGCGTCTTGAATGGGAAGCTCGCGCGATGGATCCGTCGGATCTGTTCGATCTCTGCCTGACTCATCGCCGTGCGATCTGCTGGAGGTCGATCGGAGTCCGTTGGGACGCGGCCGCTTGTCGTCTGGGTCGAAGCCATCGCTGGCTGACCGCGGTCGTCTGCGGCGATTGACGCGTAATGCAGGGTGGCCGGCGGGTCGGCGGCGGTCGCGTCGGTGTCGTCTCTGGGCTCGATGAAGTCCCCGTCGGGAGCTTCGAGCTGTCGAACTGTCTTGTTGATTCGTCGCTGGGTGCGGTAGTGGGCTGCGCTCTCGTCCCGAGCACCTTCGGTGTAGCCCGCTTTGGCGAAGTCTCGTGCGGTCTGAAGCACCAACACGACCGGGCCTGGATCCCGCAGGCTCATCGACCCGTCACGGAGTAGTCGCACGATTCGGCGCTGGCGAAGCTGCGTGAGGTGCGTCGAGATCACCGGGCGGCTGATCCCCAGGCTTCGGTGGACGGACGCCGCCAACGCACCAGGCGTGGCGCTATAGACCGCGAGCAGCTCGTCAACGATCGCGACGTTGATCGGGTCAGCCAACGCCTGGAGCACAAGCCCCGATTCGGGTGTTTCTACTTTGCGAATGACCAACAACACTACGGGGCCAAATGCCCAGCGTGCAAGGCGGATATCGTGGCCCGGCGGCCGCCGTTCGGTGGACTTGAAGGCTTCTGACGGACCGCGTACTCTCAACGCTGCATGGCGTTTACAAACGGCAACTCAGCTCGGCCTTTCGCGGACGTCGTGTCGGCACGCAAAGAGGAGCTGGGGCTGAGCTTTCGTGAGCTCGCGCGCGTTACGCAGGAACTCGACGACGACGGCCGTGGCCTCTCGTCCGCGTATCTCGTGCAGCTCTTCAACGGCAACGAGGATCCCGTGCCACGAGCGATTCGGTTGATCGCGAGCGCGCTCGGGTTAGAGCCCGAAGACATCATCGAATACTGGCTGCAGCAAATGCGTGACTCGCTCGATGAGCGCGTGGTCGGCGTGGAGTGCGCAGTCGCGAACTTCCGAGCGCTTGGTGGCGCGGACGCTCGCAAGCGCGTGAGCCTTGAAGGCTCCTCACGTGCGCCCGGCCGCCGCCGGCAGACCGTTTCGCGCTGAGTTCGATCCGCGCGGTCGACCGGCGGAGCACGCTTGCAATCCGGACGGGTGGTGAGTTATAACCGCCACTCATGGCGACGGACAGCAGCCGCTCCGAGGAATACCGACCTCAACCGGGGTCTCTCGTGGACTCGGACAACACCCCGGTCAGCACCGGGCTCGAGGTCACTGTTGAGCCGGAGCCGGCATCGGGGTCGGATCTTGAAACTGAGCCGCGCAGGCCGTCGCGGACGACGGGCCGGTCGGCGCCGTTGGGCGGGCGCTTAGCCTAGATCCACCGCATGGGTAGGTCGATGCCGTCCGGTGCAGCAGCAAGAATGACCTCCTGAGCAGGGCTTTTTACGAGTGTGACGGCAGTCG
>Ga0136614_10000698_pt1 | contig 17825 bp, 5 predicted proteins | sample AntDrymUQ2792106_2_FD_106643 | JGI IMG/M metagenome (GOLD analysis project Ga0136614, IMG submission 106643) | Polar desert sand microbial communities from Dry Valleys, Antarctica - metaG UQ279 (21.06) | ecosystem: Environmental > Terrestrial > Soil > Desert | place: Antarctica: Dry Valley... | reverse complement strand
AGCTGGTGGTCAAGGTCGAAGTGTGCCTGCCGCACGGCAGGCTCAAGCAAGCTTATTTTCAAATAACTTTATCGGTTCATCTAATGAAGAGGAACAAATTGCGCGTCCCGTTTCGCTCATCCTCATAATCAAAGCGCGCCGGCTCTCCGGGTCGCTGAGGGAGAGGTTGGCGCGTCTCGCCAATCAGTTGTGTGCTGGTTTCATCAAAGTTGACTTTCGGGCGCTTCGCGTCATACGGCTCGGCGTAGAGTTCCAGCACATCTTCCATGCAGGCGACAAACTCCGAAGAGACTTCCGGAATGCACCAGTGCTCTTTCAAGTGCGGCTGAAGTTCGTTTTTTTGAGCACCCGGCGCACCGCTTCGTACGAATACGACTCGGCCAACTTGAGTTGCACCACGCGCTCCGCGAGCAACGCCAGCGTCCAGCGCTGACGGCCTTCGGGCGCGGTGCTGCACGCCTCGGCGATGAGGCGGGCTTCAGCTTTGGCATCCAACTTCGGCTGATTGCCGGGACGCGGGCGTTCATCAAGCGCCGCCAGGTTTTCCTCAACGAAGCGTTGGCGGGTGCGCTCGACCGTGGCCCGACCGATGGAGAGCGCTTCGGCGATGCGCGCATCCTGCCAGCCCTGTGAGGCTTTGAGGAGAATGCGGGCGCGGGTTACTTGGCGAGTCGCTGCTGTGCCGCCGCGCAGCAGTTGTTCCAGTTGGGTGCGTTCAGCGTCGGTCAGCGTGACGACGTATTTCTTTTTCGGCATGGTTGGTCAGTCTCCGATGGACAAGATGACCAGATGTTACCGGTTCAAAGAACATCCATCAACTTTACTATGATGGTCTAGTAGGCTTACGACTGTTCACATGGCTCATTTGACTGTGGAGCGTAAGCAAGTCTTCAAGTGTTCGGCCAGAACTTTGACGTGTCTTGTGACACAGGTCGCATGATCACCGGGGACTGAATGAACCGCCACCTCCGACGCCACGCGGCCCCATCCCGCCGTCGGATCATCGGCGGATTTCATCTCCGACTCGCAAGGTAGTAACAGTGTGACCCGGCCTGCGTAGGCTTGCGGGAAATAGCTCACCGAAGCCTTCACATACACCTCATACCTGCCGTACATCTCCTCGTTCGACCGGCTGGTGTCTTCGGACATCCGACTCGTTGAGCCTTGCGGAAGCGAAGCGGCGGACGAACGTGAGTCTTTTTTCTGCGACTTGAATAACTCGGCAACTATCTTGATTTTCTTCTGAGACTTCCTGAGAACGAAGATGATTTGAGCTGACCGTGATAGCCCCCTCAAGCAATTGGCGAAATCACGCGCGCGCGTAAACCAAGCCAACCGCTTCTCGAAGTCTATTCCGAACAGAAAGGCACTGCCGCTAATCGTTTTATACAGGAGTCTGTAACGATTGTTGTATGCTGAGGCATCAAGCAACACTAACTGTTCAACTTTCTGCCCTTGCGCGACAAGTTGCCGCGCCATCTCAAAGGCGACCAGCCCGCCGTTACAATAACCCCCTAAAAGGTAGGGCCCTTCCGGCTGGAAGGTTCGGAGGGTTTTAAGATGATCTCCAGCCATCGCTTCGATAGTAGGTGGGATCGGCTGACCGTCAAGCCCGTGCGGCTGCAGCACGTAAAAGGGTTGGTCCGCGCCTAAGTGACGCGCGAGATTCAAACAATAAAATCCACCGCTCATGTAATCGCCGTGCAGGAAGAAGAATGGCCTCTGGGAGTTTCCGGGCTGAATCTGCACGAGTGATGGCGAAGCGTCTTCGACGACGCGCTGTGAGAAAACTCCGGCTAAGTGTTCGACCGTGGCTTCGGCGAAGAGGGTGGCGAGGGGGAGTTTCTTCCCGCCCTCATGCTCAATCCGATCCATCATGCGAACTACCAACAACGAGTGCCCACCTAACTCGAAAAAGTTGTCCTTGATTCCGACTGGTTGGACGCCTAACACTTCCTCCCAAATCTGCGCCAATTGCTCCTCCAATGCATTGCGCGGCGCGACGAACTCTCTTTCAGACTCGAACCGCGCTCGGTTGGGTGCCGGGAGCGCTTGACGGTCAACCTTGCCGTTGAGCGTGAGCGGCAAGGCGTCAAGCATTACGAATGCCGAAGGTAGCATGTAGTCCGGCACACGCTGCTTTAAGAAATGCTGTAATTCATTGATCAGATGCGTCGACTTTTGAATTGGCACTACATAAGCCGCCAAGCGCTTGTCGCCCGGAGTGTCCTCACGCGCTACCACCACACACTCGCGCACCGCCGGGTGCTGCGCCAATACTGTTTTGATCTCGTCAGGCTCGATCCTAAAACCTCTGATCTTGACTTGATGATCGAGGCGTCCGAGGTACTCTAGCGCGCCGTCCGGCAGGTAGCGCACTAAGTCGCCCGTCTTATAGAGGCGCGCATTTGCCTCGTCGCTAAACGGATGCGGGACGAACCTCTCAGCCGTTAGCTCTGGACGATTCAGATAGTCGCGCGCCAGCCCGTCGCCGCCGACGTAGAGTTCGCCCGCAACACCGACGGGCACCGGCTGCAGGTAACGATCCAGAACATAGACTTGTGTGTTAGAGATGGGGCGGCCAATCGGCACACTGCCGTTAAGCGGCGCGCTTGCCGTCACGCGGTGGCAACACGTGAAGGTCGTGTTCTCGGTCGGCCCATAGCCGTTGATCAACTGGCAGTCCTTTAGCTCACTCAACACCTTTTCCACGTGCGGCACGGACAACACGTCGCCGCCTGCGAGCAGTTGGCGCACACCCTTCAACCCCTCCAAATGATCATCCACCATCTGGTGAAACAACCCGGCCGTCAGCCACAAGGTCGTGACCTGCTGCTCTTTGAGCACCTGACTCAACTCCTTTAAGGAAGACGAGTGGGCAGGAAAGACGACCAGCCGCGCGCCGTTCAACAGACTGCCCCACAGCTCGAAGGTCGAAGCGTCAAACGTGGCCGGAGCAAACTGCAGAAAAACTTCTCGGGAAGTCAGTTCCACGTAGTTAGTCTGTTTGACTAAGCGCACGATGTTGCGATGGGTGACGGCGACACCTTTGGGCTTGCCCGTTGAGCCGGAAGTGTAAATGACATAGGCGAGGTCTTTCGCCGTCGACCCGCTCGCCAAATTCTCCCCGCTCTCCCCCGCGATCAGTTCTTTGTCGGCGTCTACGCACACGACCTCAGTTCTCTCTGTCGGCAGCTGACTCGTTAATTGTCGCTCGGTGACCAGCGCCGCCATGCCAGCGTCTTTCATCATCCACTCGAGCCGCTCGCGTGGGTAGTTTTCATCCAAAGGCACGTAGCAGCCGCCCGCCTTCAACACCCCCAACAGCGCGACCACCATCTCCGCAGAGCGCGGCAGACACACCCCGACCAGCACCCCAGGCCCGACCCCGCGCTTTCTCAGGTGATGCGCAAGTTGATTCGCCCGCAGGTTTAACTCGCCGTAGGTCATCCGCTCCTGGTCGCAGACGAGTGCCACAGCGGCGGGCGCGCTCGCGGCTTGCTCCTCGAACAGTTGATGCACGCAGAGGTCGCGCGGGTAGTCGGTCTGCGTTTGGTTCCACTCCACTAAGAGCTGGTGACGCTCCTCGGCGGTCAGCAGCGGCAACTCGCAGACGCGCTGTTCTGGATTTCCAACGATCCCTTCCAGTAAGGTTTCGTAATGACCAAGCATGCGGTTGATCGTCGGCTCGTCGAACAGGTCTGTATTGTACTCGAACGAAGCGCTCAGCCCTTCCGCCCCTTCAATGATAAAAAGAGTCAAATCGCTCGACGCGCCGCCACGGTCCACCCGCACCGGAGCGAAAGTGACGCCCGGCAACTCCAAAGACCGGATAAATGCTTTCTGGCAAGTGAACATCACCTGGAACAACGGGCTGCGGCTCCGGTCTCTCAAGGGCCGCAGTTCTTCGACCAGCTTTTCGAAGGGCAAATCTTGATGCGCATACGCGCCGAGAGAAACTTCGCGGACGCGTTCGAGTAGGGACCGAAAACTCAGTTCTCCGGAAACTGACGTCCGCAGCACCAGCGTGTTGACGAAAACTCCGATAAGATTTTCGATCTCCACCCGGTTGCGGTTGGCGACGGGAGAACCCACGCTGATGTCCGTCTGCCCCGTGTAGCGGTAGAGTAGCGCCTTAAACGCCGCCAGCATCGTCATAAACAGCGTGACGCCTTCCCGCCGACTCAGGACCTTGAGCTTTTCAATTAATGGTTTCGGGAGCGGCACGGACAACACTGCTCCCTCGGAAGACAGGACGGCGGGTCGGGTGCGGTCGGCGGGTAGATTCAATTCAGGAGTCAGGTCACTAAGCTGTTGCCCCCAATACGCAAGTTGTGCCTCCAGAACTTCTCCCTGTAACCATTCATTTTGCCACTGGGCGAAATCGGCATACTGGATGGGGAGTTCGGGAAGCGCGCGTCTCTGTCCCATGGAGGAGGATTGATACAGCGCCCCCAACTCTTTCAGCAACACGTCGAACGACCACCCGTCGGCGACGGCGTGGTGCATATTCAGTAGCAGTAGGTGGTCTTTCGCGCCGAGTCGCCACAGGGCGGCGCGGAAGAGAGGCCCTACCGATAAATTAAAAGGGCGACGGATCGCTTCAGTCACAAGCCGTCGGGCTTCGGATTCTCGCGCAACTTGGTGCAGGTCACACAATTCTACCACGCGCAGATGTAACGACGCGTTCGGGTCAATGACCTGCACCAGTTGACCTTCCAAGACCGCGAAAGTCGTCCGCAAGGCTTCATGGCGGCGCAGGATTTCGTCGAGACTTTGTTCCAGCGCAGCGACATTGAGCTCGCCGCTGACGCGCAGCACGATGGGAAGGTTATAGGCCGAACTACCCGGCTCTAATTGATTAAGGAACCACAATCTCTGCTGGGCAAACGAGGTCGGAAAAACGAAGACATCTTCCCCTGAAGGCTCGTCCACCGGAGGATCAAAAATCTCACCGTTGACTGTAGTAGATTCGGAGTATTGTGTCAGTGTCAAAGACATAATCCTTACCCATCACTTACGCCAGACCGCCGTGACTCTGTAGCGATGAGCGTTTCATGCGGCGCGCATCACGAGACATCGCCGCGATAATTGACGGCTGAAGCTTCGGCTCGCTGTATTCTGTGCTGTCCACGGCGAAAGCTTGGGCCAACCCGGCGATGGTGCGGTGCTGAAAAAACTGCTTAGGCGTTACTTGCAGCCCAGCCTGATTAGCCCGCGTGGTGATTTGAAAGATGAGGAGCGAGTCACCGCCCAGATCAAAAATGCTGTCGTGAATGCTGACCCGACCAAGACGAAGAACCTTCGCCCAGATGTCGGCGAGCATTTGCTCCTGCAAGTTGCGCGGGGCGACGAAAGCCTTGTCCGAGGATGCGCTGATGTAGTCAGGGGGTGGGAGTGCACGCCGATCCAATTTGCCGTTCGGCGTCAGCGGCAGCGCGTCAAGCACGACGAAAGCTGACGGCACCATGTACTCAGGCAGCTTCTCGCGGAGCGATGAACACAACTCCGTCACCAATCCCGGGGCCGTCGTCGCCTGTGCGGGGTTGTTGGCGTAGTGGCTCAGAGGCTTCAGTTCGACTAACTCTTCGGTAAAGAAGGGGCCGGAGCCTAAGTCTTCATCGCTCTCTCCCTCCGTCCGCCGCTTCAACAACACGTCAAAATGTCCGCTTGTTCCCGAACCGGACCATTTGATTTTGATTGCGTAAGACAACTCCTTACCTAAAGCCCACAGGTTCTCCGGGTCGAAGCCTTCGGGTAACGTCGTCAATTCTTCGCGTAGCTCACCAACCGTCTGCGGGCGGTCGCTGCGGGTTAAGAGTTCGAGTGTTTTGACTTCCTTCTGGAGGCGGGCATTCGGCACACGCGTGATTCCAAAGCTCTCGAATCTGTTCTCTCCGAGAATGTGGCGCAAGGCCCCCAGCGACAATTCCTCCTCCTTCCAGTCGAGCCAGACGCGAACCGCCGTGTCCTTATGTTCGACCCCCGTACTCAGGATCACGTCATAGTGGAATTTCGTCGTCTCGTTTTGCAGGCGACCGCGCCTGAGTTGAATATCGACGTGATTGATTTGCGGTAGGCGTTCTCTCAAAGCGTGGAAGAACGCAGGATCAATCACCAACTCGTTCTCCTCCGCGACGCGGTGCCGGACGTTTTGCATCAACTGTGTCGTGGAGAGCGCAGACGCCGCCCGCTCTAGCTGAGCCGAAGCGTGATACGTTTCCAGCAGCGCAAAGCTTTGCACGTCGCCCAAGAAGATGCGGCCTCCGGGCTTGACGGCTCTGACAGCGCCTTCGAGCACGCGCACGAGGTATTCGATGTGCGGGAAATACTGAACGACAGAGTTGATGATAACCGTATCGAATGCTTCCGCGCCCACGCCCTCGAAGTTGTCGGCAGTTCGCTCGAAAAGTGACACTTGAGGTAATTCGTTTCCCGGTCGGCGCACAAGCTCTTCGAGGTTGCGCAACGCCGCTGCGGAGAAATCCGTCCCGCAGTATTGCTCGCATTGCGGAGCGATCCTTAACAGCAACTGTCCGGTGCCGCAACCTATCTCCAGCACGCGCTTCGGACGCATGGCGAGAATGCGCTCGACCGTTTGTTCGATCCACTCGCGCGTGTGTTCTTCCGCGTCATCCAGTCCCGTCCAGCCGGCAATCGTCGCGTCTAAATCCGGTGAAGAAAGTTTCGCGTCCGCCGTTTCGTCAATCGCCGTGTTGTAGAGCATCTCCCACTGCGCCTGCCAGCGCGTGACGCCCACGCCGTCCTCCGCCCGTTGTGCCGCCGCGCCTTGAGCATCGCCGTTTGGCACCACGTAGGCGACGAGTCGCTTATCGCCGGGGACGTCCTCTCTGACGACTACCACGCTCTGACGCACGGACGGTTGTCGATTGAGTTGCGCTTCGATCTCTCCTAACTCGATGCGATGACCACGCAACTTCACCTGCTGGTCGATGCGGCCTAGAATCTCTACCTTTCCGTCCGCCGTGTAGCGCGCCAGATCGCCCGTGCGGTACAGCCGTGCGCCTCGGTTCTCGGACCACGCGCTACAGATAAACTTTTCCGCCGTCAGTTCCGGGCGGTTGAGATACCCGCGCGCCAACCCGTCGCCGCCGATCAGCAACTCGCCGGGCACGCCCAAAGGCACAGGGTTGAGCTGCCTGTCAACGATGTAAACCTGCGTGTTCGCAATCGGCCTTCCGACTAACACCGGCCCCGCCGCTTCGACCTGCTCGACGGTTGACCAAATGGTAGTTTCCGTCGGGCCGTATAGGTTCCACAACTCGGCGCCTCGCGGAAGCAACTCTTCGGCTAGCTCGGTCGGCAGAGCTTCGCCGCCGCACAACATCTTCAGACGCGCGTCTCCCTGCCAGCCTGCCTCTAACAGCAACCGCCACGTGACCGGCGTGGCTTGCAACACGGTCGCGCCGCTTTCATTCATCAACTCTAATAGTTGATGTCCGTCCGCCGCCGCTTCACGACTGGCGATTACTACCCGCGCACCCGTCGTAAGCGGCAGGTACAATTCCAACCCGGCGATGTCGAAAGAGAGGGTTGTGACGGCGAGCAGCACGTCGCGATTAGAAAGTCCGGGGCGCTCGAGCATTGAAATGAGGAAGTTGACGACAGCGCGGTGCGCAATCTGCACGCCCTTCGGCTTGCCGGTCGAGCCGGAGGTGTAAATCACGTAGGCTGTGTTGACGCTCGCGACATCGGTGTTGATGCTCTCGGCGCTTTCCCCGGCGACGGACGCCCAGTCCGAATCTAAGCACAACATTTTTATGCCGTGCGTGGGGATGCGTTCGCGCAAACTCGATTGCGTTATCAAGACTTTGACGCCGGCATCTTCCAGCATGAAGGCGAGTCGCTCCTGCGGGTATGCCGGGTCCATCGGCACATATGCGCCGCCCGCCTTGAGAATTCCCAACAGGCCGACCAACATTACCGCCGACCGTTCGACAAGGATGCCGACGAGCGCCCCGTGGCCGACGCCCCATGCGCGCAAGTGTCGGGCTAATTGATTTGCGCGCCGGTTCAATTCACCGTAGGTCATGTGCTCGCCGTCGCACGTTACCGCGACCGCATCGGGAGTGCGCGCCGCCTGTTCTTCGATCAACTGGTGAAGACACTTGTTCCTCGGGTAATTAGAAAGCGTGTCGTTCCATACGACTAACATCTTGTGCCGTTCGGCCGACGCCAGGAGGGGTAAGTCCGAGATGCGTGCTTCGGGGTTAGCGACGATTCCCCGCAGTAGGTTTTCGTATTGGTTCAGTAGGCGGCGAATTGTCTCCGCGTCAAAGAGGTCTGTGCTGTAATGACAGTCGAGGACGAGTCCGCTGTCGGTTTCGACGATGTTGAAATCAAGATCGAAGTTAACGAAGCTTTTCTGCGGCGCGTCCACTTCGACTTTGAGTCCGAAGAAATCGAGACCTTTGAAGCCGGCCCGGTCAATGTTAAACGTCACCGAAATTGGCGGAGTTCGGCTGGCGTCGTTTCGCAGAGCAAGCTTTTCCAGCAAACTCCCGTAGGTGTAGTTCTGGTGCTCGTAAGCACTCAGCACCTTTTTCTTCAGCGAGAGAAGATGCTCCGCGAAAGTCGCATCCGCTGGTACGGCGTTGCGGAGCGGCAGCATATTGGCACAGTGCCCGACCAAATCATCTCTGCCGACCGACGACTGTCCCGCCGCGAAGATGCCGACCGCAAAATCTTCTTGACCGGTCAGGCGATGCAACAGCACCTCGAATCCCGCCAACATCGTCGTAAAACTCGTGCATCCTTTTTTCGCTCCGACGCGCTTAAGGTCGTGGTAGAGAGCGGCATCAATCACCACATTCACGGTCGCGCCGTTGTATGTTTTGGTCGTCGGGCGGGGACGATCAGTGGGAAGCTCTAAGAAGGGAAGTGAATCGGCAAACTGCCCAAGCCAATAACTTTCGGCGGCGGTGACCTCAAGCGTCTGCTGCTGCTCCGCATGCCAAGTTGCATACTCGCTGAACTGCATCGGCTTTGATAGCTGGTGCGGCAGACCCTTGCACTCTGATGAGTAAAGCTCGCCGAGTTCCTGCAGCAGAATGGCGAATGACCAGCCATCACAAACGATGTGATGTGCCATTAGTATCAAGAAGTATTCATCCTTCTCTAGTTTGACGAGATTCGCCCGAACCAACGGGCCGTCCATTAAATCGAAAGGTTGATGCGCTTCCCGTTCGTGAATTTTTGCTAACTCTGCCGCGCGTTCATCATCCCTTAGAGTTGACATATCAACGAGCTGAACTTCAATCAGCTGATGTGGAGAAGATTGTTGATACTCTCCCGACGAATTGAAAGTTGTGCGTAAAGCGTCGTGGCGATTGACGATTGCTTGGATCGCGCGCCGCATCGCTTCCACGTTAAGCGCTCCGTGAATTTTGACGTGGACGGCGTCATTGAAAGCACAAGACGACGCATCGCTCATCTGCGTGGCAAACCAGATCTCTTTTTGAGCGGCGGTCAGAGGCACTTCCGACACTCGATGCTCGTTGCCATTCCCGTTCGCGTCACCGGAATGGGCGCCGACCATGACGTTGCCCGCCGGCGTAGTTGATGGCGCCGGCGGGTGGCCGAGCGAGCCGTTGCCGTTAACGTCGAGGGTCGTCAAGCGGTTGCGCGAGGGTCGTGGCGATTCCGGGAAGAAGCCCGCATCTTGCATCTCCTGCACACTCTCGGTGAATGCGCGGATGATAAATTCGAAATCTTCGTCAGTGTGCGCGGTGGTAAGGAAGCACGGGAACCCGTCAAGCACATGCACTCCTTTGCGCCGCAGGTGGTAGTACAGCAGGCTCGCCCATTTCTCTTCGACCGGAAAACTGAAGTAGAAGATGGAAGCGAAATGCTGGATGCGAGTCGGCACATGATGCTGCTCGAAGAGCTCGTTGAGGGCTTTGACTAACTCTGTCGTTTTTTCGTTCAACCGTCGTTGCAGTTCGGGTCCGCTCGCCTTCAAGTGTTTGAGGACGGCCAACGCCGCGGCTAGTGCAACGGGATGTCTGGTGAAAGTGCCGGCAAAGAACGTCACGCCCGCTTCGGGCACGGACTGATCTCCGTAGTTCCACGCGCCGCCGTCGAGGGCATCCATGAAGGCGGGACTCCCGGCGACGATGCCGATGGGCATGCCGCCGCCGACGACCTTGCCGTAAGTTGCCATGTCCGCACGGATGCCGAACAACGCCTGCGCGCCGCCGAGGTGCGTGCGGAATCCCGTCACCACTTCGTCGAAAATCAGAGCCGTCCCCGCTTGCTCTGTTAAGCGCCGTAATTCTTTAAGGAAGGCGACGGGCTGCAGGTCGGGGTGACGGGTCTGTACCGGCTCAACCAGCACAGCGGCCAACTCGTGCATCTGGGCTTTTAAAATTTCGAGCGACTCGTCGGTGCCGTAGTCGAGTACGAGGACGTTGCCGACGTTCTGCTGCGGGATTCCCGGGGCGCCCGGATTCGTGTGCAATTTGCCGCCACCGCTGCCGGCACGGACTAAAACCTCGTCGGTGTTGCCGTGGTAAGCGCCCGCGAACAGAGCGACTTTGTGGCGACCCGTGACGGTGCGCGCGAGACGGAGCGCCGCCATCACCGCTTCCGAACCCGTGTTGCAGAAGGTGACGCGCTCCATTCCCGTGAGTTCAGAAATTAGTTCGGCGACCTGACCCGCGAGCGGCGTTTGCGGGCCGATCTCGACGCCCTCGGCGAGTTGCCCTCGGACGGCTTCGGTGATGAAAGCCGGCGAGTGACCGAACAAGTTCAGGCCAAACCCGTTGAGAAGATCAACATACTCGTTGCCATCAACGTCCCATAACCTCGATCCGCGCGAACGCTCAACGATGATTTGATAGACCATCTCCTTCCACTGCGGGCGGAACCCTGCGACCACCCGCGGGTCGGCTAAGTGTGCACGATGCGCCTGCGTCAATTGTTTGGATTCTCGCGTGCGTTCGACGTACCCCTCGATGAAATTGTCGAGATACGCTTGCTGGCGAGGCGTTAGCTCCTTGTCAGATTTCTTACCGATGGGCTTGTAAGTCCCGAATGATTTGAACTCCAACTTGGCCGCATCATCTTTGACCGCACTATCGTTCGACCCGTTAGAAGGAATCGCGGCCAACTCCTTCTGATGCGCGCCGCCATGACCTGAACCGTTACCTGTAGGCATGCCATGCCGCACAACATGTGCCGCATGAGGCATCAACTCTTGAACCTGACGACCGTTCTGCAACATCGCTAACTGCTGAGACATGACTTGTAATTGCTGCGCCACAACTCTTTCGAGAATATCCGCGGACGCGGGTACGACACTCATTCCGATAATGGCACTCGTTGTGTTGATAACTGTGCCGTCATAGACGAGTTGTTCGTTATTGTCGCCCAGCGCGGGGGTGGAAAGCTGCGGCGCGATGTGACTGGTAGGAATGGTGGTTTGCTCGACGGCAGTGGTTTTCGCGAAGCTATGATCCGTCGGAAGATTCTCTTCAATATGGACCGCCAACGACTCAAGCGTCGAGAACTCGTCGAGTAACTGCCGGAAAGAGATCTTCATACCGAACTCATTCTGGATTGTGAGACTGGCCTGCGTGAGAAAGAGCGAGTCAAATCCCATCTCTAGGAACGTCTCGGACGCGTCCATTTCATCAAGATCAATGCCCGATAAATTTTTTAGAAGAGTTTTCAGCGTGGAGATAATTTTATGCTTAAGATCAGTGTTGATAATTGTGTTTTCAGGTTGAGACATGAGGCTTCTCTCTTTCGTTGTAATTTCAGAGGTTGGCACTATAAGTAATGGAGGACTGCTTTCTGCTTTTACACTTTTCTTCAATTCATCTGCTGTGCACGGCATCCCTTCGCCGACAGACTTGACGGGTTCGACCCAGAAGCGCTGACGCTCAAATGGGTAGGTCGGTAAATCAATGCGCCGACGCCGCTCGTCGGCATAGAACCCTGCCCAATCAACCTGCGCTCCGGAGAGCCAGAGGCGGCCCAACGCGTTCAGCATTGACGCCACGTCCTGCTCTTTACCCTGCGCATGACTTAACGACGAGAAGACAGATTCCGCGGTACCCTTCGACGCGCACTGCTTCGCTAACCCGCTCAACGTCTGTCCCGGGCCTACTTCAAGCAGCACGCGCCCCGGTTCTTTCAGCAGTTCATTAATGCCGTCCGTGAAGCGCACAGTCTGCCGCAATTGTGCGACCCAGTAGCTCGGATCTATCGCCTGTGCCGCCGTGATCCAATTGCCGGTGACTCCGGAAATGAAGGGGATTTGCGGCGGCTTGAATGACACTTTGCCGATCAGCGCCGTGAACTCACTCAAGATTGGATCCATCATCGCTGAATGGTAGGCGTGTGAGGCGTTTAACGGGCGACATGCGATACCTTTGGCCGCAATCCGATCTTGCAGCGACTTGACGTGATCGGTCGGACCCGACACGACGCACAACGAAGGCGCGTTGATCGCGGCGATGCTCAGGTTCTCTCCAAGCAGCGATGAAACTTCGCGTTCAGGGAGCCGTACCGCGAGCATCGAACCAGTGGGTAACTGTTGGATCAGACGCCCTCTCGCGGCCAGCAATCCGAGCACGTCTTCAAGCGAAATCACTCCCGCGAGACATGCCGCCACGTATTCACCGAGGCTGTGTCCGATCATTGCTTGCGGGTTGACACCCCACTTCTGCCACAACTTGGCAAGCGCATACTCGATGACAAAGAGCGCCGGCTGTGTGATCCATGTCTGATTAAGCAACTCACTCGCTTCTTCGATCTTTTCGTCAATCGGGTACAACACGTCCCGCAGGTCCAATCCGAGAAGTGGTTTAAGCAGTTCGCAGCAGAGATCAACCTGCTCGCGAAACTCTGGCTCAACCTGGTACAACTCGATTCCCATCCTCGTGTGCTGCGCCCCCTGCCCCGGAAACATGAAGACGACGGACAGGCTCTTACTCTCCTGAGATTTGGTGAACACGCGTTTTGCGTTCGGAGTCTCCAAAGTGCTCGACGCATCGTGTTGGTCGCGGCAGACAAGCATTCGCCGGTGGTCGAATCTCCTCCGGCCAACTTGCAATGTATGAGCCGCGTCGCTCAGGTTCAGTTCGGGACGCTGCTTGAAATGTTCGACCAGATCGGCGGTCGCACTTTCGAGCGCCGTGCTTGTTTTCGCCGACAGAAGTAGCAACTGCCAGGGTCTGGAGGGGGCGGGAGTTTCATCCGGCGGGGCTTCTTCGAGCACGACATGTGCGTTGGTTCCGCCGACACCAAAAGCGCTGACGCCTGCGCGCCGAGGCGTCGCACCGGTTTTCCATTCGGTCAGCTTTGTGTTGACGTAAAAGGGGCTGTTCGCAAAGTCAATTTTCGGGTTGGGTCTTTCGAAATGCAGGGTAGGCGGTAACTGCCCGTGCTTCAATGACAACGCCGCTTTAATTAAACCGGTAACTCCGGCGGCCACCTCAAGGTGTCCAACATTCGTCTTGGCCGACCCGACGGCGCAAAACCCTTTCGCGTCGGTGCTCGCGCGGAATGCCTGTGTGAGGGCGGCGATTTCAATCGGGTCGCCGAGCGGCGTTCCGGTGCCGTGCGCTTCGATGTAGCTGATCGTTTCGGCATCAACTCCCGCGACCGCCTGTGCCATCGCGATCACCTCGGCCTGACGGTCAACGCTTGGCGCGGTGTAGCCGACTTTCATCGAGCCGTCGTTGTTCAGCGCCGAGCCTTTGATGATGGCGTAAATATGGTCGCCGTCGGCAATCGCGTCCGAGAGCCGCTTTAAAGTAACGACGCCAACGCCGCTGCCGAAAATAGTCCCCTGCGCGTTAGCGTCGAAGGCACGGCAGTGTCCGTCGGGCGACACCATCCCACCCTCTTGGTAAAGGTAGCCCCGCTTCTGCGGAAAGGTGATCGAAACGCCGCCGGCGAGTGCCATGTCGCATTGGTAGTTCAGCAGACTCAGGCAGGCTTGGCAGATCGCCACGAGCGAAGTCGAGCAGGCGGACTGGACGGTGATGCTCGGCCCTTTAAGGTTAAGTTTGTATGAGACTCTGGTGGAGAGGAAATCTTTCTCGTTCCCCATCATCGTGTGGTATCCGCCCACCTGATACGCTCCAACAAACTCTTCGATGAAATTGCGGTCGGCGCAGAGGTTCGATAACAGGTACGTGTTCATGCTCAATCCCGCGTAGACGCCGATTGAGTCCACATACCTTTCGGGGTCATAGCCAGCATTCTCTAAAGACTCCCACGCGCACTCTAAGAAGAAGCGTTGTTGCGGGTCCATCATCTTGGCTTCCTTCGGGTGAATGCCGAAGAACGCGGCGTCGAACATTTCAACGTCTTCCAGAATCGGGCGAGCCTTCACGTAATCCGCGTCGCTTCTTAGAGAAGCGTCTTCTGACCCTGCGTAATCAAGTTCCTGATCAGTGAAATGCGTAATCGACTCCACGCCGTTTTTCAGATTCAGCCAAAACTCCGAAACGTTTTTAGCCCCAGGAAAGCGTCCGGCCATGCCGATCACGGCGACGGCTTCGGGAACATTTTGTGCTTCCGCATCACTCATTAATTTCTTCCTTTTGTAAATTGCTTTCGCCGCGCCAACATCGCTTGCTGTTTTTGCGCCCGCTCGTAAATTTTTTGCAGCGAAGGCTGTTCACTCTGACCAGAAGTTAAGTATTCGGTGAGCGCTACGACGGTGGGGTGCTGGTACATCTTGACGATGGGGAATTGCGTCTTGAGTAACTGTTGTAGCCTGCCGTGAATTCGCGCGATGAGTAACGAATGCGCGCCGAGATCGAAAAAGTTGTCGTGGATTCCCACACTCTCAATCTGCAGCGACTCGCGAAAAATTTCGGCCGTCACATGCTCGATCTCAGTTCGCGGTTCCACATGAACTATTGGTAAGCACGGACGCAGTGCATTCATCTCGGCCAGTGCGGGATGATCGACTTTCCCGTTGGGCGTTAATGGCAGCTCATCTAATTGCAAGAACGCCGCCGGCACCATGTATTCGGGCAGTCGCTCCTGCAAGAAGTTACGCAGGTCAACTAGGCTAGGCGCTCGCTCTTGATCCGCGACCACATAAGCCACCAGATGGTTCTCTCCAGGCCGATCTTCTTTAGCGATCACGACGCTTTCGCGCACGGCCGGGTGGGATGAAAGCGCCGCTTCTATCTCACCCGGTTCGATCCGATGGCCGCGAATCTTCACTTGCTGGTCAATGCGCCCCAGAAACTCGATGCTGCCATCCGGCAGGAAGCGGGCCAGGTCGCCGCTCCTGTACAGACGCGCGTTTGCCTCGTCGCTGAACGGGTCGGGGATGAACTTCTCAGCGGTCAGTTCCTCTTGGTTGAGGTAGCCGTGGGCGAGTCCGTCGCCGCCAATGTAGAGTTCGCCCGCCACTCCGACCGGCACGAGTTGCCGATAGCGGTCAAGGAGGTAGATTTGTGTGTTCGAGATCGGGCGACCAATCGGGATGTTCGTCGCGCCTTCCGGAACGTCTTGCACCAAGTGCCAAGAGGCGAATGTGGTGCTCTCGGTCGGCCCGTACAAGTGCAGCAATCGCTGCGGAGGATCACTGTTCAGCACCCTCCTTACGCACTCCGGGTTAACCATCTCGCCCCCGAACAGCAGGTGTCGCACTCCTCTGAAGGTCGAAGGAGCTTCACGCGCGATTTGATTGAACAAAGCCGTGGTTAAGAAGATGGTCGTGATCCCGTGTTCTCTAATCTGCGCGGCCAACTCTTCATGCGAAAGGATTGTTTCCTTCGCGACGAAGACCAGTTGCGCGCCGTGCAGCAGAGCACCCCATATCTCGAACGTAGCGGCGTCAAAGGACGGATTCGACGCTTGGGCCACCTTGTCTGAAGAATTCAATTCGATGTAATTTGTGTTCAAGATCAGACGGCTGATCGCTCGGTGAGGAACAGCAACGCCTTTGGGGGTGCCAGTGGAGCCGGAAGTGTAGATGACATAAGCGAGACTCTCTGCCGTCGCGCCGCTCTGTGGATTCTCTTCGTGCTCCCCGCCAATCAACCTACGGTCTACATCAACACACACCACCGCAGTGCCCTCGGTCGGCAGTTGACTCGCGAGGTCGCGCTCAGTGACCAGCACCGCCACGCCAGCGTCTTTCATCATCCACCCCAACCGCTGCGGCGGGTAGCTGGCATCCAGTGGCACATACGCCCCACCCGCTTTCAAGATGCCCACCACGGCGACCACCAACTCTATCGAACGTGACACACAAATCCCGACCAGCGACTCTGAACCGACACCGCGCCCTCTGAGGTGATGTGCCAGTTGGTTGGCGCGGCGGTTCAACTCCCGATACGTCACGCGTTGCTCGCCGCAGACAACCGCCACAGCGTCGGGGGTGAGAGCGGCCTGCGCCTCAAAGAGATGGTGGACGCAGCGGTCACGCGGGTACTGGCTACCTGTTTGGTTCCACTCGACCAAGAGTTGGTGACGCTCTGCCGCCGCGAGCAGCGGCAACTCAGCAATCGGTTGAGCCGGGTTCCCGACAATACCTTCTAGTATGGTCTGAAAGTGTCCTACCATCCGCGCCACTACCTCATCCTCAAAGTCCTGCCGGTCGTAGGTGATTTTCAGTAATAATTCATGCCCCACGTCTTTCACACATAACGCGAGATTAAAAACCGGCTGAACTAAGTCGCCTGAGTTGTACTTCTCACAAGTCAGACTTTGGGCACAGTGAGCGAAGTGTGGTTGCCAGCCATCGACCCTCAAAATGCTTTCAAATAATGTTTGACACTTTGCTGTCCCGATCCACTCCCGGAGGTCTAGGAATGGCGTGCACTCCTGCGTATGCGCTTCGCGTCGGTCTACCAGTAAATTTTTCAACCACTCTCCGACTGACTCCTGTGCATGCACATAAACTCGCACCAGCGAGACATTGCCCAGTGCGCCGGCACATGGATTGATTTCGTCCAACCCATAGCAGTGACAGGCATCAGCGATCCAAAACACCACGGTGTCCTCGCCGCTGATACGGCTCAACAACAGAGACCAGGCCCTTTGCACCAGCGTTCCCAAGGTCAGGTTGAAATCGCGTAGAAAAGACCGCAGTGCCGTAGTCGCTGCCTCTGACAGATGCAATTTCTTCCTACCATACTGGTACTCACAATTGAGTGTTTCATCAAGGGCGGGTTGTACGAAGTAAGGCGTCGGAGGAGCGATGATGCCCGTAGGCATCCGCTGCCCCAGTCTTTCCATGTCGAATGTGTTGAGCTTTGAGGGAGGGGTATTCATATTGGTTTTTATATGACGTTAATTACCACGAACACCATTACGGTTCACGTCTACCTAAAGATGGAGGTCTTCAGGAGGGTTGGCTGAGTATTGAGGCAAATACTCATGACGTTTTCTAGAACGTCGAGAAAAGCATGCGTCTTTAATAAAGTGCGTGGATATGAGTTTGGGATGGTGGATGATGGCGTAGGCGCACAAATTCGGGCTTGATGCACCATCATATTCTAGGAAGGATGCTGCTAAGAGCAGTTACCTTACCTTCCAGACCGTCTCGGTTTACACCATATCAAGTACCGACAACTCAGCAACTTAATTTAATATCCTCCGGTGCGGAAAGTATGAAGATACCGCCTTAGCGCATGCCATTGGTAGACAAAGCGTTAGAAAGCTATCCTAGCGGCCACACGGAGGTGAGGTATGGAGAGCGTCAAGTTTACGCTCTCCATAGATTCTCTTCTCCACCTTAACCAATAAAATGAAAATGACTAATGCATATCGTATTCTTTGAAAAAGCGACCGTGAAGCACACCGCCTAAATTCGAAGACCGTGT
>Ga0136614_10000697_pt1 | contig 17835 bp, 17 predicted proteins | sample AntDrymUQ2792106_2_FD_106643 | JGI IMG/M metagenome (GOLD analysis project Ga0136614, IMG submission 106643) | Polar desert sand microbial communities from Dry Valleys, Antarctica - metaG UQ279 (21.06) | ecosystem: Environmental > Terrestrial > Soil > Desert | place: Antarctica: Dry Valley... | reverse complement strand
GGGGCATCCAGCTCGGGTTCACGATGGTGCGCGCACCGCGAACTCGAGCGCGACGTGGGCACCGTCGCGCCCGCCGTGCGCGCCGAACCGCTCGCGCAGCAGCGCGAGCAGTCGGATGTCGTTCGCGCAGACGCGCACGAGGAACGTCGTGATCCCCAGGCGCGCCGCACGGCAGCTGAGCGCGATCAGCAGCGCCCCCGCCAGACCGTGATGCCAGAACGCGTCGTCGACCTCGACCAGCAGCACCGCTCGCGGGCCGTAGACGCGTGCGTAGGAGGCGTGACCGCAGACGCGCCCGTCGACCTCCGCCACGACCGCCGCGCACTCGTCGCCCGAGAGGGCGGCGTGACGCTCGAGGTCGATCAGGCGCAGCTCGAACGCCGTCGCGTCATGGAGGCGCGGACGTGTGTCGTCACCGGCGGCGGGCGCTGCGGCCATTCGACTATGCGCGCGCTGCGGTGCGATCGCCATGCGCAAGGTACGGGCCGAGGTGGCGCGCGACGACCTTCGTCGGCGGATCCCATGGGCAGATGTCGCTCACGGTGGACTCAAAGCCGTCCGCCCCGAGCTCGGCCTCGAAGTAGTGCGTCTCGTCGCCGGTCAGCAGCATGCCGCGGATGACCGGTGCCAACGGCTGCGGGTCGACGTCGGCGCCCGTCCGGGCGGCGATCGCCGCCGCGACGACATCGGCCTGCTGCGCCGCCAGGCCGCCGTGCTTGATCGGATACGCGGTCACGTCGCCGGCCGCGTAGACGCCGCTGAGACCGAGAACCTCGCCGAGCTCCGAGACGGCGACGAAGCCGTGGGCGTCGGTCGGGACCCCCGCGAGAGGCGATCCCTCCAGCAGCGGCAGCGCGACGATCCGGCCCGGCCGCAGGCGCAGGCCGCTGGGCTGCAGCTTCAGCTCGCCGTCGGCGAGGGCGGCGAAGGACGAGCCGTAGAACCCGATTCCGGCGTCGTGCAGCAGTCGCGACAGCTCGTGGGAGATGCCCGCCCCGAACAGCTCCAGCGGAGCGTTCTCCGGGCTGACGATCGAGAGCTCGACGCTGGCGTTCATGTCGTGGGCGCGCTGCGCGGTGAGCAGCGCCAGCTCGTAGAGCGGCAGCGGCCAGAACGCCTGCGCCGGCGCGACGAAGGTGATCTGCGTCGTGTAGCCCTCCTCGACGTCCTGCACGAGACCACGCAGCGTGGCGCCCATGTTGCGGTCGTCGATCGTGATCACGCCGTCGAAGGCCGGCCGCAGCCGCGTGCCGCAGGCGATGACGAGCGCGTCGTAGCCGATCCGCTCGCCGCCGCTCGTGATGACGTGGTGCTCGTCGGGTACGACGGCGGCGACCGCGCCGGCCACGAGCTCGGCACCGAAGTCCTCGGCGATGTCGGCCAGGGCCAGGTGTTGTGTGCGGGCGATCGTGAACGGCTCGGCGACGGTCAGCGGCCGGACGCGGAACTCGCGATCGGGCGCGAGCAGCGTGATCGCGACGCGATCGCCGGCAAGCGCGTGGAGCGCCATCAGGGTCTCCAGCGCCGCCACCCCGCCGCCCGCGATCACGACGTGGAGAGGATCTGAGGTGGAATGGGTGCTCATGGCTGGGACCATATGAACCGCCCGTGCCACCCACATCGGCGCTAAGCCGCTGCCGTTCGCGGGAAACCACGTATCCCACGCGCCCGCCGGTGCCGATATGGTCCGGCGCGTGGATCGGTCAACAGCAGGCGCTGGGACGATCACGATCGTGCTCGCCGACGACCATGCGGTCGTGCGGCGGGGGCTTGAGCTCCTGCTCGACGCCGAGGACGACTTCCAGGTCGTCGCGTCGATCGGCGACGTCCAGGCGGCGATCCGCACGACGCGCGGCTACAAGCCCGACGTGCTCGTGCTGGACCTCAACATGCCCGGCGGCTCCAGCCTCGACGCGATCCCGGAGATCATGGAGGCGTCACCGCAGACGCGGATCGCGGTTCTGACGATGCAGGACGAGCCTGCCTTCGCGCGCCAGGCGCTCAGCGCGGGCGCGATGGCCTACGTGCTCAAGGAGGCGGCCGACGACGAGCTCGTCACGGCGGTTCGCCGTGCCGCCGCCGGCGAGACGTATCTCACCCCGCAGCTCGGCGCGCGCATGGCCGCCGAGGCACCCGTCCCGGCCGGTCCGCCCGACAATCTCTCAGAACGCGAGGTCGAGGTGCTGCGGATGATCGCGCTGGGCCATACGAACGCCGAGATCGCCGAGCAGCTGTTTCTCTCGATCCGAACCGTGGAGAGCCACCGCGCACACATCCAGCAGAAGCTGCGCCGCTCCTCACGCGCCGATCTTGTCCGTTACGCCCTTGATCACGGGCTCGTCGAGCGCTGACAGCGGAATGACGGCTCGCACGGTCGTCCCCTGCGCGCTCGGCGTGATCGTGAGCTGACCGCCGCTCAGCTCGACGCGCTCACGCATCCCGACCAGGCCGAAGCCGCTGACGTTCGCGCCGCGATCAAAGCCCTTGCCGTCATCGCTGACCTCGATCTCCAGGCGTCCGCCGGAGCTGCCCACGACGACCCGGACGTGCTCGGCGTCGGCGTGTTTGGCGACGTTCGTCAGGGCCTCCTGGACGAGCCGATAGACGGTCGTCTCGAGTGCCTGCGCGACGCGCGTGCGCTCGCCCGGCAGCTGCACGGCGCAGTCGATGACAAGGCCCTCGACCGCCGAGAGCCGGGTGACGAGCGCCTCGATCGCGGCTGCCAACCCCAGCTCGTCGAGCGCCGCGGGGCGCAGGTCGGTGATGATCGCGCGCAGGTTCTCGATCTCGCGCTCGACCTGCCCGACGCCCTCGCGCAGCAGCTCGGCGGCGTCCTCGCCCTCGACGCGTCGCAGCGCCGAGCTGAGGATGACGCGCAGGCCGCCCAGCCCCTGCAGCGTCTCGTCGTGCAGCTCGCGAGCCCAGCGGCGCCGCTCGGCCTCGGCGGCGTCGATCGAGTGGCGCAAGCGCTCCTGCTGGACGGTCTGGGCCAGCGCGACCGCCGTCGCGGCGCTGGCCGCGAACGCCAGCAGGGTCGTCTCGTCCTCGAGCGTGAACCCGGCCGCCTCCGCGCCGCGATCGAACGCGGCGAGCACGCCGAGCCCGCGGCCGCGGTACACCAGCGGCGCCAGCAACGCGGTCTTCGCGTCGATCACGCCGAGCTGCGCGGCGGAGATCCGCAGGTACGCGCCGACGTCTGAGATCCGCTGCAGGCCCCCCGACTGCAGTACCTGCCCGCTCGTCGACGCGCTGATCGGCACGCGCACGCCGGTCGCGCGCTGCGTGACGCCGGCGCTCGCGGCCACGACGAGGTCGTCGCCCTCGCGCAGCAGGATGACGAGGCTGCGGGCCTCGACGAGCGCGCGGCCGCGCTTGGCGATCAGCTCGAGCACCTGATCGAGCTCCATCTCCGCGCCCAGCGCGACGGCGATCGTGTGCGAGGCCTCGAGGCGGCGCGTCGACTGCTCGAGCTCGTCACGGCGCGCCCCGACCGCCTCGTAGAGGCGCGCGTTGTCGATCGCGATCGCCGCCCAGGCGGCGAGGATCACGACGGATTCCTCGTCGACGGCATCGAACACCTCGCCGCCGTCCTTCTCGGTGAGGTAGAGGTTGCCCCAGACCTGTCCGCGCACGAGGATCGGCACGCCGAGGAAGCTCGACATCGGCGGGTGGCCCGGCGGGAAGCCGTAGGACTTGGGGTGCTCGCCCACGGCCGGCATGCGCAGCGGCTGCGGGCTGTCGATCAGCACGCCGAGGATGCCGCGCCCGCGCGGCAGGTCGCCGATCGAGCGGTGCGTCTCAGCGTCCATCCCGCGCGTGATAAACCGCTTGAGCTCGCGCCGGTCGCCGTCGAGGATGCCGAGCGCCGCATAGCGGGCGCCCGTGATCTCGCGCGCGGTCTCGAGGACCTGATCGAGGACGGCTTCCGGATCGAGCTGGGAGAGCAGGCTGCGACCGACGTCGATCAGGCGACGCAGCCTCTCCTCGTCGAGGTGGTCATTCATGGCGTGGCGGTCCCCGTCCCAGGGGGGCCGCGAACTTCATTGTCGCACGCTTGGGTTAACCGTGTGTTTCTTCGCGGACCACGGATCGTGTGGTCGCGGCCCACACGTAGGTTGTGACGGTGCGTCCCTCTGTCACCGTGCCCGCCGCGCCCCTGCGCGCTTCGCCGTGAGCGACGCGCTCGTGCTGACGGCGATCGCCGCCGCGACCGTGCTCGCGACCGGCATCGGCGCGCTGCCCGTGATCGCGCTCGGAGCGGCGCGCGCTCGCGCGGCGCAGGGTGTGCTCAGCGGCCTGGCAGCGGGCGTGATGGCGATCGCGGCCACCGTCGGCCTGCTCAAGCCCGCCGCCGAGCAGGGCAGCGCCACCACGGTGGGCGTCGCCACCGCCGTGGGAGCGATCGCCCTCGTCATCTCGCGGCTGGCGCTGCGCGGCCGCGCGCGCCACAAGGGCAGCAGCGAGGCGGGGGCACGCTCGCTGCTGGTCATCGGCGTCCTGTTCGCGCACAGCCTGCCGGAGGGCTTTGCGATCGGCAGCGCGTTTGCGTCGAGCCAGGCCGGGCTGAGCGCGTTCGTGATCACCGCGATCGCGATCCAGAACGTGCCGGAGGGAACCGCGACGGCCGCGGCGATGCAGCCGGCGGGCTACCCCGCCACCCAGCAGTTCTGGGGGGCGGTCCTGACGAGCGTGCCGCAGGTGCCCGGGGCGCTCGTGGCGTGGCTGGCGGTGGAGCAGATCGACGGGCTGCTGCCGGCCTCCTTCGCGCTCGCCGGCGGCGCGATGCTCGCGCTCGTCGTCGTCGACCTGCTGCCCGACGCGTGGAAGCATGCCTCCCACCGGGGCGTCGTCGGCGGAACCGTGCTCGGCGCCGTTGTGATGATCGCCGTGGGCGCGGTGCTCGAGGTCTGACACCGGGCGATCAGCCACCCGCGGCGGCGCCCGAGCGAGGTGACGCGCGTTTTCCATGAAGGCGTCGCTTCACAATAAATTCTGGGAGTTTGGGTGTACGAGTCACCGGGGAAGCGCACGGGAACGCGGGCGCGACGGGCGCAAACGGAGGAGGATCTAATACGGCGCCGCGGTCGCCCAGGGCATCCGTAACTCTCGCCTGCTGACCTTCCCCGCCGGCCACTCGCCGCTCACGCAGGTCGGCTTCTGCGGATACAAGGTGGTCGCGCGCTTCCTGGACTCCCGCAAGGTGCTCGGCGGCTGCTCGGGATAGCGCGGCCGGGCGCACCCGCGTTCGTTGACCTCGCAGGCCGCGCGGGTAGGAGCGGCCCCATGACGACGGCCACCGCGCCGCTGGATGGGGCCGTCGCCGGCTGCGCCCGGCCCTGACGCCATGCCAGCCGCGATCCGCGACCACGCGCTGCTGTCGGACTGCCAGTCGGCCGCGCTGGCGACGCCGCACGGGACGATCGACTGGTTGCGCGCGCCGCGCTTCGACGCGCCCAGCGCGTTCAGCGCGCTGCTCGATGACGACGCCGGGCACTGGACGCTCCGACCCGACGAGCCGTTTGAGACGAGCTGGCGCTACCGGCCCGGCACGCTCGTGCTCGAGACGACGATGCGCACGGCCTCGGGCACGCTGCGCCTCACCGACGCACTGGCGATGCGGGTCGATGCGCGCGGGCACGACATCGGCCACGACGTCCCGCACGCGCTTGTGCGCCACGTCGAGATCCTCGACGGCGAGCTGACCGTCTGCATGGAGTGCGCGCCCAGGCTCGAGTACGGCCCCGCCGTGCCGAGCTTCGAGCGCGGCGCCGACGGCGTCGCCACCCTGGGCGGCCCGGAGCGACTGTTTCTGCGCGGCGACGGCGCCGCGCTCGAGATCGATGGCCCGGCCGCGCGCTCGCGCGTGCGGCTCGCGGCGGGCCAGCACGCCGGCTGGGTGGCGCACCGCGCGGTCGGCATGTACGCGCAGGCGCCGCGGCTCGCCGCGCGCGCGACGCTCGACGACACGACCGCCGCATGGCGGTCGTGGTCGCAGAGCATGCGGGCTACCGCGGCCTGCACGGCGACCGCGTCCGCTTCGCGAGCCGCGTGTTTCAGGGCCTGACCTACCAGCCGACCGGGGCGCTCGTCGCCGCGCCCACCACCTCGCTGCCCGAGGTCGCCGGCGGCGACGGCAACTGGGACTACCGCTACGCCTGGCTGCGCAACGCCGCGATGACCGTCCGCGCGCTGTCGACCTCGGCCTGCAGCGACGAGCCGCTGCGCTACTTCGACTGGATGGTCCGCGCCGCCGTCACCGGCCGCGCCGACGAGCAGGTGCAGATCGTCTTCGGCGTCGACGGCGAGCGTGACCTCAGCGAGCACCGCCTCGAGCATCTCGCCGGCCACCTCGGCTCCCGGCCCGTGCGCGTCGGCAACGCCGCCTGGCGCCAGAAGCAGCTCGACGTGCTCGGCCACGTGCTCGACAGCGCGTGGGTGATCCGCGACGAGCTCGGCACGCCTGACGAGCCGACCGCTCGCTTCCTGCGCCAGCTCGCCGAGCGCGCCGCCACGCAATGGCGCGAGCAGGACTCGAGCATCTGGGAGGGTCGCGAGGGCGAGCGCCACTACGTCGTCTCCAAGGTCGGCTGCTGGGTGGCGCTCGATCGCGCCGTCCGCCTCGCGGACCGCATCGGTGCGCGCGAGCAGCTGCGCCGGACGGTCCTCCGCGAGGGCTACGACGCACGCCGTGGCGCGTTCACGGGCGCGTTCGGCTCCGACCATCTCGATGCGGGCGTACTCGTGCTGGCGCTGCTGGGCTTCGTCGAGGCCGACGACCCGCGGATGACGAGCACGATCGCCGTGATCGAGGACGAGCTGGCCGACGGCGGCCTGCTGCGCCGCTGGACCGGCGCCGAGGACGACGCGTTCCTGACGGCCTCGTTCTGGCTGGCCGAGTGCCACGCGCGCGCCGGGCGGATCGACCGCGCGCACGAGGTCTTCGAGCAGGCGGCGGGCGCGGCGAACGAGCTCGGCCTGCTGGCCGAGGAGGTCGATCCGGCGAGCGGCGAGCCGCTGGGCAACTTCCCGCAGGCGATTTCGCACGTCGGGCTCGTCAACGCGGCGCTGGCGCTGACCGAGGCCGAGTCGGCGCACGGAGCGGCGGCGTGAGCGTCGCCGTCGTCAGGACGTGAGCGCCGGCGAGGCCTGAGCCAGCTCGCGCCCGAGCCGCTCGACCGCGTCCCAGTCGGTGTAGTCGTAGTCGTGTGAGGCGTCGGTCGGGTGGCCCATCCGCTTCATCAGCAGCCGCATGAGCTGGCGCGTGAAGACGTCGTACTCGCGGTACTGCAGGCAGCCGGCGATGCGTTCGGTCCGCGCCGGGGCCCAGCCCGTCTTCGCGCAGAAGTCGTCGATGCAGCGCTGCGTGGCCGCGTGTGACTCCGCGGTGTCCTCGGCCGCCGACAGCGAGACGGAGAAGAAGACCGACGCCATCTGCGACAACGCCTGCCGGCGCGCGCTGACCCACGCGACGATCTGCTTCTGGTGCTCCTGCTTGTGCAGCGACGCGCCGACGACGACGAGGTCGTAGCGCGTGAGCTGCGCGTCGTCGGCGTCCCCGACGTCGCGCAGGTCGACCTCGAGGCCCTCCGCGCGCATCGCGTCGGCGATCCGCGTGGCGATCTTCGCGGTGTGCCCGTGCGTGGTGGCGTAGACGACGAGCGCGTCGGCGTCCTCGGCGTGGTCCGCAGCGGCGGTGTGTTCGGTCATGACGCCATCGAAGCAGCATCCGCGCCGCGTGCCATCCGCAGCTCCTGCGGACAGAGGATGTGGACAAACCACGGAGGTGGCGAGGACGGCTCCGCGCCCGCCGGCCACGCGATCCGCGCCGCGGTGCATCTGCTGCGCCCGCGTCCGGCGCTCGTCGCGTGCGCCTGGCACAGCGCGGCGCACGCGCTCAGCCTCGCGACGCTCGCGATCCCGACGGCGTCGCCCGCGAGGGCGTCGCGGCACTCGACGACGCGTCACGCGGCCTCGCCGGGTCGCACGCACGCGACGCGGCCGCGCAGCTCGGCGGCACCGCCGAGGAGATCGCCCGTCACGCCGGCCGCCCCGTCCTGCTCGTCGCGCCGCCCGTTGGGGAGGACTGACCGCAGCGACAGAACGACGCGCGGCGCCACGGGCGCCGCCGTACGCGCCCAGTGGTCGCCGCGTTCGTTGCCCCGGCGACGCGCTGGCCCTGATCGCACGCGAACCCGAGCGCCTGGAGGCGGCGCGCGCCGAGGCCGAGACCGCCGGCGCGGGGGCGATCGCAATCGCGCTCGACGTCCCCAACGCGGCCGCCGTCGACGACGCCGCGGCGCGGGTCGAGGCTGAGCTCGGGCCGATCGACGTCTGGGTCAACAACGCGATGGCCGCCACGCTGGCCTTCGTGCACGAGACGCCGGCCGCCGACTACCGGCGCGTCATCGAGGTCACGCACCTCGGCCAGGTTCACGGCGCCCTCGCCGCCCTGAAGCGCATGCGCCCGCGCGAGCGCGGCGTGATCGTCATGGTCGGCTCGGCGCTCGCCTACCGCGGGATCCCGCTGCAGGCGAGCTACTGCGCCGCCAAGCACGCCACGCGCGGGTTCGCCGACGCGCTGCGTTGTGAGCTCATGCACGAGGGCAGCGGCGTGTGCGTCACGACGGTCCACCTGCCCGGGCTCAACACGACGCAGTTCGGCTGGGTGCGGACGACGCTGCGGCGCCACCCCCAGCCGGTCGCGCCGATCTACGGGCCCGAGCTCGCCGCGGAGGCGATCGTGCGCGCCAGCGAGCATCCGCGGCGCGAGTACTTCGTGGGCGGCTCGACGGTCGCCACGATCGTCGGCAACCGCCTCGCGCCCCGCCTGGCCGACCGCTTCCTCGCACGCACCGCCGTCGACGGCCAGCAGACGGACATCCCGATCCCGGCCGACCGGCCGGATTACCTCGACGAGCCGTTGCCGGGCGACCGCGGCTCGCACGGGATCTTCGACGAGCACGCCGTCTCGCGCTCCTACGCGTGGGGGCTGACGAAGCACCGCGCTCAGGTCGGCGCGCTCGTGCGGCCGCGGGCGGCGCGGCGCTCACTGGCGCCGTGCTGGCCCGGCGGCGCTGAGCGCGGCGCGCTTCAGGGCGCCGCGGCCTCGGCGCCCGTGTAGAACGCCGTCGTGCGCTCGGCCGCGCCTGCGCCGCGGCCGGGGCCGCGCCGGCCGCCACACTCGCCTCGCACCACAGCCCGCTGCTGAGCGTCATGAACCCGTTGCCGTCCTCGGACTCGCTCCAGGCGGCGCTCTCCTGCGGGTCGACGGACGCCCCCGACGCCAGGTGGGCGGCGAGCCCGAGCAGCGTCAGGTCCCAGCCGACGCCGACCGCGCCGGGGCCCTACTCGCTCCAGCGCTCGTCGTTGACGTGCGCGATGTGCGCAAGCTCGCAGCGCGTGCCGCCGTCAGCCGCGGGCGCCAGGCGCAGCTCGATCCAGCTGACCTCGCCGCCGTACTCCCACGTGGCGGCGAAGCTGTGGGGCGGGTCGCACTCCTGCACTGTCCCGGTCGCGTTGCCCTCGATCTGGTATGGCCGTCAGTTCAGTCGCGGGCGCTGCCGTACGCGCCGATGTCGGCGAGGAACGCCAGCACCACGAAGACGACCTCGAAGCCCGTCACGCCGTTGGTGCCGGCGTGCCACATCAGGGCGTAGGCGAGCGTCGTCCACGGCAGCAGGAAGAACCCGATCAGCGCCAGCAGCCCGTTCTCGAACGCGCGGCTGAGGAGGTCCGTCATCAGCCACAGGACGATGAGCGCCAGGCGTGCGAGATCAGCGCGAGCAGGACGACCAGGCAGCCCATGCAGGGCGAACGCTACGTGAGATCGCGCTTTCGCTTGGCCGCGAGCGTCTGTGAGTCCTTCTTCTCGCGCAGCTTCTTGGCCGCCTTGTGGGCCTGCTCGTTGCGCTCAGCGATCTTCTTGGTCAGCGCGTCGAAGGCCGCCTTCGACGTGGACCTTCCGGGGCCGGGTTGCTGCACCGGCTTGTCAGCAGCCATACGCGATCTCCCGACTCGGCTTTTCAAGAGGTACTGCGCGCACGCGGATGACGCGTGCCTCATAACCTGGGCAGCAGGCCTGGGTCATAACCGACCCTTTCGATAGACGCCCGAAGCACCTGAGGCTATCGCCTCAGACCGCACGCTCCTCGAACGCCTCGCTCATCCCCTCCGCCAGCGAGCCGAGCTCATCGCGCAGGGCCCGCACGTCTCCGGCCAGGCGCTGCTGGTTGGCGATGTCGGTCGACGCCGACACGCTCAGCAGCGAGCCGCGGATCGTGTCGAGCTCGACGACGACACGCTCCATCTGGTCATAGAAGGACTCAAGCTGGGCCTGCATCTTGCGCTGCACGGAGAGCTGGTGCTCGAGCGCCGCGATCAGCTCGGCCTTACCCGAGCCCTCGAGCTCGCGCAGCCGGCCCTCGACGCGCGACGGCGGCGACTCGTCGAGCGCCTCGTAGAGCAGCTGCGCCCGCGAGGCCGACAGCTCCATCAGCGTGACGAGCGCGTCGACCTCGGTCGAGACCTCCTCGTAGGGCAGCTGCGCGCGCTCGATCGCGTTGCGGATGCGCTCCTCGATCGCGCGCGCGGCCAGCAGGTGCTCGCGCACCCCGGGCGCGAGCGTGCGCGGATCCACCCGCTGCGCGCCCGCGCTCAGCGCCTGGCGGCGCTCGGCGCGCACGCGGGTGAGCACCGCCTCGGCCTCCTCGTGGTCCATGAACGTCCACGCCGCCGCGACCGCGTAGACCACGAGCGCGGCGAGCAGCCCGAGCAGCACGTTGGCGCCCACCAGCACGGCGGCGCCCATCGTGCCGACGAGCAGCGCGATGTTGAACGGCTTCGCGGCGGCGTTGGCGACCAGCGCGCCGGCGAACTCGCCGCGACCGTAGGGCTGTTTGGCGGGCGAGCTCATGTCGTCGTCGCTCGGGCTAGGAGTGCGCGCCGTGGCTCGGCGGAAGGTTCATGGCGCGAGGCGTTGATCAGCAGGTACCCCGCTAGAAGAACGAGCTGATGCTGCGGTAGACCGTCTCGATGTCGTCCGTGTCGCCCGTGTAGGACTTGCCGCCGGAGGCGTCGGCGATCCGCGCGAGGTTCTCGGCGGCGCCCTGGGCGCCGGCCGAATAGGCGATCGTGAACACGCGCACGCGGCGCGACGAGTCGCCCTGTCCCTCGAGCTCGCGCACGACCGCGTCGAGCGACCTCGACGAGTCGGTGTCCTCGCCGTCGGTCAGCAGCACGACGGCGTTGATCCGGCTGGTGTCGGCGAGCTTCTTCACCTGCGCGACGGCCGCGTTGGTGGCATCGTAGATCGCCGTGCCGCCGTCGGCGATCAGCCCGGAGACGCGGGCGGTCAGCTTGGCGCGGTTGCCGCCGCCGATCGGCGCGATCGGCGTCAGCGGCGTGACGCGGTCGTTGAAGGTCATCAGGCCGACGCGGTCCTGCGGCGCGACCTCGCGCAGGAAGGCCTGCAGGCCGCTCTTGGCGTTCGGCAGGCGGCCGGCCTCGACCATCGAGCCCGACGTGTCGAGCACGAGCAGCACGTTGGCCGGCTTGCGATCGACACGCCAGGCCCGCTTGATCGCGTCGAGCACGCGCGGCTCGGGCAGGCCGAGCACGCGCTTGGGCTGCGCCGGATCGACGCCGTTCGCGGCCGTCAGCGGCGCCGATGGCTTCTCCTTGAGGTCTGAGGGGCGAAACCCGTAACGCGCCGCCGTCTCGCCATCGATGTTCTTGGCGAGGTACTCGCCGAAGGCGGCGGCGCCCTGGCGCTGCGGCTCGGTCACCCACGGCGCGTTGAGCGTGATGTACGGGTTGTCGGAGTAGAACGTTCCCTCGGCGGGATAGATCGCGATGAGCTTCTCGCGGTTGCCGCGGCGCTGGTTGAAGTCGACGAGCGTCGCCTCCTCCATCGCGACCGCCGAGGCGTAGCCGAGGCCGTTCTTGCGCAGCTGGTCGGAGATGAACAGCGTCGTGTCGCCGTAGTGGACGATCGAGGCCTCGATGTCCTTGACGTCCTTGCGCCCGCGCGCGATGTCGGCGCTGCGCAGGCCCTCCTTCCTGCCGGTCGCCGCGTAGTACTCGGCGACGACGGCCGACAGTCCGGCGGTCGAGAAGTCGGGGTTCGTGTGCACGAGCTTGAACTGGCCGAACTCGGGCCTGCCGTGGGCGCCCCAGCCCTTGTTGGAGCGCGCGAGCCTGAGGATGTCGGCGAAGCCGAGCTTGCGCTTGGGATAGCCAAGCGCGCGCGCCATCGGCTCCCACATCGCGATGACGAGCGGGGTGCGCACGATCGACGGGTTGGTCTCTGGCGCGTACGGCTGGTCGGCGTCGAAGTTCAGCAGCCGGCCCCACAGCGAGCTGGCCGGCGACCATGCGGTGAGCTTCAGCCGGCCGCTGGCGATCTTCGTCTGCGCGTCGCCCGAGGAGACGTTGGTGGCCTTGACGAAGACCTTCTTGCCGGCGACCTCGGCGCCCGAGGCGTTGAACTTCTGCACGAGCGGGACGAGCAGCTTCTCCTTCTCGGGCGAGTAGGCGAAGCTCACCGCGACCGAGCCCGCCGGCGCCGTCGCCGGCGCGGTCGTGCTGCCGGCCGAGCCGGGGTCGTCGTCGCCGTCCCCGCCACCGGAGCCGACGATGGCGATCAGCGCGACCGCGACGACAGCCACGGCGAGCAGGACGAACTGGCTCTTCTTCATGGGCTCACGATAGGCGACGCAGCGGTCTCCGGGGGACGGACGGCGCCCGGTGCCGCGATTTCTCGTTAAGGGCCGGTGCGAACTTCCGTCCATTGCTGCCGCAGTGTCACCCAGCGCGGGCGCGGGCGCCGGACCAGCGTCAGTCCCCCGCCACGTCCGTCGGTCGAGACGGGCGCCATCTCCACACGGAAACAGAAACATGAGACGCATTGACGTCCGGGCGCACCCTCGTGCCCGCAGTCGTGGTCATGGCTATCGGCTGCGCGTGGGCAGGCGGAGGCGCGGGCGCGGGCGATTGGGGACGAGGCGGCCGAGTTCGAAAGCCCAGACGGCGGGGCCGTCGAGCAGGCCGAGCAGCGCCGCGTCGCGGTCGTTTCGTGCCGCGGCAGCTGCGCCGTGGGCGGTCCGTTTCAGGCTCCACAGGGCCAGCCCCGGCCAGCGCCGTCTGGGGAGCGCGCCCGGCCAGCGCTGTGCGAGCCAGCTCGCGCCGGCGCCGTGGCGGGCACGCTGGGCGAGCATGCGCGGGACCGTCTGGCGGTTGTGGTGCACGACCGCGGCTTGCTCGCGTCTCTCCAGATCCCAGCCGGCGGCGCGGATGCGAAAGCAGAGGTCGGCGTCACCACCGGAGCGGATGCGCGGTTCAAAGCCGCCGACCTGAGCAAAGGCTTGTCGTCTGATCGCGGCGTTCGCGGTCTGCGCGAAGGCCCAGCCATCGTGGGCGAGCGTGATCTCCTGGCTCATGGAGGATTTCAGCCAGGCGTAGCGGGACGCGGGCGCGGCGGTTGTCAATGGCTCCTCGTCTGTCACCGCGCCAGCGAGAACGCCGGTGGCGGCTCGCGGTGGGTCGGCGAAGTAGCGATCGAGCAGGTCCGGCGGCGGGAGGACGTCCGCGTCGAGGAAGACGATCCACGGCGCGCTGCCGATGGCGGCCGCGCGGTTGCGGGCGTGGTAGGAGGTCTGCAGCTCGCCCGCGTCAAGGATCCGGATATGGCCGCGGGTCGAGTCGGTGGCCCTGGGGCGGTTGTCCGCGATCATCACGCTGTCCCCCGCCAGGAGATCGAGCCGGGTCAGCCGCGCCGCCACGTGCTCAAGCTGCTCGTCCGAGCCACGAAACGGCAGCACGACATCGACCGAAGGGCGCCTCACGCGCTGCAATCTACGGCGCGCGCGCCCCGCAGTGCGCGGGTGTTCCTATACTGGCCACCCGTCCTTGGGGGCGTAGCTCAGTTGGTTAGAGCGCCGGCCTGTCACGCCGGAGGTCGCGGGTTCGAGTCCCGTCGCTCCCGCTTCGCAGGAGTCCGCAGTGATCCGCAAAGGTCGCGGTTTGCGGGCTCCTGTTGCATCGACCGTCCCAAGCGCGACTCCGCTGCGATCCGCAGCGATCCGCCACGGTCGCGGCGAAACGTGGGACGAAACGTGGGAGAGACGACCGAGCACCGCGGGGACGCGGCAGGGGTCCGCGTCGACGTCACGACGCGATCCGACGCGGAGACGGTCCGGCGCCTCGTCGGGATCCTGCGCGCGAAGCCTCGGCTCCGCATCGAGATGCCGGCGTCCGTGCCGGAGGCCGATCCCGTGAGCGCGGTTGCCGGCCGCGGCGGGCGGCGCAGATCCGTGCCGCGCGGTGTGGACAGCGAGGCGACGCGCGCTCTTCGCGAGACGCTCGGCGAGCCGACGGTCTATCGCAGGTTCGGCATGCGGCTGGAGGTCTTCGAGGTAGAGCCGGACGGGGACGGCGCGATCCTCGTTCGGCTGTCCTCGCGGGACGTACAGAAGGGCGAGACCGCGCTCGGACAGGTGACCGAGGTCTTCGACATGTGCCGCAGACAGGAGCTCCGACCACGAAAGGTCCTCGTGATGCTCCGCTGCGAGGCGAGCGCCACCTACGAGAAGCGCTTCGACTGGGCAATGGTGCGCGACGACGCCGATAGCGGATGGTTACGGTGGGTCGCGCTCAGAGAAGCTGACCGCATCTCTCGAAATCGCGAGTCCGCGCCGCGCCTGCACCGGGATCTGGAGCTGCGCGACATCGGTCTCTACCTGGCGGTTCAGGGCCGCGCGATCGATCTTGGCGATCCAAACGATCGCTTCCTGCTGGACACGTTCACGAACGTCGGGACGCTCGAGGCCGCAACGATTCGTCGGCGAACGCAGGGGCCGATCATCAACCGCTGGCTCCTCGAAGGTCGCGGGTGGCCGAAGCAGCCACCGTTTGGATTCCGGCGCGATACGCGCGATTACGTCGAGGTCGATCCAGAGCAGTGGGCGTTCGTCGAGCGCATCCATGGTGATTACGCGACGCTCGATCCGCTTGGAGGCGGCAGCATTCGCAGGTTGCGGCGCCACTTGGCGGCGATGGGCTGCGCGCTGAGCGTTGCGCAACTCCAGCGCATCCTCCGCAACCCGATGTACGTCAGCGGGGAGTGGAGCGTCACCTACGGCGGGAAGGAGTATCCGTGCCAGCCGGTGCGAATCGCGAGCCCGATCCCGGACGAGGTCTTCCAACGCAACGGGGCCCTGCTCGACGCGAGCCGCGGCAAGCAGAAGGTCCACCCGATCGGCTTCTACGCCCTCAACACGGTTCGTGTCGTTCATGGGGCTTGCGCCGAGGACGCGGAGCGGGATCCCGTGCACCTGATGAAGGGCAAGACCGGGCGGTATCGCCACATTCGGGCGCCTCACTCCACGTGTCGAGGGTTCACCGTCGAGCGATCCGTGTTGGACTCCGCCGTGATCGGCATCCTGCGCGAGCTGTGCGAGTCACCCGAGCTTCGGCGTCAGTACGCGGAGGCGGCACGCCCCGGTGCCATCACTCTGCCGAATGACGATGGCCTCCCGAGCGAACCGCAGACCCTATCGATCGAGCAGGAGCTGAGGTTGCGCAAGCAGCAACTCCAAGAGGCGAACCGACAATGGCTCGCCCGGCCCACGGAGGCTGCGGAAGGAGACCTCGTCGAGGGCTACGCTGCGCTCACGGATCTCCTCCGGCGCGAGATCGCCGGCTTGGAGCGCCGGCTTCTGATCGCCCGGCGCCTCCAGGACGCGGCGGCCACCGATGCTGCTGCGCTCGAGCACGTCGATCTCGTTGCCCGGGCACACGAGATCCTGACTGTCGAGCCTCCTGCGGACCCCGACGTCGCCCAGCGCCGGGTCGCGTTCATCCAGGCGGCGATCGACGAGGTTGTCGTGGACATCGACGGCGACGAGCTCGTCATCGAGATCAAGGGGGCACTCGTCGATCGACACGTGCGCGCGCCGTTGGAACCGTTGGCTCCGGCATTGGCGCATCTGTCGACGCCTGCGGACTGTCTCGCAGGGCTGGCTCTACGAGACAGTCCGCATCTCTTCCGTGCCCGCGGCGAGTGCTCACCCGGCTGGCGCTCCCCGCCGCGGCGCTTCCCGCTGCCGGCACGCCAGCGGCGACCTCGCCGCCACGACGACGCTCGGGTCACGGTGATCGAGCTTCTCCGCACCGCGTCGGCGAGCGCACCGGCTGGACCGGTCGCGATCGGAGCGTTGGCCGAGACCGACATGGCCAGGAACCTTGGCCTGACGGTCGCTGTGCTCCGCGACCTCTTGTCGAGGCGATTCGGCGGAACGCCGAGCGCGTGGCGCGAGGCGCTCGGCGGGCGAGACGCGGTCGCGCTGGGACGCGCAGCTCCGCGGTCCGCCGATGACTGGGCGGTACTTGTGACCAGGCTGATCGATCTGGGGTTCGAGTTCGACCGCGGCTGGCAGCAGCGCTGGGACAAAGTTTCTCGGACCACCTATCCGTGGCTGCCGCGAGAGCCGACGCTGCGCGCCGCCGAACGCACGCTTGGCTTCCAGTTCTTCGATCTCGTGGATCGAGCGCGCACCGAGGACGATGGGCCCGTGCGACGCCGGCGCCCGACCTTTTGGCGCCCGAGCGACTTTGAGGACTGCCTTCGCGCCATCGTCGAGACGGATCGGACAACGCCGATCGGACGCCTCCGATTCGCGGATCTCGCGGCAACGACAGCGAGGGACGTCGCCCTACCCGATGTCGCGACCATCAAGTACCGGATCTACGACCGGGGTCTCACGCTGGGGCTGGCCGTGCGCGCCGCACTCGGGGTCGACCGGGCGCTGCGTCGTCAGCGCGTGCGCCCCGTATCCGGTGAGGAGTGGGCCATCGTGATCGCCTGGGCGATCGACGCCAGACTTGATCTCGACCGACCGTGGGGGAGTTGGCCCGAGGTCATGCGGCGCACAGACTTCCTGCCGGATCGTCACGTGCTGTACGAGTGGCTCGGCAAGCGCGGATTCTCCGATTTCGTCAGGGAGGTCGCCGCTGAACGCGGGCAAGACCCGTGGTAACGATTGGCCCCACGTGATCCGTACGATCGAGCGGGGGACTCCACTGAGCCGTGTTCAGGGCAGCACCTAACGCTGGGCGAGCTTGGCCAGGGTGGTGACGCCTGAAGGTTGGTCGCGGCGGGCGAACCTGGTCCGGTGATCCTGGAACGGGATCCGCTCGAGAACCGGGTAGAGGCCGAGGAACTCGATCCCCGCGAAGGCAGGCCGAGCGGGCTCAACGATCGGCAGAATGCTGACGTGGCCCCGGTGGTGACCGTCAAAGTAGCCGAGTTCCCAAGGCATCCAGCGGGAGTTCGATGACGTCTGCGAGCTGGCGTAGACCAGCTGTCGCGAGTGGTCCATGCGCATCCTCAGCGTCCTGGCGTTATCGGCGGTGACGCGCGTGCGGGCCAACTGGGGGTCGTCCAGCCAATCAACGTAGACGCGGAGCCCGTCGGCTTCCATGAGCGCCTTGACGCCGGCGATGATGTCGGCGTCTTCTGAGTAGTGCGACAGGAAGATGTCGAAGGTCTGCGTCATCGGAGTCCGCCGGGGTGCCCGCAGGTCCGCTTCGGCGAGTCGCACCGAGCCGTGCTTCGACATCGCCGCGCGGCGCGCCTCTGTCGTGGTGAGGTACGCCATGGATTAGCCTGGATTTCCGGGGCGTCGGATCGTCCGGTTCTCGCGGCCGATTCTGATTGAACGGGTCCTCCATCTCAGTGCAGTAGCGGACCCCACTGGCCGTGGCGCTGACGTCGTCGCAGACGCGCCGCGAACGCTCGCTCACGCGGCGCGCCTCGCATCTGCCCACCATTTGGGTGGG
>Ga0136614_10000695_pt1 | contig 17840 bp, 15 predicted proteins | sample AntDrymUQ2792106_2_FD_106643 | JGI IMG/M metagenome (GOLD analysis project Ga0136614, IMG submission 106643) | Polar desert sand microbial communities from Dry Valleys, Antarctica - metaG UQ279 (21.06) | ecosystem: Environmental > Terrestrial > Soil > Desert | place: Antarctica: Dry Valley... | reverse complement strand
CTCCAGGATGCCGCGCCCGATGCCGCGCGCGCCGGGCAGGTGGCCGGACTGGAACTCGTCCTGCTCGCGTACGTCAATCAGCACGCCGGGCCAGGCCGGGTCGGCGAGGCGCGCTTCCACGTCCGTCGTGGTCGTTTCGGCGATGCGGGTTTTGGCGTCGGCGCACAGGTCATCGAAGGTTTTGGCGAGCGGCACGGTTCAGGGTTCCTTGTTTTCCGGCTTGCGGCGGTCGGAAACGAAAAGCAGAAAGTCGGCCTCGTTTTTCCACTTACCCGCATCGGCGGCGGCAAGGTTGTTCTTCGGCCCCGGACGCCGGATTTTTATGACCGCCGCCGTGCTCCTCTCAATCAAACCAATTTTTCAGTTCGCAGGCGCGTTCCTGCGTTTACTACTCCTGACAAGCCACTTTCAAAGTCATGAATAAAAAGACTCCTACCAAGGCCAAATCACCCGTCAAGCGCCGGCGCCCTTCCGTCAATAACACACCCACCGGTAACACCACGGCGCGGGGTGCATCGAGACGGCCAAGCGACCGCGACTCGTTTGAAGAGCAGTTGCGCGCCGCGATCAGCACGGTCGATGCGGCCTACGCGCTGACGACGCCGCTACTCCGCTCGCTCGAAAATCTGTTACGACTGGCGGCGCGGACGATTAACTCCGGGGAGGCGTCGGTGCTGGTGCGTGACGGCGACAGCGGCGGGCTGAAGTTTCTGGTCGCCATCGGGGCGGTCGCGCACCGACTGATCGGCGTGCGGATTCCGCCGGGCAGAGGTATCGCCGGGTTTGTCTTCGCCAGCGGTCAGCCGATGGCCGTCGCTGACGCGAAGCGCGAAAGCACTTTTTACGCCGAGATCGACCGCGCCACCGGCTACTCGACCGAGACCATTCTGGCGACACCGCTGCAACTAAACGGCGAGACGGTCGGCGTGCTCGAATTCGTCAACCGGCGCAGCCAACCACCCTACGAACCGTTCGCGCCGCACGAGATGGACTGGGCGGCGCGCTTCGCCGACGCCATCGCCGCGCTGGTCGACGCGCACGAGGCGACCAGGTTAATCGAGACGCTGTTTACGCGCGCTTTAGAGACCGCCGCCGACGCGGAGGATGGCGGCAAGGTTAGTAAGAGCGCGGGCAAGACGCGCCGCGCCAGTCAGCGTCAAAGCAGTCAGGATCGCGGCGCCGCATTGCAGCGTTGGTTGAAGACGGTGCAGGCCGCGCCGGATCATCGCGAATTGGTCTCGCTCGCGCTGACGCTGCACGAAGTTGCCAGCCGCGGCGAGGCGGAGCGGACGATGTGTCGCGAAATGCTGGAGTCGCTCGCGCGCTGGACGGGGCAACGCCGCACGACCGGCTCAGGCGCTGACTTCCTTTTTTAACTGAGTCGTCGAGGGAGAGCGCGAATGGCACGATCCGGTACGGGCGGTAAGACTGGCGGTAAAGTGGCGGGCAATAAATTGCGAGACTTGTGGCGGGCGGTGACGCCTGAGAAAGTGTGGCAGGGACGCACCGGGCGCGGGGTCAGCGTCGCGCTCATCGACAGCGGCATCGACGCCAGTCACCCGGCGCTGCGTGGTTGCGTCAAGGATGCGGTCGAGGCTTCGCGCGAGGGCGGTCGCATCTTCTTCCACCCTTCGACATCGGGCGACACGGCGGGCCACGGCACGGCATGCGCCGGGATCATCGCGCGCATCGCGCCCGAAGCCTCGCTTCACAGTATTAAGGTCCTCGGCCCAAACGCTTCCGGCTCCGGCGAGATGTTTCTCGCCGGACTAGACTATGCGATCAAGCATCGCATCCGTGTCATCAACCTCTCGCTTGGCACGACCAAGCCGGAGTTGTCAGCACCGTTGCGCGACCTGCTCGACCGCGCCTATCACGCCGGGTGCATCGTGGTCGCGGCGGCCAACAACCTGCCGCAGCCGAGTTTCCCTTCGATCTTCTCTTCGTCGCTGGTCTCCGTCTGCAAAGAGCATTACGGCGACCCCTTCTACTTCACCTATCGCTACGGCGAAGTAATCGAACTGTGCGCGTCCGGCGTGCAGGTCACGACGACGTGGCCGGGCGGCGGCTACCGTCAACTCACCGGCAATAGCTTCGCCTGCCCGCATATCACCGGCATCATCGCGCTGCTGATCGAAGCCTACCCCGACCTGACTCCCTTCGAGGTCAAGACCATTCTCTATACCATTGCACGCCGCAACGAAGAACGAAATGCAGAACGCAGAACGCAGAACGCAAAAGACAGAAGGCAGTAGTCGGTACAGCGCCCCACCGCTTTTCTTTCACTGCTCACTGCTCACTGTTTACTGCTTTCCGCCTTCTTCCCCGTGAGCCACGATTCGCGCAACGCTTTCTGCTCGGCGGTGGCTTTTGGGTCTTCGGTAATTTCGTAAGTCGCAGCGCGGCGACCCGTCATCGTCATCGAAACTTCGAGCAGACGGTCGCCGCGGAAAATCGTCAACGGCACGCGCTCGCCTTCTTTGAAGCGTTCCAGTTGGAGCGGCAGCGTCGCCTGGGTTGCCCGCTCACCGTTGATCGCCAACAGCATGTCGCCGGGCGCAAGCACGTTATTGGCCGGACCATCCGCGTCGACGCCGGAGACGGTCAGCAGACTCGGGTCACGGTTGACTAACGCGCCGGGCCGCGTCGGACCATCACCGGCGAAGGTGATTCCGTGGTCGCGCGTCGCGGCATCTTTGCGCTCAAGCTTGAGCCCCGCGTAACCGAGCGCGCGTTCGTAAGGCAACTCCTCCGTGCCGCTGACGTAGCGTGTGAAGAACTCGCCGAAGTCGGAGCCGGCAATGGTCTCGACGGCTTTGCGGAATCCACCCACCGGCCACCCGGCTTTCGGCAGCGCGTAGTTATCGTTGAGATGGCGGAACACATCGTCGAGCGTGCGCGCGTTTCCGGTGCGCTGACGCATCTCCAGGTCGAGCAGCATTCCGATCAACTGGCCTTTGTTGTAATAGCTGAACGAACTGTTGCGCGAGTTGTCGTTGGAGAACCATGTATTGACGCTCGACTCTTCGACGGTCAGGATGCGACGCCCCGGTAAGCCCTGAAGTGTCTGAACCTCGCTCGCCAGCGCGGTGTAGAAACGCGCCGGCGTCCACAAACCGGCGCGTCTGATGTGCAGGTCGCCGTAGTAGCTCGTCATCCCCTCCGAAACGTAGAGGTCGGTTGTTGGCACCTGGCGCGTGTAGTCAAACGGGCCGAGCGCTTCGGGCCGAAACCTTTTAACGTTCCACAGGTGAAAGAATTCGTGCGACGTCACGCCACGAAAGCTGTCCCACCCCTGGTCAGTGGCGCCGCCGTATTTGCGTAGACCGATGGTCGTCGAGTTGAGATGTTCGAGTCCGCCGCCGCCGTTCGGCGACATGTGAAAAATGAAGACGTAGCGCTTGAACGGAGCGGCGCCCATCATCTCGATTTGCGAGCGAACCATCGCTTCAACCTCTTTTTGAAAGCGCGTCAGGTCGTAGTTGTGGCTGCCCCAAATGGCGATTTCATACGGCACGTTCTGATGATCGAAGCGCAACACGTTCTGCGTGCCGATCTCGGTCGGGCAGTCGGCGAAGGTGTCATAGTCGGGGGCGGTGAACGTGTCGGGGCGACCGGCGACCGATTCGAGTCCGGTTGAGATCGTCTTCCAACCTCGCGGCTTGTTGATCTTCAGCGTGATGGGCCGGTCTTTCGCGCCGACGACATAAGGGAACAACAGGGTCCCGTTGAAGTAGCCGTGCGTGTCGTCGAGGTGGATCCCGGCGACGCTCAGCGCATCGGCGTAAACTTTGTACGAGACGCGCAAGGCGGAATTACCGCTCGTCTCGACGCGCCACGTGTTGGTCTGCGTCTTCGCAGCGGGAAGCGTCTGGCCGGCGGTCGTCCCGGCGCGGAACTCCTGCACGTTGCGCGCGGCATCCACGACGCGGTACGCGCCCGGTATCCACACCGGGAACTGCACGTCGAGTTGCGGCGCAGTGACGTTCGCGATTGTCATCGTCACCTCAAACAGGTGCGTCGTCGGGCGCGACATGCCGAGTTCGTACGAGACGGTAAGGTTCGTCGCGGCGACGGCGCGGGGTGTTTGCGCGGCGGCGACGGCACCGGTCATCGCGGGCGAACTAACGTTGAGCAGCGCGACATAAAGCAGCAGCGCCAGCGCGGCCGGGCGGCGCGCCCGTGAAGTAGTCGTCTTCATATGCGTTAGATTCTCCAGATGGAAACAGGCTTTACGTGTCAGTGAAATTAGGTGATTAAAGGCACGGTCCTCCACCACGAGGGAGGCAACCCGGTCTCGGTTATTGATTCGGCGACGGTTGCGAATTAGGGGGAAGCGAACGATTTTATATCACGTGGCACGACTACCGCCCAAATATCGCTGTCGTCACGAACGTTATCGTTGACGCGCCCGCCCCGAATGGTTGCGCGCGGCGACTCGCGCCTTGACGCTGGTTTCGACGCATCCGTAGAATGGACACGACCTTTCAACCGACAAGTTATAGCGCTCGGCCCCGCTTGAGAACATTGTCATAAAGCTGTGAGGGGTCGCAGACTTGAAGGCCGGGTAGCCGAAGAATTTGAGTGCATGAGTAATTCTTGTGGAGGAGATTTGAGTGCATGAGTAACCCCTATGATTCGCGGCACGACGCCAACCATCCGCCTGAGCCGATTGACGACTTGATGCTGTCCGACGCCGAAGACCCTCGGCACAGTTCCGAGCGCATGTCATCTTCGGTGCGCGACATTGCCGCGCGCATTCCCGAATCGCTCAGTTCCATCGGGCGCGACATCAGCCGCACCATTGAACGCGCCATCTCTGCCAAGGATGATTATGTCGTCGCCGTGAAGGTGTCGCACGAGGCGCAGGATAAGCTCGATCAACTGGTGCAGGCCGGGGTCTTTCGTAGCCGCGCCGAGGCCGCCGCTTTCCTCATCGACGAGGGAATCAAGTCGCAGACCGCACTCTTCGACCGCGTCGCGCAGAAACTCTCCGAGATCGAGCGCCTACGCGCCGAACTGCGGGGAATGATTGGTGAAGGATAACGAATAAAGGGATTATCAAGAGGCGGTTCTCCCCTCATCCGTCGCCTCTCCGCTTTCACTCCAACCAAATGAAGGGCATCTAACTTGTCGTCCACACTGGCGCTACCGCGCATCCCGATTGAACAATTCACACTCGCCAACGGCCTGCGCGTCGTGCTGAGCGAAGACCATTCCGCGCCGGTCGTTTCGGTGGCGGTCTACTACGACGTCGGCTCGCGCAACGAGCGCGTCGGGCGCACAGGTTTCGCGCACCTCTTCGAGCACATGATGTTCCAAGGCTCGGAGAACGTGCCGAAGGCGGCGCACTTTCAGTACATCTTTAATGCCGGCGGAACGATGAACGGGACGACTTCAAGCGAGCGCACCAACTATTTCGAGACGCTGCCCGCCAATCAGTTGCCTCTCGCGCTGTGGCTTGAGAGCGACCGGATGCGCTCGTTGAAAGTGACGCAGGAAAATCTCGACAACCAGCGCGACGCGGTCAAAGAAGAGAAGCGGCTGAACTACGACAACCGCCCGTACTCGAATGCGTTCCTGCGCTTAAACGAGATGGTTTACCAAAACCCGGCGAACGCGCACTCGACCATCGGCTCGATGGAAGACCTCGACGCGGCGACGATTGATGATATACGCGAGTTCTTCCGCATCTACTATGCGCCGAACAACGCTGTGCTGACTCTCGTCGGCGACTTCGACCCGGAAGAAGCGCGCGTGCTGATTGAGAAGTATTTTGCGACGATCCCGCGCCAGCCGGCGCCGTCCAGTGTCGATGTGGGCGAGCCGGTGGAAGTCGCCGCGCGGCGTGAACTTTACCGTGACCGCTTCGCGCAACTGCCGGCGTTGATGATCGGGTGGAAGGCACCCGCGCGCCGCCACGAAGACATTTACGCGCTGTCTCTGGCGAGCGACCTACTGGTGGAAGGTGACAGTTCGCGCCTCTATCAGAAATTGGTCAAGGGCGACGAATCGGTGGTCGGCATCCAGGGCGGACTCGGCGAGCGGCGCGGCCCGTCCACGTTCTACATCTTCGCGATTCCAAAACCCGGCCACGATGCCGAGCAAGTCAGGCAAACGATTATGGACGAGATCACTCGCCTTGCCGCCGAAGGCCCGACTGCTGAAGAGATGGAGAAGCTGCGCAACAACCTGCTCAACGACACGACTCGCGGGCGTCAGTCGTCATTATTCCGCGCGCAGCGCATCGCCGAGTACACGCTCTACGACGGCGACCCGAACCTTTTCAACACTGACCTCGAAAGATACTTGAATGCCACCCCCGGGGAGATCAAAGCGGCGCTCGCGCGTTACCTCCTGACCGATAATTATTCGACGGTCGAGATTGTGCCATCGCCGGAAGAGGCCCGCGACGCCGTGCCGGCATCGTCGATTACCAGCGAGTCGTCGCTGCCAGGCGCGCCGCCGCCGCAAGTCCCGCCGAAGCCGCCGACGCTGCCGGCCTCGGCCACTGAAGCGCCGCCGCCTGTCGAACGAGCGAACGAGCCGCAACCGGAGAAGTCGCCGCAACCGACCGAGTCGCCACGGATGGAAGGATAGCGAGCGCGGGATGAGATGCAGCAGGGCGTGAAGATCGTACCTTTGATTTTTGCACTTCGCCTTTGGTCTCCCGCTCGTTCTGTGTGAGCTTGATGGATAATCCGACTGAAGCCTTTCGTCACCAACCGCCCGCGCCGCTGCCCTTACGGACGCTGAGCATTCCGACACCGGAAGAGTTGACGTTGCCCAACGGGCTGCGCGTCATCATCATCGAGTCGAGGCGCTTGCCGCTCGTCAGCATCCGCCTCGCGTTTCGCACCGGCGACGCTTTCGACCCGCCGGACTTGCCCGGCTTAAGCGACGTGCTGACGCACATGCTCACCGAGGGGACGGTGTCGCGCACCAGTCGGCAGATCGCCGATGAGGTAGCGCGAATCGGCGCGACGCTCAACGCCGGGGCCAACTCTGATTACAGCACCGTCGCGGCGTCGGCGCTCGCATCCTACGCCAATACGATTTTCGAACTGCTGGCTGATGTCGCGCTGCGCCCATCGTTCCCCGAAGACGAGCTTCAACTAACGAAACAGAACACGCAGCAGAATATGATCGCGCAACGCGCCCAGCCCTCTTTTCTCGCGAGCGAGACGCTGGCGCGCGTCATCTTCGGCAAACACCCGTACGCGGTCGTGTCGCCCACCGTTGAGTCCATTAACGCGATGACGCGCGAGCAACTCGCCGGCTTCCACCGCGCGGCGTTCATCCCGAACAACGCGGTGCTACTGATCGCCGGCGACGTCAGACGTGACGCGGTGATGAAGCGCGTCGAAAAGTTGTTCGCGGCGTGGCAGCCGGGCGAAGTCGCGCAGCCCGCATGGCCGCCCCTGCCGGAGCGAGAAGCGCGCTCGCTCTACCTTGTCAACCGCCCCGGCTCGGCGCAGTCTAACATCGTCATCGCCAACGCCGGCATCACGCGCACGCACCCCGACTACTTTCCGCTGCTGGTGATGAACACCGTGCTCGGCGCGAATGCCTCATCGCGTTTGTTTATGAACCTGCGCGAAGCGAAGGGCTACACCTACGGCGCGTATTCGAGCGTCGACGCCCGCCGGTTCGCCGGAACGTTTCGCGCCTCCGCCGAGGTCCGCGCGGATGTTACCGGCGCATCTCTCAAAGAGTTCTTCATGGAACTCGAACGCATCCGTGAAGTACCCGTCGCGGACAAGGAACTAGCCGATGCGAAGTCTTACCTCATCGGCGTCTTCCCGATCCGACTCGAAACTCAGGAAGGACTGATTGACCAGTTTATGCAGATCAAGATGCAGGGCCTGCCCGAAGACTACCTGCTGACTTATCGTGATCGCGTTAACGCCGTAACGATGACCGATGTGCTCCGCGGCGCGCGCGCGCACGTCACGCCCGACCGTGCCGCTATCGTCGTTGTCGGCGACGCGGCGTCGATTACCGACCAAATCGCTTCCTACGCGGCGGACATCGAGATGTATGACAGCGCAGGCAAACGTCAAGAGGTGAACGTGGCGGACACGGTAGGCGACGACTAAAACGACTCCGCTAAAACGATTCTTGCGCGGTCTGGGCGCCGCCGCCGCTGAGGTGCTTGACGATGCCCGGCGTCCTCAACGGACTCGACCCGCGCCCGAGTTTCATCGCCATCCACCATGACGGATGGCGGAGCGGTCTGTACAGTTACTGAAAAATTTGGGTGTTGATCAGAACCAGCTCAAGTGCGCGAGACGGCGACGCCTTAACGTTGTTCGAACAAATAACACAGCAATTATTTAAGGAGAGAATTTTATGGACGGCACATGGGCGCTCGAAGTCATGACGCCTTTCGGCAAGCAACCGGCGACGCTGACCTTAAAGCGAAACGATGGCGCACTGAGTGGTCATATCAAATCCCAACTCGGCGACGTGCCGTTAAGCGACATCAACGAGCAGGGCGACCGCTTTGCTGCCACCGTCTCGCTGACGTTGCAGGGCCGAACCTACGAGGCCAAAGTCGACGGACGCACCGCGGGCGAGCAGATGACGGGGACGATCAACATCAAGTTCCCGCTCGCCCCGAAGATCAACTTTTCCGGCACGCGCGCCGCTTAGCCGACGGGCGCGTGTGCCGCCTTACTGCTCAACCGTCACGGTCGACGGCAGCCCGCCCGACGAGACCCGACCAGCCCGGCTCGACCATCACGACTTTCATTTTCACCCGCTGGCAACAGCCACATCACATACAAGGAGCACTCACCAAGGATCGAATCAATAAAGAGACGGTGCGGGCTGGCCCTAGTCTGCGCGCTGTTACTGTTCGCCTCAGCGGCGATTAGTTACGCGCAGACACAGACACAGCCGCCGCAGTCTCCGCCACAATCTCAGCCACAGGCCAAAACGCAGGCCGTCTAAGGTGTCTACGAATGTGAGTTGGTCGTCGACAACACCGGCACCATTCCGTTCACGATGACGGTCAAGCGTGATGGCGATAAGCTGAGCACCGAAGTGAAAGACGGCGTCGACTTAAACATCACCGGTATCACGGTCAACGGCGACAGCGTGACGCTCGACGCGTCGCATCAGGATCGCCCGTTCGAGCTTCCGGGCAAGGTGACTGACACCGGGATGCGCGGCAAGTGGGAGGCTGGCGGATACTCCGGCACTTGGACGGCCAAACGGCGCGCCGCCGAGAAATAACTCAAGCTGCGAAGAAATAAAAAACCGCCCGGTGTGAGTTAACACACCGGGCGGAAATCACAGGAGAACCGTCCTTAACCACCCGGCCACTTCCCCAGTGCGGCCTTCGGGTTTTGCTATGCTGGCTCTTCAGATGCGACCGTCCTCGCGTCGCGTTGCCAGGGTGCTCTTTGCGAGATATAGCATTGAAGAAAATTATTCAGCCACGAATAAACCGAGAGAGCGACCGAGAAGTAAGCAGTTTTCAGTTTTCGGTTTTCGGTTTTCAGCTCAAAACTTAAAACTGAAAAACTGAAAAACTGTTCGTTCATCTTTCATACTTTAGAACCATGCCGTCCCCGCCGACCGCCCAGCAGTTTTTCTTCTCGATGAAGAGCGCGTAGAGGTTCTGCTTCGTGCCACTCTGCTGCTGCACCCACGTCAGCCCGCCATCGCCGGAGCGCAGGATGACACCGCCGCGCCCGACGATCCAGCCGTCGCCGTCGTTCGCAAACTTGACACTCAACAGCGTCGAGCGTAGCGGCACACTGACCGCCGTCCACGTCTCGCCGCCGTCCGTGGTGCGCAGGACCGTGCCCCGCTGGCCGACCGCCCACCCGTCGTTGTCGTTGCGGAAATCGACGTGGTACAGCGTCGCGTCAGTGCTCGAGTGCTGCGCCGTCCAACTGAGGCCGCCATCGCGCGTATGGAGAATGACGCCCCCCGCGCCGACGATCCATCCGCGCCGGTCGCCGGCGAAGTCGAGATGAATTAACTCTTCGCGCGTCGGCACCAGTTGCCGCTGCCACGTCACGCCGCTGTCGTCGGTGAAAAGCACCAGGCTATCGACGACGATGTCGCGGCGGCTGGTCGAGCCGACGACCCATCCTTTCTTCTTGCCCGCGAAGCGCACGCTGTACAACTCCGGCGGCGCACCACTGAACGTCGAAGGCGAGAAGCGGATTGTCTCGCGCCACGTCAGGCCGCCGTCTTCGGTGCTGAAGATGCGGCTGCCCGCGAGGACGTAGCCGTTCTCTTTGTCCCGGAAGTAGACGTCATTGATGCCCTCCGTAGTGTCAATTGGCTGTCGCACCCAACTCTTGCCGCCGTCTTCGGTGTGCATAATGAAGCCGCCATCACCCGCCGCCCAGCCACGCTTCGAATCGGCGAAGTAGACGGCGTTCAAGTCTCTGCCCGCCTGCCCGCGCCGCGCCGCGCCCCAGCCGCCCTGGATTGCCAGCGACGCGGCGGTGCTGAGCAGTAGTAACATTAAGCCCCCGCCGATTAACATCAGCGACGTGCACATACTTCGGCGGCGAGACCTCCGCGTGAGCATCTTCGTTTTCATCCTCGGCTCTTCTCCCTGAAATTCGCAGTGTGATGATAAAAGTTCATGGAACGCAGGAACTGCGCTTTCTGCCGGGACTAAACCTTGAGTTTGCTTGACGTAAAGTTGTACACGAAATTGCCGGCGGCGAACAAGTACGGCGGGCAGGTGTTTCGGGTGCGGCGCGGGAATCCAGCCAATGACTCGGAGACGGTGGCCTTCACTACAAACACAAACAGGGGCGCTGCATTTATCAGCGCCCCCGCGTTCTACATCCGTCTCGACCGTCTCAAGGTCTTGGATGGTTCCATTTATTCGGTCGCGGCTTTAACGCGGTAGACACGCCCCTTGTAAACAACCACGACCCGCTCGCCGAGCGCGAAGAATTCGGCGAGCGCGGGTTCGCGTTTGAGCAGCGCGAAATACTCGTCGCTTCCGAACGTGAGTGTCGTCTCCGGCAGACGCGCGTCCGCCTTGAACTCGGCATCAAACAGTACATCGTCGCGTTGATAGAAGGTCTTGTTTTTAACTTTGCGGCCCGCGACGCGAACCACTTCGTCATCAGCGGTGACAGTCACGGCCTCCAACATCTTGCGGTTCTCCTTACTGGCCTTGACCGCGTACTCGCCGCTTGTGGCGGTGACGGCGCTCGGCGCCGCCGCAGGTGCGGATGATGTGGCATCCACCGCGCCGCCGATGTTGCCGCTACTAGCGCCCTCCCGCCGCTCACTCGGTCGCGGCACCGCCCTCTGTTGAGTGCGACCGCTCAACGGGAGGTTTTGCGCTGACCGCTGATCCGTTGCCGACGCCCGACCGCCGCTGCCCGTGATGACTCGCGTCTCCTCTGAGTCGAGCGCGAGGTAAGAGGTGTAGGGCGTGACGATGCCGTAGCGCGTGCCGAGATCAACCACCTCGTCACGTAACTCCCGTTGCTCGCCGCTGCTGCGAATCTGTTCCATCAACCATCCGACGCGGCGCGTCGCCCACAAGCGCGGTAGAAAATCGTTGTCGTTCTCTTCGAGCGGGAAGCGCATGTTCGGATAGGTGAATGTCCGCGCCTCGCGCCCTGTCCGCCCGCGCAGATTCATGACGACGCTTCTTAAATCGCGTTCGTTCCGGTAGCGGCCAATGAGCGCGATCTGCGTTCCGCGAAACAGGTCGGGCATCGCGCGCGGATACATCAGGTCGGTTTCGACGCCGCCCATCTCCAGTTTCAAATCAGTCAGGACCGGGTAGTTTACTTTCGTGAAGAAGCTGGAGACTTTAACCTCGATGTCCTCTTTCGGTTCGACGTAATCAGCGGTGCCGCCGTTCTCCGCCGCGAGTTTATCGAGTAGCGCCGTGTTGACATCGTAGCCGACGCCGAAGTTGAAAAGGCGCGTGCCCTCCGTTCGTGCCGCGCGCGCGTTCTCGATGATGCGCCGGATGTCTTTCTCCCCAACTGTCGGCAGGCCGTCCGTCATGAAGACGAGGATGCGCGGTCGGTCGGTGGTCGTGTCGAACTGCTTCAGCGCCGCCAACAGTGCGTCGTTGATGTTGGTGCCGCCGACGGGTCGCAACGATTCGACGAACGACACGCCGCGCGCGCGTCCTGCGTCGTCGGCGGCGATGAGGCCGCCGGCCATCAAGCGCTCTTCGCCCGCGAACGAGATGACATTGAAGCGGTCGTTCGGCCTGAGCGTTCTGACGCCAAATAACAGCGCCGCCCGCGCCTTCTCCATCTTGCCGTCGGCGGCCATCGACCCCGATGTGTCGAGCACGAATACGATGTCCTTCGCCGCGTACTCGGCCTCGGTCAGATTCTCCTTCGGCGACAGCATCAACAAAAAGTAGCCTTGCTTGCCCGGCTCGCGATGCGTCAACAGCGAAAGGCCGAAGTCATCTTTCGAGAGCGTGTAAAAGAGTTGAAAGTCCTGAGCATCGCGCCCGCCGCCCGGCGTCTCGAACGACACACGCGCGCGCCGCTCGCCGCCGTCACGCGCGACTTCGATCTGATGGCTCGGCGAGTAGATGTTGCGCAACGGTTCGCGGCCTTCGACTTCGACCCGTCCGGAAACCTGGCCGATTGACGCGAGGTTGTGCCCCGTGCCGAGCGGGTAACGGTACGCGACCGTCGCCGTCTCGGCTTTGAGCACCTGCGTGTATGTCAACTCAAGCTTCTTGTCCGAGCGCGGCGGGATCGGGAAGATGCTTGCTTGAAAGAGGTCTTTGCCGGCGTATTCGAGCAGGCCGGGGTCGCGCTGGCGGCGCACGATCTCGTCGTAGATGCGCCGCGCTTCTTCGCGCGAGCGAACCTCTCCGACGAGCCGCCGGTCGCCTTCCCAGATAGCGAATTCGGTAATCGAAGCGGTTTCCGGAATCGGGAAAAAGTACGTCCCTTCAAGCGTCGCGTCCGTGTCGTTGCGAAAGACTTGCTCGACGTGCGTCGTCGCCACTTGGCCGGCGATCCTGGCGTCTATTCTGATTGATTTAATTGGCAGGGCGCGGGGCAGCGTAATCTGGGGCGGCATGGGATGGGGCGGGCAGCGGCGGCACGGCCCCGGCACAATCACCCCTTGAGCGCGAACGCCGCCGCCGGCTGATCCGGTGACGGCGATGAACAGGGCAGCGACGACGAAACTCACAACATGTCTGGTGCGCATGACTCTCTCCTTCAAAATTTACGGCAAGATGTGTGACGGCACGCGCGTGACGGACGACGGCTCGCGTGTTCGATGTGTAGAACGTTTGCCAGGCGACGGACTTGCGCCACGACCTGCGCGGATGGCTGATTGTCTATTGTTTGTTGTTGGCCGCGGGAGCAGAGAGAGAGAGAGTCGTGCGACAGCATCAGCACGCACGCTCTAACGGCGTCCTCTTTGACCCGTCTCAGTCAATTGCGCGCAGGCGCTTATCGAAGACGGCGATGAACATCACGAACAAGGTGATGACGAGTCCGCCGGCGGCGAGCGTCCGTGGCGCGCCGAAACGTTCGGTGGCGCCGCCGGCAATGATGCTGCCAAACGGCATCACGCCGATGAACGTCAGCATCCAGATGCTCATCACGCGGCCCCGCATTTCGTCTGTCACGAGGTATTGAAGAAGTGTGTTGCAGACCGCAAAGAAGCTGACCATCGCGAAACCGATGCCGAACAGCATCGCCAGCGAAAGTATCGGCCGTGTCGCCAGCGCGAACCCGATCAGGCAGATCGACGCGACGAACGAGCTGCCGAGCAGGAACCAGCCCTTGCGCTGGAAGTCGCCCAGCCACGCCAACAGCATCGCCCCGCAGAACGCGCCTGCGCCCGCCATCCCCATCAGCACCGATAAGCCGGTCGCGCCCCAGCCGAACACGTCGCGCGCGAACACCGGGATCATCGACAGGTACGGCGCGCCGAACAGACTCGTCACCGCCGAACAGAGCAGCAGCAGGCGGACGCGCGGGCGCCCCGACACGTAGCGGAATCCCGCCACTAAATCGCTCCACAAGGCCCGCACGTCGCGCAGCGAATGCGACGGCGCGGTGCCTTCTTCAAACGATCCGGCGGGCATCTGCTCTCTTTGCGCGTCGTCGCCCTGAAACGTCCCCGCGTCGCGCGGCGCCAGTCGCATTCGCGAAAGCATCGCGACGCTCGCCACGCACGACAGCCCATTGACGAAAAAGCAGCCCGCCATCCCGAAGACGCTAATGCCGATTCCGGCGAGGAACGGGCCGATGACACGCGATAATTGAAACTGCGACGAGTTGAGCGCGATGGCGTTCGCTAAGTCGTCGCGCCCGACGAGGTCGAACGTCATCGCTTGATACGATGGGCCGGCCAGCGCCATGCAGCATCCGGTCGCGAACGTCAGCGCGAGAATCATCCAGACCTGAACGACATCCGTGACGATCAACGCCGCGAGGATGAATGCCGACAGCCCCGCGCCGAGCCGTGTAATCATCAGCAGACGCTTGCGGTCGATTAAGTCGGCGAACACCCCGCCGACCAGTGTTAGCAACAGCCCCGGTGCGGTCGCCATAAAACCGTCCACACCAAGCCAGAACGCCGAGTCGGTCATCTGCAAAACGAGCCACCCCTGCGCGACCGTCTGCATCCACGTCCCCGCGTTCGAGATGAAGGCGCCCACCCAGAACAGCCGGAAGTTCGGGTGCGCCAACGCGCGAAACATATCGCTCGCGCGACTCGCACGCCGCGCCGTCGGTTCTACCTGTGAAGCCATTTGCTTTTGATCGTAAAGGAATTTTTCGGAATTAGGAATCAGTGGGGGTGCGCTGAATAACTCAACAGTGACAGGTAAATGGTGACAGATAACAGGACGGTTGGGATTTCTGTACGGCGCGCGGTCACGCCATTAGCTTAAAAATCCTCGCCAATAAAATCAGGGAGGACGGGCAACACTGGCGTGATCCGAACTGCTTACATGTCACCCGTCACTGTTGAGTTTTCGGTTTTCAGCTCAATACTCAAAACTGAAAACTCAAAACTGTTTGTCGCTTGTCATCGTCAGTATCACTATTTCCGGTGGGACGCGAAAGCGCACCGGGATGATGCTCGTCCCGACGCCGCCGCTGACGAACAGATGACGCCCACCTTCAACGACGTGACCCATCGCGTAGCGTTGCCCAAAATCCGAAGGCACGATGGGTCGTCCGATCAACGGCAGATTTACCTGCCCGCCGTGCGTGTGCCCGGCGAGGGTGAGCGTCACTCGCGTGGGGACGTTCGGAAAGATGTCCGGGTTGTGCGTAATGATGATGACCGGGTCGTCGCCGTCGACTTTCGATAGGCTCCCGCCGATGTCGGGCCGGCGCGTCCACAAATCGGCGATCCCGACCAACCAGAACGCGCGACCGTCGCGCTCGACGCGCCGCACTTCGTTCTCTAAGACGGCGACATCCACCCCACGCAGCGCCCTCGTCACACGCTCGCCGTCGTTCCACCAATCATGATTACCCAGCACGGCGACCACTCCAAGCGGCGCACGTAGATTCTTGAGCGCCTCCGCGATTGGCTCCGGCTCGACGATCTTTCCGCCAACCACACCGTCGATCACGAAATCGCCGAGCATCACAACCAAATCGGGACGCTCGTTGTTCGTACGCTCAACGACTCGCCGCAGATTGTCGATTCCCATGTGCGGCGCGCCGACGTGGAGATCGGTCAGCACGGCAACTTTGAGGTCGCGATACTCCGCGTGCCACTGCGGGACGCGGAGCGACACGTGTCGGACGGTGATCGAAGCAGGCTCGATCCAGAACGCCCACAGTCCGAGCACGGTGAAGATGGCGACGATGATGATGAAAGCTACTTTGAATTTCCCGGCGAGACTTGATGAATTGATCATTGGTTCGGCGGATGACTCATGACTTGCGCCGCCACGCCGAGAGCGGGACGCCGGTGCCGCCGCGCCGTTCGGCGACGATCTCCGCGAGGATGGCGAGCGCCACTTCTTCCGGCGCGACCGCGGCGATGTCGAGTCCGACGGGCGCGCGCACTTCCCTGAGCAACGCTTCGTCGGCACCCGTTTCGCGTACGCGGTCGAGCACGATGTTGGTGCGCCGCCGGCTTCCGATCATCCCTACGTAAGCGGGGCGCGCGGCGACGACGGCGCGCAGGCACTCTTCGTCCTCCTTGTGCCCGCGCGTGACCACCGCGACCGACACGCCGCGACCGCCGCCAACCGCGTCGCGCACCGCGTCCGCCCACCGTTTTGCCGCGACCAATTCGATTCCCGGTTCGGGGAAGCGCGCACGGCTGACGAAATCCGCGCGGTCGTCAATCAGCGTTACGCGGTAGCCGATGATGTACGCAAGCCGCGCCAGTGCCGCGCCGACATGCCCCGCGCCGCAGATCACGACGTGTGGCTCTGATTCAACTCGCTCGAACATCACACGCGCGCCACGCCACACCGCAAGCCCGCCGGCAAACTCTTCGACGCTGTAGGTTGTCGCCTCGGCGCTCGAAGCAAGGAAGCTTGCAGCGTGCGCCACCAACTTTTCATCAAGCTCTGTGTCGCCGGTGCTCCCGACGTGGTGCCCCGATTCCTCGATCAGCACTTTCGCGCCGACGTTTCGCAGGCCACAGATGAGCGTCACTAAAGCAGCGACCACGCCTCCACTGATAACGCGCCGCGCCGCTTCCACAATGATTCGGGCCTGAGTCTGTTCGCTGACTTCGATCATTGCTCAGCGTCGGTCCTTGACGGTGGCCCGCTCGACACCGGACCGGGACGGGCGGAAAACTCCGAGCGCACGTCGCACAAACCACAGCGGGCCGATCAGCAGGTAGACGGGGTTGCGGAAAAAGGCGGGCTGGTTGCCTTCAATCGCGTGCCCGACGAACTGCAAGACCCACCCAACGACAAAGAGCGCCAGTGCCCATCGCCAGTTAAAGAAGAACAGCGGCAGCGACACCACGATCATCGGGATGCCGATGTTGTGCGTCAAACGGTTCAATGGGTGTTGGTGCTTCGCCTTGTAATTCTCCATGAAAGATTCCGGCATAACTCACCTCCGTGACGGGTGACAAGTGACAGGTGTCAAGGGTCGGGGATTAAAGACTGAAAACAAAATACTATCACCGCCCGTGACGCGAGAGGACGCCTCGGCATGCATAGAGTTGTTCATCTGATTGGTGGAGCTATCATTCACTTCTCTGCGCTCTCTCGCGTCCTCGGCGGTTAAATCAAGACATGGGAGAATGGTACAAACAATGATCGAGTGGCGCTGACGATCATCTTTAACGAAAGAGACACAGCGGTTACACGGTGAACACAGAGTGTTAGGCATGAAGATATGTATTTGTGCTGCTTCCTCAAATGGCATTCATTTGCTTGCCGGCTCCTGGCCCCCGTCACCCGTCACCCGACCCCGTTTCTACTTCCCACACATCGACAAAGATTTCCATCCAGCCGCCGCACACCATTCCTTCCTCGCTCGCTTCGTCGGCGGTGAGGCTGAATTTGTGGAGCGCGGGCGCGCCCGTCTGCATCGCCTCGCGCGCCTCGGCCCACACCTCTGCTTCGACGCAGCCGCCGCCGACCGTCCCGGCCACCTCACCGTTCTCAAAGAACAGCATCTTTGCGCCGCGCCGCTGCGGCGTCGACCCGCGCGTGTTGGCAACCGTCGCGACCACCACCCGCTCGCCGCGCCCATTCGCGTCACCGATCAAGCGGTACAGTTCGGCCTGTGAAATCGTGCCCATCTATTTTGTCGAAACCTGTCGATGCGGCCAACCATGCAGCAGACCTTACTTGGTTGCGCGAATATTCAAACCTTGCATTCTTGCAGGTGCGACTGTGATCTCTTTTCCTG
>Ga0136614_10000693_pt1 | contig 17851 bp, 13 predicted proteins | sample AntDrymUQ2792106_2_FD_106643 | JGI IMG/M metagenome (GOLD analysis project Ga0136614, IMG submission 106643) | Polar desert sand microbial communities from Dry Valleys, Antarctica - metaG UQ279 (21.06) | ecosystem: Environmental > Terrestrial > Soil > Desert | place: Antarctica: Dry Valley... | reverse complement strand
TGGCCGACGAGCGCGCGCGCGTCGTCATCGTCGGCGGCGGCGTGGCCGGGACCAGCATCGCCTACCACTTGACGTGTCTCGGCTGGACCGATGTCGTGCTCCTCGAACGCGCAGAGCTCACGTCGGGTTCCACGTTCCACTCCGCCGGCCTGGTCGGACAGCTCCGGTCCTCGGTGAGCCTCACCAGGATGATGATGTACGGGACGGACCTCTACCGACGCCTCCAGGATGAGACCGGGGTCGACGTCTCGTGGCACGAGGTGGGCTCGCTCCGGCTGGCGTCGTCGGAAGAACGCCTTCAGGAGCTCCAGCGGCAGGCCGGCTGGGGACGCACGTTCGGACTACCTCTCGAGATCCTGTCCGCCAAGGAGGCGCACGACCGGTTCCCGCTGTTCGACCCGTCGGGCGTCCTCGGCGCCGCGTTCCTGCCGACCGACGGGTACCTCGATCCGAGCGGGCTTGCCTTCGCCCTCGCGGAGGGAGCGAGGCGCCGAGGTGTGGAGATCCGCACGAACGCCCGCGTGACGGCGGTCGATGTCCGGGACGGCCGCGTCCGCGGCGTGGTGACCGAGGAGCACGGACCGATCGAGGCCGAGGTCGTGGTGAACGCGGGAGGGATGTTCGCGCACCAGCTCGGCCGGATGGCCGGCGTCGAGGTGCCCGTGGTGCCGTTCGGGCATCAGTACCTACTGACGGAACCGATCGACGGCGTGACCGCGGAGCTCCCGACGATGCGCGACCCGGACCGCCTCGTGTACTTCCGGCCGGAGGCGGGTGGAGCCCTCGTGATGGGCGGTTACGAGCGGAACCCCGACCCGTGGGCCGTCGAGCAGGACCCTCCGGCCGACTTCAACGGGAAGCTGCTGCCGGAGGACTGGCCGCGCTTCGAAGCGCTCGCCGAGGCGGCCACCTCGCTCGTTCCGGCGATGGGCGAGGCCGGCGTGGTCCGACTCCTGAACGGGCCCGAGGCCTTCACTCCAGACGGCGAGTTCGTCCTCGGCGAGTCCACCGTTCAGGGCTTCTTCGTGGCGGCGGGCTTCTGCGCCCATGGGATCGCCGGCGCCGGCGGGATCGGCAAGGTGCTCGCCGAGTGGATCGTCGACGGCGAACCCGAGTGGGACACGTGGAAGATGGACGTGCGGCGCTTCGGTCCGCACTACCGTTCGCGTGAGTACGCGCGCGACCGCGCGTACGAGGTCTACGCCACCTACTACGACATTCACTACCCGGGCGAGGAACGGCTTGCCGGACGACCCCTGAAGGTGCCGCCTGCATACGCGCGTCTCCAAGCTCTCGATGCCGAGTTCGGCGAGAAGTCCGGATGGGAGCGAGTGAACTGGTTCCGTTCGAACGAGGACCCCGCACACGAGGGCCGACGGCCGCGGGGCTGGGCGGGCGAACATTGGTCGACCGCGATCGTCACCGAACACCTGGCGTGCCGGGAACGCGCCGCGCTGTTCGACGAGAGCTCCTTCGCCAAGCTCGAGGTCTCCGGACCCGACGCGGCGACGTTCCTGCAGAGGCTGTGCGCGAACGACGTGGACCGGGCGCCGTCCTCCGTCGTGTACACGCAGATGCTGAACCAGCGCGGCGGCATCGAGAGCGACCTCACGGTGACGCGGCTCGCAGACGAACGGTTCCGCCTGGTGATCGGCACGGCGTTCGGGAACCACGACCTGGCGTGGATCCGGAAGCAGCTCGGCGATGAACGGGTGCACGTCCGCGACGTCACCGGCGCGTTCGCCTGCTACGGGATCTGGGGGCCCCGAGCTCGGGACATCTTGAGCGCGCTCACCGACGCCGACCTGTCGAACGACATGTTCCCGTACCTGCACGCGCAGGAGATCGAGGTGGGGTCGGCGCCCTGCCTCGCCCTGCGGATCACCTACGTCGGCGAGCTCGGATGGGAGCTCTACACGCCGGCCGAGTTCGGGGCGAGCCTGTTCGAGGCGTTGCTCGAAGCCGGCAGCGACCACGGCGCGGTCCCTGCCGGCTACCGCGCGATCGACTCTCTCCGCGTCGAGAAGGGCTACCTCGCGTGGGGCGCCGACCTCACGCCCGAGGAGGACCCGCTCCAGGCCGGGCTGGGGTTCGCCGTGGACCTGGGGAAGGACTTCCTCGGGAAGGACGCACTGGTGGCGCGACGCGATCGTGAGCGGCCACGCCTCGCCACCCTCGCGCTGGAGGACCCGCGGGCGATGGTCCTCGGCAACGAACCGGTGTTCCACGGAGGCGACGTCGTTTCACGGATCACCAGCGGCGGGATCGGCTATGCGGTCGAGCGCTCGATCGCGTTCGCCTACCTTCCAGGATCGCTCCCCGACCTCGGCACACGGCTTGAGGTGGAGGTGTTCGGGGAGCGGGTACCCGCGGAGGTCGTCGGTCACGCGCTGTGGGACCCCGCGGGGGAGCGGATACGTGGCTAGGCCCTACCGGGCGTGAACGAGTGACCGTTCCAGGCGGCGCGGATCCGCTTGCGGACCAAGCCCGACATGTCCAGGTGCACGGACTCCGGGAGGTCGCGACCACCGCAGTCGAGCAGGAGCACGATCCCTTCGCCCTCGAAGCGCTGGAAGTCACGCACCGGCCCGGGGGCGTCGATCGAGGCCTCGAGGACGAAGACCGGGTGGTGGCCGTACTCCATCGTGACGGTCCACACGTAGAGCACCCCGCCGCCGGACCGGACGTACTCCACGGCATCGGGAGTGGCCTCGATCTTCACGATCCCAGCGTGCGCACGGCCACGGGGTCCGTCAACGGGATGCGTCCGACAGGAGCCTTCCGAACCCCTCGTCCGTGAAGGCGGCGAAGGCACGCCCCCAGCGCTCCTCCGCCCAGCCCCAGAAGTCGAAGTCGATCGACGAGATCTTCGCCTGGATCGCAGCCCACAACGTCCAGCCGACGTCGGCCATCACCGCCTGCAGGTCCATCCGCGCGAGCAGTTCGGGCGTCGCCTCCCCGAAGTACGCCTCGCAGAGCGAGGCGCGCCGGTCGGCGTCGAAGCCACATTCCAGCGCCGTGTCACCCAACTCGAACGTCGGGTCGTTGTTCCCGCTGTATTCGAAGTCCACGATCCAGAGCTGCGCGCCGTCGTCGATGTAGTTCTCCGCGAGCAGGTCGTTGTGACACGGCACCGTCGACAGGGGTCTCACTGCGAGCGCGCGCTCGATCGCCGCGACGTCGTCCCGGTGCTCCGCGAAGCCGTCCGGGATCCGAACCTCGTGCTCGGCGCAGACCCGTAGGTAGAACTCCGTCAGCCGGAACATGTCGAAGTCCTGCCGGAACCGCGGCCCGGCGTGCAGGCGGCGGAGCGACACCGCGATGCGCGGGGCCATCTCGGGGGACCGGAGCCGTTCGGAGGACATCGTCGTCCCCTTGACGAACTCGATCACCATCACGTCGAGGTCTTCGAGCACCTCGACGATGCGAGGGGAAACGCCGGTCGTCGACGCGGCCGCAGCGTTGTGTCGCTCGTTCTCGCGATCCACGGCCAGGAGCTCCGTCGAGGCGCCCGGGATCCGCACGACGTACCGGTCGCCCTCCGTGTCCACGAGGTAGTTGGTATTGGTCAACCCACCGGAAAGCTCCGAGACGCTCGTCTCGCGCCCGCGCCACAGGGAGACCCGCCCGAGGACCTCCTCGATCGAGGTCATGCGGCGATCATCCCGTCGGCGCCGACCAGGACGTCGGGGACGACCTCGGCCGAGATCGCATCGCCGAACACCTCGACCTGCACCTTGGCGCCCTCACCGACCTCGGCGGGGAGGGAGGCGAGGCCCACGTTGCGACCGACCGTGAACCCGTAGGCGCAGCTCCGGAGCCGGCCGACCACCTCCTGGTCACGGAGCACCGCTTCGCCTCCGTAGATCGGGACGTACGCGTCGTCCGCTCCGATCAGAAGCGTGCGGAGACGTCGCTCGACGCCGCGCGCGCGCTGAGCCATCAGGGCGTCCCGGCCAACGAACCCTTCCCGCTCGAATGCCACGAACCGCTCGAGCCCCGCGTCGAGCGGCGTGTCGTTCGCGGTCAGGTCCGAGCCCAGGTAGCGGAAGCCCTTCTCGATGCGCAGCCCATCGAGGCATCGGTAACCGCACACCTCCACCCCGTGCTGCTCGCCCGCCATGGCAAGCCGATCCCACGCCTCGACGGCCCAGGGCGGCTCGACGAATAGCTCCCAACCCGCCTCGCCCGCGTAGCTGACGCGCTGGGCCCAGACGGGGGCGGCGCCGACCCGCCCCTCCCGGGCGCTCATCCGCGGGAAGTCCTCGATCCCGAGGCTCGAGCCCGTCGCGGCGCCGAGGATCGCGGGGGCGGCCGGGCCCCAGAGCGCGATCACGGCGAGCTCCTCGCTCGCGTCCCGGAGGGAGACGTCGGACAGCTCGTCCCGGAGCGCGATCCCCCGCAGCCATCCGAGATCGCCGTCCATCGCGCCCGCGCCGGTGATCACGCGGAACCGCGCTTCGCCGAGCCGGAGGATCGTCACGTCGCCCACGATCCCACCACCCTGATGGAGGAGCTGGGTGTACACGACCGAGCCCACCGCGACGTCGACCTCGTTGGCGGCGGCCCGCTCGAGCAGCCTGAGAGCGTCCGGCCCCATCACCTCGATCTTCCCGAACGAGCTCAGGTCCAACAGGCCGGCGCGCTCGCGAACGGCGCGATGCTCCTCGCCGACCCGGTCGAGCCAGGGCGGGCGCGTCCATCCGAACGCGCGCTGCTCCGGCCCGGCCCGCCGCCACGGCTTGCCCGGCTCGCATCGCTCCGCGCGCTCCCACCCATGCTTCGTCTGGAACACGGCGCCGGCTTCCTGGAGTCGTCCGTGCAGCGGCGACACCCGCTTCGGCCGGCCAAGCTCGTCGTGGTCGAACGGGTATCGCAGGAGGTAGTAGTAGCGATAGGTTTCCCGCGCCAGCTCGGCGACCCACCCGGCGTCCTCGTGCACGCGCCCGAACCGCCACGGCCGATACGACGTGAGGTCGAGTTCTGTCTCCCCCCCGGTGATCCACTCAGCCAGCGACCTCCCGAGCCCGCCGGCGGCGCCGAAGCCGTTCAGCGAGAGCCCCGCGGCCATCCAGAGGCCGCGTACGTCGGGAACGGGGCCGACCAACGGGTTGGCGTCGGGAGTCATCGCATCCGGGTGACAGACGAGCTTCACGATCTCCGCGTCCGCGACGAACGGGAACCGGTGCGCCGCCCCACGGAGCAGCTGCTCGAATCGATCCATGTCGGGCGGGAGGGACCGGCCTCCGTGCTCCCACGGCGCTCCGTCCACCCAACGCGCGACCGGATCGGGTTCGTAGCCGCCGAACACGACGCCCCCGGCCTCGGACTTGCCGTAGACGAGGTGATCGGGATCGCGGAAGCATGGCATGTCCCGTGGGAGCTCCGATCCGGGCACCGCCTTCAGGGCGATGTGCTGGTGATCGACGGGCGTGGAGGGCACGCGCACTCCCGCGAACGCCGCGACCCGGGGCGCCCAGATGCCTGCGGCGTCGACGACCACCTCGCACTCGATCCGATCGTGCTCGGTCCGTACGGCGACGATCTCCCGGCTATCCGAGACCTCGATCCCCGTCGCGCGCTCCTCCGTGCGGATGCGGACCCCGAGCGCTCGGGCCGCGTCGGCCATCGCGTACGTCGCGGTGTGCGGGTCGAGGAACCCGTCCCCGGGCACCCAGACGCTCCCGAAGAGGTCCTCGGCACTCGCCGCCGGCATCCGCTCCCGTGTCTCCTGGGGAGAGAGGAGCTCCACGTCCAGCCCGATCGCCCGGGCCCGCGACACCCCCCGCTGCAGCTCCCGGAGCGACGTAGGGCTCGAGGCGATGCGCACGCTTCCCACCGCGTCGAACACGCCCAGCTCGACGTACATCGCCACGGAGTACCGGCGGAACGCCATCATCGTCGGCGACGGGTTGAACATCGTGACGAGCCCGGCTGCATGCGCGGTGGACCCGCTCGTCAGCTCTCCCTTGTCCAGCAGAAGGACGTCCGTCCAGCCGGCGCGCGCCAGGTGCAGCGCGACGCTGCATCCGGTGACGCCGCCGCCGATCACAACGGCGCGTGCTCGATCGCTCACGGATGCCCCCCTGACCGATGGGGCGAGGCCGACGGCCTCGCCCCATCGCGCCGATCGTTCTGCCGCTACTCTGGCGGGATCTCCCGGAACGCGTATTCGACCTTCAGGCCGGCACTCGCCCGGACCTGCCGCATCACGAAGTAGACGAGCAGCCCGAACACCGCGGTTCCGAGGACGATGTAGTACGGAACGGCGTCCCCCGTGTAGGCGAGACCGAGCTCCTCCCTGAACAGGAACGAGCCGACCATGAACGAGCCGAACACGAACCCCAGCAGACCGACGATGGTCACGAGGGGCACGCTCCCCACCGTGTACGCGGCGCCCGGAGACGCCTCGTACACCTTCCGGGCTCGATAGGGCAGGAGTGCCGCGGCAAGCGCCGAGAGCGTCATCACCGCCCCGTTCGCGAACGTGACGCCGAGCGTCCATCGCGTCCACTCCCCGATCATGTTGAAGCCCCAGATCACCGGGAGGGCTGCGAGGAAGTACGCGATGTGGGCGTTCACCGGGGTCTTCCACCGCGGGTGCACCCGAGCGAACCAGTCCGGCAGCAGCCCGTCCAGGCCCTGCGCCACCATGATCCGCGTCGTCCCGATGTAGCAGTTACACACGATCTGGAACGAGTTCAGGATGAACCCGATGCCGATCAGCAGCACGACGATCCAGCTACCCGTGAGACCCATCGCCATCAGGTTCGGGAACATGATGTTCCCCCCGATCGTCGCCTCGGCCACTCCGTACCAGTAGCCGGACGAAGCGACCAGGATCCCTTCATCGCCGATCCCCTTCTGCATCGCCACCGCCAGGAGGATCAGGAGCCCCGCGGTGAGGGTGAGCGAGCCTACGATGATGAAGACCTGGCTCCGGAACACGTTGGCGTTCTTGATCTCCCCACCCTGCTCGGATGAGTACGTGGCCCACTGCAGGCTCGTCCACGCGATCGGCGCGACCAGCAGGGTCCCGAGGAGCCAGAACGGCGGGTCGAAGTTGACGCCGGCCTCCGCAGCCGCCGCCCTCGCGGTCTCGAAGAACCCCTGAACGCCATTCACCTCCCCGGCGAACGTGTCCAGCTTCGCTGTGGCGGATGCCGGGTCGTTCAACAGGAACAGCAGGAGGACGATCCCGAACGAGATCAGGATCGCGTACCACATCACGTATTGGAACCGGACGTAGTTGCGGAACCCGGTGACGAGAAGGACCAGGGCCGCGAGCGCGTTGACGATGCTGATCACGATGATGCCGGTGGTGCCGGCGGCCCATGTGCCGATGTCAGTGAAAGCGCCGATGCCGGTCGTCACGCCGAGACCGATGAACGTCGGGGCGATGCCGAGCGTCGCCAGGAGCCAGCCCGACAGTGCGACCCACTGGAGGATCCAGACCACGAAGAACGCGAAGACGACCGTGAAGCCGAACCCGCCTCCGAACACGCGGCTCTGGAACACGTAGTCTCCGCCCGACCTCGGGAGCGATGTCGCGAGCCAGACGTACGCCAACGCGATCGGGAGCTCGAACACGAAAGCGAACACGATCCCGAGGATCAGGTTCGATCCCTCCAGCGCGGTTGGCGCCCACACGTAGGTCCAGGGGAAGATGATCCCCATCGTCAGGACGTTGTAGATGAACGCCGAGTACGGCGACATCACCCGGACGAGGCCGGAAGCCCTTCGGGTGAATACCTGCGGCGCTGCTGCTGCTTCAGCCATCCCCTCCCCCCTTCTGGTGCGTCATGCTCTAGCCGGACGTGAATTGGTGTCCCAGCACTTCCCCGCCCCGGATCGCGACGATCAGGCCGCGCAGCACCCCCTCTCCGTACTCGCTCCCGGGGTTGAACGCTGGGGTGCGGCCGTACTTGGTCGCCCCCCGGGACTCGTGGATATGGCCGTGCAGGCCGACGGTCGGCTGGTGGTTCGCGAGCGCATCGGCCACCGCCTGCGAACCGGCGCCGTAGTGGACCGGCTGCCCCCTCTCGATCACCGGCTTGGGGGGCCAGACCGAGGCATCCAGCTTCAGGCACGTGTCGAGGCCGGAGTCGAGCGGCGGGCAGTGGAAGTTGAACACCGTTTTCGCCGGGTCCGACACCGAGGGCATCAGCTTCTCGATAACCTCCGCGATCTCCTCGTCGGTCCGCTCGCGCGGCGTCTCCCAAGGCGTCGGGGTCGAGTACCCGATCGTCAGGAGCTCGTGCTCGTCATCGAGGGGCACGGCGCGGTTCTCCGCGTTCACCACGCGCTCCGTCGTCGTCTCGTCGAGGGCGCTCAGGACCTCGTCGGTGTCGTCGTTGCCGCCGCAGAGGTACACGTTCACGGGAGTGTCCGCCAGCCGCTCCTCAGCGAGGGTGACCCACTCGGCCAACCGCTCCTTCGCGAGGACATCGAAGAGGTCGTCGATGCGATCCTGCTGCCCCTCGTAGGAGGCGTACTCCTCCGGATCCATCTCCTGCCAGTAGAAGCCGAGCGTCTGCATGGTTCGCTTGAACTCGGCGAGCTGCTCCTCGCTCGTGATGTGGTGGTTCTGCCCCTGGAGGCGCGCCCGCCACGTGCCTCCGGCCTCGCGGACCATCGGGATCAGGAGCTTGCCCATCAGATCGCCCCCGAAGACGAGCGCGTCGACGTCGTAGAACTTCGCGGCGTTCAGGAACTTCCGGTACGTGGGCTCGGACCCGTGTATATCGCACGCGTAGAAGAGCCGCGTGGCCTTCTCCTTCGCCTTCTTGGAGAACAGCGGCATCAGACGTCCTCCGGCACGGCCATCAGCTCACCCACGTCCCGGTACCACTTCTTCCGGTCACCGACCTTGGCACGGAGCCTCCACGACATCGACTTCTGCTCGGCCTCGATCCGGTCGAGCGCAGCTTGGACCTGATCCGAGACGCGCCGGGTCTCGTCCTCGTCGAGCTGCTCGTAGTGCTCGGCCATCTGGCGCACCTTGTCGAGGTTCATCGTGAGCGTGCGCCACCAGCCCCAGTCCTTCGCGCAGATCCCGGCGATGCGTCCGATGTTGATCGTCTCGGCGTCCGAGTCGCCGAGAGGGAACTCGAGCAGGAGCGTGATCGCGTCGATCAGATCTTTCTCGTTGATCTCGACGATCTGCATCTTCTGCAGGAGCAGCTCGGCGAGCGGGATCGTCTCGGGATCGAGCTCGAGGCGCCCCTTCCACAGGACCGTGTGACAGAACTCGAGCTTGTCGAGGAACACGTCGATGTGCATGCCCATCCCCGGATGCTCGGCCACCAGACGGGAGCCCTCGGAGTTCACGTACACGGCCGAGTCCTCGACGTAGCCGGCTCGAGCCAGCATCGCGCGGATCTCCGTCGCCTCCCGCCCGTACGCCGCGAAGTCGATGTCCGTATAGCGGCGCCCGAGCTTCTCGCGCAGGTAGGCATGGTTGGGGCACCGGCGTGCGAATGCGACCGCGCCGAGGAGCCTGAGCGTTGCTCCGTCCTCGCGGGCGAGAGCGAGCAAACGGTCGGCTTCGGCCTCGAACTCGGCCTTCTCCAAGGCTACCTCCCGAATGAACCTGGAACGCGGGCACGGCGGATGGAGTTTGTTCGTTCAACTGTAGGAGCGCAAGCTGGAGTCGACGAGGTCATCCGAGTGCGGCCAGGAACTCGTCCAGGTCGGGGGCCACGTGGTAGCTGGGCTCGACGGAGCCCTCGAACGCCTCCACGGTCTTGTAGCCGTTGCCGGTCACGTAGGCGACGACCTCTTCCTCGGGCCCGATCACGCCCTGGTCGACCAGCCGCTTGAGGTTGCCGATCGTGACCCCGCCGGCCGTCTCGGTGAACACGCCCTCGGTGGAGGCGAGCAGCTTGATCCCGTCGAGTATCTCCGCCTCGGTGCACCACTCGATCACGCCGCCGGTCTCGCGGACGACCTGGAGCGCGAAGTACCCGTCGGCCGGAGAGCCGATCGCGAGCGAGCGGGCGATCGTGTCGGGCTTGACCGGCGTGACCTCCTCGGCGCCGTCCTGGAACGCCTGCGCCACCGGCCGGCAGCCCCCCGGCTGGGCGCCGCTCACCCGGTAGGCCTTCTCCTCGACGGCCCCGATCGCGATGAGCTCCTGGAACGCTCGGTGGATCTTCGTCAACAGGGCGCCGCTCGCGATCGGCACCACGACGTGATCGGGCAGGTGCCATCCGAGCTGCTCGGCGGTCTCGAAGCCGAGCGTCTTCGAGCCCTCGGCGTAGTACGGGCGCATGTTCACGTTCACGAACGCCCAGGGCAGGGTCTCGGCCACCTCGGCGCAGAGCCGGTTGACGTCGTCGTAGTTGCCCTTCACCGCGACGACCTTGGCTCCGTAGGTCTCGGTCGCGAGGATCTTGGCGCGCTCGAGGTCGTCGGGGACGAAGACGTAGCAGGGCATCCCCGCGTTCGCGGCGTGCGCGGCGGCCGCGTTGGCGAGGTTGCCGGTGGAGGCACAGGACAGCGCCTCGAAGCCGAAGGCACGCGCCATCGTGGCGGCGATCGACACGACCCGGTCCTTGAACGAGTAGGACGGGTTGACGGAGTCGTCCTTGATCCACAGGTCGCGGAGTCCGAGGACGGCGGCGAGACGGTCCGCACGGCGGAGCGGCGTGAAGCCGGCGCCGAGATCCACTCGGTCGAGGCCGGGCCCGCCGGGGAGCAAGGCCTCGTAGCGCCACAAGCTGGCGGGCCCGGCCTCGACCTGCTTGCGGAAGTCCGTTCCGTCGACAACGTCCAGGTCGTACGAGGGCTCGAGCGGACCGAAGCACTCCTGGCAGATCGTGAGGGGCTCGACGTTGTAGCGCTCGCCGCAGATCCGGCACTGCAGCGCCGCCGGGCTCGTGATGGTCGCCATCAACCGGTGATCGCGCCGTGCTCGGCGCCCCCCACGAGTTTCGCGTACTTCGCCAGGGCCCCCATCGTGTAGCGCGGCGCCGGCGCCACCCAGCCGTGGCGGCGAGTGTCGAGCGTCGCGTCGTCCACCAGCAGCTCCAGCGAGCGCGCGTCCGCGTCGATCCGGATCCGGTCCCCTTCTTCGACCAGCGCGATCGGGCCGCCGACGAACGCCTCGGGGGCGATGTGACCAACGCTGTATCCCTTCGTGGCACCGGAGAACCGGCCGTCGGTGATCAACGCCACGTCCTTGCCGAGCCCCGCGCCCGCGACGGCGGCGGTGACCGCGAGCATCTCCGGCATCCCGGGAGACCCCTTCGGGCCTTCATACCGGATCACGATCACGTCGCCGGGCTTCACCCCGCCCGACGTCACCGCGGTGAACGCGTCCTGCTCCGAGTCGAACGGGCGAGCGACGCCCTCGAACGTGAGCCCTTCGGCGCCCGCGGCCTTCACGACCGCGCCGTTCGGAGCGAGGTTGCCACGGAGGATCGCGATCCCTCCCCACGGATGGATCGCGTCTCCGGCGGGATGCACGATGTCGCCGTCGGGCTTCGGCGGAGCCACCTCGGCCAGGTTCTCCGCCAGCGTCTTGCCCGTGACCGTCATGCAGTCGCCGTGCAACAGGCCGGCGTCGAGCAGCTCTTGCAACACGACGGGCACGCCGCCGACCCGGTCGAGGTCGCTCATGACGAACTTGCCGGCCGGCCGCACGTCGACCAGATGCGGCGTCACGCGCGACACACGGTCGAAATCGTCCAACTCAAGATCGACGCCCGCCTCACGGGCGATCGCGAGCAGATGCAGCACGGCGTTCGTGGAACCCGCGAGCGCCATCACCACCGCGATCGCGTTCTCGAAGGCCTCCTTCGTCAGGATGTCCCTCGGGAGCGGGCCGCCCGCGGCGACGAGCTCGGCGGCGCGGATGCCGCTCTCGCGGGCGAACACTTCCCGTCGGTAGTCCACGGCGGGAGGGGAGGCGGCGCCGGGGAGCGAGAGACCGATCGCCTCGCCCACCGCCGCCATCGTGTTCGCGGTGTACATCCCGGCGCACGACCCGGTCGTGGGACAGGCGGCGCGCTCGATCCCGAGCAGCTCGGCGTCGTCGATCGTGCCCTTCGCGTGCGCTCCTACGGCCTCGAAGACGTCCTGGATCGTGATGTCTCGGTCCCGGTAGGTGCCCGGGAGGATGGTCCCCCCGTAGAGGTAGACGGCAGGCAGGTTCAGCCGGGCCATCGCCATCATCATCCCCGGCTCGGACTTGTCACAGCCGGCGATACCCACGAGCGCGTCGAACCGCTCCGCGTGCATCACCAGTTCCACCGAGTCGGCGATCAGGTCGCGGCTCATCAGCGAGGCCTTCATGCCCTCGTGGCCCATCGCGATCCCGTCGGAGACGGCGATCGTGCCGAACTCGAGGGGCACCGAACCCCCCTGGCGGACGCCTTCCTTCGCGAGCGCGGCAAGCTTGCCGAGGTGGTAGTTGCACGGGGTCACCTCGTTCCACGACGAGGCGACGGCGACCTGCGCCTTGCCGAAGTCGTCCTCGGAGAAGCCGACGGCGCGGAGCATCGCGCGGGCGGGCGCGCGATGGGGACCCTCGGTGACCTCCCAGCTGCGGGGGCGATCGTGCTCGCCGGCCATCGGGTACCTTTCGTCGGCGCCTGCGAAGATGCGGGGCTGCAGCCTAGCAAGGAGGACGGAGCCGCTTGCAGACGACGATCCCCCCGGACGCCGGACGGAGCTGGTGGCTACGCGAGGCGCTCGCCGACGATCCCGGTGAACCCGCTCCTCCGCTGGAGGGCGACACGGTCGCCGACGTCGTGATCCTCGGCGGCGGCTACACGGGGATGTGGACCGCACTGCACCTCACCGAGCTCGAGCCAGGGATCGATGTCGCGATCCTCGAGCAAGACATCGCGGGCGGAGGTGCCAGCGGCCGCAACGGCGGCTTCGTGAACTCGTTCTGGGGGGACATCGGGTACCTCGCACAGCGGTTCGGGGACCGGGCGGCGATCGCGCTCGGCGAGACCGGCGAGGCGAGCGTCCGTGCGATCGGACGCTTCTGCGACGATCATCGGATCGACGCCTGGTACCGCGCGGACGGCGAGTACGTGGTGGCCGCCTCCGACGATCAGGTCGGCCGGTGGGCGGACGGCGTCATCACCGCCGACCGGCTGGGTGTGAACGAGCACTTCCAGGTGCTCTCGGCGCCCGAGATGCGTGAGCGGATCTCCTCCCCGGTGTTCCGCGGAGCACTGTTCCGGAAGGTGGGCGCGACGGTGCATCCCGCGCGCCTGGCACGCGGGATGCGCCGCGTGCTGCTCGAACGGGGCGTGCGGATCTTCGAAAACACGCCGGTCACCCGCTTCGGCGCCGGTGACCCCGCCCTGGCCGAGACGCCCGGCGGCACGGTTCGAGCGGGCACCGCCGTGATCGCTCTCAACGCGTGGGCATCTCACTGGAAGCGTTTCCGCCGGACGGTGGTCGTCCGCGGTTCCTACATCGTGCTCACCGCGCCGGCGCCCGAGAAGCTGAAGGAGATCGGTTGGACGGACGGTACCGGGCTTGCCGACATGCGCTCCGCGGTCCACTACGTCCGAACCACGCCCGACGGCAGGATCTCGTTCGGCGTCGGCGGGATGCAGCCGAACCTCGCCCGACGGATCGGCCCGCGGTTCGCGTACGACCCCCAGGCGATCCGGATCGCGGTCGAGGACCTCCACCGGATGTTCCCCGGATTCGTGGACATCCCGATCCAGGCGGCGTGGGGCGGCCCGATCGACGTGTCCGGTCATCACCTCCCCACGTTCGGCACGATCGGTCGCGGCAACGTGCACTACGGCCACGGATACACGGGAAACGGGGTCGGCCCGGCCCACCTGGGCGGACGGATCATGGCGAACCGGATCCTGGGGAAGTCCGACCCGGTCCTGGACCTGCCCCTCGTCGACCTGGAGCCACTCCGGTTCCCGCCGGAGCCCGTCCGCTCACCCGGAGCGCTCGTTGCCAACACGGCGATCCGACGCAAGGACGAGGCGGAGGACGAAGGCGAGGAACCGAACCCGTTGATCGACTTCGTCGCGAAGCTCCCCCGCCGTCTCGGCTACAACCTCGGCCCGTAGGCGCTCATACGGCGAACGGTTCGTAGCCGGGCGCGACGAGCGGCCACGGGTTCGTCTGCTCCCACGCCTCGGCGACCGAGAGCGCCAGGTCGTCGCGGAACCGCGGCGCCGTGATCTGAAGGCCGAAGGGAACGCCCTCGGGCATCAGCCCCGCGGGCACGCTGATCGCGGGATGTCCGGTCATGTTCTGCGGATCGGTGTTGTATGAGTCCGGGCCCTCTCCCGGCATCGAGTCGTCCCCGACTCCGTCGAACTTCATCGCCTGGAAGCAGTTGGTCGGCGTGAGCAGCACCGCGTCGTCGCCGAGCAGAAGGTCCAGGTCCCTGACGTACTCGAAACGCCGGCGGCGGGCGACCATGTACTCGTCGAGCGGTCGCTTCCTGGCGTACTCCACGACGTCGCGGAACACAGGGGAGAACCGCTCGAGGTTCGCCTCGCAGAAGTCCCAGCCGAAATGGTGGACGTGGTCGAGCGCGCAGAGCAGCATCCAGTCCTCGCTCGGGTTCCCGGCGCGGAAGATCTCCGACGGCCGGATCCGTTCGATCGGCAGACCCGTGTCGCGCTCCAAGGCACCTAGAGCGGCATCGAACGCGGCTTGGACCGGCTCTGGAAGCGGACCGAAGTCCACCAGACGGGGAGCCGCGATCGCGCGGGCCGGCCTCCCCCCGGGCATGGGGAACGGGTACGGAAGCGCGCTCGGGTCACCGGGCACCGGCCCGGACTCGATCTCCAGAAGGAGACGAGCGTCGGCAACCGTCTGCGCGAGCGGCCCGAACGTGGACAGGTCGATCCACTCGGGGATCGGTTCACGCCCGATCACGCCGTTGGTCGGCTTCAGACCGACCAACCCACAGCACCCCGCCGGGATGCGGATCGAGCCGCCTCCGTCCGTCGCGGTGGCGATCGGCGCCATGCCGGACGCCATCGCCGACGCGGAGCCCCCCGATGAGCCGCCGGGTGATGCCGCGACGTTCCACGGGTTCCGCGTCGCGCCGTACAGGAGGTTGTCCGTGAACCCCGCGAACGCGAACTCCGGCTGGTTCGTCTTGCCCACCACGATGGCGCCAGCAGCCTTGAGGCGTCGCGGGATCAGCCCGTCGGCGGCGGCCGGCGACGCGTCCGCGAACACCGTCGACCCGTAGGTCGTGGGGACGCCCTGGACGTCCTCCATGTCCTTGACGAGCAGCGGGACCCCCGCGAGCGGACCGGGATCGTCCCCAGCACCGATACGTTCGTCGAGCTCGCGGGCCTCGTCCACCGCCTGCTCGCGAACCGAGATCACCGCGTTGAGCGGAGGGTTCAGCCGCTCGATCCGCTCGAGGGACTTCCGAACGAGGTCCTCGGCAGACACACGTCTTCCTCGTACGGCCGCCGAAAGCTCTTCGAGCATCGGCGCAGAGTAGCCGAGTCCGCCTGGCGCCGGGCGCATGCCTGGCGCGTCCGCCTGAATCGTCACCGAGGCGGCGCACGTCGACCTCGCGTTAGGCTCGGCGCTCACTCGTCGGGCGAGGAGGATGCATGGGCGCGGACCGATCGTACGTAGCGGAGAACGAGGCCGAGCTGACGCGCCTGCGAACCCTCGTCGACACCTTGAGCGACCAAGAGCTCGCCGCGCCGATGGAGGCAGGATGGACGGTTGCCGCCGTCCTCGGGCATCTGGCCTTCTGGGACTACCGGATCGTGACGCTCGTTGACCGTTGGGGTCCCGACGGGAAGGGGACGCCGCCGGACGCGCCGGGGAGTGACCACCAGGAGGCGGTGGACTGGATCAACGACTCGGGCAAGCCGATCATCCTCGCGCTGTCGCCGAGGGTCGCCGCCCAGGTCGCGGTCGATGCGGCCAGCGAGGCCGACCGGCGAGTGGCCGACCTCTCCGACGACCTGTTGGCCACGAACGAGCGCACGGGCAACTTCATCAACCCGTTGCGCGCCGACCACCGGCGCGAGCATCTCGACGACATCGGACAGAACCGCTCGCGCCGGTAGATGGACATCCGACTCTCCGGAGCGGACCGAACGCTCCAACAGAAGGCGCGCGAGTTCACCGATCAGGTGCTCGTGCCGCTCGAGGACGAGTGCGAGGAGAACGACGGCCTGACCCCGGAGAGCGCCGCCGCCGCGAAACAAGCCGTCCTCGATTGGGATTTCCACGCGATCAACCACGCCGAGGTGGACGGAGGCCGGGGTCTCGACCTGTTCGCCCAGATGCTGATCGAGGAACAGTGGGGCCGAGCCACCGGCGCCCTCTGGGACATCCCATGGAGACCGTCGATCCCGCTCGCGGCCGGCACGGAGGAGCAGAAGGACCGGTTCCTGCGGCCGGCATGTCGGGGCGAGCGTCGGGATGCCTACGCGATCACGGAGGAGAACGCGGGCTCCGATCCCACGATGGTGGAGACGACGGCGACGCGCGACGGAGACACCTGGACGATCACGGGCGAGAAGTGGCATGTCACCTCCGGCGACGTCGCCGACTTCTTGCTGGTCCACACACACGTCGACGGCGATCCGGCCAAGGCGACCATCTTCCTCGTCGACAAGGACTCCCCCGGCGTGCGTCTGGTCCGGACGCCCGCCTACATGCACACGTTCGTCTTCGAGCACCCGATCTTCGCGTTCGAGAGCGTTCAGGTCGGCGGCGACCGGATCCTCGGGGAGATCGGGCAGGGCTTCGAGCTGACCAAGGACTGGTTCGTCGAGGAGCGACTGATGATCGGCGCCCGAACCGTCGGCGCCGCCACGCGGGCGCTCGAACTCTCGCTCGACTTCGCGAAGGGACGCCGCCAGTTCGGACGGCCGATCGTCGACTTCCAGGCGGTCCAGTTCATGCTCGCCGACATGGCCGCCGAGCTCATGGCGGCGAAGTCGATGCTCTATCGGGTCTGCTGGCAGGGGGCTCGTGGCGGCGCCGACCGCAAGGAGCTGCACGCGATGGCGGGCGCGGTCAAGCTCGTCTGCAGCGAGACGGCCGGACGGATCGTCGACAAGGCCGTGCAGATCCACGGCGGGCGTGGGTACATGCGCGAGCAGCCGGTGGAGCGGCTGTGGCGAGAGCTGCGCGTCGACCGGATCTGGGAGGGCACCTCGGAGATCCAGCGGCTGGTGATCGGCAACGAGCTGCGGAAGCGCGGGCCGGACCTCTACACCGGCTGGCCGTCGGAGGCCTGAGTCACTCGAGGGAACCCGGTCGCAGCGGACCCGAGAAGACCTTCAGCCAGGTGAGCAACGGGTAGGACAGGCCGACGAGCCCGAGAACCCAGGCTCGCCGGGCGAGCCCGGCCATGATGGACACGATCCCCAGCGGGTTCGCATGTCTGCCCGAGCTTCCGAAGACCGCCATCAGGTCGTATCCAAGCACCCCGTCACTTCGGCGGGCAAGCCTGGTATGTCGAGACCCGCACCGCCCTCCACGAAGTCGTAGCGGATGCCCGACCACTCGCCGGGCAGACCCGCGTAGGCGCGCGGCGCCGGGTCGGCCTCGTTCCATTGGAACCCGCTCCAATCGGGCGAGCGGTAGCCCTCCGTGTCATACGGGGCCACCGCAGCCATCCCGTCCCCGAACTCCCTCGACTCCACGAGGAAGCGCCCCTGGAATCGGAGATCGGCCTTCGAGAAGAGCTTCACGTACCAACGCCCGATCGTGCGGATGTATCCCTTCTCCGACGGGGGCGACTCCGGACCCGTGAAGTACCGCATCTCGACGATCACGGGCTCACCGGGGATGCGGACCGTTCGTCGGAGGACGCGGAGAGGTCTCGCGGCCAGGCGCGATCCTTCGGGAGGCGCCTCCCACC
>Ga0136614_10000690_pt1 | contig 17872 bp, 18 predicted proteins | sample AntDrymUQ2792106_2_FD_106643 | JGI IMG/M metagenome (GOLD analysis project Ga0136614, IMG submission 106643) | Polar desert sand microbial communities from Dry Valleys, Antarctica - metaG UQ279 (21.06) | ecosystem: Environmental > Terrestrial > Soil > Desert | place: Antarctica: Dry Valley... | reverse complement strand
CTACCGGCGCTGCTTCAAATACGCGACGAAGTCGCGCGCCAGGTTCCACACATCGGGGGTACCGAGCCCGGTCGAGTAGTCCCAGCCTGGGCCAGCGTTGTAGTAGCGATTGCCACCGCGGGTGACGTCGTGGAATGGGGGAAACGGCCGCTTCGTGCGCGCGAGCTCGTAGAGCGCCGGCCCGACGAACCCGAGCTTGCCGGCGCCCTCGCGCTCGGCGTATTGCCCGATCAGGAGCATCGAGGCGGCCCAGAACGGTGCTGCCGCGCTCGTGCCGCCAGACGAGCTCTGCTTGCCGTCGACGACGATGAACCAGCCGCTGTCGGGGTCTGCCGAGGCGGCGACGTCCGGCACCTGCCGCCTGCCGTTCGAGAATTTGTTGGCGATCCCGGGCACGTCTTTCTGCCAGGCCGGGCGTGGGTTCGCCGGGCTCAGCCCGCCGCCGCCGCCGCCGTTGCCGAGCACGTCCTCCCAGCCCGCCTCCTCCAGGTAGGAGCCATTGCTGCGGACAGACAGGAGTGTCCCGCCGACCGCGATCACGTTCGGGGTGCTGGACGGGAAATTGACCGTCAGCCGGTGGTCCTCGGGCATGAAGCGCTGGCAGTCGTACGCGCCCGCGTCGCCGCTCGCGACGAAGATGCTGATCCCTCGGGCGACCGCGGCCTCGATCGAGCGCTCGATCCGCAGGCGGTCGGGGTGAGCGTCGAAACCGGAGTCGCAGATGCCCCAGCTGACGGAGACGATGTCCGTGCGGCCGTCGGCGACGATCTTGTCGAAAAGGTCGGCGAAGTTCGAGATCGCATTCGGGGCCTCGTAGTTCAGGATCTGCGCGCGCGGCGCGATCCCGCGGATCACGTCGATGTCGAGGTCGACCTCCGTCTCGCCGCTGCCGGGGACCGGGACGCCGCCCTTCACGGGGACCTTCTCGACCGCCGGCGAGTCGGCGGGGATCCCGAAGGCCTTGTCGAACGCGGCCACGTCGGACTGCTCGAACGTGTCGAACGACAGGATCGCGATCGTCTGGCCCTTACCGTCGATGCCGAGGTCGTGCAGCGGCTTCACGTTGTAGGCGGCGCGCGAGTCCTTCGGCCCGAGGCCGCCACCCGGCACGTCCGCCGGCACCGGCAGGGGCTTCGTGCTCAGGCCGGAAACCGCCAGGACCGTGCGGGCGAGGGCCGCGGGGACCCGCGCCGGGTGCGCCGGGACCCGGTAGCGGTGCCCGGCGGGATCGACGCGCTCGACGAACGAGGTGTGAAGGAACCGCCCGACGTCGGCGGCCGTGCCGCGAATGCCGAGCGCCGTCCTCTGCGGGTACTCGGCGCTCACGCGCAGGCCGGCCGCCTCGACGGCGCGCCGCACGCCCTGGAGCTGGGCGGCGCTCGGGCCGAACCGCTCGCCGAGGGCCGCCGCGCCGAGGTAGCGGCGGAAGCGCGGCGAAGCCGGGTCGGCGACCGCTGCGAGGTAGCTCCGGAGAGCTCGCTCCTCTCGCCGGAGTACGAGCGAGGCCTCGACGATCGCGGCCGGGTGGGTCGCTCCGAGCGCCCGGTCGAGCTGCGCGGCGGGAGGCTGCGCCGCCTCTCCCCCGGACCGGAGAGCCGCACTGCCGGCGCTGACGACGAGGCCCGCGACGGCCAGGGCGAGCAGTCCTCGGCGCCGTCGGCTCGTCATCGCGGCGCCGCCTGTGGCGCCGGCTGGGAAGGCCAGCGGAAGGTGTTGAGAAGGGAGTCGGCCAGACCGAAGATGTGTCGATCCGAGAAGGTCGAGGCGACCGAGACGACCGCGCTCGCCTGGCCGTCGGTCGCGGCCATCAGGAGCACGGAGGCCGGGCTCCCGGGCCCCTGGGGCGTATCGGTCGCGCCCGAGTACGCCGCGCCGACGTCCCCGTCCACGTAGCCGATGCTGGGGCCGAGCAGCGCGTGCTTCGGATCGGTGTCCTCCTCCAGGCCGAGGATGCTCCCCCGCAGGTCGCTCACGCGCTCCTGGGCCAGTGCGCTCGGGGCCTTCGAGGAGGCCGGCACGGCTCGCACCCAGAGGAAGAGGTCGATGTCGGAGCGGCCGGGGATGTCGAGCTTCAGCTTCAGGTTCTCTGCATCCTGGTCGACCACCTTCCAGATCCGGGGGTAGTACTCCATCTGCACGCCGGCGGCCGACCCCTTCCACAGAACGCCGCTGACGAGCGGCGGCGCGTCGTCGACGGGCGGGCGCCCGCAGACCGGATCCTCCGGCGGGCACGGAGGCGCGTCGGCCTCGGGCTTGGCGAGGGCGATCGCGAGCACGGAGAGGCCGAGGACGAGCCCGAGCACAGCCCCGAAGACGAACAGGACCTTGCGGCGGGTGTTCTTCGCCCCGCGGCGGCCCGGAACCGCGACGGGGACGGACGCGGCAGCGCTCACGAAGCCTCCTGGCCGGCCGGTGGAAGGGCCAGCCGCCCGGGCCGGGTCGACTTCGGCAAGGCCTGCAGGGAGACCCCGCACGAGGCGCAGAACGTATGTCGGGGCGTCGCCTTGCCGCAGTTGGCGCAGGCAACAGGTGGCCCGATCTCGATCTCGGCCGACTCCTGGCGCAAGCCCACGTCGATCACGTGGCGCAGCCAGAGCAGGGCGAGGAGCGAGGTCGCGACGAGCAACGCGAGCTGGAGCCACTCGCGGGTGTAGAGCTGGATCAGCGCGGCTCCAACGACGAGCGCGCCGGCGAGCGGGATCGCGACTGCGGGGTTCCCGAGGAGCCCGAGCGCGTTCCGGTCGCGCGCCGGGGCACGGTACTTGAGCCAGAGGGAGCCGGCGGCGCCCCCCACCGAGCCCGCGGCGATCACCGGGATCGCGACGGCGAGCGCGATCACCCTGACCGTCCACGGAACCACGTCCCCGACCGGGCGCAAACCGGTGCCGAGATACGAAGCGGAGTGAGTGAGGAGCCCGGCGCCGACGAACGCGACCGCGGAGGCGGCGCCGAAGGTGGCGCCGTCGAGGACGTCGTTGAACTTCCGGTAGGGCAGCAGGACGAGCGGCCCCACGAGCATCAGAATGACGCCGACGAGCGGGAGCACGATCCCGAGCCAGACGACGGTTCGCCCCGTCCGCTCGGCGACGAAGCCGGCGTCGACGTCGACGATCTCCTTCGAGAGGAGCCCCATCGCGACCCCAGCGACGGCGCCCCAGGCGACGGTGAGCGCGATCACGTGCACCGGCTCGTCCTCGTAGAGGTCGACCTCCCAGAGGTAGAGGATCAGGAGGAGCGGCGTCAACACCGCGGCCGCGACGAGGGCGAGCGGGAAGAGCCGCCCCAGGGCGAGGGCGATCACGACGGCGACGCCGGCGCCGAGCGCGAGCTGGAAGGTGTCGAGCTCGTTCCGCGGCAGCTGCGGGAAGAGCGTCGAGAGCTTCGGCGCGAACCTCGATTCGTTCGGCGCCGCGCCGAACCCTCTCCGGGCGGTCGGATGGCTCGCGAGATCGTCCTCGAGCCACTCGCCGCAGCGCACGCAGTACGGCGCCGCGGGCACGTCGTACCCGCAGTCCGGGCATGGGACCGTCGTCGGCAAGGCTGCCTCGCTCACGAGCGCGGCGAGTCTAACGCGGCCGGCGCGAGCGACGAGCGGGTGCCGAGTCCGGAAACCGCGACGACGCTGCTCCGCAGCCCCCGGGGAACCGTCGGCGGTCGACTGGGCTCGTGGTAGCGGTGCCCGTCGGCGTCGCGGAAGTCCACGAGCTCCGTCCGGAGGAGGATCGAGGTGGCGCGCGCCGTCCCACGCACCGGCAGAGTCGTCCGCTGCAGGTTGACAGGTCCGACCCGGAAGCCCCGGCGCTCGAGCGAGGCCTCGAGCTCCGCGAGCGCCCGCGGCGCGAGGCCGAAGCGCTCGCCGTACTGGGCGGCCGTGAGGAACCGGCGGTACCGGGGGGAGTCCGGGTCGGCGACGTCGGCGAGGTAGCGCCGGATGCCTGCCTCGTCGACCCGCAGGAGGAGCGAGAACTCGACCGTCTCGCCGGCCCGGGTCGGCCCGAGCCGGGTCTCCTTCCCGGTGCTCGCGGGGGGCGGCGGAAGCGTCGGCATCCGCATCGTCGTCGTCTCGGCGCTCTTGCCGCCGCCGCACCCCGCCGCGAGGAGGACACCGACCAGAGCGCCGGCGAGCCTCGCCCTCACCGGCGGGCCGAGGCCAGGAGCTCGCCGGCCTCGACGCCGCGAATCGAGGCGTCGATCAGCTCGACCGGATGGAGCGTCGGCAGCGGCCGCCCGGCTCGGCGGAGCCCGGCCGAGACCTGGATCAGGCAGCCGGGGTTCGCGCTCGAGTAGACGTCGGGGTCGACCGCGAGCACGTGTGCGGCCTTGCGCGCTCCGAGCTCGGCTGCCGGCCCCGGCTTGACGATGTTGTAGATGCCCGCACTGCCGCAGCAGATCGCCTGCTCGGCCGGCTCGGCCAGCTCGAGGCCCGGGATCGTCGCGAGCGCCGCCCGCGGAGCATCGCGGATCCCCTGCGCGTGCGCGAGGTGGCACGAGTCCTGGAACGCCACCCGCAGCCGGAGCTCATGCCTTTCGGCGCGCCGGCCCGCCGCCGCGAGAAGCTCGGTCACGTCGCGGACCCGGGCCGAGAAGTCCGCCGCCCGCGCGGCCCAGGCGGAGTCGCCGGCCAGCAAGTGCGCGTAGTCCTTGAGGTTCGAGCCGCAGCCGGCGGCGTTCGAGACGACGTGGTCGACCTCCGCCCACTCGAATGCCTCGATCGTGCGGCGCGCCCGCTCGAGCCCGTCCGGCCGGCGGCCGCCGTGGATATGGAGCGCGCCGCAGCACCCCTGCCACTTCGGAGCCACGACCTCGAATCCCTCGGCGGCGAGCACGCGGACGGTCGCAGTGTTCACGTCTCCGAAGAGCACCCGCTGGACGCAACCGGTCAGCAGCCCGACGCGCCCGCGGCGCGTTGCCTGCGCTGGCGTCAGCTCGGACGGCGCCTCGGTCGAGCGCCAGGGGGGCGCCAGCTCCACGAGCGTCCCGAGCCGGCCTGGCGCGGGCACCAAGCGCCCGAGGGGCGCCAGCGCGAGTGCCGCCCGCAGACGCCGCGGATGCGGGAAGAGCGCGTAGACGAGGCTCCGGAGGGCCCAGTCGCCCGGCTCCCGCTCGAAGTGCTCCTCGATGTGGGCCCGGGTCTGCTCGATCAGGATGTCGTAGCGGACGCCCGAGGGGCACGAGGTCACGCAGGCCATGCAGCCGAGGCAGCGGTCGAAGTGCTCGACGGTCGTGGCCGACAGGGGCACAGTGCCGGAGACGAGGCCGTCCATCAGGTAGATACGGCCGCGCGGTGAGTCCATCTCCTCCTGCCAGAGCGGGCCGTAGGTCGGGCAGGTCGGCAGGCAGAAGCCGCAGTGGATGCAGTCGGCAATCAGCTCGCGGTCGATCGTCAAACCAGGACGGAGGTCGGATCGAACTCGGATCGGATCCGCTCGGCAAGCCGTCGGACGGCCTCCGGGCGAGGGTCGGGCGCGGGCCCGGGAAGGTAGGCGACGCCGGCGCCGACCCGCACGAGCGCCTGCGGGTGGGCCTCGAGGACGGCCTCCAGCTTGCCCGGCGGGAAGGACGTCCGCCCCTTCGAGGCGAGCTGGCGCTCGGCGACGGCCCGCCAGATCTCGCCGTCCTCGGCGCCGCCCAGGAGCTCCTCTGCCCGCATGAGCTCGGCCGCCGCCGCGCGCTCGCTCCCCTCCAGGAGCAGCGCCAGCCCGCCGGGCCAGAGCAGGTCGACGGCGCTCGGAACCAGGGTGGAGCGGTGCACCGCCGCCGCAGCGTGCTGCGCGCCGGACGCACTTTCGACGGGCACCACGAGCGTCCGCGCGGCGGGCGGGCGGGGGTGGAGCCTCAGGCTGACGCGCGCGATCAGGCCGAGCTTTCCCAGGGAGCCGCAGAGGAGCTTGCCGAGGTCGTAGCCGGCGACGTTCTTGACGACCTTGCCGCCCGACGAGACCACCGTCCCGTCCGCGAGGACGACGGTGACGCCGAGGACCAGGTCGCGTGCGGTGCCGTACCGGTGCCGCCTCGGACCGGACAGGTTCGCCGCCACGCAGGCGCCGACGGTCGGGTCGCCCGGCGGGTCGAGGGCCAGCATCTGCCGATGTGGCGCCAGCTCGGCGGCGAGAGCCGAGAGGCGAATCCCCGCCTCGACGGTGGCGGTCAGGTCGCCCGCCTCGTGCTCGACGATGCGGTCGAGACGGCGAGTGGAAAGGCAGACGTCACCCCCGCCGCGATTGATCGACACGCAATGCCTGGACGCTGCGGCCTCGCGCAGCGCGGCCGCCGCCTCCCTGACGCTCGCCGGCTCAGAAACGCTCGGCAAGGCCGGCGCGCTCCAGCGGGTGCGCCCGGTAGGGGCCGGGGACCTCGCCGCAGAGCCGCGGGGTCGGGAAGATCTTGCCGGGATTGGCCAGTCCGTCGGGGTCGAAGGCGCGCCGCAGCCGCTGCATCGCCTCGAGGTCGTCCGGCCCGAAGAGGAGCGGCATCGAGCAGGCCTTGTCGGAGCCCACGCCGTGCTCGCCCGTGATCGAGCCGCCGGCATCGACGCAGGCCTCGAGGATCCGCTCTGCGAGCAACTGGGCGCGCTCCGCCTCGCCCGCGTTTCGCTCGTCGTAGAGGACGAGTGGGTGCAGGTTGCCGTCCCCCGCGTGGAAGACGTTGCCGACACGGAGACCGAACTCCCCTTCGAGCTCGGAGATCCGGCGCAGGACGGCCGGGAGCTTCGTCCGCGGCACGACGCCGTCCTGGACGTAGTAGTTCGCAGCCACGCGCCCCATCGCGGCGAAGGCCGCCTTGCGACCCTTCCAGAGCAGCGCCCGCTCCGCGTCGTCGGCGGCGACGCGGATCTCCTCCGCACCGGCGTCCCGGCAGAGCTCGAGGACGCTCTCGAGGTCCTCCTCGACCTGTGCGGTGGCCCCGTCGAGCTCGACGATCAGCACCGCGCCGGCATCGGGGTAGCCGGGATGGACCGCCGCCTCAGCCGCCTCGATCGTCAGCCGGTCCATCATCTCGACCGCCGCCGGCAGGATGCCGGCCGCGACGATCCCGGAGACGGCCGCGCCCGCCGCGTCGGTCGACGGGAAGCCCGCGAGCAGCGTCCTGACCGCCTCGGGGCGGCGGAGGAGCCGCAGGGTGATCCGCGTCGCGATCCCTAGCGTCCCCTCGGAGCCGACGAACGCGCCGAGGAGGTCCGGGCCAGGCTGGTCGAGGCCCTCGCCGCCCAGCTCGACCAGCTCGCCGTCGGGAAGCACGACCTCGAGGGCCGTGACGTGGTTGACGGTGAACCCGTACTTGAGGCAGTGCGCACCGCCGGAGTTCTCGGCGACGTTGCCGCCGATCGTGCAGACCTGCTGACTCGAGGGATCTGGCGCGTAGTAGAAGCCGTCGCCGAGGACCGCCGCTGACACGGCCAGGTTGGTCACCCCCGGCTCGACGACCGCGCGGCCGCTGTCCAGGTCGAGCTCGAGGATCCGATCCATGCGAGCGAGCGAGATCACGATCCCGTCCGCGACCGGCAGAGCCCCACCGGAGAGGCCAGTCCCGGCCCCCCGGGCGACGAACGGGATCCCCGCAGCGTGGCAGGCGCGGACGACCGCCTGCACCTCGGTCGTGCTCGAGGGGAGGACGACGAGCGCGGGCAGCGTGCGGTGTCCGGTCAGGCCGTCGCACTCGTACGTCTTCAGCTGCTCCGGCTCGCGGACGATCGCGCCCGCGGGGAGCGCGGTCTCGATCCGGGCGAGGAACTCCGCGGGGAGTGCCATCGACGCGACTCTAGCGACGCCGCCGCCGGTTGCGGTTCCACGCCCGGGGTCCGTCGCCCGGCAGGTCCGCCAGCCTTGTCCACCGCGGCCCCCGGCACCGGCTCCGACGGCCATGGCCCGGTGCCTGGCACCTTCCCCTGGCCGCTACGGCCACTGCTCCCGGCAGGCCGAGCCGCGCCAAAGCGCCGGGCCTCAACGTTCTCTGCACCTGCTGGACATCGTGGTGCCTGGCACCGGGTCCTGGCTCGGCAGGACACCATGGGTGGTCAGACCGGACACTGGCTCTAGCTGGCAGGGAGGGCGCGGCGCAGCAGGCGCCGGAGGTTGCCGCCGAGCACCGCCTCGAGACGATCGCCCACGTAGCCGCGCCGCCGCAGCGCTTCGACGAGGTTCGGGTAGTCCTCCGGGCCGGCAAGGCCTTCGACGGCGTCGTCCAGCGAGGCGCCAGGCGGCAGGAACTCCTGCTCCTTCGCGGAGATCCGGGTCGCGCCCGCGCGAAAGACCTGCCGGATGAAGTCTCCTCCGAGGCCGACGTGCTCGATCCCCATCACCGAGACCGCGTGGTCAAGGTGGTCGCACAGGCGCTCGATCGTCGCCCGCTCCGGGTCGACGACGAGCGGTAGCGCCATCAGCCCGAGCACGCCTCCTCGCTCGGCCACGGCGCGCAGCTGATCGTCCGAGGCGTTTCGGGGCGTGTCGTGGACGGCGCGGCAGCAGGCGTGGCTGATCACGAGCGGGGTATCCCGGGAGCGTTCGACGACGTCCGCGAACGTCCGCTCGGAGGCGTGGGCGAGGTCGAGGATCGCCCCCAGGTCGACCAGGCGGTCGACGAGCTCCCGTCCGAGCGCGGTCAGCCCGCCCGGCTCGGCGAGGCCGTCGGCGAACGCGTTCCTGCGGTTCCACGTCAGGCCGACCATCCGCACGCCGAGCGCCCAGAAGGCCTCGACGAGCTCGGGCCGGTTCCCGAGGGGCTCGACGCCCTCGAGCGAGAGCATCAGCCCGATTCCCTCGCCGTCCACGTCCGCGCGAGCGCAGACCGACCGCACCCTGCCCGCGTTCAGCCGCAGAGCATGGTGAAAGGCGGCGACGTGTCGCAGGGCGACACGCGTCGCCGCGTCGGGCAGATACTCCAGTTCGACGAACACCGGGCAGACCTGGAGCCCGACCCGGCCCCGCTCGAGGACGGGCAGCCAGTGCTCGGCGAACGGGTTCTCCTCGCCCTCGTCCTCGCGCCAGGCGACCTCGAGCAGGAGGTCGGAGTGCGCGTCGGCGAGCAAGCTGTCACTGTAGCTCCGTGCAGAGCGCGCTTCCCGAGGGCGTGGAGCTTCGCGGCCCGGAGGCCCCGGACGTCGTCGGCCCCGACGCCCTCGCCTTCGTGCTCGACCTCCACCGGAGCTTCGACCCGCGCCGGCGGGAGCTGCTCGGCCTCAGGCGAGATCGCGAGGAGCGGATTCTCGCGGGCGAGCTGCCGGACTTCTTGCCCGAGACCCGCGAGATACGCGAGGGCGACTGGCGGGTGGCCGAGGCGCCGGCCGACCTTCAGGACCGCCGCTGCGAGATCACGGGCCCGGTCGACCGGAAGATGATGATCAACGCGCTCAACTCCGGGGCCCGCGTCTTCATGGCCGACTTCGAGGACGCCAACTCGCCCTCGTGGGCGAACGTCGTCGACGGGCAGCGGAACCTCCGCGACGCCGTACGGCGCACGATCTCCCTGGACACGGGGGAGAAGTCCTACCGCCTGGGAGAGGAGCTCGCGACGCTCGTCGTGCGACCGCGCGGCTGGCACCTGCACGAGAAGCATGTCCTTGTCGACGGCGCGCCCGTCTCGGCCAGCCTCTTCGACTTCGGGCTCGCCGTCTTCCACAACGCCCGGGAGCTGCTCGAGCGCGGAAGCGGCCCCTACTTCTACCTGCCGAAGCTCGAAACTCACCTTGAGGCGCGGCTCTGGAACGAGGTCTTCGTGGCCGCGCAGGCCTCACTCGGCATCCCGCGCGGCTCGATCAAGGCGACGGTCCTGATCGAGACGATCCTCGCGGCCTTCGAGATGGAGGAGATTCTCTACGAGCTCCGCGAGCATTCGAGCGGGTTGAACGCGGGCCGCTGGGACTACATCTTCAGCGTGATCAAGAAGTTCCGGAACCGGCCGGAGTTCGTGCTGCCGGACCGCGTGCAGGTGACGATGGCGGTGCCGTTCATGCATGCGTACACAGAGCTGCTCGTGAAGACGTGCCATCGGCGGGGCGCCCACGCGATCGGCGGGATGGCCGCCTTCATCCCGAGCCGCCGCGACCCCGAGGTGAACGAGCGAGCGCTCGAGAAGGTCACAGAGGACAAGGAGCGCGAGGCCGCCGCCGGCTTCGACGGCACGTGGGTCGCACATCCCGATCTGGTCCCCGTGGCGACCGCGGTCTTCGACCGCGTCCTCGACGGCCGGCCGAACCAGGTCGGGCGGCTCCGCGAGGAGGTGTCGATGACCGCGGCCGACCTGCTGGACGTCCAGGCGACCCCGGGCGAGGTCACCGCCGACGGAGTCCGCACGAACGTGAGCGTCGGCGTCCGCTACCTCCATGCGTGGCTCGCCGGCACCGGCGCGGCCGCGATCGACAACCTGATGGAGGATGCGGCTACCGCCGAGATCTCGCGCTCGCAGATCTGGCAGTGGGTTCGCCATGGGCGCATCGAGCGGGGTCAGGTCGTGCGCGAGCTCGACGCCCTCGGCAGCGAGTACGCAGAGGCACGGGAGCTGTTCGAGCAGGTCGCCCTGGCCGAGGACTACGTCGACTTCCTGACGCTGCCGGCGTACGACCGCCTGGACTGATCCTCTCCTAGAGTCCGAGCAGTCCCGCTGCCTGCTGCACCGCCGGATCGTTTTCCCGCAGGGCTCGCACGTCCTGGAGGCGCAGCAGCGCCGCCGCGCGGTCGAACAGCGTCGCGTTCGCCCAGAGGGACTCGTAGGTCGACCACCACCGCAGGCCGGCGGCCCCCTGGCCGTGGAGCGCGAGCGCCTGCGGCTGTGTCACCTCCCTTGAGCGGGTCGCGACGAGAGACGGCCGCAGCCCGTTCACGGCGAGCACGGCGGGCTCGTCGAGGTCGACCAGCCGGGCACGGTCGGGGAGCTCGATCGCAGCGAGCGCCAGCGGACGGCCGCGCCGGACGAGCATCGACGGGAGGAGCCGCTGCCCGCGGAACCGAGCGAGCTGCTCGACGACCGCCGAGACCTCCCGGTCGGCCAGGTAGAGGCAGCCGTAGACGTCCGGATTGTCGTGCCGCCCCTCGCCCTGGAAGCTCCGCGGGAACCAGAGCGCCCCGTCCGGCTCCGCCACCCCCGCCCGCCTCGCCCAGGCGAAGCAGCGGTGGAGGATCACGCGAAGGAGTCGGCCCGCTCGGCGCGGATCGCGCGCATCAGCTCCTCGGCTCGCCCGGCCCGCACGAGCTCGATCGGCCGCCGGTCGCCGAGATTCGGGTTCAGCCCGAGCAGCCAGGCTCGCGCCGTATCGGGCTCGTAGAGCCTGAGCAGACTCGACCAGACCAGCTCGAGGAGATCGACCTTCTCTGCGTTCAGCGGATCGATGCCGGCACCCTTCAGCCAGCGCGTCACCTGCGAGCGGCTGACGCCGAGCAGGTCGGCGAGCCTTGCGTTCGACTGGAAGTCGACCCGCAGAGCGTCGACCTTCGCGGCGGTTGCGACCGGCATCAGGTTTGATCTTAGCGCAACAGAAACTGTTGCGCGCACTAGCGCTCGAGAAAGACCGCCAGCGTCGCCGTGAAGCCGTGCAGGAAGGCGCGGCCCCCGACGGGGCCGATCTCGCCGCCGCAGAAGAATCCGGCGAGCGCGGGGCCTCCCAGAGCCGCTGTCACGGCGCGCGCGTCATGGTCGGGCTCGGCGAACATGTGGGTGCCCCGGCCGTTGCAGGTGAACAGGAGCGCGCCGGCGGGGCGGCTGCCCCGCACCGCGAGGTCGAGCGCCTCGCGCAGGTCGTCATCGGCACTCGCTGCGTCGCGGACGTGGAGTCGCACGGTCTGCCCGACCCGGACCTGCTCGCCGAGCGCGATCGAACCCTCGTCCTCGTCGGCGGCGAGCAGGCCGCGCATCAGGTAGTCGCCCCGGCCGTAGTCGGCCTTGTTCTCGTCGATCACGATCCCGGCGAGGAGTCCCTGGACGGCGAGCAGCTGCTCCCGCGGCGGGAGCGAGCCGAGCTGACTCTTGACCCACTCGAGCGCCGGCTGCCCGGCAAGCTCGTACACGACGTTGCCCTCGGCTTGCGTGATCACGGCCTCCCGCCCGACCGGTGCGCAGCCCTGGCTGACCACGGTGGCGACAGGCACGCCCGATACGACCGCTCCGACGGCACCCCCCTCGTGGGCGTCTCCGTCGACGAGGAGGGCCTGCGTCCCGGGCCCGCTCGCTCCCGCCAACCCGCCGACGAGCGGCAGGTTCGGGTGTTCCTCGTTCAGCCTCGCCAGGAAACCTCCAGCCGGGAAGGTGTAGGGGTCGACGAGGCAGACGACGAGATCCGGCCCGTCCAGGTCCGGGAACCCGGCGACGCCGACTCCCTCCGGCGTGCGGATCGCGCGCGCGTGAAACGGGGCGATCGACGCGCCCGGCAGGCTCGCGGCCCAGACGGCGGCGGCCCGGCCGTCCTGAACCTCGACCTCGCCGGCCACGACACCGTCGGCGACGCAGCCGAGGAGATGCCTGGGTTCAAGGCCGGCCCGCACCGCCGCGGCGGCCTCGGCGGCCTGCTCCGCGTACCCGGCCGAGAGGAAGCAGAACGCGAGATCGACCGGCTCGCCGCCGAGTGCGGCACGGGCCCCTCCTGCCGCCTGCGCGGCGGCCTCGGCCGCGCCCGGAGACGTGCCCAGTCCGACTCCGATCCGCGTCGTCCGGGTCGCCTGGCCCACGGGCCAAGTCTACGATGGCGACCGTGGACACCTACCTGGCGGTCACGAGCAGGCGCGACGAGCGCCGCTACGCCGACCGGCCCGTACCGGCCGAGGTCGTCGAGCGGATCCTCGATGCCGGGCGGCTCGCGGGGAGCGCGAGGAACCGCCAGCCTTGGCGCTTCCTCGTGGTGGAGACGCCGGCGCTGCGAGAAGCGCTTGCCGAGGCCGTCTACGCACCCGAGAACGTGCGCACGGCCGCCCTCGTCGTCGCGATCGCCGTCGCCGGCAAGGGGCCGACGGCCTTCGACGCCGGCCGCGCCGCGCAGAACATGCTGCTCGTCGCCTGGAACGAGGGCGTCGTCTCGACGCCGAACGGCCTCGCCGATCCCGAGCGGGCAGCCCGGCTCCTCCGGCTCGCCGGGGAGGAACGGCTCGCGATCGTGCTCAGCTTTGGCTTTCCCGCGCGGGCGAGGGACCCGCAGTCACGCTCACCCGAGGAGTGGAGCGCGCGGGCAGGTCGCAGGCCGCTCGCCGAGGTGGTGGAGCGCCTCTAGACCTCGAGGACGAGCTTCCCGAACTGGTCGCCGGAGCGCATTCGCTCGTGCGCCGCTGCTCCCTCGGCCAACGGCCTGACGCTGTCGATCACCGGGGCCCACCGCCCGAGCTCGATCGAGCGGAGCAACCCGCGGAAATCCTGGGGCGAGCCCATCGTCGTGCCGAGGATCGACTGGTGGTTCAGGTAGACGCCGCGCACGTCGAGCTCGACCGACGGCCCACCCGTCGCCCCGAACACGACGAGCCTGCCGCCCTTGCGCAGGCTGCGCACCGAGTCGGCCCAGGTCGACCCGACGGAGTCGACGACGAGGTCCACGCCCGCTCCTCCGGTCAGCTCGCGCACCTCGCCGACCCAGTCCCCGCTCGTGTAGTCGACACCAGCGTCTGCGCCGAGCTCTCTCGCGCGCTCGAGCTTCTCGTCGCTCGAGGAGGTGACGAGGACCCGGGCGCCCCACTGGCAGGCCAGCGAGACGAGGAACGTCGAGACGCCGCTGCCTGCACCGAGCACGAGTACGGTCTCGCTCTCCTTGAGGCCCCCGCGCGCGAAGAGCGCGCGGTAGGCCGTCAGGCCGGCGAGCGGGAAGGCCGCGGCCTCGTGCCAGGAGAGCCGCGCGGGCTTCGGGAAGACGTTCTCGGCCGGCACCTTCACGAGCTCCGCGTAGGTGCCGTCGTCGGGGCCGCCGAGAATGCGGAAGCCCGGCCCGGAGGCATCATCACGCTCGCCCCAGTCGAGGGAGGGGAAGATCACGACCTCCTCGCCCGTGTCGCGGCGGACCCCGGCGCCGTCGGAGCCCGGGACGACCGGCAGCGGAAACGCGTAGGCGGGGCCGGGTGGATCGCGCACCAGCAGGTCGCGCCGGTTGACGGCGGCTGCCCGCAGCTCGACGACCACCTCCGTCGGGCCAGCCACCGGATCCGGGTGCGTCTCGTAGACGAGCTCGCCACCCTCGCGGACTACGAGCGCCTGCACGGCTAACGCTCGCGCAGCGACGCCCAGGGCGCCTCGCCCGAGACGTCCACGACCTCGTACCCGGTCGCCTCGCTCGCGATCACGGGCGCGAGGACGACCTGCAGATGCGCGGTCTCGCCGCCGGTGTTGAATGACGCGTGCACGACGTCCGCGTCGATGTACACAGCATCGCCCGCGCGCAGCGTCTCCTTCTCCTCCTCCAGCCACTGCTCGACCTGGCCGGCCTTGACGATGATCATCTCCTCCTGGCTAGGGTGCCGGTGGAACGCATGCCCCTCCCCCGGCCGGACCGCGACGTCCATCACGACGAGCTGCGCCGAGCCGGTAGCTCCGGACCGCCAGCCGACCTTGCCCCACTCGAAGCTCTCCTGCCGGATCTCGGACTGCTTGACGAACATGCTCATCCCGTCTGCTCCTTCGCTCGGATCGCCTTGAACCGTCTCATGTTCTCCGTCATCGCCGTTTCGGTCGGCAGCCGCTCCATGCTCGAGGCGCCGAAGAAGCCGACCACGCCCCGGGTCCGCTCGAGCACGTAGGCGGCGTCGTCGGGCTCGGCGATCGGACCGCCGTGGCAGAGGACGAGGACGTCCGGGGCCACCTCCTTCGCCGCGTCGTGCATCGCCTGGACGAGCCCCACCGACTCGTCCAGCGTCTTCGCCGTCTCGGCGCCGATCGCCCCGCCCGTCGTCAGGCCCATGTGCGTCACGAGCACGTCGGCGCCCGCCCCGGCCATCGCGCGCGCCTCGTCGGGGGTGAACACGTAGGGCGCCGTCAGCAGCTCGCGCTCGCGGGCCAGGCGGATCAGCTCCACCTCGAGCCCGTAGCCCATACCGGTCTCCTCGAGGCCCGTCCGGATCGTGCCGTCGAACAGGCCCACGGTCGGGAAGTTCTGGATGCCGGAGAAGCCGATCCGCTTCAGCTCGTCGAGGAAGACGGGCATCAGCCGGAAGGGGTCGGTCCCGCAGACCCCGGCGAGCACCGGCGTGCTCCGAACGATCGGCAGCACCTCGGCCGCCATCTCGACGACGATCGCGTTCGCGTCGCCGTAGGGCATCAGGCCCGCCAGCGAGCCGCGGCCGGCCATCCGGTAGCGGCCCGAGTTGTAGATGATGATCAGATCCGCCCCGCCCGCCTCGGCGCACTTGGCGGACAGGCCGGTGCCGGCCCCGGCGCCGATGATCGGCCGGCCCGCCTCAACCTGCGCGCGCAGCCGGCCGAGAGCCTGGGCGCGGGTCAAACCGGGGCCTCGCGCTCGGTCAGCGCGTGGGCGTGCAGCTCGTGCAGCCGGTCGGCCATCGCCACCGCGAAGGTCGGGTCGTTGACGTCCGTGTTGTGCTCGACCACCTCGACGGCCGGCGCCAGGTTCTCGCGCAACGCGGAGAAGAGCGCCTCGTCGGCCTCGCGATCGTGGAAGATTTGATCCTCGGCCGCGATCATCGAGATCCCCTTGAGCGGAAGGAAGAGCGAGGTCGGCCCCTTCGCCGCGTTCAGCTTGCGGGCGATCCGCCGGCCGAGCTCCGCACACTCCTCGGCTGTCGTCCGCATCAGCGTCACGGTCGGGTTGTGCCGGTAGAGCAGCCGTTTGGCGAAGCGCTCGGGGACGGTGTCGGCGGGGCCGAAGTTGACCATGTCCAGCGCACCCACCGAGACCACCTGCGGAATACCGGCGCGGCCGGCCGCGCTCAGCCGGTCCGGGCCCGCGGACAGGACGCCGCCGACCAGCTCGTCCGCCAGCTCGGTTGTCGTCACGTCAAGACAGGCAGCGATGAAGCCACCCTCGATCAGCGCCTCCATCGACTGGCCCCCGGTGCCGGTCGCATGGAAGACGAGCACCTCGTAGCCCAGCTCCTCCAGCCGCTCGCGGGCACGGGTTACGCACGGGGTGGTGACGCCGAACATCGTCGCCGCGACGAGCGGCTTGCCGCCGGGGCGCGGCGCGAAGCCCGCGGAGGCACGTGCCATGCCCGCGATCGCTCCGGCCGCGTTGTCGAGGATGCGGGCCGAGATCCGGTTGATGCCGGAGATGTCGACAACGGAATAGGTCAGCGTCACGTCCGTGGCGCCCACGTAGGGGCGCGTGTCGCCCGAGGCGACTGTCGAGACCATCAGTTTCGGCACGCCCACCGGGAGTGCGCGCATCGCGTGGGTGACGAGCGAGGAGCCGCCCGAGCCGCCGAGTCCGGCGACGCCGTCGAGCCTGCTCTCGCCGTGCAGGCGCTTCAGCACCTCGGCCGCGCCGCGCCCCATCGCCTCGACGGCGGCTCCGCGATCGCCCGCCGCTGCGAGCGCCGCCACGTCGGCGCCCGCGGCCGCAGCCACCTCCTCGCGCGTGACGTCAGGGCGGATGCCCGCAGGCGGGTGGGTGCCGGCGTCCACGAGCAGGACGTCGGCCCCGTACTCGCGGACCCGCTCGGCCAGGTAGGCGTACTCCGCGCCCTTCGTGTCGAGCGTGCCGAGGAGGACGACCGTGGCCATCTACTGCCGTCCCGACGGCCGCCAGGCCGGGCTGGAATCGTTTCCGTCGCTCGAGGTCAGCTCGGTCTCGTCGCCCCCGGCGTCGATCGTCCAGAGCGAACCGTCGCGCGAGAACGTCACCTCTCCCTCGAGCGACCAGGCGGGGGTGATCGTGTCGATCTCCGAATGAGTCTCCTGGCGCAGCCCCTTGCCGTCAATCCCGATCGAGTAGATCTCGTAGTGCGAGCCACTCGCGTTGCTCTGGAAGGCGATCCGCTGACCGTCCGGCGACCAGGCTGGCAGCCCACTGACGTGGCGCAGGCTCGTCAGCCTGTGGATCCCGGTGCCGTCTGCGTTCATCAGGTAGACCTCGCGGATCGAGAAGCCGGGGTTGCGGTAGTCGTAGGCGATCCGCTTGCCATCCGGAGACCACGCTGGGCCGGCTGCGTTCCCGAGCCCGCGGCCGACGCGCCGCGCCTCGCCCCCCCCTGCAGGGACGACGAACAGCGCACCTTCCCGCGCGAACAGGATCGTGGCGCCATCGGCCGACCACGATGGGCGGTTGTCCTCGGCCGACTCGTTGGTTATCCGGCGCGTGCCCGAGCCGTCGGCCCGCATGACGAAGATGTGCGAGCCTCCGTCGCGCGTGCTCGCGAAGGCAATCTGGGAGCCGTCGGGCGACCACGCCGGCTCGACCTGGAAGAACAGGCCAGCCGGGCTCGATGGATCGCCCTTCGCCTCGCTCAGCCGCCGGACGTGGTCGCCCTGGGCGTCGGCGCCGAAGATCGCGTAGTCGCCGTCGCGCGGGCTGACGAAGAGCAAATCCGGCGGGCCCTCCGGCTTCGAGGAGCCGCCGCAGCTGGCGGACAAAGCCACGACCAGCGCGAGCTGAAGCAGGCGGAAGCGACTCCCCATCGAGTCAGCGCTACCGGGCTACGGGCTCGACGCCCAGATAGCGGCGCTGGAGCTCGGGATCGCCGGAGAGCGCGGTGGCAGTCGTCTCGGTCGCGATCTCGCCGCCGACCATGATCAGTTGCCGTTCAGCGAGCGACGTGGCGACGCCGAGGTTCTGCTCGATCACGAGGATCCGCAACCCTTCCTGCTCGAGTGAGCGGAACGTCTCGATCATCATCTCGATGATCGTGGGCGCGAGCCCTTCGGAGGGCTCGTCCATGATCAGCAGCTTCGGATTGGTGATCAGCGCACGCCCGATCGCGAGCATCTGCTGCTCGCCCCCGGAGAGTTGCGCCCCGCCGTT
>Ga0136614_10000689_pt1 | contig 17880 bp, 10 predicted proteins | sample AntDrymUQ2792106_2_FD_106643 | JGI IMG/M metagenome (GOLD analysis project Ga0136614, IMG submission 106643) | Polar desert sand microbial communities from Dry Valleys, Antarctica - metaG UQ279 (21.06) | ecosystem: Environmental > Terrestrial > Soil > Desert | place: Antarctica: Dry Valley... | reverse complement strand
GTGAGAACGACGCCGCCCTCACGCAGTGGCGCGAAGCCGAGCGCCGCGATCCGGACTCCCCGGCAGCCCTGCGCGCCGAGGACCTTCGTAACCCGGACTCGCCCCCGGGCCGCCCGGTGTTCATCCTGCGCGGCTTTCCGCGCGACCTCGCAGGCGTCCCGGCCGCGCGCCGCCTCGACAGCCTCCGCGCTCGTGCCCGACGTGGCGGCGGCGCCGACTGGCTCCTGTACGGAAGCGGGCTCGAGGCGGTCGGACACAGGGTCTCGGCCCAGCGGGCCTACGACCGGGCCCTCGCCCTCGATCGCGGTTCGCTCGAGGCCTCGGTGGCGGCTGCCGTCAGCCGTTTCGACAAGGACGAGCCCGCCCGGGCGTTTTCGCGCCTCGGCCCCCTGGCGCCGCGCAACCCGCGGAGCGCCCTCGTCCGCTTCCATCTCGGGCTCTTGCTCCTCTGGCTACCGAACGTCGACGAAGCGCGCCGCCAGCTGAGTCGCGCCCGCACCGAAGGCGGGTTCTACGGCCGCCAGGCCGCTCGAATCCTGGAAAGGCTGGACGAAGCTCAATAGGACCAACCGCCGTCAAGATGGGCCGTTCGGCCCATGGCGGTGGGGGATGGCGCGTGGCTAAAGTCGCTGCACCAACGCATGACTTTTTGCACCTGGCCGCTGTTGACGGCGCGGAGAGGCGCATCTACGGTGGGCGACAGGGAGGTGGTTCTCAATGAGAGCCGTAGGGGAGGCGACATCTGACGTGGTCACCGGAGGCGGCTTCGACCACGAGGACGCCAAGGCGCTGATCCAGCACGCGCATGAGGCCGGCTCGCTCACCCAAGAAGAGGTCGCCACCTTCGTTGAGGAAATCGGGGCCGACCCGGCGCAGGCCGACGAGCTCTACCAGCTTCTCGACGAGCTGCAGATCGACGTGCTCGCCCCGCCCGAGGCGGTGGTCGACCTCGGCTGGTCGGAGCGCGAGGCCTCGACCGACGCGCTGCAGCTCTTCCTGAAGGACATCGGGCGCGTCCCATTGCTGACCGCCGCCCAGGAGGTCGAGCTCGCCAAGCGGATCGAGCGCGGCGACGACTCGGCCAAGCGCAAGATGGTCGAGTCCAACCTGCGGCTGGTCGTCTCGATCGCCAAGAACTACCGCAACCAGGGCCTGCCGTTCCTCGACCTGATTCAGGAGGGGACGCTCGGCCTCGTCCGCGCCGCCGAGAAGTTCGACTATCGGCGCGGCTTCAAGTTCTCCACGTACGCGACCTGGTGGATCCGTCAGGCGGTCGCCCGGGCGCTGGCCGACAAGGCGCGCACGATCCGCATGCCGGTCCACGTGGTCGAGAAGCTGAACAAGATCGGGCGCACGGAGCGGAAGCTCCTCACCGAGCTCGGCCGCGAGCCGGGTTCGGCCGAGATCGCCCGCGAGCTCGAGTTCACGTGCGAGGAGGTCGACCAGCTTCGCCGGAGCGCGCAGGTGCCTGTCTCGCTCGAGAAGCCAGTCGGAGACGAGGAGGACTCGGAGTTCGGCGCCTTCCTGGCCGACGAGTCGGCCGCCGCGCCTGACGAGGCCACCGAGACGGTGCTGCGCGAGGAGACGCTGCAGCACGTCCTCTCGATGCTCTCGTTCCGGGAGCGGCGCATCCTCGAGCTTCGGTACGGCCTGAACGGCGAGCAGCCTCGAACGCTCGATGAGGTCGGACGGACGTTCAGCGTGACCCGCGAGCGCGTTCGTCAGATCGAGAACCAGAGCCTGAAGAAGCTGCAGGCGATGGCCGAGTCGCAGAAGCTCCGCGAAGTCGCTGCCTGAGCTGAACCGGCTCCTGGCTGAGCCGCCGTGGTGGCTCCGCTGGGTCGCCGTGAACGTCTGGCTCCTGATCCTGCCGAGCGTCTTCCTGCCGATCGCTCGGGACGAGGCAAGCGCCGGCCTGCTCGCCCCCCGCGTCGCGACGCTCGTCGTTCTCGGCGCGTATCTCGCCTACCTGGCGCGACGGCCGGGCTGGCTGCCGCGCGCGTAGCGCTTCCCTAGACTCGCGCTCGTGGCGCTGGACATGAGGACGTCGTGCGAGCGCTGCGGCCGCGCCCTCTCCGCGGGCTACGAGGCCTTCATCTGCACGTTCGAGTGCACGTACTGTCCGGGGTGCGCGAGCGAGCTCGAGGCGACCTGCCCGAGCTGCGGCGGCGAGCTCGTCCGTCGGCCTCGCCCAGCCGCGGCTCGACCCTAGACTCCGCCTGTGCTGTCTCCTGACGCGCATCCACCTCAGGACTGGCTCGATGAGCTCTTCGAATGGCTGCGGATCCCCAGCGTGAGCGCCGATCCGGGCCACGCCGGCGACGTCCGGCGGGCGGGCGAGTGGGTGTGCGACTTCGTTCGCGGGGCAGGCGGCGAGGCGGAGCTCGTCGACACCGCCACGCTGCCCCTCGCGATCGGTGAGATCCGTGCTTCAGGCGAGGAGTCGAGCGCACCGACCGTCCTGCTCTACGGTCATTTCGACGTCCAGCCGCCGGCCCCGCTCGAGGTGTGGGACTCGGCCCCCTTCGAGCCGGAGATCCGCGACGGCTACCTCTACGCCCGTGGCGCAGCCGACGACAAGGGCCAGGCCTATCTCTTGCTCAAGGCGGCAGCGGTCCTCGCCGCAGAAGGAGCGCTGCCCGTGAACGTGCGCGTGGCCTTCGATGGGGAGGAGGAGGTCGGAGGCCACTCGATCGTCGACTTCCTCGCCCGGGACGAGCGAGGCGCGGACGCGTGCCTCATCTTCGACAGCGGCATGCCACGCGAGGGCGTTCCTTCCTTCGACCTCGGTACGCGCGGGCTCCTCTACTTCCACGTGCGGGTTCGCAGCGGCTCTGCCGACCTGCACTCAGGGGTCTTTGGCGGGGCGGCACTGAACGGCGTCCACGCGCTCATGCGCGCCCTGGAGCCCGTCTTGGCGCTTCCGGCTGAGCTTCGTGCGGGGACGATCGAGCCGACCGCGGACGAGCTCGCCTCCTGGCAGGAGCTCGACTCGGGGTCGTCCGTGCTCGCCGACGCAGGCGCGACGCCGATGGACGCCGGCGCTGCAGACGAGTTCTACCGCCGCACGCTGGCCGGCCCGTCAGTCGACGTGAACGGGATCCTGGGAGGTGAGCCGCTCCTCCAGAAGACGGTGGTCCCCGTCGCGGCCGAGGCGAACGTGTCGATCCGGCTCGCGCCCGGCCAGGACACCGAGAAGATCTCCGCCGAGTTCGAGCGGCTCGTCCGCGGAGCGGCTCCCGACGGCGCGGAGGTCGAAATAGAGCGGTGGTCGTCGGCGCCGGCGGGCCTGATCCCTCCGGGGGCCCCGCCCGTCCGCCTCGCGCAGGACGCGTTCGAACGAGTCCTCGGCCGCCGTCCGCTTCTCCTGCGCTCGGGCGGGACGCTGCCGATCGTCCCGGCGCTCGCGGACAAGGGAGTGCCGACGATCCTGAGCGGCTTTGCGATCCCAGGCGCTGGCATCCACTCGCCGAACGAGCGCTTGCTCGTGCGCTACATCCCTCTCGGCGTGGCGGCCGCCCGAGAGACGCTCGTCGCTTTCGCGGACCTCCGCTAGGCGCCGACGGGCGCGCCGCCGGAGTGGTCGTGCTCCGGCACCAGCCAGCCGTGCCCGAAGCGGCGCATCGCCTCGATGATCGGTAGGAGGGCCTCGCCCTTCGAGGTGAGCTCGTACTCGACGCGCGGCGGCGACTCCGCATAGCTCTCGCGCGCAACGAAGCCTTCCTGCTCGAGAGCGCGGAGCCGCTCGGACAGCGTCCGCGGACTGATCCCCGGGAGTGCGCGCTCGAGGTCGGAGAAGCGCCGCGGGCCCTCCGAGAGGTCGTGCACCAGGACAGCGGTCCACTTCGAGCCAATGATGTCCGCAGTGCAGGCGACCGCGCATTCTTCGTCGTGCACGGGCCTCATCGTGCGCATGGCCGGAGTGTACGCCTACCGGGAAAAGGTTGAGCCGGGCGGATCCACAGGGGCTGCGGCTCACCCTACGGTCGCCCGGCTCGCGCTTACTATAGTAAACGATGCGGCCGGTTAGTGGAAGGGCGGGCCGCCGAAGACCCAGCGCCCCGCGAGCATGGTCGCCACGACTCGGATGTTCCGAAGCTCGGACGGTTCGCATGCGAGGGGGTCGCGGTCGAGCACGACGATGTCGGCCAGCTGCCCCGGCACGAGGCGGCCGCGCCGGCGCTCGTCGCCCGCGAGCCAGGCGGGGTTCACGGTCGTCGCGCGGAGCGCGTCCTCGACCGAGATCGCCTGCTCGGGATGCCAGCCGTCGCGCCCGTCGATCGTCCGGAGCACCCCCGCGTGGATCCCGAGCAGCGGGTCGAGCTCCTCGACGGGAGCGTCCGAGCCGTTCGCGAGGAGCGCGCCGCCGTCCTGGACCGAGCGGATCGCGTAGGCGCGATCGGTCATTCCGCCCCAGTACTCGTCCGCGAGGTCGCGGTCGGAGGGCCCGTGCGTGAACTGCACCGAAGCGGCGATCCCCAGTTTGCCGAAGCGCGGGATGTCCTCGCGCGCAAGGAGCTGCGCGTGCTCGATGCGTGGGCGAAGGCCGCGCGGCCGCCACTCCTCGCCGGCGGCCTCGAAGCCGTCGAGCGCGTCGCGGTTGGCCTGGTCGCCGATCGCATGCACGCCGACCGGGAAGCCGGCCCGTGCAGAGCGGCGGACGATCTCCTCGAAGTCCGCGCGGCTCGTGATCTCGACCCCGGAGCCGTCCAGGAGTCGCGCCGTTCGCGACCCAAGCGTCCCGTCCATGAAGACCTTGATGTAGCCGACCCGCAGCAGGTCGTCTCCGAAGCCCGACGTGATGCCGACGGCCTCGAGCTCGGGGAGCCGTTCCCACGGGAGCGACTGCCAGACCCGCAGCGTGAGCCCTCCGTCCCCGTGGATCGCCTGCCACCAGGGGAGGATCCCGAGCCAGCCGTCCTTGTCGTGTACCGCCGTGACCCCGCGAGAATTGGCGAGTCGAATGCCCACCCGCATGGCGTCGATCCACTCCGCCTCGGGCGTGACGACGAAGGTCTCGCGGAAGTGCCAGGCGGACTCCTCGCGCAGGACGCCCGTCGGCTCCCCGCGCTCGTCGACCTCGACGACGCCGCCAGGGACCCGGAGGTCGCCGTTCGCGCGGGCGAGCGCAGCCGAATTCAGCCAGAGCGAATGACCGTCCTTCGCCATGAGCGCGACGGGCACGTCGCCCGTGACCGCGTCGAGCGCCTCCTTGGTCGGCTCGGTGTGAGGCTGCCACTCGCCGCTTCGCCATCCGGTTCCTCGGAGCCAGCGATCGGAGGGCGCACTCCGCGCGGCCTCGGCGACGCGGGCCACGGCCTCCTCGAGGGAGCGGACGCCCTCGAGCCGCACCTGCCGCTGGGCGAGCGACCACTGCGCGAAGTGAACGTGTGAGTCGTTGAAGCCGGGGAGGACGCAGAGCCCTCCGAGGTCGACCCGGTCGGGGCTCGCCAGGGACGTTTCGTGCGTCCCGACGCCGCCGGCGATCCGCTCCCCGGCGATCGCGAGCGCGGCGGCCGTCGGCAGCGCGGGGTCCATAGTCCGAATGACGCCGTTCTCGAGGATCACGTTGCGCGAGACTCTATGCGCGGTGATTCCACAGGAACAGATCGAGGAGCGGCTCGTCCGCTTCCAGGCTGCGCTTGGCGCCGCGGGCTTCGACGGCGCGCTGATCGTCCAGGAGACCGATCTCGTCTACCTCGCGGGCACGGGCCAGAGCGCGCACCTCCTCGTGCCTGCCGAGGGCCGGCCGGCGCTCCTCGTGCGAAAGACGTTCGAGCGGGCGCGCGCCGAGTCGCCCCTCGAGCGGGTGGAGCCGCTTTCTTCGCTTCGCGAGCTTCCAGCAGCGCTTGCCAGCGTGGGCCTCGAGGGCGGCCGCCTCGGTCTCGAGCTCGACGTCGTACCCGCCGCGTCCTACCTCGGGTACTCCCGTCGCCTTCCCGGGTTCGGCCTCGCGGACTGCTCCGCCCTCCTTCGTCGCGTGCGGGCGGTCAAGTCCGAGTGGGAGCTGCAGCGAATCCGCGGCGCCGCCGAGATGTTGAGCCACGTTCCGGAGTGGATGGCACGCCACGCACGGGCCGGGATGACCGAGCTCGAGCTGGCGGCTGAGCTCGAGCGCGAGCTTCGGCTTGCGGGCCACCAGGGCCCGATCCGCTTTCGCGCCTTCAACAACGAGCTCTTCTACGGCTCGGTGCTAGCGGGCCCGAGCGCGGCGGTGCCGGGCTCGACCGAGACCCCGATCGTCGGCCCGGGCGCGAACGTGGCCGTCTCGAAGGGCGCGTCCCACCGGCCGATCGAGCCCGGCGAGCCGATCGTGATCGACCTCGCGGGTGCATGGGAGGGGTACCTGGCCGACCAGACACGCACCTTCTCGCTCGGCCCGCTCGCCGGCCTATGGCGCGACCGCTACGAGGCGGCGCGCGTGGTCATGCGCGCGGTGGTCGAGGAGGCGCGGCCCGGCGTCGCGCCTTCGCGCCTTTGGGCGGTGGCCGCGGCCGCAGCGGGCGACCGCCCCGGCTTCATGGGCGGTGTGTCGTTCGTCGGCCACGGCTTCGGCCTCGAGATCGACGAGCTCCCCGTGCTCGCGCCGGGCTTCGACGAGCCGCTCGAGCCGGGGATGGTCTTCGCGCTCGAGCCGAAGTTCGTCCTCCCTGGCGAGGGCGCGGTGGGGATCGAGAACTCCTACCTCGTCCTCGAGGACGGCGTCGAGCGGCTGACGACAGCCAACGAGGAGCTGCTCGAGCTGTAGGCGGGGCTTGTCCCGCCCGCGAGGAGCTCTAGCCGTTCTTCCGCGCGAGCGCCCGGGCGAGCTCGGCCTTCGACATCTTCGAGCGGCCCTCGACGCCCGCCTTCTTCGCCCGCTCGTAGAGCTCCTGCTTCGTGTTGCCGAAGACGTCGATCCCGCCGAACGCCTCGCCCTCGCTCTTCCGCGCCGCCTTGCCGCTTTTCTCGGACCTGGGGTCGGACGGGCCTTTCTCGTCCTTCTCCTCCCAGTGGTCGCCGACCTTCTCGAAGGAGTGCTTGAGCGCGGCGAAGGCCGTCCGGTGCGCGCGTTCCTCGTTCCCGTACTGCTCCTCGGCGGCGTCGTGCGTCTTGAGGAAGGTCCGCTGTGCCTTCTTGGGTGAGCGCTTCAGAGTGCCCGGAAGCTCGCTCGGCTTTTTCGGCATGACCGGCGAATTCCCGTCCACCACTGGTATCAACCATGCAGCGGATGCGACGCTCGGGCACCTGGCTCCTTGCGGTCGCCGTCGCGGTGCTCGTGGCCGCGGCGACGGTCGACGCCGTGCTGGGCGACGAGGCGGCCGCACCCGCGCGGAAGGTACCGGAGCGGCAACGGGTCGACGAGCGGGCCGAGCTCGTCCGCGCCGCGCGCGCGCGCGGCATCAGCGGCACGCTCCTCTACGCGGACGAGGGCTGCGCGATTCGCTCTATCCGGCTCCCGGGCCTGAACCCGGCGGAGGGGGCCCCGACCGGGACGAGTTGCGCGTTCACGACCTCGTCAGGCGGCCTCTACGCTCCAGGGTCGGCTGTGCCGTCGCCGCGCGCCCAGCTGATCGCAGAGTGCATCGCCGGAGGCGTCGAGGTTCGACAGGAAGGAGAGCTGCTCGGGCGGGCTCCCGGGTGCGCCCCCGCCTGGACGCCCGACGGACGGCTGACCGCAGTCCGCGATGGCGAGCTCGTCGAGCTTCGGCGGCGCGGCTCGCGCGTCCTCCTCTCCCGCCGGGACGTCGCCCGCGCGCTCGCGCGCGATCCTTGGGCGTTCGCCGACCCTCGAGTGCGCGAGGCCGCCTGGCTCGACGACGACCTGGTCGCGGTGGTCGTCTCGGATCCGGGCCGGGAGAAAGACGACGTCGTCGCGCTCTTCCGCGGCCGCCGGCTGGTCGGCGCGCCGCCCTTTCCCTACGAGCGGCTGTCGGGCCTCCGCGTCAGCCCGAGAGGCTCCTTCGTCGCCGCGCGGGTCGGCCTGCCCGCGGTCGGTCTCGTGGTGCTCGACCGGCGGGCCGAGCTCGTCGCGATCCCGTTTCGGATCGCCCGGGCGATCGCCTGGTCGTACGACGAGACGTGGACGGCGGTCGCCTCGCCGGACAGCATCTACGTGTGGGAGACGGGCGAGCGAGCGCTCCGCTTCATCCGCCTCCCTATTCGCGCCCGCGACCTGATCTGGCGCTGACTCTCGACCTACAATCGCCGCAGTGGCCTACGACCTCCTGAACGGCGAACAGCGCGAGATCCGCGAGCTCGTCCGCTCGCTCGCGCGGGAGCGGATCGCGCCACGGGCGGCCGAGATCGACGAGTCGGCCGAGTTCCCCTGGGACCTGGTCGAGCTCTTCCGGGAGAACGACATTCTCGGCCTTCCCTTCGAGGAGCGCTACGGAGGCACCGGGACGGGCACGCTCACCCTCCTCGTCGCCGTGGAGGAGATCTCGAAGGCCTGCGCGACGACCGGCCTCATCCTTGCCGTGCAGGAGCTCGGCTCGCTAGCGCTCAAGCTGGCGGGGACGAAGGAGCAGAAGGCGCGCTGGGTTCCTCGACTCGCCTCCGGCGAGTGGCTCGCCGCGTACGCGCTGACCGAGGCCGGCTCGGGCTCCGACTCGGCCGCGATGCGGACGACCGCCCGCCGTGATGGGGACGGATACGTTTTGAACGGCGGCAAGCGCTTCATCACGAACGCGGGCGTCGCGGGCCTCTACACCGTCTTCGCGAAGACTGATCCGGAGGGCGGCCACTCCGGGATCTCTTGCTTCGTCGTCGAGGCGGATGCAACTGGTCTCGAGGTCGGCCGGATCGAGCCGAAGATGGGGATCAAGGGCTCGACGACCGGCGAGATCTTCCTCAACGACTGCCGCGTCCAGGCTGGAAACCTGATCGGCGAGGAGGGAGAGGGGTTCAAGCTCGCAATGCGCATCCTCGACCGGTCGCGGCCGGGCATCGGCGCGCAGGCGCTCGGGATCGCCCAGGGCGCCACCGATTACGCGCTCGAGTACGCGAAGAGCCGCGAGACGATGGGGAAGCCGATCGCCGAGCACCAGCTCATCGCCGCGAAGCTCGCGGACATGGAGACGAAGTGCGAGGCCGCACGCGGCCTCCTCTACCGCTACGGGCTCCTCGCGGACGAGGGCGCGGACGGGCCCGAGCTGACGAAGGCCTCGGCGATGGCGAAGCTCCACTGCTCGGACGTTGCGATGGAGGTCACGACGGAGGCCGTGCAGGTTCTCGGCGGGTACGGCTACATCAAGGAGTACCCGGTCGAGCGCATGATGCGCGACGCCAAGATCACGCAGCTCTACGAGGGCACGAACGAGATCCAGCGCCTCGTGATCGCGCGCGAGATGGTGCGCGAGTTGCGCTCCTCGGCGCTCGCGGTTGTGTAGCTAGGGCCGCTTGCCGCGGCAGAGCATCACGCCGACCTTGGCGTCCTGCGCGAGCCACCTGCCCGAGCGCGCCGACTGCGAGATGACCTTTCCCGGGGTCGCGCTTACGTGCGCCCGGTTTCAATAGGCCGATCGGCCTATCCGAATCGGACTCCATGTGGAGCGGCGAAGATCGCGTTTCGCAATGCGCAACCGACTAGGCATTTCCGCGAATCCGCTCTAGGATGGCCCGGCGCGTCGCGAGGGCGGCGCTTCCGAGGACCGAACGGAGAGGGAGTACCCACATGCACGGATCGACCACCGCAGGCCCGGACATCCGGCGCCTTCTTGCGGCCACGCTGGCGATGTTCGTTCTTGCGCTCGTCGCCGCGACGCAGGCTTCCGCTGTGCCGCCCTACGACGGCACGCCGATCTCCGCGGGCCTCGGCCCGACGTACGGCGATCCTTGGTGCGCCAACGCGGCGCCCGGGTCGAGCATCGCGAACCAGCAAGGCGCCCCGCTCGCGCTGATCCCGTACGAGGCGATCCAGTGCACCCTCCAGAAGATCCAGAACGAGGCGGCGACGGCCGGCGTGCCGGCCCGCATGACCTACTCGACGATCGGCAACTCGGCCGGCGGACGTCCCCTCTACGTCGCGGTGGTGAACGCGCTCGAGACGACCAACCAGCAGCGCGACTACGCCCGCTGGCAGCAGATCCGGGCGCTCGAGCTCGAAAACCCGGCGGCCGCGCAGGTGCTCCTCGCGACGTTCGGCAGTAACGTGAAGATGCCGATCTTCATCGAGGCCAACATCCACGGGAACGAGGAGGAAGGCGCCGACGCGATGATGCAGGCGCTTCGCGACCTCGTGACCACTCCCCGCGGCACGAACGCGCTCGTCGACAAGTTCCTCGACAACACGATCCTCGTCGTCATCCCTTCGCAGAACCCGGACGGCCGGGCACTGGGGACGCGCGCGAATTCGAACGGCTACGACATGAACCGCGACTTCCTCGTGCAGTCGCAGTCGGAGGTCAAGGCGAGCGTCCGCGTGCAGCACCAGTGGCTCGCGACAAACGGCCTCGCGCTGCACGGCTACGTCAACCCGACGCTCGTCGACGCGCTCACGAAGCCCCACAACCCGGGCCTCGACTACGACATCTTCCTCAAGTGGAACCAGCCCCGGATCGACGCGAACCAAGTAGTGCTCGACGCGTTGCCGGGTGCCCCGGGCTCATCGGGCTACGGGATCACTCGCCCGGTCAACGAGTGGTGTCCCGAAGGCGACGAGCCGAACACTTCGGGCGGCCTTTGCGACGACGGTGTGACTGCCCCCGGACCTCCCTCGGCTGAGGGCTGGGACGACTGGGGCCCCTTCTACACGCAGACCTACATCTCGCTGATCGGGCTCGACGGTTCGACGGTGGAGATGTGCAGCTCGTCCACCCCCACGGGTGGCTGCGGCGGTGAGGGACGGCTCGGGTCGAAGAAGACCCAGTACGTGACCTTCTACTCGTCGATGAACTACTGGATCGACAACAAGGCCTCGATGATGAACGACCAGATCGAGATCTACCGCCGCGGCGTCACCGACGCAGAGCGGCCGGCCTGTTGCACCAATCCGGCCATCGCGTCGCGCGGCTTCACCGAGGAGTTTCACAACTGGATGATCCCGTACCCGCGGGCCTACGTCATTCCGTTCGATGGCGCGGGCCAACGGTCGGACGCCGAGGCGAACCGCCTCGTCCAGTGGCTTCTCGACAACGGCATCAAGGTGAATCGCGCAACCGCGCCCTTCACCTACAACGGGACGACCTACCCGACCGGCTCGTACATCGTCTTCATGAATCAGGCGCTCCGCGGCCTGGCGCTGACGGCGCTGAACGCAGGGCAGGACATCTCGAGCCGGATCAGCCAGCTCTACGCGCCGCCCGGTGCCTGGAGCCACGGTTACCTGTGGGGCGCCGACATCGTGGAGGTGCCGCGCGGCGCGGCCTTCACCCCCGCCACTTCGTCCATCACTGCGCCGAGCGCACCGACGGGCGGCGTACGGGGCGGGACGGCCGCCGCGTCCGACTGGTACTCGGTCACGCTGCGAGGGCCTTCCGAGGTGCGCGCGATCCTCGGGCTCCTGCGAAGCGGTGTCTACGGCGAAATGGCAGAGGCGCCGTTCACGAGCACGACCGGCGGCGCGATGCCGGCCGGCACGCTCATCTTCCCGAACGACGCCGCGACGCGGTCGGCCCTCGACGCCGCCGGCCTCGCGGCCGGGATCTTCTTCGAACGGAACGTCGGCGTGACGAAGCCGGCCACGACGCTCGTGGAGAAGGCTCCCAAGGTCGCGATCCTCGTCAACCCGGGGAGCGGGATCTTTGCGAACTCCGACCAGTCTGAGTCGCTCGAGGCGATCTTTGGGTCGGACGCTGCGTTCGTCTCGACCGTCAACGGATCTGGGTCGCTCCAGAATGCGCCAACCGATCCGCTGGCCGGGTTCGATGTGATCTACAACACCGGCCAGACCTTCCCGTCCACGGCGAACGCGACGGCGCAGGCGCGCCTCCTCGCCTTCTTCGCCCGGGGCGGCGGCTACATCGGCACGAGCCAGTCCGGGAACAACTTCACGTTCCTGACAGGCGCTAGCCTCGTGGGCGGCACCTTCGCGCAGACGAGTGACGGGGCCAGCGGCGGGATGGCCCTCTGGAACAACGTCGGCGGCTCGGCGAGCCCGATCACCGGCGGCTACCCGGCGCAGGACACGCTCTACCTGCCGTCCAACGTGACCTTCTTCTCGGCCATCCCGACGGGCGCGGTCGTAGACGGTCGCTACCTCGGCGACACGACCGCGACCTGGGTCGCAGGTCTCTGGCGTGACCGGGATCCCAACGTCGCGAACGCGCCGATGGTCGTCCACGGGACGACGAACAACGTCGGCCGCTACATGGGCCTCGCCACCAACCCGTTCTCCCGCCAGGATGCAGAGAGGGAGTGGACGATGATCGGCCAGGCCGCTCTTTGGGGCACGCTGACCGACGAGGCGAACTCGGATGTCGTCAGCCCGGCACCGGGCGCCGAGGTAGGGCACGCCCGCTTCTCGGATGCATGCTCGGGCGGCGCGGGGATCTGCGGCGTGGCGTCATCGGCGCCAGGCCCGGCGATCGCCTCGGTGGCGGTGGCCATCCAGCAGGTCAGCTCGGGTCTCTGGTGGAACGGCTCGGCCTTTGCCAGCCCGACCCCTGTCTATGCGAACGCGACCGGCGGGGCGAACTGGTTCTACTCCTTCCCGTCCTCGCGGCTCACGGAAGGCGACTACATCGTCCGCTCGCGAGCGACCGACGTCGGTGGCAACCAGGAGATCACGCCTGACTCGTCACGGTTCACGTTCGACGCGACCGCGCCGGCGATCACTCTGGCGAGCCCGACGGCCCGAAACTACGGCGCCGGGCAGCAGGTCAAAGCCGAGTACGCGTGCACCGACGCCCTCTCGGGGATCCAGTCGTGCACGGCACCGGTGGAGAGCGGATCGCCGATCGACACGAGCCGGCCGGGCACGTATCTCTTCACGGTCACGGCCGTGGACGAAGCCGGCAATCGCCAGACCGAGACGGTCACGTACACGGTCGAATTCCTCAGCTGCTCGCTGACGCTCAGCGGGCGGCGGCCGATCGCCGGCCGCCCGAGCAACCTGCGGGCTGTCGTCCGTGCCTTCGGCCCCGGTCGCACGGCGGCCCAGGCGGCGCGCCCGGTGCGCATCGCCCTGCGTGGGGCGGGCGTGAGCAGGAACACCACGGCCGGGGCGAACGGTGCCGTCTCGATCCGGATCCGCCCGAGCAGGGCGGGGATCATCCACGTGCGCGCGACGGCCTCGAACATGCGGGACTGTCTCGCGAACGTGCGCGCGCGGCCCGCGCGTGCGGGGACGGCCGGCTCCGGTGCCGGCGGCTCGCTGACCGGCCGCCCGAACTAGGGCATCAGCGCTACGGCACCCGGGCCGCGCCCGTCGACGAGCGCGGCCCGGGTGCCGATCTGCCGCCGGTAGCCTGAAATCGTGGCCGCCCTCGCTCCGTTCAGTCCGGCGGTACGCGCCTGGTTCGAGGGGACGTTCGACGCCCCGACGCCTGCGCAGGAGCGCGGCTGGCCGGCGATCGCCTCCGGCGCGAACACGCTCATCCAGGCGCCCACCGGGTCGGGAAAGACGCTCGCCGCCTTCCTCTGGGCGCTCGATCAGGCTAGGCCCGGCGAGGGGACCCAGGTTCTCTACGTCAGCCCCCTCAAGGCGCTCAACTACGACGTGGAGCGGAACCTGCGCGGTCCGCTCGCGGGAATCGGGTCGAAGCTCTCCGTCGGCGTCCGGACGGGCGACACGCCGCCGAAGGAGCGCGCGCAGATGCTGCGCACGCCGCCCGACATCCTGATAACCACGCCCGAATCGCTCTTCCTCATGCTGACCTCGCAGGCGCAGGCGATCCTGACGACCGTCCGTTTCCTGATCCTCGACGAGGTGCACGCGGTCGCGGGTACGAAGCGGGGCGCCCATCTGGCTCTCTCCGTCGAGCGCCTCGAACGCCTGACCGCCGGGCCCGTGCAGCGGATCGGCCTGTCGGCGACGCAGCGGCCGATGGACGAGATCGGACGCTTCGTCTCTGGCGGTCGGCCGATCGAGCTCGTCGACGCGGGCCGCGCGAAGGAGCTCGACCTCGAGGTCGTCGTGCCGCTCGAGGACATGCGGGAGCCGGACGCGAGCTCGGACGGAACCCCCATCCCCGGCACCGGCGCCGAGGGGGGAGGCCGGTCGATCTGGCCGTCCATCTACCCGAAGCTTCTCGAGCTCGTCGAGGCGCACCGCTCGACGATCGTCTTCGTGAACAACCGACGCCTGGCCGAGCGCCTCGCCCTTCGGTTGAACGAGCTCGCCGAGATCGAGGTCGCGCGTGCGCACCATGGCTCGCTCGCGCGCGAGCAGCGACTCGAGGTGGAGGAGCTCCTGAAGCGGGGCGACATTCCGTGCCTCGTCGCCACCTCCTCGCTCGAGCTCGGGATCGACATGGGCGCAGTGGACCTCGTCGTGCAGGTCGAGTCGCCGAAGTCGGTAGCCTCAGGGCTCCAGCGCGTCGGGCGCGCGGGTCACCGGCTGAACGAGCCGTCGAAGGGCCGCATCTTCCCGAAGTTTCGCGCCGACCTTCTCGAGTGCGCCGTGGTCGTGAAGCGGATGCGCGAGGGCGCGATCGAGGAGACACGAATTCCGAAGAATCCGCTCGACGTTCTCGCTCAGCAGATCGTGGCGATCTCCGCGCAGGAGGAGATCTCGGTCGACGAGCTCAACGAACTCGTATGTCGCGCCTACCCCTTTCGTGACCTCTCGCGCCAGCAGCTCGAGAACGTCCTCGACATGCTGGCCGGCCGCTATCCGTCCGAGGAGTTCGCAGAGCTCCGTCCCCGGATCACGTGGGACCGGCTGCGCGGATTCGTGCGAGGGCGCGAGGGCGCCCGGCGACTCGCGGTCACCAACGCAGGAACGATCCCCGACCGCGGCCTGTTCGGCGTGTACCTGATCGGGGGCGGCGGGCGCGTCGGCGAGCTCGACGAGGAGATGGTCTACGAGGCTCGGTCGGGTCAGACGTTCATGCTCGGAGCCTCGACCTGGCGGATCGAGGAGATCACGCGCGACCGCGTGCTCGTCTCGCCCGCCCCGGGCGTTCCGGGCACCGTGCCCTTCTGGAAGGGCGAAGGCATCGGTCGCCCGTACGAGCTGGGCGCGGCACTCGGCCAGACGGCGCGCGAGATCGTCGCGCTCGATGACGCGCGCGCGGTGACTCGCCTCCGCGAGGAGCACTCGCTCGACGCGCTTGCCGCCCGGAACCTCGTCACCTTCTTGCGCGACCAGGAAGCGGCGACGGGGGCCGTCCCTTCCGACAGGACGGTCGTCGTCGAGCGTTTCCGCGACGAGATCGGCGACTGGCGCGTCTGCATCCTGACACCCTTCGGCGCCCGGGTTCACGCGCCGTGGTCGCTCGCGCTGACGGCCCGCCTACGAGATGCGCTCGGCCTCGAGGTGAGCTCGATCTGGTCGGACGACGGGATCGCGCTGCACCTACCCGACGCCGACGCCCCGCCCGCGACCGAAGACCTCCTCATTGCGCCGGCCGAGCTCGACGACCTGGTAGTGGCCGAGCTCGGGGGAACGGCGCTCTTCGGCGCGCGCTTCCGCGAGAACGCCGCCCGCGCGCTCCTCATCCCCCGGCGGCGTCCGGGGCAGCGAACTCCGCTCTGGCAGCAGCGCCTGAAGGCTCAGTCGCTGCTCCAAGTGGCACGCCGCTATGCCGAGTTCCCCGTCGTCCTCGAGACCTACCGCGAATGCCTCCAGGATGTGTTCGATCTGCCGTCGCTTCGCCGCCTGCTCGGCGACCTGCAGGCGCGGCGCGTCGATCTCGTCGACGTGGAGACGCCGACCGCCTCTCCTTTCGCCTCCTCGCTCCTCTTCGACTACGTCGCGACCTACATGTACGAGGACGACACGCCGATGGCCGAGCGCCGGGCCCAGGCGCTCGCGCTCGACCGGGACCTCCTGAAGGAGCTCCTCGGCCAGGAAGAGCTCCGCGACCTCTTGGACGCCGAGGCCGTCCAGCACGTCGAGGAAGAGCTGCGCGGCGAGCCGCGTTCCGCCGATCAGCTGCACGACCTGCTGTTGCGGCGTGGCGACCTGCGGCCCGGTGAGTATGAGCCCGCCCTCGCGGAGCCCCTCGTCGAGGAGCGACGCGCCGTCCCCGTTCGCGTCGGGGGCGAGGAGCGCCTGATCGCCGCCGAGGATGCGGGCCGCTACCGCGACGCGCTCGGTGCGATGCCGCCCGCCGGCCTTCCGGATGCCTTCCTCGAGGCAGGCGAGGCTCCGCTCGCGTCACTCCTCGTTCGCTTCGCCCGTGGACGCGGGCCGTTCACGACGGCCGAAGCGGCGGATCGCTTCGCGCTCGCTCCCGAGCGGGCCGAGGCGGAGCTCTCGGCGCTCGAGCGCGACGGCAGGCTCGTCCGCGGCGAGCTTCGCCCCGGCGGCACGGAGCGTGAGTGGTGCGACCCCGAGGTCTTGCGCCGCCTTCGCCGCGCAAGTCTGGCCCGGCTGCGCAAGCAGGTCGAGCCGGTCGATCCGGCCGCGCTCGCGCGGTTCCTGCCCGCCTGGCAGGGGGTCGACCGCCGCGCCACCCTGCGCGAGGCACTCGTCCCTCTCCAGGGCCTCTCCTTGCCGGTTTCGCTCTGGGAGTCGGACCTGCTGCCGCGCCGCGTCCCGGGGTACCGCCCGGCCGAGCTCGATCAGCTCAGCGCTTCGGGCGAGATCGTCTGGGTGGGCGCGGGCCTCGAACGCGTTGCGCTCTTCTTCCGTGAGGACGCCCCTGCGCTCGGCCGGCCGGGTGCGCTCCCGCCGCCGGAGGAGGAGGCACATGCGGCGATCCGCGGGGCGCTCGAGCGTGGCGCGCTCTTTTGGTACGACCTCCTGAACGAGACCAAGCTCGAGTCGGCGGTCGCGCTTCCGGCGCTCTGGGACCTGGTCTGGGCCGGCGAGGTGACGAACGACGCCTGGCAGCCGCTCCGTGCGAGCCGGCGCTTCCAGACACCGCGGCCGGAGCGACGCCAGCGCCGCTTCTCGCGGCAGCGCTCGAACGCGATCACGGCCACTCAAGGCCGTTGGTCGACCACGGAACGGCTCTTTGCCGGCGAGATCGACCCTCGCGCGCTCGCCGAGCTCCTGCTCGAGCGCCAGGGCATCGTGACGCGCGACGGCGTGCGCGCCGAAGGCGTCCCCGGCGGCTACGGCCGCGTCTACCAGGAGCTTCGCAAGCTGGAGACCCTGGGTGTCTGCCGGCGTGGCTATTTCGTCGAGGGCCTCGGCGGAGCGCAGTTCGCGCTGCCGGGAGCGGTCGAACGACTGCGTGACAAGACGGGCGGCGAGGCGCCCCTCGTCCTTCCGGCGGCTGACCCGGCCCAGCCGTACGGGGCGGCGCTCCCCTGGCCGAAACGGGCGGGAGCCCGGGCCGCCCGCGTCGCGGGCGCGCACGTCATCCTCCTCGGCGGCGAGGCAACCCTCTTCGTCGAGCGCGGCGGCCGCTCGCTCGTCCCGTTGCGCGATCCCGAGGAGGGGTGGCTCCGCTCCGCCCTCGCCGCCCTCGTCGAGCACGTCCGAACGAGCGGGGCCAAGCGTCTCGCTGTCGAGCGCTTCGACGGGGAGCCGGTCGCCGAGTCGACCGTGCTGCCACTTCTCGTCGAGGCCGGCTTCCTCGCCGGCCCCCGGCGGGCCGTTCTGCGTGCCTGAGGGTGACTCGCTCCACCGGGCGGCCGCACGGCTCCAGCCCCTCGTGGGGGAGACCCTGGCCGTCGAGGCACATCACCCACGTGCCCAGGTGCTTCGGATCGCCGAGGAGATCGACGGCAAGCGGCTCGAGGGTGTCAAGGCGGTCGGGAAGAACCTCCTCCTCACGTTCGAGGGCGGCCTCGTCCTGCGCAGCCACCTGCGAATGACCGGCCGCTGGGGGATCCGTCCTTCCG
>Ga0136614_10000688_pt1 | contig 17883 bp, 13 predicted proteins | sample AntDrymUQ2792106_2_FD_106643 | JGI IMG/M metagenome (GOLD analysis project Ga0136614, IMG submission 106643) | Polar desert sand microbial communities from Dry Valleys, Antarctica - metaG UQ279 (21.06) | ecosystem: Environmental > Terrestrial > Soil > Desert | place: Antarctica: Dry Valley... | reverse complement strand
GCGCTGCCGCGTACCTCTATCATCAAAAGCTGTGGTCGGCGGAAGAGTTGCGACTGGCGACGCGCGCCGGCATCAAGCTATATCGTCTGCGCGAACAACCGGGCGAGGGCCGTTATCGATTTGAGGCTGAGATCGGGAAGCCGCTCTTTGACAGCGCGTCGATTCCGATGCTGACCGGCGAGCCGCTGCCGCAGGTTAAGAATTATCCGCTCGCGGTCGGCGAAGGTGAAACGGTTACTATCACCGCTCTCCAAATGTGTAACCCGAACTGCTGCGTCTTGGTCGAGGATTTCAGTGCGGTTGATTGGCGTCGGCTGGGAAGTTTGATCGAGCCGCACCGCCAATTCCCCGAACGAACCAACGTCGAGTTTATCATCGTGCGCGACCGCCAACACATCGAGGCGCGCGTTTGGGAGCGCGGCGTCGGCGAGACGCTTTCATCGGGTACAGGCGCGTGCGCGGCGGCGGTCGCGGCGACACTCAACGACCTGACCGGGCGGCGCGTCCGCGTCGAAATGCTAGGCGGACTGCTCGAAGTCGAATGGCGCGACGATGGTGAAGTGCTGCTGACCGGAACCGCCGAGATCATCTATACCGGCGAGTGGCGCGCCGAAAAAGTGAAAGGATGACAGGTGAAAAAGATGCGTTGATGCGTTGTCAAGAGACGAATCGGGTAGGTTGCCGGTCGCCGCGCCTGCCCCCTTGCTCGACGCCCGCCGCCCTTTTTCACCCGCTCTCCGTGCTGGACAACAAGTTTTGGCATGTGTTAGCCTCTTGTTCGTCACAACAAGCGAACATCCGTGGCAGCAAACGGAACAATGTTCGCTTGTTTTTGCTTTTCGGATAGCTCTTTCAGCGCTCCGCATCAAGGATGCGATTCCCCACTCCGGCTGACTATTGTTTCTTCACTCCTAGAGCCGGAGGTCGAGATCAGGACACAAAGCGAACTCGCGCGCCGCTGAAAGACGAATCGGATAGGAGAACCGAATAATGACGAAATCCCTTTTGGGAGGCGGTGCGGTCGCTGCACTGCTCTCAGCTTCTTTGATATTTAACGCCGATAGTTCATTCGCCGAATCGCTCGCCCAGACCTCTCTCGGACCAGTCTCTCAACAAAAACCCAGCACGCCGGGCGCGACAACTCAAATCGGTATCACCTCGACGGGAACAGTTAATCTGCCTCAGCCGGCCAACAGTCACTCGAACGCCGCCCGACAAGACGCTCCGGACTCTGACAAAGCCACCATATTCCCCGGCAAAGCCGCATCGTTCGTTATCGCGCCGTTTGTTATCGCACCGTTCGTCGAAGCGCCGAACACCGCCGCAGCCCCGCAGCGATCTTTCGTCGCGACCGCGTACAGTCTGCGCGGTCGGACAGCGAGCGGCCGGTATGTCAGCAAAGGGCTGATCGCCGCCGACCGGCGCGTGCTGCCTTTAGGGTCTCGCGTCCGTCTCCAGGCGGGGACGTACAGCGGCGATTACCTCGTGGCCGATACCGGCAGCGCAATCCGCGGGCGCAAGATCGACATCTGGATGCCGAGCGGGCGTGAGGCCATGCGCTTCGGTCGCCAGAATGTGAAGCTAACCGTTCTGACTTTCCCGACAAGAAAAGCGAAATCCACTTCGCGCGTTGCTCGACGCCCCATCGGTGACTGATCGGATTAGCTTTTAAGCACGACAGATATTTTCTGCACTCAAGCTCAAGGCTGCTGCCTCCACAGGCGGCGGCCTTCGTGTTGTCGGCGGGTACATAAATTGTCGGCGGTCTTAAATAACCGCTGCTGACCCTCTCGCGGACGGTAGTTGCGGTGGTTTGTGGGCGGCGAGTAAGATTGCGAGAACCGAATCGCGATTCCATATTTTTCAAATGCCGTTCGACGTAAACGCATTCCTGGTGCTGGTCGGCGTCGCCTGGGCGACCACGGGGATGTGGCTCGTCGGCGCGTACCTGACGTGGACCGGAATCAGGCAGCAGAGGCCGCTGATGCCCGTCGTCAATGATGAATTAATGGACGACGCTGCGCCGTTCGTGAGCATCCTGGTGCCCGCGCGTAACGAAGAGCATCGCGTGCTCGAACAGGCGATCCGCTCGATGCTCAGGCAGGATTACGGGCGCTTCGAAGTCGTCGCGGTGAATGACCGCTCGACCGATGCGACCGGCATCATCCTGCGATCAATCGCGCGTTCTGACGACAGGCTTCGCGTCATTGACGGCGTTGAACCGCCCGCCGGCTGGCTCGGCAAGCCGCACGCTCTGCAACAGGCGCTCGACGAGGCGCGCGGGGAATGGGTGCTGGCGACGGACGCCGACATGATCTTTCACCCGCGCGCGGTGCGAACGGCGATGACGCACGCCGTCCGGGGCAGCTATGACGCGGTGACGCTGCTGCCTGACGTGGACTGTCTATCGTTTTGGGAAAAAGTTTTCATGCCGGCCTTCGGCTGGTTCATGATGATGGCGTTGCCGCTCGAACGGGTCAACGATCCGGCGAGACCGGAGTCATTGGGCGTCGGCGGTTTTTTCCTGATCCGGCGCGCGATGCTCGAAGGCGTCGGCGCTTACCGTGCGGTGCGAAACGAGGTGGCCGAAGATTTACGAACGGCTGAGGTCTTGAAGGGCGCGGGCGCACGCCTGCGCGTCGAGTACGCGCCTGACCTTGTCAGCACGCGGATGCAAACCAACTTCCGCGAAATCTGGGAAGGGTTTACCAAAAACCTTTTCGCCGGCGCCAAGTTTTCGTTCTGGCGGGCGCTCGCCGGGGCCTGTGGCGTGCTTCTCTTCAGCGTCGCGCCGGCCCTGCTCGCCGTCTTCTGCGCGCTGAAACTGTTGACAGTCGCCGGTCACGGATGGTTGCAACTTTTCATCCCGGCGGCGCTCGTATGGGTCATCCAGGCCGCGACGTTCGCTCTGATCAACCAGAGTTGGCGCATCCCTGCGCGCTATGCGCTGACGATGCCGCTCGGCCACGCGCTGTTTGTGGCGATTCTAATTAATTCGGCAGTACGCATCGTGATTGGCAGCGGCGTCACATGGAAGGGACGCAAGCTTTATGAGCGCGCCGGGGTGCGTCCGCCACGCGGTGACACGACAACACCCAACCGACCTGTGACCGATGAATAAACAACAACACCCGACCGCCGTCCCGAAGTCCGCTCCGCTGGTTGAAGTGCGGCGCGGCGCAATCGTCGAATCGCGTCACCGCGGCCACATCGCCGCCGTGGACGGAAGCGGGGCGCTGGTCGCACACCTCGGCGCTCCCGAAACGGTGACCTACCTGCGCTCGTCCGCCAAACCACACCAGGCGATGCCGCTGATTACTTCGGGCGCAGCCGACCGCTTCGGCTTTACTGCCCAGGAAATCGCTATCGCTTGCGGCTCGCACAGCGGCGAACCAATTCACACCGAAGCGGTCGCCGCTATGCTCCGTAAAATCGGCCTCGATGAAAGCGCGCTAAAGTGCGGTACGCACGAGCCGTTCAATCGCGAGGTCGCCCGCGCGATGCGCGAACGTGGCGAACTGCCGAACATCCTGCAAAACAACTGCTCCGGCAAACACACCGGAATGCTCGCGCTCGCGCTCCACCTCGGCGCGTCCGTCGAGACCTATGATCAGCCGAATAATCCCGTGCAACTCGCCATCGCGCGCACCGTTTCGCAATTTTCAGATGTGCCGGAGGAAGAAATTGCGATTGGTGTGGACGGCTGCGGTGTGCCGGTCTTTGGCGTCGCCGTGCGCGCGATGGCACTGATGTACGCGCGTCTGGTTTCATCGTTGACCACCGAGTTGGCTGCGGACGCGCGCGCGGCGTGTGAGCAAATCGTCTCTGCCATGACAACCTATCCGAAGATGGTCGGCGGAACCACCGAGCGCTTCGACACCGAGTTGATGCGCGCAACACGCGGCGACGTCGTTTCGAAAGTGGGTGCCGAGGGCGTCTATACAGCGGGCATTCGACCGTGTGAGAAATGGCCGCGCGGTCTCGGCCTGGCCTTCAAGGTCGAAGACGGTGAAGACCGCCGCGCCCGCCCGACGGTCGCCATCGAGTCGTTGCGTCAACTCGGCGTGCTTGACGCCGAGGCGCTGCAAGCCCTCGCCCCTTATGCGAAATTCCCGGTGCGCAATCATCGCGGCGACACGGTCGGCGAGATATGTCCTTCATTTACTTTATGGAGCAGAAACGCGAATTCGATTGCTTTCGATGTTTGAAGCGTCATGAAAAGCCAAACTCATAATTTGCCCGATGAAGGTTATGTCGCTCAAATCGTGCAGCAGGTGAGGAATGAGTCTGTTGTAACCGTTAATAGATTTGCCACCGGCTTGTGTCATTTTGTTTATGATGTTGTTACCGAGAGCGGGCAATCTTTTGTGGTGCGTATAGCAAGACCGGAGAATCAAGCATTATTAGCAGGCGCACTGTATTGGCATCAGCTTCTAAAACCCAAAGGCGTCCCTTTGCCCGATATTATTTATTCCGATACGGAAGCTGCTGCATCCCCTTTTCCTTATATGATTCTTGAGCGATTAGCGGGAGAAGATTTGGGCATCGTCTATCAGCAGCTATCAAAAGACGAGAAAAAAGTTCTAGCCGACGAAATAGCACATATACAGAAAATCACAGGCACTTTGCCGCTTGGCAAAGGTTTCGGTTTCGTCGGCAGTTATAATAGTGTTTTCTTTCAAAATAAGTGGATTGACGTTTTATACGCTTCGCTGAATAGAAGCCGGAAAAGAATGCAAGCAATCGGAGCAATAGATTCTCGAAGCGTTGATAGAGTAGCGGAGAAATTTGATAAATATGACGATTATCTTTCTCAGGTAAAACCGAGATGTTTTCTTGATGACACGACAACGAAAAACGTCATTGTCCATGAAGGCAAATTGAGCGGCATCGTTGACTTAGATTTTGTTTGCTTTGGCGACAACTTATTTACTATCGCTCTCACACAAATGTCGCTTCTAAATACTGGCTTTGATTTAGACTATATTGATTTCTGGTGCGATGCAGTAGGCGTAACAGAAGAACAAAGAAATGTGCTTCAACTTTATACAGCCTTGTTCTGCGTAGATTTTATGAGCGAGTTGGGTCAAATTTTTAACAAAGAAAACACCCAATCTGTTAAATCCGAAGACGTGCTGAGATTGAGCGATATATTGGGCGCATTGCTAAATCAAATATGATTCTCGTTTATTATTACCGCAATCGAACAAGTTATTGGACGTGAGGCTGAAACAGCGACTTTGCTATCAAATCGTCCGTTAAACTTTAAGTTGCGTGGCGGCGGTTTCCGCCCACGTCAACTCCGTCGTTAGAAGGCACTGTCGTGTGGTGTGAATTATTCCGATTCAGATGTACGAACGGGCTGTATTGCATCGATGCTTCGCTAAAGATTATTTACAGTGGTTAGTACGTCACAATCAAAGGATGGCCTGGCCGCACCCCGCGATTTATCAAAGAAAAAGGAGAGAAGCACGCATCAGACCAAGTGCTTGATAGGTTGGCATGCTCATTGCTCAATGAGTCGCTGAGAAAATAATAGAACAATAAATGTGAGTGGGTCAGGCTCGGAGACGGCAAGTGAAGAAAAACTTTGGGGAGGGCTTTTTCACATTGAATGCAAGCGGCAACTTTTAGGGGAATGAAGTTGCTGTGATGTTTCAGCGGTCAATGGGCGTACGAGGATCGGGTTGTTGGATGTTATCTGCCGGGGCTTGGGGGAGCCTCACAGGTAAGCCAACAACCCGCTTTCTTTTGGCGATACTCAGTTCAAACAGAACGCGAAAAGCGCGGTGAGAAATAAATTCACCGTGCTTCTGTTTTCCGCACACTTTCCTGTTCAGCGATTCACTCACCGCTACCGAGAAGCTTTGAAGAATCGTTGCGCACCGGCAGGTCTTCAAGGTTGAGGCGCATCATGCCGCCGGCGTCCGAGAAGACTCCACCATTAACGGCTTGTGCGCGCCGGCGTTTGATAAAGACGGCTCCGCCGATCAGACCGCCGATCCCCAGCGAGCAGAGGAGCGAAATTCCAGTCAGCTTTAATGTTGACAAGAGCACGTTGCCCATCGTCACCGTGTAATCACGTTGCGCGCGTTCCAGAATGCGCGGGTTGTCGCCGAGCCACTGCACCTCTTTTTCGTACTTGATGCCGCCGATGAGTTGCTGCGCGGCCTGCTCGTGCGGGGCGTCGAAAACAAAGACCGAATAGTTGCCGATTCGTTTGTAAGCCGAGGGGACGGGCTGACCCTCGGCGCGCAACTGTGCGATGCGCTGCCCGATGCGCGCGTCCGTTTCGGCGGCGTACTGCGGTGTCATGAATTCGATAATGACGAGTCGAGCGTCGTTGCCGTATTGCGTCGTGACCGCTTCCGCCCCGCCGTCAAAGGAGACGGCCTCCAGCGCCGGCCTCTGCCCAGCAGCGGTTTGCAGCGCGGGCAAACTGACCGCATAGCTGATCTGCTCGTCAGACCTCCCTGCGTTCGGCAGGTGCTGCACAAGAACCGGAGTTTCGCCCGCCACGCCTTCAACCGAATCCGCGACCAGCCGCGCCACGCCAGCCATCGCCGACGCACTCGCTGCCTGCCCGTCCATGCCGACAATCTCAATCAGCGTCGAACCTTTAATGAATATCAGGCGATTGGTTTGCGCCGTGCCGACCAGTCCCAAGTCAGGGAGCACGGCGGTCGGTGCCGGAGTCGGCTTTCTGACAAGATGTCTGAGCATCGAGTAAGCGGCGGAATCGGTATTCGTTCTAACGACGCTGATGGCGAACCGCGCGCCCTCGGCGGACGTGTAGTTGCGCCTGCCGGCGGAGACCACGGCGAAATCTTCGAGGGCCGCCGCATCAAGTCCGAGCGGCAGCGGGCGCACGGCATCCTGCGCGACGAAATCGCCGAGGCGGTTGGGCAGCGACGGCGCGACCGCCTCGGTTGAAACCTGCTGAGCGACAACGCCCACGCCAAGCAGTAAAAATAGTGAGCCGACTCGAAACAGTTTTATTAAATTCGGAATTCGCACGGCGGAACCTTTCGACTGTAAACGGAACGCCAGGTGCCAGGTGGCGGACACATCATTTGGGAGCGCGGTTTTAGATGTTAACGGATGAATCGTCGTTGCGCTTTCAGTTGATAATAAACGGATGAAGTTTCCTAGTGCCAGCGACGGAGTTCGCGGAGCAGCAGGTCGGCGTGGCGGCGTGGGTCGGGGATGCCGCGCAAAAGTGTCGGGCCGCCCTGCTCGTTGGCGTTGTCAATCACAAGGTCGCCGAAGCCGAGCAGTCGCTGCAAGACGGTCGTCGACACGGTGACATCCTGAATGTTCCGCAGAGGGATGTTGCGCGTCGTGCGCCCGATCAGCCCCTGGTCGATTTCAATCTTGGAATCGGTGAGCGTGTAACGGATGGTGTTGCGTCTGAGGTGATAAAGCGCCGGGATGAGCAGTAGCGCGAGCGCCAGCGGAATCGAGACGAAGGCGGGAAGTTGAGGAATCAGCGCCAGGAGAAAAATCAGCAAGACGCCGCCCAGCGCGGCGGCAGCGTAACCGAGCTTAATGAAAAGCAGCGTCGGGCGTGCGGTGAAGACAACCTGCTCGGCGTCATCATGTTGAGTCGGGCGCAAGACCGCCTCTCGCGACTTCTGCGGGCGCAGCGGCGGTGAGGCGGAAACAAGGGTCGCGGTTCGAGACGCAATGTGCGTCACCTCCGACTCGGTGGCCGCGCCACAACCCGCGCAGAATCGTGCTTCGGGTTTCAAGGACTCGCCGCAGTTCATACAATAACTTGCCATCGTCTGCTGTCACACCCTTTCATTCACATGCATTACGCCGGCGGCGGCGCGTCGGGTTGCAGTTGCTGTCCGCCATCTCTCGGACAGGTCGGAGCGCGATAGATCAGGTGTCAGAGATTGTTTGTTAATGACCGACTCGTCGAAAGGACGGAACCTGTCGCGCTCCCCGGCTATCATAAATTGGCGGGCTGGCGAAAACAAAAGCGGGGGCGAATCATGACGCTGATTCAACCCCCGCTTCGGCGGTAAGACGTTTTTGAAAGTTTTGTGCTACTGACTAACGAGCCTGAGTTTGCCGTCTGGCAACTTCACCGCGAACACATCGCGCTCATAGACCGGCGCCGCCGGCTTGTCGGCCTCGATGGAAGCAATCTGTGCGTGTGTAACGACGGTCGCTTGGCGCGCGACCTGTGGATTGCGCATCAGCGCATAACGTTGCGTAATCCGGCGCACATACTCGCGCGTCTCGCTGTACGGTGGGATGTTGCGCCCGTACTTCAGGACGGCCCCTTCGCCGGCGTTGTAACCGGCCAGCGCCAGACTCACGTCGCCCCCGAAGAAATTCAGAAGGAATTTCATGTAACGTGCCCCGCCCTCGATGTTCTGTCGTGGATCGAAGATGCTGTTGACCCCGAAACGCGCCGCTGTCCCTGGCATCAACTGCATCAATCCACGCGCGCCCTTGTTGGAAAGGGCGTTCTGCTTAAACGCCGACTCGCGGTGCATGATGGCGTACAGCAGCACTGGGTCAACGCTATTGCGCGAGCCTGACTCGACAATCATTTCATCGACCCGATTGTTGCCGGTCGTAAAGCCGTCGAGCGATTTACTGATCGTCATGATGGGTCGTAACCCGGCCTCGAACGGCATGGCGCGGGCAGAAGAGTTCTTGGCGCCGGGCAGCACCCCGCTCTTTCCCGTCAGTCGCGTCGTCTGTTTCTTCAGCGCTGGTGCATTAGAACTAAGCAGCGTTTCAATGCGAATGCCATTGCTGATGTCGAAGTTGTCGAGACGGTGGCGAGCACTCTCCTGAGCGAATGCCGAAACCGCGCCCGAAAGGACGACAGTGCATACTAATAAAGTGTGTCTGATGCTGGTCATAAGAAATCACCTGCTGAATGTTTGTGGAGTATTTTGATAATGTGCGGTTCGGAATGCTGGGTAGTGAAGAAAGTCTCCCGCATACCCGGTGAGGCGCCCTGCTGGAACGCAACAGAAGTGTAGCACGTTGTTAAAACATTGCCAACTGTCTTGGCCATCTGTGTCAAAGGCTAAAATTGCCTGAGATTTAGGGGCTTGACACGAGTTGTATGATGGATGCGTTCAAAGCAAACTCACGGAAACCTCGCACCACACCACGCGCTCCCTCCAAAAGCGCGACTTGTCCTCAACCCAAGGAGAAATACAGATGAAGAAATTCCTCATTGCCTCACTAATTGCCGTGCTCACTGCGTCAAACATCGCGGCTCACCATCAGACCCCCGCCGGCACCACCAGCAGCGGCCCCAGCGCGGACAAAGCCATCACCAAAGTCAAACGCGGCCCGGTCTTTCGTGCCAGCAAAGAACAGGTCACCCAAGCGCAAAACCTGCTCAAACAACGGAGCCTGTACACCGGCGAGACCACCGGCAAGCTTAACCCCGAGACGCGCGCGGCGCTGAAGAAATATCAGCAAGCCGAGGGCGTTAAAGTTACCGGCACGCTCAACCGGGCGACGCTGGAAAAGATGAGTATCGTCCTGACCGACAAGCAGAAGATGATTGCGTCGGCGACGAACTGAGCACCCCCGCCAGAAGCAGCGCAGGAAAAACTAACGCGGCCACGGCTCTTAAAATTTAAGAACCGTGGCCGCGTTAGCGTTGTGTGACGTTGATGGTTGTGCGCTGCTGGGGCCGTCGCCCTCAAGCTTACTATGCTCAGCTCAGGAGACGTTTGATGACAGCGTAGCTGGCTTCCAGGGCCTCGGCCAACTTTTCCGGTTGCGAGCCGCCGCCTTCGGCCATCTCAGGCCGCCCGCCGCCGCGTCCGCCGACAATCGGCGTCAGCTCCTTGATTACCTGCCCCGCCGGAACGCGCTTCAGCAGTTCGGGCGAGGTACGCACAATGAGCGACACTTTTCCTTCGTCATCACCACTACTGCGTCGTCCGAGCACAACGACGCCCGACTTGATGCGCGCCAGCAGCGTGTCCGAAAGCTGACGCAGCGCCGCCGCGTCAAGCCCCTCCACCTCGCGCGCCAAGACTTTCACCCCCGGCGCAACCTCGCGCGCTTCATCGCCGTTGGAAGACAGCGCGCCCGCTCCCGCCGCGAGTTTGAGACGGAGTTCGTCTGCCTCGCGGCGTGCCTTCTTCAATTCTTCCTGTAATTTCTCGACGGTCGCCGGGATGTCGGGGCGCGGCGCGCGCAGTTCCGACGAGAGCCGGTCAATGAGTGCTTCGGTTTCCTGAAAGCGGAGAAAGGCGTCGCGGCCCGTGACGGCACGGATGCGGCGCGTGCCGGAAGCGATTGATTCGTCGCTCACGACCTTGAACAGACCGATGTCGCCCGTGGCGCGAACGTGCGTCCCGCCGCACAGTTCCATCGAGAACGCCTCGCCTTCGACCAAGCCCGGCACGGTCAGGACGCGAACGCGCTCGCCGTACTTCTCGCCGAAGAGCGCCATCGCGCCCGTGCGCATCGCCTCATCGAGCGTGAGAATATCTGTTCGCACCTGCTCGTTGCGGAGAATTTGGAAGTTGACGAGCCGTTCGATCTCGGCGACCTCGTCGCGCGTCAGCGGCTGGTAGTGCGAGAAGTCGAAGCGCAGATAGTTCGGCGCGACGACTGAGCCAGCCTGCTTGACGTGCGTGCCGAGCACTTCGCGCAGCGCCGCGTGTATCAAGTGCGTGGCCGTGTGGTTGCGCCGCGTCGCGTCGCGCTTTTCGACATCAACCTGCGCCGAAACCGTGTCACCGACTTTCAAGCCGCCCTTTTCGACCTTGACCTTGTGGACAATCAAACCTTGCGCTGGAGAATAAGTATCGGTGACTACGGCATGTGTGTTCTCGTGAACTAGAACGCCTGTGTCCCCGACCTGCCCACCGCTCTCCGCATAAAAAGGCGTGTGATTGAGAGCAACTTCGCCCTCGTCGCCTTCGCTCAAGGATTGAACTTCATCGCCCTCCTTAACCAAAGCTATGATATTTGCCTCAGCAATTTGCGTTGTGTCGTAGCCTTTGAATTCCGATTTCGTGTCATGGCGACGCGATAAAGCCACATAAACAGGTCTAATGTTATCCCTCTGACGAGTTTTACTATTCTCTGACGATTTCTGTAATTCTTTGACCTCCCTACTTATTAACTGTCTAAACTCATCCTCAGTTAAATTTTCGACTCTAACCTTATCCACATTTTCCCCGTACCCCTGTATGAATGTATCGAACATAAGCTCGACTTTACGATTGGTTAATCTGACATAGGCTAAATCAATAGATAACCCATATGTGTCAACCAACCGAGCAATTGCCTTAACTGAAGGCATTGCCCAACGATTAGATACCGGACGTTGAGCCTTAACTTGAGAAAAGTCCACTTTTTGAGATTCATAGTGCTGAATCATCTCTTCAAGCAATTTCAGACTGACCGTTGATGTATTCCCGAATCTTTCTTCCTCAAGCCTCACCATCTTTTCGATGAAGCCTCTCTGCGCTTCAAGTTCCGGGTAAGCCGCGCTCATCTGGTCAACGACGAAGTTCGTGACCTCGTTGAAGAACAGGCGGTCGAGGTTGAGTGTGTAGCGTCCGTGATAGATGGCGCGGCGCATGATCTTACGCAGGACGTAGTTGCGCCCTTCGTTGCTAGGCAGGATACCGTCGGCGATGGAGAAGGCTGTGGCGCGCGCGTGGTCGGCGATGACGCGCATGGCGAAGCCTTCCTGCGTGTCGGGTTCGTAGTGGCGGTCGGCGAGCTTCGCCGTGAACTGGACGATGTCACGAATCAAATCCGTGTCGTAGTTCGACTTCACACCCTGCATGACGACGGCGAGGCGTTCGAGTCCAGCGCCGGTGTCAACGGACGGCGCGGGTAGCGGTTCGAGCTTGTAAGTGCCGGGTTCCGTCTCGATGCGGTTGTACTGCATGAAGACGAGATTCCAAATCTCCATCGTCGTGTCGCCGGGGCCGTTGACCAGTTCGGCACGGTTGAACGCGGGGTCTTCGGGGTGCTCGCCGAGGTAATAGTTGATCTCAGAATTCGGCCCGCAGGGGCCGGTCTCGGCCATCTGCCAGAAATTATCTTTGCGCCCGAAACGCAGCACGCGCTCCGGCCTCGCGCCCGCTTCAACCCACAGCGCCGTCGCCTCTTCGTCCGCCGGAACTTCGTCGTCGCCGCCGAAGACCGTGAACCACATCCGTTCGGGGTCGAGCTTGAGTACGTTGACGAGATAATCCCACGCGAACTGAATCGCTTCGCGCTTGAAGTAGTCGCCGAAGGAAAAGTTGCCGAGCATCTCGAAGAAGGTGTGGTGGCGCGCGGTCTTGCCGACTTCGTCGAGGTCGTTGTGCTTGCCGCCGGCGCGGATGCACTTTTGCGACGAGGCGGCGCGCACGTAATCGCGCTGCTCAATGCCGAGGAACACGTCCTTGAACTGATTCATTCCGGCGTTGGTAAAAAGCAGCGTCGGGTCGTTGGCGGGCAGCAGCGGACTTGAGCGCACGCGCGTGTGCCCGTGGTCCTCGAAGAATTTCAGGAACGTTTCGCGAATCTCGTTTCCGGTCATCATTAAAAGCTCTCAGCTATCAGCGTTCAGCTATCAGCCGAGAAGCCTCCGCGATTGTTTCGATCTGATCGCTGATGGCTGACTGCTGATAGCTTTTTTTAGAGTTTAACATGCGAAATGAAGACGGGCGAAGTTGGACGTGAACGCCGGAGGTCAACCGACGGCTTCAGCGCTCACACCAATCCGCGCATCGTCTCAGCTTTCATCAGGGTCGGGCGCGGGATCATCTTCGTCGACATTCGAGGCGGATGCGGCGCGCACTTTGCGAATCACCAAGTCATATGCGAAGCCGAGGCGCAGAAGGTGATCGAACAGGCTCTTATTTTCCGCCCGCGTCGAGGGGCGTCCGCGCAGTCGGACACGCTTCTCAACCGCGCGGTCGATTAACTCTTCTTCGGGCGTTTCGGCGAACACGCGGTCGAGCGCGTCGTCGGCCGTCTCGCGCGGAACCTTTTTCATGTGTAGGTCGCGGGCGAGGCGCTGGCGCCCGACCGGTTTCTGCCGCACGCGACTCGCGGCAAAGCCGTGGGCGAAAGTTTCGTCGTCGAGGTAACCGTACTCGCTCAACTTAGCGAGCGCGGCTTCGACAGCTGTTTCGTTCGTCCATTCTTTTTCGAGCAGTCGTTCGCGCATCTCCCCCACCGAGCGCGGTTTCGCGGCGAGCAGTTTGACGGCGCGTTGAAGCGTCCGCGCGCGGGCCTTTTCAGGGTCGAGCAGGCGCGGCGTCTGGTCACTCCTCTCCTCCGCAGGATTCGCGCGTGTCCTTGATTTCGGCCCGAACTTTTTCCGTTTATACATCACCAAATACTGTAGCGCAGCCGTTACTGAGCGGCAAACGCGCCCCGGATCGGAAGGCATGGATGCCGGAAAACTGTAGTTCGATGATGTGTGCCAATCGCCAATCCAATATCGAAAGTCTAAGATGTGAGAGTGAATGGCATCGATGTGAGCATGAATGGAATCGCGATTATCGATAAACCGGTGGGGTGGACTTCGCACGACGTGGTGGCGCGGGCGCGCCGACTGCTTGGTGAGCGGCGCATCGGACACACGGGCACGCTCGACCCGTTTGCGACGGGCGTGCTCATCCTGCTGATCGGTCGCGCGACACGGCTCGCGCCTTTCTTCGCGCAGGCGGAGAAAGAGTACGAAGCCGTCGTCCGTCTGGGATACGCGACGGAGACCGGCGACTTAACGGGCACGCCGCGCCGCGCCGCGCACGCGGTCGCCGACTGTGCGGCGTGGAGCGACGCGGAGATCGAAGCGGCCATCGAGAGTCTGCGCGGCGAGCAGGCGCAGGTGCCGCCGATGTACTCCGCGAAAAAAGTAAAAGGCCAGAAGCTCTACGAACTGGCGCGGCAGGGGAAAGAGATTGCGCGCGCGCCGGTGCCGATCACGATCCGCGAGTTTGAAACCGTGCGTCAAGCCGACGGCGCGCTGCTGCGGCGCGATGGCGAAGCGGCGTGCGACCTAAACGTGCGCGTGGTCTGTTCAGCTGGAACTTACGTTCGGGTGTTGGCGGAGACAATCGGCGAGCGTCTCGGCGTGGGCGCGCACCTCGCTGCATTGCGCCGCACGCGGGCCGGCGCGTTTCACATCGCGAACGCGATTGATCTTGAACAATTGGGAGAAGTGCGCGGCGACAGCGACCGCATGAAAGAGATTATTCTCACGCCGGCGGCGGCGCTCCACAGACTGCCGTCCGTGCATCTAACGGGCGACGCGGTGCGGCGCGTGCGGTACGGTGCGGCGGTACGGGTCGATGAGAGTCAACCGCAGTGGGCGGACGCGACGCTCATTAAAATGCACGACGAGCAGGGTGAACTGATCGCCGTCGGAATTTACGAAGCGGCCAGCGGGCAACTTCGACCGCGCGTGATGTTAGCTCCGGCTTGAAAAATAAGCATTGACTAGCTCCCTCTCTGGCTGTGGTATACTTTCACCGCGGCGGTAAGGTGAAGCGCAGTTTTTTTCGTCTCCCGCGACTCGTACAAATCGTCTCCCTCGTATTGAAAACAGAATTAATAGAGAGCTTGGGAAAGCTTCGACGGTGCGGCGTGTGCTTGAACGCGCGAGCGCGTGGCCCGTGCATCGAAGTTAACCCCGAAGGCAGGGCGGCCACTAGGCTGGATGCGGACAGCATATACCCGGCGCAGGAAGTTTGGCGCGGGGCCGTCTTTAAATAAGGGCGTGATATTCCAACACGCCGTCCACGCGCGCGAAGCCGACTTAAGAGGTTTAAAAAGAGGCTATGCAACAGCAGGATGGCAGCAATAAATTCAATATCAGCGAACGGCTCGAAAGCTTACGCCGCGAACACGAAGCGTTGCAGTGGGAGGGGAGCTTCCGGGATTACTTTGAACTGATCGCGCAGAACCCGCGCACCGCTCAACTCTCGCACGCGCGCGTCAACGACATGGTTCATGCGGCGGGCGTCGAAAAGCTAAACGAAGGAACCCGCGACGAACTGACGCGCTACAAGTTCTTCGCATCGGAATTGTACGGCATCGAAGAACCGATCATGCGCATCGTCGAGTACTTCAAGAGCGCGGCACAGCGGCTCGAAGTCAGAAAGCGCATTCTGTTGTTGATGGGGCCGGTCGGCGGCGGCAAATCGACCATCGTCACGATGCTGAAGCGCGGCCTTGAAGAGTGGACGCGTTCCGAACAGGGTGCTGTCTACTCGATTAAAGATTGCCCGATGCACGAGGAGCCGCTGCACCTCATCCCGCACGAACTCCGCGCTGAAATCGAAAAACATTACGGCATCTATATCGAAGGCGACCTCTGCCCGCAGTGCCGCTACGCGCTTGAACATACCTATGGTGGACGCCACGAAGATGTCCGCGTGCAACGCATCCTCTTCTCTGAAAAGAACCGCGTCGGCATCGGAACATTCGCCCCCTCCGATCCAAAATCTCAAGACATTACGGAACTGACCGGCTCGATTGATCTGTCGACCATCGGCGAGGTCGGCGTCGAGAGTGACCCGCGCGCGTACCGCTTCGACGGGGAACTCAACATCGCCAACCGCGGCGTGATGGAGTTCGTCGAGATGCTGAAGGTCGACGAGAAGTTTCTGTATTCACTTCTCACGCTGTCGCAGGAGCAGAACATCAAGACGGGTCGCTTTGCGATGATCTATGCCGACGAAGTGATTCTGTCGCACACCAATGAGAACGAATACGTTTCGTTCGCCGGCAACCGTAAGTCGGAGGCTTTGCAGGATCGCATTATCCTGGTGCGCGTGCCGTACAATCTGCGCGTCTCTCAGGAAGAGCGCATCTACTACAAGCTGCTTAATCAGTCCGAAGTTCTGCGCAACGTCCATATCGCGCCGAACACGCTGAGAGTCGCGGCGATGTTCGCGGTGATGACGCGACTCGAAGAGCCGAAGCGCGCCAATGTCGATATCGCCAAGAAGATGAAGCTGTACGACGGCGAGGATGTCGAAGGCTACAAGTCGAAGGACGTGCGCGAACTGCGTGACGAAACGGTGCGCGAAGGCATGGACGGTATCTCGCCGCGTTATGTCATCAACCGCTTGTCCTCGGCGCTGGTGCGCGACGGGGTGACTTGCATCAACCCGATTGACGCGCTCCGCACCATTAAGAGCGGCTTCGAGCAGCACACCGGCATCAACGCCGAACAGCGCGAGCGTTATCTGAATTTGATCTCGTCGGCACGCAAAGAGTATGACGAGATGGCGAAGACCGAAGTGCAGCGCGCCTTTGTCTACTCGTTCGAAGAGATGGCGCGAACGATGTGCAATAACTATCTCGACAACGTCGAAGCTTATTGCAACAAAGAGCGGATCAAGGACCCGATTACCGAAGAAGAGATGGAGCCGGACGAGCAGTTGATGCGCTCTATCGAAGAGCAAATCGGCGTCTCTGAGAACGCGAAGAACACGTTCCGGCAAGAGATACTGATTCGCATCTCATCCTATTCGCGCAAAGGCAAGTCGTTCGAGTACACGTCGCACGAGCGTCTGAAGGAGGCGATTGAGAAGAAGATTTTCGCCGACCTGAAGGACGTGGTGAAGATCACGACCTCGGTGAAAACACCTGACCCCGATCAGTTGCGGCGCATCAACGAAGTCGTCGACCGGCTCGTTAAAGATGGTGGCTACTGCCCGGTGTGCGCCAACGAACTGCTGACCTACGTCGGGACGCTGCTCTCGCGCTGACGGCGTAGGCGGCGCGACGCAGGCGACGTGAGACGGAAACATTAAAGCCCGCGCTCTTTCTCGAAAGGTGCGGGCTTTTTGAATAACGACGGATGTTACAGTCAATGAGAGTCGAAATCATCACACAGCCGAGCGGATGTTACAAAGCTCATCTCTCTGATAGCCCCGACTGGAATGTGTTTCGTTCGATTGCGAACACAATGCTTAAAATGTTTGATGGGAAGGTTGTCGAGCGGATTGACGGTCTTGACCAGAGATATTGGGACATCGGAATTCGCGGCATTATCTTGACGCTGCACTCCGAGACATTCTTGGGCATTAGCCTATATTCACGAGACAAGCATGCCAACGCAGTAATCACAGAAGTCGGGAAGTATCTTGAGATGGCTAAAGCGGACCTTTCGTAAAAGTTGGACGGCTGAAAGCTGATAGCTGAATATGAAGAAACGGTATCTGATTGCGGGCGCATACGGTTTGGCGGGCGCGGCGTTGGCCGCGAGACTCCTGAGCCGCCCGCGCGACGTGCATTGGGAAGAGCACGTCGGGCGTCTGCCACATGCCGAGCACTCGCGGTTCGTCGAGGTCGAAGGCGTGCGCGTTCACTATCAGGAGGCAGGCGCGAGCGACGCGCCGCCGGTCGTGTTGATTCACGGATTCTGTGCTTCAGCGTTCGTGTGGGGTGATGTGCTGCTGAACATCGCCGCGATGGGGTTCCGCGTCATTGCACCCGACCTCATCGGCTTCGGATTTTCGGAAAAGCCGCGCGACGGCGAGTACACGATTGACGCGCAGGCGCGCTTGATCGTGCGGCTGATGGACGCGCTTGGAATCAAGCGCGCGGCGCTTGTCGGCAGTTCCTACGGAGGCGCGGTCGCGGCCTCTTGCGCGCTCGATTTTTCGGAGCGGGTCGAGCGGCTGGTGCTGGTCGATCCGGTGTCGAACGACGAAGTGAAGAATCAACGCCTGCTGCGGCTGGCCGCGTCGCCGGTGATGGGCGATCTGGTCTCTCCACTTATCATCGACTCGCGGCGGCTGATGCGTTGGCGCATGGCTCAGGTGTACGCCGACGGTAGCGCGCCCCACCTGGTCAGCGCGGAGCGGATGCGAGCGCACCACCTGCCGCTGCGCAACGCGAACGCTCACCGCGCCGTGC
>Ga0136614_10000687_pt1 | contig 17885 bp, 10 predicted proteins | sample AntDrymUQ2792106_2_FD_106643 | JGI IMG/M metagenome (GOLD analysis project Ga0136614, IMG submission 106643) | Polar desert sand microbial communities from Dry Valleys, Antarctica - metaG UQ279 (21.06) | ecosystem: Environmental > Terrestrial > Soil > Desert | place: Antarctica: Dry Valley... | reverse complement strand
GACACCGGGTTCAAGGTGTGGCGCACGCAGTACGCCGCCGTCGGCGTGGCGATCTGCTGGGACCAGTGGTTCCCCGAGTCGGCTCGCTGCATGGCCGTGATGGGTGCCGAGGTGCTCTGCTACCCGACGGCCATCGGCTCGGAGCCGCCTGATCCAACGTGGGATTCGAGCGGGCACTGGCAGCGTGTGATGCAAGGTCATGCCGGCGCCAATCTCACGCCGCTCGTGGCGTCCAACCGGGTCGGCCACGAACAGGGCGTCACCACCGACATCACGTTCTACGGATCGTCGTTCATCGCCGACGCCACCGGTGACAAGGTCGCCGAAGCCGACCGCGACGGCGAGGCGGTGCTCACGGCCACGTTCGACCTCGACGAGGTGCGCCGCATGCGCCACTCGTGGGGCCTGTTCCGCGACCGCCGACCCGACCTCTACGGTCCGCTGCTCACGCTCGACGGCGAGTCGCCGGCCCATTGACGTCACGCGGAGGCAAGCGCAACGTGTCGCGCCGACGTCCAGCGCCGTGACCACGCAAGCGTCGGACGTTCCACAAACCGGTAGGTGACGTCGGCGAGCACGAACGTGACCGCGAAACCCACGATCGGGCGGGACCACGGTCCGGATCCCGTGTGGCGCATCAGGAACAGGAAGACAGCCTGGTGCCACAGGTATCCGGAGTACGAGCGGCGCCCGAGTGCCACCAACGGGCGCCACGACAACGCGGTCGCCAGCAATGACCGGGGGGCGATGAGCAAGAACCCGATCAGTCCCGCGCTGGCGCCACCGGCCAGCGTGATGCCCCAGTCATAGGTGCGGGCGCTGAACCCGCCCATCGTGAGATAGATCGCGACCAACGCGACCACTGACGCGGTCGCCACGACGCGAGCAACCGCCACCGGTACTCGCGCCAACCAACCCCTACGGGATGCGAGGCCGAGCAGCACGCCCCACGAAATCGAATCGAGCCGGGCGGGCGTCCACATGTAGGAGTCGGGGAAGCGGCCGACGCCCAGCGCCGCCCGGTACGTCGCCGAGGCCACGATGATCGCCAGCACCACGGCGACCCACACGCGCGGCGATGCCTTGATGGCGAGCAGCCCGCTGGCGATGAGCGGGAACACCACATAGAACTGGAACTCGATGCCGAGACTCCAGAACGGTCCGACCTCGGTGAGCAATGGACTCACGCTGCGGTAGTTGAAGTTGTGGCCGAGCGACGCCGCGCTCGCCAGCGACGGCCACACATCCGCGTACGGGCGGTCGTCGACGGCAACAGCGACCACTCCGATGGCGATGAGTACGACGAGCAGCGCCGGGTACAACCGGGCCAGGCGCCGGGCGTAGAAGCGGACGAGGTCGACGGTGCCGGCGCGGTCGTACTCGCGCAGCAACAACGTCGTGATGAGGTACCCGCTCAGTACGAAGAATCCGTCGACGGGCAGCCAGCCGGCCTCGAAAATCGGCGTCGTGTCTCCGAGTGTCCACTCCACGTGGTGGGCCATCACGGCCATCACGAGGATCGCCCGCAACCCGTCGAACGGCAATGTTCTGCGGTCAAAGGGCGGAAGGAAACCTTCCCTCCTTTGGATCCCCCCATCCAGCGATGTGCTCCGCACCGAAATCCTCCTGACCCTCAGTTTGCTCGGCGGTGTCCCGGACCCCACATTTCCGCACTGCCCAAGGAACGAGAAGTCGGGGAGGGCGCCCGTTCCGCTGACTTGAGTAGCGTGCGGGCGTGACAGAAGCGGGGCGGCTCTACCACATCGGCTTCGGCGCGGCCGATCTGCCCGATGGCACGACGATCGCGCTCCTCAGCGGTGATCCGGGTCGGTCAGAGCTGATCGCCGCCGAGCACCTCGACAGCATGCAGGTGCTGTCTCGCAATCGCGGCCTCGATGGTTTCGTCGCCCGACTCCCGAGCGGCGCGCCCATCGTGTGCGCGACGAGCGGAATGGGTGCGCCGTCGATGAGCATCGTGGTGAACGAACTCGTCCAAGCCGGCATCCGCACGATTATCCGCATCGGCACCAGCGGATCGATCCAGGATCACGTCGCCATCGGCTCCGTCGTCATCCCGTCAGGGGCGCTCACGAATCACGGTGCCGCCCAGGACATCGCACCCGCAGAGTTTCCGGCGGTGGCCGACCCGTTCCTCACCGTGGCCATGGCGGCCGAAGCCGAGCGGCTCGGCGTCGATCATCATGTAGGTATCGTGGCGTCGACCGACACGTTCTTCGAAGGTCAGGAGCGCTCGGGATCGTCGGCAAACCCCAATCTGCTCCGTCGCCTGCGCGGCATGATCGACGAGTATCACGACCTCGGCATCCTCAGCTTCGAAATGGAAGCGGGCACGTTGTTCAAGATGGGTGTTGTCTACCGGTTCTATGCGGCTGCGGTGCTCGGCATCATCGCCCAGCGCAACGAGGCCGAGCAGCCCGATCTCACGGCGAAGGATGCCGCCATCGACAATGCCATCCGGGTCGCCGTCGCGTCCGCGGACTCGTGGTCGAGCGGGGAGCGGGCGCAGCGGTCGGTCCCTGGTCATCGACGCGCGTAGCCGCTCCGTCAACCACTTTCGTGCGGCCACGCACTCGACGAACGGATCAGGAGCGGAGGTCGTCGCACAGCCCCGGCACGGGTCCCGCCGTCGTGTTCGCGGTCACGCCGATGCGCTCGGCGTCGGCCGCCGAGCCGGGCGCATCACGCGGGACGATCGGAACGCCGAGGAATTGCTGATTCCACTCCGTCATGGGGGCGTCAACCCGGCTGACCAGATCGTCGTCCCGGCCTTCCACCCGCGCCGTGGCGATGAACTGGCTCCTGGCCGTATCACCGACCACGGTGACGACCACGACATCGCCAGGAGCAGCGTCAAGCCACAGCCCGGATGTGTCCGGCGGCGTGCCGACCAGGGTCAGCCGCACCTGGCCGTGCAATCCGACCTGCACGTGGAGCCGGCGGAGTGTGTAGCCGCTGAACCACATCACGCTCAACGAACCAGGCCGCAGCCCTCCGTCTCCGACCTCGAGTCGGACCATGTGGTCGCGGAACTGCACGGGTACCCACGAGCCGCTCGTCTCGCCCGTGCCGACATATAGGGCGTCGCAGTCACCCACGATCGCCAACTCGTTGGTGTCGCCCCGCTCCGGCAGGTCGTCGACCTCGCGAACCATCGCGTCGAGCGGGTTGCCCGTCAACCTGCTGACCTCGTGTTGCAGACCGATGAGCTGCTCGAGCGGGCGGCCGCGCCAGTTCTGCCGCTCGTTCACGAGCCCGACCGCAACGTTTGCCACCATCCCGAAGGCCGCGAGCCCGGCCACGCCGCTCAGCGCCACCTTGCGAACGGCAAGCGACCGCCCGTTCAGGCGCCGGGCGATATCGGTGAACCCGATGGCGCCGCCGACGGCAAGCACCGGGATGAATTCGCTCGTATAGCGCTGGGCCACATAGCCGAGCGCGATCACTCCGCCGGTCATTGCGAGCGTGCCGGCGAGCGGCACTCTCAACGCAGCGACGCCGCTCGGCCTGCTGCGCCAGCGAAATGCGACCACGAGTCCCCAGACAGCCAGCACGAAAAGCAACGGCATGAACGCCGGCACGCTCCCGGTCCGGAATGACTCGTCGAGCAGCACATCACCGACCGCACGAGGCGGTTCGAGGGGCGGGGTCACGAACGGGAAGAACGGCACGAACCGCACCCCGTCCGGCCGGAAGTAGGCGAGCAGCGTGGTCCAGGTGAACTGCGGCCCGTCGATGCGCCCGTCGTTGAACGCCAGCACCAGCTTGCGGTGGGCGCTGAACTGACTCCACACGTGGTCCTCGATCGGGAACATGTAGGGGTGGCGGAACTTCACCCAGTTGATCGTCGATCCGATCAGTAGCGTGCCGACCCCGACTGCAACCAATCCCCATCCCGCCCGCCACCAAGGAGCGCTCCGATCGCTCCCCGGGCGTCTTGCGACGAACCACAGGCCGGTTCCGATGACCGCGAACGACATCGCCCATCCGGCTGGGAGGCGGGTCAGCATCGTGGCGAGCAGAAACCCGAACGTGACGAGGATGCGCCGGCCGCTCGGATCGGTCCACGCCGCGATCAGGCTGGCGGCGGTGCCGACCGTGAGCGCAGCGCTCCACACGTAGACCTCGTGGTACACCCACGGTTGTGAAGCGATGAACACCAGCGCCGACCCGCCGGTGATCGACGCCATCAGCACGCCGAAGCCCGCCGCCTCGAACCGTCCCAGCGGAGCGTCGCCTTGCACCGATGTGCGGACCAGCCGGAACAGCCAGTGCAGGGCGAACGCCAGCACCACCCAGCCGACGATCATCGACGGTGCCGTGAGTCGCCCGTCGAGCCGGTCGGTCACGAGCAGGATCGGCATGCGAATGAGCGCGGGGAAGGGCGGGAAATACATGTAGTGGCGGTCGTTGACGACGAACGCCTCGATGCCGAGACTCCCGGGCGGCAGATCGAGGTGTCCGTGGAACAGCGCCCTGGCCTGAAGGTCGAAGAAGTTGGCGTTGACTCCGTTGGCCGTCATCCGACGCAGCGGTCTGAGCCCGAAGTCCCACAGCACGGCGACGTACGGGAGAAATCCGACCGCTGCGCCAATCGTGCAGGCGTGAGCGAGCCGCGTATGCGCAGCGTTTCGGGCCGGGTTCGGGTCGAGGGAGGCGTCAGGCGTCGGCACGGTCGAGCAGACGATTGCACAACTCGAGCGGCGGGCCCATCTCGGCTGTGAGGCCGAGGCCGGAGCGAAGCTGGTCGGCGACCGGTGACAGCGCGAATGCTGCGCGGGTCAGAACCATGTTCCAGTCCGCATTCCACTGAGCCAACGGCAAGTTGAAACTCACGTCGCCGAGCGTCACGTCAAAGGTGTCGCGCGCCGTGTCGGCGACCAACGTCAGCTCGACCCTGCCGTTTGGCGGGAGCGGCTGCCAGTCGGTCGGAACGACGTAGATGCCCTCGCCGACCCGCACCCGGATCTCGTTCCGGCTGTTGGTCTGCACCGAGATCTGCTGTGCGCGACGGCCATCGATCGCGATGAGCTGGAGGACAGCGGGCCGGACGCCGTCGCTGCTCGCTTGGATTCGTACGATCCGCGTTCGCTCCTCGACCGTTACCCAAGGCTCGTAGAGGTCGCCGGTCGACAGGTAGAGGGCGTCGCAGTCACCGACGATGTAGAGGTCGTCAGGAGGCGCCGAAGGCGGCAGAACGCCCACGACGTGAGTGATGTCAGCCACGAAGTTCCCCGTCAACGAGCTGATTCGGTCCTGCCACGACACGAACCGCACGAGCGCGTCGCCGCGCCCGGTCGTGCGTTCGGTCGCCAGTCCTACGGCCGAGTTGGCAAGGATGCCGAAGGCTGCCAACACGCCGATCCCGACCAACACGCCGTACTTGGTCCGAGGGGAGCGGCGGGCCAACCGGCGCGTGAGCTCGGCCAGCCCGATCGCGCTCGCACCTGTGAGGACGGCGACAAACTCACTCGTGTATCGGAATCCGATGTATCCGTAACACATCACGGTGGCCGTCGCGCCGAGCGCGCCGAGTAACGGGATTCGCATTGCCGCCAACGCGCGGCCGGCACCTCTCCGGAATGTGGCGACGAAGCCGCCGATCCCGAGGAGGAACAACAGCGGCATGAACGTGGGCACGCTGCCCGTGCGATAGGTCTGGTCGAGAAATGCGCCGCCGTAGCTGCGCGCCGGTTCGGCCGGGAACGTCACGAACGGGAAGTACGGAACGAAGCGGATGCCGTTCGGCCGGAAGTAGTTCGCGAGCGTGGTGCGGAAGAACTGGGTGCCGGCCAACGATCCGTCGTTGGCCAGCAAAGCCATCCGTCGGCGGGCGCTCACCTCGCTCCATTGCTGGTACTCGAGCGGGATCATGTACGGGTGGCGGAACTTCATCCAGTTGATGACCGCGCTGACGATGAGTGGTACGACACCAGCGACGACCAGCAGGACACCGGTCTGCCGGCGTCGATCGACGCGCCGCAAAGCGAACCAAGCGCCGAACGCGACGGTCGCGATCGCCACCGGCCACCCGGCGGTCGCGCGGGTCAGAATGGCGCCCAGCACGCAGCCGCCGAGCAACCCGAGGTCGCGTCGCCGGGGTACCACGCCCGGGACGGCGAGCCGGGCGAAGCAGGCCAGCGCACCGACCGTCCACGCTGCCGACCACAGGTAGACCTCGTGATACACCCACGGCAGCGACGCGATATAGAGCAGCGGTGTACCGCCGGTCACGGCCGCGATGAGCAGCCCTGACGCCACCGCGTCGGTGCGGCTGACTGCCGCGTCACCCCGCACGAGATATCGCGCCCGCCACACGAGCAGCACGGCGGCGGCGGCGATCAGCATCCAGGCCAGGAGCATCGACGGCGCCGTGAGCCGGGCATCGAAACGGTCGGTCACCAACAGCACCGGCATACGCAGGATGGCAGGGAACGGCGGGAAGTACATGTACGTTCGGCCGTCGATGTTGAAGCTCTCGATACCAAGAATCCGGTCGGGGACGGCGAGGTGGCCGTGGAACAACGCCCGCGCCTGGATGTCGTAGAAGTTCGACCCGAACCGCTCCACCCGCGGCGTGCGGAACGGATCGAGCCGCATATTCCCCAGGACGCCGCAGAACGGCAGCAGGCCGGCGGCGGCGCCGACCACCGACGAACGCGCCGCAAGGCGGCGACTTCGTGCGTCCCGGTTTGTGGCTCCGGCTCCGACGTCGGTCACGGGGAATCGTCAGCCCGGAGGGGACATCTCGTCGAGCACGCGATCACACAATGCCAGCCGGGGTCCGTGCTCGGGTGTCAGGGTGAAGCCCGCGATGGCCTGATCGATTGCGGTCGGGAGTGCGAAGGACGGGCGGGCGACGGTCACCGGCCGATTCCCGTCGGTCTCCGCCGACGCGAAGTAGCCGACCTCCTCGCCGTTCACCGTGATGTAGAAGCGTTGCACCGCCGTGTCCACGCGAACGCCGACGTCAATGACATCAGTTGGCTCGTACGAGATCCACTCGGTCGGGTAGCTCACGTACGCCTCGCCGAGGCGGAGGCGAACCCGCCTTTCGCCGTCGGCCTCGAGGATGATCACCCGATCATGAAGGCCTTCGAATGTGATCAATGGAAGCAGACCGGGTTGGAACGACCCGGGATTGGGTTTGACCCGCACGTGGAAGTCGCGCACCTGAACTGTGGCCCAAGGTCCGTAGTCGTCGCCAGTGGCGAGGTACAGCTCGTTGCAATCACCGACAATCATCAGCTGGTCGGCCGGACCGTCTGCCGGCAGCGTGTCCGATTGAACGATTAACGAGCCGGTATGCCCAAAGCGCAACTGCCAGTCGACGTAGGTCTCGAGCGGCGCGCCTTGGAACAAGGTCCGGGCCGACGTGAGGCTCACCGCCGCGTTGACGAACCCGCCGTACGCCGCCAATAGTGTCATCGCCCCGACGGCAACTCGTTTCGCCGTCGATGACCGGCGGCTGAGACGTCCGCTGATGTCGACGACACCGATGATGCTGCCGAGCACCATGGCGGGAAGGAACTCGCTCAGGTAGCGGTGAGCGACGTAGCCGTAGAACATCACGCCCCCGGTGATCATCAACGCGCCGAGCAGTGGGATCCGCAGCGCCCGAAGTCCGGCCGGCACCGCGGGCCTGAAGGCGCAGACGAAGCCCCACAGCGTCGATCCGAACAGCAGCGGCATGAAGGCCGGAATGCTGCCCGTGCGGTACCACTGATCGAGGAACGCGCCGCCGTAGCTGCGGGCCGGTTCGGGCGGCATCGTGACGAACGGGAAATACGGCACGAAGGTGATGCCATTCGGCTTGAAGTAGTTCCCGAGCGACGTGAGGAAGAACCGGGGGCCGGTGATGCTGCCGTCGTTCATTCGGAGCGCGAGGCGTCGCCGGCTGTTCGTCTTGGTCCACTCCTGGTGCTCGAGGGGGAACATGTACGGGTGCCGGAACTTCGCCCAGTTGATGATCGCGCCGGTGCACAGCGTGACGAGGCCGGCCGCGAGCAGTCTGACGGCAACCCGCCTCCGGCGGGCGGACCCGCTCAACAGCACCCAGGCGGCGACCGCCATCATCGTCAACGACATCGCCCAACCGGACGTCGTTCGGGTGAGGATCGCGCCGAGCGCGCACGCGGTAGTGAATGCGACGCTCAGGCGGCTGGGATGCCTCACGAACGCGAGCAGGCCGGCCAACGTCGCCACCGTGAACGCGGTCGCCCAGAGGTAGGCCTCGTGGTACACCCACGGGAGCGCTGCTTGGAACACGACGATGGACCCGCCGGTGATCGACGCAATCAGCACGCTGTACGTAGCCGCCTCGAGCCTGGTGACGCGCTCCGCACCGCGGATCAGGAAGCGTACGTTCCAGATGAGGGAGACCGTTGCCGCCGCGAGCGCGATCCAGGCGAGCAGCATTGACGGCGCCGTCAATCGGCCGTCGAGGCGGTCAGTGAGGAGCAGCACGGGGAGGCGCAGCAGCGCCGGGAATGGCGGGAAGTACATATACGTCCGGCCGTCGATGACGAACCCCTCGATCCCGAGCGAGTAAGGGGGGACGGCCAGGTGCCCGTGCAGGAACGCTCTGGCCTGGATGTCGTAGAAGTTCGACGCAAACCGCCGCTGCGTCGCCACTCGGAGGGGGTTCAGGCCGAAGTCCCACAGCACGCACATGAACGGGATGAAGCCGGCCAAAGCGCCGGCCAGAGCCGAAGCTCGGCTAAGGCGGCGATCGTCGTCGGCAACCGCGGACCAACCCGCCGTGACGGCGGCGGATCCGTCGGCGACCCCGTCCGCGATGTCGGCGCGATGATCCACGGCGAGCGACATGGTGGGCTGAACGTCGGAACCGTCTGGCTGGTCCCGCGTGGTCATCCCGTTGTCGTGGGTCGGGTCGTCATGCCCCGGGTCGTCATGGGTGGGGTCGTCCTGGATTGGGCTATCCAAGCGTGTGCGGCCTTAGTTCGGGCGCAACTCGTAGAGGAACTGGTAGCCGAACAACGTCGGCCAGACTCGGGTTGCGAAACGGTCGACCCGGCCGGCGGCCCGGCTCGCACGACCGACCACGGACCGGCTGGCCACATCGAGCACCTCGACGGGCGAACCGACGACCGAACGTCGCTCGATCCGCAGGCCACGGTCGGCGATGAGCCGCTCGAGGCTCCGGCGGGTGAAGAAACGCACATGGCCGCGATCGAGCAGGCCGCGCTGGTCGTAGTCGAAACGCCCGGCGAGTACCCGGGCACGCGGATACCAGTGCGCGAAGTTGGGCACGCTGACGAGGATCGATCCGCCGGGTGCCAGCCGTCCGATCATGTCGTTCAGCAGCGCGGCCGGTTCGATCGTGTGCTCGAGCACATCGGCCGCGACGATGACGGCGAACCCGTCACCCGTTTCGGGCGGGAGGCCGACGTTGAGATCGGCTTCGACAAACTCGTCGAGGCGCCCGCCGACCCCCTCGTGCTTGACGAGATCGACGCCCACGACATGATGGCCCTGCTCGCGCACGAGCCCACCGAATCGTCCGTCCGAGCACCCGATGTCGAGCACTCTGGTCGGCTGTTTCTCCCCAAGCCACGACAGCAGGATCCCGTGCGACGAGTGAGGTGACATCTTGAGCTCATAGGCGTCCTGGTCGAATCCTTCGCCGTGCCCGAAACCAATGCGGCCGAGACGAAACTTGGCGACGTCGATGAGGACGTCCTTGGCGTAACTCACACCATTGACGTAGCAGATTTCGTCGCCGTAGTACGTCGGGATCGGAACTTCGACAATGGACTTGCCGGCCTCGTGCAGCCCCAGGATGATCTCAGTGTCGAAGTCGAAGCCGTCCGAATACGACTCGAACGGAATCTCGGATAGGCAGTCGACGCGGTAGGCGCGGTAGCCGCTGTGCCACTCAGTCAATCGCAACCCGGTCAAGGCATTCTGCGCGGTCGACAGGGTGCGGTTGCCGAGGAACTTGTAGAGCGGCATCCCGCCGGATCGAGCTGCGCCCTTCGACATCATCCGGGAGCCGAACACCGCGTCGGCGCTGGCGTCGACCAGTGGCGCCACGAGGTCTTCGATGACTTCCGGTGCGTACTGCCCGTCGCCGTGGAGCAGCACGACGACGTCGAGACCGTTCTCGATCGCCCAGCGGTAGCCGCTCTTCTGATTGCCGCCGTAGCCAAGGTTTCGCGGGTGGCGGACGAGGGTGAGCGGCAGACTTCCTGTGGCCTGATACGCCAAACCGATCTCGTGAGTGGCGTCGTTGCTGGCATCGTCGCACACGAGCACGTGCTCAACCGTCGCGCGAAACGTCGGAGGGAGCCGATCGAGCACGCCCGCGAGCGTTCGCTCGGCGTTATACGCCACGACTAAGACTCCCACCCGCACACCCGCCACGTCGCCGATCGTAGTGTTCCCGGCGGTAGCAGAAAGAATGTGGCGAAAACGCGCCGGACCATCCGGCGGCGCGGACGTCATCGCGCCGGTGCTCGACCGAGTCAGGCCTCCGACTTCGCAGCGGTGCCTGTCGCCGTGGGGGACATCGTGCTCGTCGTCGTGTCGTCGGTGATCCGAGGCTCGCGGACTCGCCCCATCCACCTGTTGATCGGCCTTTCGACACAGCGATATGTCACCAGCACGATGCCCGCCAGCACCACGCACGTACCAACGGCGCGCGGCACCCACGTCAGCTCTTTCGCCCACCGTGCCGACCCCCAGAACACGGGGTAGTGCCACAGATAGAGTGGGAACGAGATCCGCCCGATGAACAACATTGGCGGGAGCGACAGGATTCGTCCCGCGGGTCCCTGGTTGTTGGTGACGGCAATGCTGAGCACGAGGACCGTGGTGACGAGCGCGAACACAATGCCCTGGGTCTTCAGGTACGCGTAGTCGTCGAGCGTCGGCGACCGGTATACGAGGTACCCCAGCGTGACGAGGCAGGGAACGGCGATCCAACGCCCTGCTCGTTGCCACGTGCAAACGGTGGGAAGGACGCACGCCGCCAGCGCGCCGAGGAGCAAGCCGTCCGCGCGGGTCGATGTGCGGAGTCCGGCGATCCATGACGTCTGGGTGTCGATCACGCGGAACCGCCACACGAATACGGCGATGACGGAACCCGAGAGCAACATCATCAGCGTGCGCCGGAATCGACCGAGCCACGCGAGTATGAACAGCCAGACGAAATAGAACTGGTGCTCGACGGACAGGTACCACAAGTTGCCCACGTCGTTACGCGCGCCGGATGGATCGTCGACCAGCGTCCAGTTCAGCGTGAACGTGGCCGCTGTCAACAGCGAGCGTTGATGCTGCTCGTGGGTCCAGCCGTCCCATCGATCGAACCAGCTCACCACCAGGAGCACCACGAGCAGCAGGTACAACTGGGCGCCGACTCGGACCAGCCGGCGCATCCAGAACCGGTCAACGCGAATCAGGCCGGTTCGCTGAGATTCGTTGAGAAGGCCTCGCGTGACGAGGAAACTGCCGACGACGAAGAAGATCGTGACACCGAGGCTGCCGCTCCTGAACAGCCCGAAGAACGGTCCTGACTTGTCCTCGATCTCGTCGAGCGGCACGATGAGGAACAGGTGAAGGAGCACCACGAGGACGCACGCGGCGCCCCTGAGGCCGTCCAGCGCGCCGAGATGGGTGCGCTGCCCGGACATCGTCGCTGGTGCCGGGTGGGACCGCGGCCACCTCGTAGGTGCTGGCAGACCGACGGTACGCCAGTGCCGCCAGCTCCACGAGACCGGCCTGCTGGTGCCGTCACCGCCCGGCAGCGCTCGGTCGGGGTCGGTACGAGTCCGCGCGAGCAAACGCTCGATCGGCAACTCGACCCATCGGTAGCTCGCGGCGACGATGCCGGCGAGCGCGGCGCCGGTCCACAGCGCGCGCTCGAACCAGTCGATCTGCGGTGCCCAGCGGCTCGCCGCCAAGAACACGGGAAGGTGCCAGAGAAAGAGCGGGTACGAGATGCGCCCGACGAACACCAGCGGTCGCCGGGCGAGGAGCCAATTACCGGGATTCCCGCCGCGCGCCACCGGGATGCTCACGACGAGCGTCGCGACGGCGAGCACGAACGCGATCCCCTGGCCGCGGAGGAATGCGTCCGGGTCAATCGATGGGGACAGCAGTACGAGCCCGACCAGTGCGGCCAGGAAGGCCAAGGTGAATCTCTTGGCCAGGTCGGCCTGTCTGAGCGCGTGCGGAAGCACGAGTGCGCCAAGCGATCCGACGAGCACGCCGTCGGCACGGGTCGTTGTTCGGAGCGCGGCGGCCCAGGCGCCCTGGTCGGTGATCACATGGAATCGCCACGCCGTGGCCGCCACCACAGCCGTTCCCACGATCGCCGTGAGCGCACCTCGATAACGCGCGCAGACCCCGACGATCAGGACCAAGAATGCATAGATCTGGAACTCGGCGCTGAGGTACCAGAGGTGCCCGACATCGGCCCGGTAGTCGAACGGGTCGCGGATCAGTCCCCAGTTCAGCGTGAACGTGGCCGCGCTGGTCAACGATCTCGACGTCTGATCCGCACTCCACGGATCGAAGTTGTCGTACCGGCTGGCGATCCCGATCGCGACCAGCACCAGCGCAAGCTGCGGCCCCACCCGGATCACGCGGCGAGCCCAGAAACCGGGCACGCTCACCGCGCCGCGGTCGTCGGCGTCGTACAGCAGGCTCCGCGTGAACAGGAAGCCGCCGAGCACCATCAACACGATGACCCCGAGGCGCCCACTCCTGAACAGGCCCTCCAGTGGTCCGGTCCGTTCGAGCGTCTCGGCAGGGACGATGGTCCACAGGTTTCCGAGCACGATCAGCACACAACCGATCCCGCGAAGACCCGTCAGCGCAGGCGACCTGGGCGGCCGACCCGACGGCAACTCGTGCCAGCGACCTACGCGCGCTTCGGCGTCCAACGCTGACCCGATGTTCGCAACGCCGCCCACCGTTGCTGGACTGTAGAGCCCCGCCACCGCACCGATAAGCATGTGCTGACGGTCAACGGGTATTGTGCGGGTGTTCGCATCGACGGCTTGGCGAACGTCGCACCGCGCAATTCAAGGGTAGAAGCACACGCCATGATCGAGAACGACGGACGGGTGACCGTCATCGGCGACCTTCGCGCTCGTTTCGACGAGGCGCGTGAGGCATACGCGGTTGCGGCGCCCTTCCCGCACGTCGTGCTCGACAACGTGCTTCCGGCGGACGTGTTCGCGAATGCGATCGCCGAGTTCCCGTCGATCGACGATCCGTCGTGGAAGGGCTACCTCCACGTCAACGAGACCAAGTTCGCGAACCCGGTGTCGGACACGTGGGGCTCCACGTTGCAGGCGATCGCCGACGCGTTCTGCAGCGACGACTTCGTCAAATGGCTGAGCGGACTCACCGGTTTCGAGCACCTCATCGCCGATCCGTCGATGGACGGTGGCGGGCTCCATCACACGCTTCAGGGTGGTCACCTCAACGTCCACGCCGACTTCACGACCCACCACCGCCATCGCACGTGGCGGCGCCGGATCAACATCTTGTTGTACCTCAACGAGTCGTGGTCACCCGATTGGGGTGGGGCGCTCGAGCTGTGGGATTCCGACGTGCGGACGTGCATCAAACGCGTCGAGCCGCTGGCCAATCGCATGCTCATTTTCACGACCTCGGGTGACGCCTATCACGGGCATCCCGATCCACTGCAGTGCCCCGAAGGGGTTTCCAGGCGATCGCTTGCGCTGTACTACTTCACCGTGGAAGAGCGACCGTCGCGCCGGTCCACGAAGTACCGGCCGCGTCCGGGAGACGGCGCCAAGGGAGTCGCCATCTGGATCGATCGCCGGATGCTGAGTCTGTACGACACGGCCAAGACGCGGCTCCAGTTGTCCGATCAGTTCGCCAGCCGAACGCTCGGGTTCGCACACCGCTTGACTGCCCGGGTCCGCAACCGACGGCATTAGCCGCACAGCGACCAGGTTTGCCATGATCGCCGATCGCTCGCGGCCATTCGCACGTCTCGGGTGATGAAGGCTACGGTACCCGGCGTTGCGCTCTGGGATCAGCGCTGCGAATGGGGCGCGGGAATCGCCCTTACCTCTGGAGGCGGCCGTGGCTGAGAACCAAACCGATCTGCTTCGCGGTTTCTTCGATCGCCAGCAGGAAACGAACGAGTATTCGGAACTGAAAGCGGCGACCGAGAAGCTCGATGCGGCGGCCGCGGAGCGGGTGAACGGAGCGGTCGACGGCGACGTGTTGTCCGTCGGGGGAGTGTGGGACTTCTTCGATTGGGGACGGGCCGTCGATTCGGTGACCGTGCTCGACCTGTCGATGGAAATGCTGAACTCCTACTGCCCGAGCGGCGCCAAGCGTGTCCAGGGAGATCTGTATGAGGTCGACTTCCCAGCGGCGTCATTCGACACGATCGTGTTCCCGCTCATGTTGCATCACACGCCGCACGGGAACTGGCGGGCGTGCCAGGCTCGTGTGGCCGAGGCGCTCGATCGGGCGAGTTCATGGTTGCGTCCTGGTGGCCAGGTCATCATCGTTGAGTACTGCCCGCAGAGATTCTGGTGGCTCGCACAGCGCGCGCTGTTTCCAGTGACCAAGCGGTTCCTCGCAGCGTTCGGGCAACCGCTCGTCGTGATGTACTCGCGTCACTTCTACGAGTGCCAACTTGCTGATCGCTTCGGAAGCGTGGCGGGCGAGCGGATTCGGCCGCAGGGCTTCAAGTACTGGACGTGGTATCCCGTGTTCATGTCGATCAGTTGGTTTCGAATGCCGTTGGCGTTGTATCCGAAGCTGCATGTGTTTCGTGCCCGCCTGAAATCGACGCATGCTGATTGACGACGGAGTCGGGTCACGGTCGGTGATGATGGGCGTCACGACGCCAGACGATGCCGGGTCGCCGGTGATCGAGCCGGAGGACCTCCCCGACCAGCTTCCGTGGGTGTTCCAGCGGGCCAAGTCGGTGCCTGTCATCGAATGGGTCGGCTTGCTCGCGTGTCTGGTGCCGATCATCGTCGCCTGCGGGGCGCGCGTTCGCTGCGGATTGGCGACCGATCTACGACTCTGCCTACTTCACGGCCCGCGCCGCCGACGTGTTCACGAGCCACCACCCGTTCGTCGGCTCGTGGTCGACGTTCGGGGCCGTCCTGCAGGAGCCGATCCACAACCTCGGACCGCTCCAAGTCCTCGTGATGGCTCCGTTTACACAGCTTCAGCCCTACATCGGGTCGGCGCTCGGGGTGGCATTCGTCAACGTGCTCGCGGTCGTCGCTGTGTGGTTGACAAGCCGGCGGCTGTTCGGCCTGCGCGGGGTCATCGCGGTGATGGCCGCGACGGCCGTACTGATGGTGAGCTTCGGCGGTCCCGCGCTGATCGACGCGAGGCAGCAGCATGCGCTGCTGCTCCCGTTCTGGGCGTTGCTGTGGTTGACCGCCGACCTGATGCGGGGATCGGATCGAGCGTTGCTGCCCTGGGTGGCGGCTGGCAGTTTCGTCGTCCAGACCCAGCTCAGTTTCGCGTACTTGGTCTTCGTGATCGCGCTGGCAGGCGCGGCTCCGGCCGTGCCGCGCACCGAAAACGTTGCCGAAGCGGCCGCCGTATTCACCACCCTGGTCGCGTTACTCGCAGTGCCCAACCGCTTCGTGTTCCCGCCGCGGCAGGTGTCCGAGGAGCTGATGGACGCTGGCGCCGGACGATGCTTGGCGGTATCGGCGACGCGCTCGACGACATCCCATTTGACATTGGTTCCGCCGTTGTTGTCGACGACGTGGCGTTCCGGATCCTCGTCCCCGACTACTACAACATTCTCGGCGAGTTCGTCCGCCACGGCGTCGACGTGCACTTCCCGGCCGCTTCCCCGGACCTCGAGCGTTTCGGCACTGAACGGTGCGAGTCCGGGGACCAGCGGTGGCGCCTCAGGATCTTCGTCGGGTGGAACCGGCCGGTACTCGACGGGTTCGACGTCGTGCTTGCCAATGTGGTCGGAACGGTCGGCGACCAGTCACGCGAGTTCGACGAGTTGAACGACGAGATGCTCGACCTGCTGCATTCGGATCGGATCCAAGTTGATCGGGAGCAGATCGCGTTGGCGGGAATCTCCGGTGAGTTACTCCTCGAGGTTCTCGATTCGCCGGACGAGCCGCACGGGGACATTTGGTTCCCGCTGGTCGATCTAATCGAGCGGGGCGTGGTGTCGATCCCGTCGCAATACCGTGCCGACTACGAGCGATGGAACGGGCTGGCGCAAGGGAACGTTGCTACGACGCTGCTGGTCTACCTCACCCCGAATTACGTCCCGACAGTGGGGACCTGTTGACCATCGTCGATCTCGTCACCCATGACGGCGGCGTCGACGCGGCAGACGGTGGGTCACCCCCAGTCGCGCCACCGACCCCGGACGCCGACGACCTCCGACGCAAGAAGCGTGCGTCCGTGATCGGGGTTGCCGTCGCGTTCGTCCCGTTCCTGCTCGTGCTGTGGAATTTCGGCGTTCGGCCGGCGCGGTCGGCGCTGCCCAACCGGTTGTTCTCCGACTTCTTCGACATCCAGAGCCGCGCCTTCCTGCGCGGCGATCTCGCCCTCCCGACCGGGTCGCTCGGGTTCGAGGCGTTCCGCTTCGGCGGCCGCGAGTACATGTACTTCGGCGCGTGGCCGTCGTTGCTGCGCATTCCGGTGCTTGCGCTCACCCATCGGTTCGACGCCCGGCTCACCGCATCGTCGATGGCGGTCGCGTGGCTCGCCGCGGCCCTGTTCACGTGCTTAACCGTGTGGCGGATTCGAGCGATCGTGGCACCTGCTCGACCGTTGTCGCGCCGAGAACTCACGGCCGTCAGCACGGTAATTGCGATTGTGCTCGGTGGGTCGCCGGTGCTCTTCGCGGCCGCGCTCCCGTGGGTCTACTCCGAAGCGCTGATGTGGGCGTTTGCAGCCACGTTGGGCGCGGTGTACGGGGCGATCGGGGTGTTGGAACGCCCCTCGCGAAAGCGCATTGCGTTCGCTGGTGTGCTGACCTTCGTTGCCGTCTTGTGCCGCGTGACCGCCGGGTGGGGGTGCGGTCTCGTCATGCTCGGAATCGCCGGGTCGTTCCTGTTCATCCCTCGGTACGCCGCCTACCGGCGTTGGGCCGGTTGGGTCGGGGCGGCCGCCGTCATTCCGCTCGGCATCGGCGTAGCCATCAACTACGCCAAGTTCGGCCACCCGGTACTGATTCCGTTCGAGAGCCAGGTGTGGACCGATCTGAGCGTGCGTCGTCGGCAGGTGCTCGACGAGGGTGGCGTGACAGGCGTCAGGTTCCTGCCCTCGACGTTGTTCAACTACCTCAGGCCCGACGGCATTCGGTTCTCGCCCATCTTCCCGTTCATCACCGCCCCCGCCAAGCCCGCCAGTCAGGTCGGCAGCTCCACGCTCGACATGCAGTACCGCACCCCGTCGGCGGTGGCGCTGATGCCGATGCTGTTTGCGCTGGGCGTCGTCGGGTTGGTCCAGATGTTCAAGCGGCGCGCCAGTGCTGGGGTAGCCCTGTTACGGGTGCCACTGCTCGGCGCAGCGTCGGTCCTCGGCGGGGCGCTGCTCGTCGGATATATCGCCCCCCGCTACACCATCGAGTTCGTTCCGTCGCTGCTCATCGCCTCGGTCGTCGGGATTTACACGACCCTCGATCGAGGGGATCGCTGGTCGCGTCGAGCGAGAACCCTCGTGTCCGCCGCACTCGCGGCGCTCGCGTTGTTCGGGTTGCTCGCCAACCTGGCGATCGCGACGGCGACGGCGAGGGTGGCGGAGGGGGGCGGGGCGATGCGCTCCCTGGTGAGCTTGCAGAAGTTCGTCTCCGATCGCACCGGACATCCGCTCGACGCCTGGGTCGATGTCGGCGACGCCGTGCCCGCCAG
>Ga0136614_10000686_pt1 | contig 17906 bp, 14 predicted proteins | sample AntDrymUQ2792106_2_FD_106643 | JGI IMG/M metagenome (GOLD analysis project Ga0136614, IMG submission 106643) | Polar desert sand microbial communities from Dry Valleys, Antarctica - metaG UQ279 (21.06) | ecosystem: Environmental > Terrestrial > Soil > Desert | place: Antarctica: Dry Valley... | reverse complement strand
TTGCTGCAGCCGCGGGCGTGTCGCGCGCGACGGCTTATCGCTACTTCACCAGCCGGGGCCAGCTGATTTCAGCGATTGTCGGTGAAAGTTTGGGGCCGGTGCGCCGCTTTGAGTCGCGTGCAGTCGAAGGTCGCGAACGGGTGCAGGATCTGTTCACCAAGACTTTTCCACGCTTCAGGCAGTTCGAACCCCACATGCGCGCAGCGCTTCAGTTGTCGTTGGAGCATTGGGCGCTCGAGCGATCGGGGAAGATGGCTGAAGAGCCGTACCGAAGAGGCCACCGCGTCGCGATCCTTACACGCACCGCTGCTCCTCTAAGAGCCAGGATGCGGGAAAGTGAATTCAGGCGGCTGCTGTGCGGCCTGTCGCTAATTTTTGGAATCGAGCCCTATGTTGTGCTGAAGGATATCTGGGGTAGCAGCGACCGCGAAGTCCAGGCAGTCGCGCGCTGGATGGCCGATGCGCTGATCGACGCGGCTCTAAAAGCGCCGCCGACTCACGCCCGCGCGACGCCGGCTCATGCCCGCAAGCGTGTCCGGCCCCGCGCGCGCCATGCTTAACGGCCGATGTGTTTCTTCAGGAACAGTATTTCAACGGCACCCAAAAAAAAGCGCCGCGGTGTGCGGCGCTTGTGCGCATCTTTAAATCCGCTTCACTCGAGCGAGCAAAGTGAAACGAAGGGTAGTTTCCAATACTTAAGGGCAACTTAAGAAGCCGCGGGTACAACCACCGCTGGAAAGCTTGCCAAAGCCCGGAGGCCGCCGGGCACCCCGGCAGATAATGCGACGGTGCCCCCGTGCAGCTCGGCAATCTGCCGCACGATCGCAAGGCCCAGACCGCTGCCGCCCGGCGCTGCATCCCGCCCGCGATAGAAGCGGTCGAATACACGCTCATGCTCTTCAACGGCTATGCCCGGGCCGTTATCTTCGACGATCACATTGACTTCGCTTTCAGATGCGCGCACATGCACGTCGACGCGACCTTCTGGCCCCGTATAACGAATGGCGTTGTCGATCAGGTTGCGCAACAAGATACGCATGGCGTCCTCCTGACCCAGCACCCAGGCGGGGGCGGCGGCGTTGACTTCAAGTGAAACCTTGCGCTGTGCTGCAAGCGGCTGCAGTTCCTCTGCCACCAGAAGTGCTAACGCGGAAAGATCGATCGGCTCCGTTGGTTTGCTGGCGGCCTCGGGTTCAAGCCGTGCCATCGTCAAAAGCTGCTGAACCAGCCGCGTCGCGCGCTTGACGCCCTGTTCCATTCTTTCTAACGCGATCGCGCGCTCTTGCTCGGACTGCGCACGCGCAGCGAGCTGAATCTGCAGCGTCAATGCGGTCAGCGGCGTTCTTAATTCGTGCGCGGCATCGGCCGCAAAGCGTCGTTGCGTATCGAATGCCGCTTCCAGCCTCTGCAGAAGTGCGTTAAGCGATTCGACCAAGGGCTGGACTTCGATTGGCAATGGCTGCGGCGTCGTTACGGGCCTTAACGACGCGGGGTCACGTTGCGTGAGTGCCTGCGCCACGGCGGTTAAGGGAGCGAGACCGCTCCCGACAATCCACCAGCCGAGCAATCCAAGAAACGGAAGCAGCACGACAACCGGCAACAGCAGTCGCCCGGCACTGCGCGCTGCCAGCTCGGCACGCAAAGCAGTCGGCTGCGCCACCTGGACCGTCTGCTTGCCTGACGGCGTGGCATAAATTCGCCACGATCGCCCCTCATGCTCGATTGTTGCAAACCCTTCGGCCCGCAACCGTGGCAGCGGAGCAACCGCGCGCGAACTGTAGGGACGTTCGAAGGCTGGGTCCCAGATTTGCACTAGCGCGCGCAAATCGGGGTCATCACTGGCGCGCTGCAGGCGCGCCAGATCGAGTTGCGCATGATCACGCAGCGACAGCGCTATCTGCCGCAGCTCCTCGTCAAGGAAAGTATCAACCTCACCGCGGGCTGACGCATAGGTTGCAAGTGCGGCGATCAAGCCCGCGCCGAGCAGGACGCCGAGCAACGCGACCAGCAGCCGGCGGCGTATCGAATACGTTCGCATCAGTCGAGCTTGTAACCCAACCCCCGCACATTGCGAATCAGAGCCTCCCCCAGTTTCTTTCGCAGGTTGTGGATGTGCACTTCAATCGCATTGCTGCCGACGGGTTCGTTCCAGCCATAAAGCTTTTCCTCCAGCTGCGCACGTGAGACCACACTGCCAGCGTGCTCTGCAAGCGCGAGCAGCAGTGCAAATTCGCGCGCCGAAAGCTCGATAGGCCGCCCTTCCAGACGTACCTCATGGGTCGCCGGGTTCAGGGTCAGCGAGCCGTGACTGAGCACAGGTTCAGCCCTTCCCGCTGCGCGTCTGAGCAGCGCGCGCACGCGCGCTGACAGTTCGTCCAGATCGAACGGCTTCACCAAATAGTCATCAGCACCCGCGTCGAGCCCGGCAATCCGGTCGGCCACCGTATCGCGCGCGGTAATGATCAAAACCGGAACATCCACCTTGCGTTTGCGCAGGCTCTTCAGCGTGTCGATGCCGTCGCGCATCGGCAACCCCAGGTCGAGCAGAACAACGGCGTACGTATGAGTGTCGACCGAAAGTTCCGCCGCGCGACCGTCGCGTACCCAGTCGACTGCATAACCGTCGGCGCCGAGGCCGGCTACAACGGCTTCTCCAATCATTGGATCATCTTCGACAACAAGAACGCGCATGGACGAATCGCTGCGGCGGTGCAGGGCTGCAACGATAACGCGCCGTCCATTTGTCGAATATTCGACAACGATCAGGACACTAGGAATTTGTGGGCAATCCGTGGGTGGTGCCGCACGAATCTTCATCTCACCCGGCGCCCGCCGGATAAATGGAGAACGACATGAAAGCATCATCTTTGAAGTTTTATCGCGCGGCTTTGCAGCTCAGTTGTCGCCGCAAATTTCCGCGCGCGTTCGTAATGGCAATGGTTGCGTGTTCGATGGGGCTCAATCCAGTCTTTGCCGGCGAGCCGCTGGCCGACGAACATGACTTTCTGAATGCCGAGGCATTGCCAAGTTTTGAAGGTCAGACAATCGAACTGGAAGGCCTTTTCTGGATGTGTGACTACGCGGCCAGCGTGGCGGACCTCGATTCGGGGCAGGCGGCGCAGTGCGAGGCTGTCAAAGAGCAACTGAAGCGCAACAAGTTTGCCGGCGACTCCGAAAAAATGCTTGGGTGGTGGCGCCTTAACAGGGCAGTTGCCCACCGCCAAATGACGTCTGGCAGCGGAATCCTGGATTGCCGGAACGTCGCGCAGTCCGAAGTAGGGAGCCAACCATGAACCACTGCGAGATAAGTCAGATCTTCTTTCGCGAGACATACAACGTCCCCGCCGAGCAAACAGTGCGATGTCTGTTCCGCGCGCTGCCGCACGGACATGGGTATGCAAACGGCATGATTAACGCAATGGCCACCGGCTATTTGGTCGCCGTGCTCGAGTCAATCTGCGTACGTGAAATGCAGCCCCACCTCGATCAGGACGAAGAAACCGTCGTGGGTTCATCAGTGAAGTGCTGTCATCGCGCACCCATCCCGCCGGGCGCGTTGCTCACCATCAACGGTTGGGTCGTTGGCATCGGCGATCGCGAAGCAACATTCTGGGTGAAGGCGAGTGACGAGCAGGAGGTCGTTTGCGAAGGGGAAATTCGCTTTGCGATCGTGCGGCGGTCACAGATGGAAAAGAAAATTCAGACCAAGTGTGACGCGATCGAACGTCGAGAGTTGTTTGTGATGGTGTGAATGGAGCGGTCGCGAAGGCCGCTCCGTTTTATTGGTTATCGCGGCTGACTTCCGTTCCGAAGATTCGCGCTCTCGAGGCTGATTTTCGAACCTGTGGGCAATCAGTGGGGTGCGCCGCTCGAAGCTTCTCTACATGCCGGCATATGCCGGACTTAACCGGAGAGAACCATGAAATCACTGACATCAATATTTGCCTGCTCTGCTCTGACACTCGCGCTTTGCATCCAACCTGCCGCCGACGCGGCCGCACAGAACGCGAATGACGGCCTCGAGGAAGATTTCCCGATCGTGGACGTGGCGACGAGTGAAGCAGCGAGCCGCCTGGCGGAGCTGGATAAGGCGTTCTGGATCTGCGATTACATCGCAACGGCCTACGGAATCGACGGAAGTCCGGCGACAACTTGCGGGCGAAGCGTACGAGGAATAAGCGCGCCAAATTCAATGGCGACTTCGACGAACTGGTTGCGTGGTGGGGCGTGAACAAGGCCGAGCAGCACGCAGCGCTTAATCGGGCCGACGTCGCCGAAACCAACAGCGAGAGCGCCGAAACGGGCGAATACCCCGACTCGATTTGAATTGCCGATGGGCAGTCAACCGGGATTGCCATCAGTGAACGCTGCATCCCTTGCGTTCGCTGATGGTCCCGCCGCCTTGTTTTACATACATGTCCCACGCGAAGCTGAAACCCGAAATGACATTTCGAACCTGCAGCAGTGATTACGGCCATCTATGCGTTCTGCAGCGCTGTCCGGTTGTTCTTTTATGTGCCGCAGATGCTGGCGGTTGTGCGGGAACGTTCGGCCGCCCATGCGATTTCATTGATCAGCTGGATATTCTGGGCATTGAGTCACGCAGCGACGGCTCTTTATGGCCATGTTGTCACACACGACGCGTTGCTCGGGGTGATGATGTGGGGCAACGCTCGGTTGTATGGGCATCGTCGCGCTGCGGCGCTCAAGCGGCATCGGTACGGGTGGGTTCGAAAGCCAATCAGTCCATCAGCCGATTCTGACCGGCTCTAGTGCTTCACTCCAAGTTGATAACCCAGCCAATGTTCTCGAAATTTTGATAGAAAAGTTCCGGCGAAATGGCGAAAACACCGTTCTTGTTAAGTTTTACATCTTCGCGGCCATCGACTTGCCACGGCCCTTCGGCGTAGCCGGCCTTTTGTTCGGTCGGTACTCCATGCGGATTTCGCAACACCACGTGCTTGGAAGGCATGACGCCAAGCACAGCGTAAGCATGGTTTGGCCAGAGCCCGGTCATTTCCCAGACCTCCGGATATTCAACCGCGATGTCCTCCTTGGTCCATGCCATCACCGGATGCTGCATCACGCCCGATGCAGAGTGCAAAGCCTCATCGTCAGAAAAGACCTTAGCGCCATCGAGCGTATTCAAAATTCTGCCTTTGACTTTGCCGCCCACCAGCATCTCACACGCGTTTGGCGGCGTTGCTCCACGCTCGATCGCTTGATAATCTGAATGGGAAGGCTCGGTTGTATCCGTCCCGGCACGCGCCCGTACCACCCAGGCTTTCTCGATCAGTGCGGGCCACGATTCGGCAGAAGCAGTTCGGGCAAAGCGAGGCCTGTTTTTCCCCGCGACCGGCACGCGCCCTGTAGTTTTGATTTCCCGCCGGCCTCCCGAATCATCACCGTGAAACTGCCATTGGAAGGTCTTCTGGGATGGCGGATCAAAGCGGCTGCTGCCCAATCGCGTCGACCAGAATTCCGGTTTCGACCACGCCAGAGCAATCAACGCCGAGATTAGATAGCAATCACCGACCGCGCCTTGGATCGGATCCAGATAGGAAACATCGTCAACCAATAATGGTCCGGCCTCTTTGAACCAAGTGGGCGCGGATGCAGGTAGTGGCGCGCTCTCGGACGCAGCAAACAGGACGTCTGCCACTGGAACAAGATAAGGAAGCAGCCGTTCGATGTTGTCCTTGCCATAAAGCTCTGCTGCCTTCCTAACTGATTCCAGAGCCATTACTTCTGAAATGGAAGTCGGCCGCTTTACCGACTGTGCGATCTGCTGGAAAAGCTGCAGAGCGTCGGTGGCCCTTCGCTTGTCCTGCAACTGCAGTGCGTCGCGCAATTTCTGGTCGACACTGTGGCCCTCTGCATCGAACAGCGTATCAATGTCTAGATCATCGACCAACAATTCCGCGATGGAATAGGGATTCGGGGCCCATTTTCGTTCTGCGCCATTCATGCTCCTAATTCTGCTGACGCGTTACGCCAGGCGCGGGCGCAGGTGCGGGCTTGATTTTTTGGATGGCAAGCGTCAACGCCTCTTTCGCCTCCTTGATCTGAGTGAAATCCCGTGTGAGGGCTGGGGCGTTATCGATTGCAACCAACGCCTCGTTCAATTTCACGCTCAATTCAGCGTTCGTAATTGGATTGCCGGTTGCCATCGCTTGCTCCAGATTGAGTTGTTTTAATCAGGGCACGGGGGTTTCACCCAACTTGCTCTTTTCGGCCTCTGCGGCATAGGCCCGGTCACGAAGATAATCCGATTCCTTGGACGGTGCAATGTTCAGTAGGAGCGACAGCATTTCACGCAGTCGCCGGTGGACGCGGACGACTTCGCTGTGACGATCTTGGCGCAGATGAGCTCGCATAAGAACCCGCGCAAGGTCTTCGGACGTCGGGTCGGCGGCGAGCGCGCGCTCAAGCGCTGGAGTCAAAACGTGATCGGCACTGCCCTGAAGCATCTCGTCTGCGTTGACTAAGGCTTGGCGCACGGCTGCTGCAATTGCTTCGCGCCCGGCTAACAACCAAGGGGGACCTTCTTCGTCGGCAAGATACGGCCCGTTGTAGTGGTCCAGTACAGCGGCGATGGAGGCGTTGGCGTCCGTCTTTGCTATCGGCTTGCCGGCAATCCGCTGATCGCGTTGCGAACGGGCCTGCGACAGTGCGTCGTGCAGCGGCGTTATGTCGGTCCACACGATGGCCGCGGACAACTGCAGGCGTCCTTCATGCGCAACCAATGACTCATCACGTGACAGCAGTTTTCGAAGCCGTCCGACGGTCATGTCGAGAGACTTGCGCGCGTTGACAGTGTCTGCATCGGGCCACAGGCGCTCGGCAATCCACAGTTTTTCGGCCGACGGCCGTCCCAGCGCCTGGCAGGTCACCAGCAGCTTCAGTAACTCGAGCGGCTTATCCTGCGCTTTGTGCTGCGGCTGGTAGCGCACCCCCTGCACCTGCAACTGAAATCCGCCGAGCGTTCTGACGTGCACGGGCCAGGGCCAGCTCGGGCCGGCGGATGGTGGCGGAATCAGCCGTTTTGCGGCAATCAGTTGAAGAACAAAGTCCTTCTCGATCCCATTGACCAGCGCAGCATTGCAGATCTGTGCCAGAGGAACCCGCGCCCGGTCGAGCAGGTTGATGAAGGTGATCTCGCGAGCGAATTTGAGCCCCTTGACGAGCAAGGCGAGGTCGGTCATCCCGCCGGCGAGGAACAGCAGACAATAGGCTACGGACAGGCGAGCTTCATGCGGTGCAAAATCTTTCTGCAATAAAAATTCGCCGGCTTCAGCAAAGCGGTCGTTGGCAGCGAGTGCATAGGCGAACTCCATTTCGAAGGCGCGCAGGTAGCCACCGGAGAAGCCCGCAGGCATCGCAATTCGCATGGCATCTTCTGCCCAACGAAGCCCCTCTGAGGTCCGGCCCTGCAACAGCAATAGTCGCGTCATCATGCGTGCGTAATCAGCCCGCTGAGACGGCGCGGCGTTAATTGCCAGGGTTTCAAGCTGCTTGAGTTCGCTCACCGCCGCCTGCAGGTCCGTGCCCTTCATTGAATAATCGACTGACGCCATTCCGAGCTCAAACGCAAGGCGTTCAGATTGAGATTGGTGTGCCACTTGCCGCGCTGCCTCAAGATACATATTGGCCGTCTGGGTGTCGTCGCCCCCGAAGTAGGCGACGGCTGCAGCGATAAACCAACGGCCCCGATGAAGCGCGCCCGCATTCAAGTGATCCACCAACGCCCGCGTCGCAATAATTGCGTTGTGTGCTAACTGATAGCGGCAGAAGACATGCCCATGGTCAATCAGAATGCGAGCGGCCTGGACTTGTTGGTCAGCGGATATCCATGGCTGGTCCACGCTAAGCAACGAAAGCATTCGGGCAATTACTTTTTCAGCGTCTAATTCCGCCGGATATGCAGCGCTATGGAATGCAGCACACATCAGTCCCAGCAAGAGGGTGGTCTCAAAGCGGTCGCCGTGAGCGACTTCAGTGTTTCCCCTCGCGTTCCGATGCAGCGTGATCCACTGATCAAATTCGCGCAGATCACCGCACTCAAGGGCAAATGTTGTGACGATGCTGGCTGCTGCGAGGCGGCAGCCGTAAATGTCGTGCGCGTTCTCGAATGCAGAGTAGGCCCGGCCAAACCATATCCGGGCCTCCTCCTCATCGCTTCTAAGTATCGTTTGACCGGTCCAGAAGCACAGCCAGGAATTCATTTCAACTTGATCCGCCGGCACTTTTTGAAGTGCGGTGCGCAGGAGTTCGGTGTTCCCCTGGGCGGCGTACCGCTCGGCAAGCTGCTGCAAAACGCTGATTGCCGGGCCCATTGATCCGATCTCGACCAGCAGCGTAAACGCCGCCTCAGACTGATTATTTGCGATCAAGGTCGCAGCGGTTTGCTCGGCCAGTTGGAGAGCCGCAGGCTGCCCAAGCCACAGACGTGCTAACGCGCGCATCCCAATTTGCACCAGCCCGTGCGCTTCGAATCTCTCGGTCTCATCGGCGCCGATCCGCCGCAGCAAGCCCATGTCGACCAGTGCGTTGAGTTCATGCAGCACGTCAGGACCGGCGAGCGTTTCACAGATTGCGCGTGTGAAATGGGCTGCATAGGCCGTTCGAAGCAGCAACTCTCGCCGCGACGGCGGCATTCGTTCCACCAGTTTGGTCAGCAGATGCAGATGAATGCGCTCCACGGTGGCGACACCTAGGGCGCTTTTTGGGTCGGTCCCACGCAACAATTCGCACGCCAGCACCAGCGCGCCGGCGTGCCCGCCAGTCAGGGCGGAGATACTCGTACTTTGCTCTTCTGCAATACGCAGCGTGGCAGTCAGAGCCTTGCATTCGTCGCTGGAGAAGCGAAGATCTACGTCGTTCACCAAGCCCATCTGGCGTGACGCAATTGCGTCGAAGAATGCGCCGGGCGCCGTAGACTCTGAAACGAACAGAAGCTCGCTTTCATTGCCCGCAATGGCTACCAGCTCCACCAGAGCCCGCTGCATATCATCGCTCGTGATGCGCTGCAGATCGTCGAGCACGAACAAAGTCGGCTGCGCGATCGCTTCCATCAGCGCGCTGGTATGACGCCGGGCAAACTGAAGCTGGCGACCGTGATCGTCGGCAGCAAATTTCGGGAGCTCAGCTGTCTGTAACCGAGAGGACAGCGCACGCTCGAACTCCTGATAAAAGAACACAGGATCGTTATCGCGTTCGTCGAGCCGGTACCAGACAAGTGCCTTTTTGCGGCTACGCGCGTAGCTTGCCGCGAGGGTTGATTTGCCTGTGCCGGAGGGCGCTTGCAGCCACTTGGCGGCGGCCGGGAGATCCGTTAATGCCTTGACCAGTCTTTCGCGCTCAATGACACCCCCGAGCGCGGGTGGGCTCGTCTTGATCGAGACGGGATGATGCAGATCGCGCATGGCAGCAAAGGCTGACGCACGCTACGACCTCCCGCTAATGTGCGTCAAGCCGCAGATTCGGCATTTCGCAGAATCCCGCGGCTTGGCGCGAGGGCTTAATTGAAGTGCTGTTGCTGCTCGAGCTTGCGGATGCGCTGCTCGAGATCAGTCACATTGCTCGCTTGCGCTAGGTAGTTGTTGATCTCGCCGATAAATAAGGCATCGCGTCGGCTTCCGAACCAGCTGGAAAGCTTCGGGAACAGGCTCCTGAGTGCCTGCGCCCGGCGCACGGCCAGATGCGGATTCTCTTCAAGCGTAGTCGGCGCTTCGGCGGGCCGCAGGGTCTTCGCCGACTCGAGTGCCTTGGGCGACGCCGAAGCGCCCTGCCGTGGCTGAAAGCCAGTTAGGTGGTTGAACGTCCAGGTGAGCATATCGACTCCGATTCATCAGGCAGCTAAATTGCTGCCGTGCACCATGAGATAATCGGTCCGAATTAGGGGAAAATAAAATCGTAATTTCAGATGTTTACGATTGGATTCCTCGATTAGGCTTTTAACTGATTGCGGCGATGCGACATATTGCTGGATCGCCAGGTAGATGGGGTGGTATGGAGCTGTACCAGCTTCGGACTTTTGCGGCAGTGGCTGAGGAGCGGCACCTCACACGCGCCGCTGAGCGACTGCACCTAAGCCAGCCGGCCGTGAGCGGTCACGTCAAGGCGCTCGAGGGTGAGCTGGGTGTGCGTTTGTTCGAGCGTGCTTCCAGCGGCATGGAACTGACGGTCGCTGGGCGAGATCTGCTACAGCGGGCTCAGCGAGTTCTGATTGCGGCCGACGATGTAAAACGTGCGGCGCAACGCATGCATGGCGACATTGCCGGAATGATTCGCGTAGGCACTGTTGCTGACCCGGAGTCCAATCGGCTGGGCGATTTGCTGGCACTCGCGCGTGATACGCACCCGCGCCTGAAACTCGAATTGCATCATGTGATGTCAGGTGCTGCTCTGGCGGGTGTGCACAGCGGCGAGCTCGACGCCAGTTTTTACTTTGGCGATGTTTCAGGCAACGAGCTTCTTTCTGTTCATCTGCGACGATTGATTTACCGCGTGGCGGCGCCGGCCGACTGGGCTGACCGAATTGACGGCGCGCAGTGGGATGAAATCAGCCAACTGCCTTGGATCGGCACGCCTAACATCAGCACGCACACGCGTCTGGTAGCCGATCTCTTTGCGCAGCGATCGTTGCCGCCACCGAATGCAAGTGTGCAGGCAGACGACGAAGGGGTCATCATCAATCTGGTCATCTCTGGCCTTGGGGTGGCCTTGATACGCGACGATGTCGCGCGCCGGCTCGAGCGCATTGGCGATGTCGTGATCTGGACGCGCGCTGCCATCGATACGTCGCTGTGGTTCGTCTGTCTCGAGCGGCGTGCCAACGAACCCATGATTGCAGCACTGCTTGAAATGGTGCGCAAATCGTGGAAGCTGGAGACGCCCTCAATTACCGAGGCGCTCGCTACCGCGTGATGCTGTTAGCGCGGTGAACTTTCCGTCTGCGCGAATACTTCAGGCGACCAGCCGCCGCCAAGCGCCTTGTACAGATCGACCAGTGCAGTTTGCCGGTCGCGCAACGCGTTGACTCGTGCACGCTCGGCGTCGAGCAGGTTGCGCTGATTGTCTAGCACATCGATAAAGCTGGAATACCCGCTTCGGTAGCGCAGGTCCGACAAACGCAGCGCATCGATCAGCTGGGAGCGGCGCTCGTCCTGCGCCACAAATATTTCGCGCGCGGCACGATGCGCAACCAGCGCGTTATGCGCGTCGCGAAATGCCGCCTGCACTGCTTGCACGTAACCAACCTCGGCTTGATTGCGACGTGCGGTTGCCGCATCGACTTGCGAGCCGATTCGAGCTGCACCAATGATCGGTTGCAAAAGACTGCCGGCAATTGACCACACTCTTGCGGGTGCGGAAAACAGATCGGATAGATCTGCGCTTTCGCCACCGAACCGCCCGGTCAGAATCAACGACGGAAAGTACTGTGCTCGCGCTTCGTCGATTCGGGCGCTGGCAGAAACGAGGCTAGCTTCGGCTTGCCGAATATCGGGCCGTCGTGCCAGCAAGTCGGCGGGCAAGCCCGAGGGGACTTCGGTACTAGTCGCGCCGGCAATCGTTGCGAGATCCTTGCCGCGTGCCACCACCGGCGTGTAGACATCACGTGCGCTGCGCCCCGCGAGAACGGCAAGTGCGGCTTCGGATTGCGCAATCGCGCGTTCAAGCGCGGGTATTACTGCCGCCACGCTCGAGCGCTCGGCCTCGGACAGCCTCAGTTCGTATTCACCGACCAGACCCGCATCAAAGCGCTGCTTCTGAAGCTTGATATTCTCGGCGCGCGTACCGAGCGTGTCGCGCGCAATCTGCAACTCGGCATCGAGGGCGCGCAGCGAGAAATACGTCAAGGCGATCTGAGCTGCCAGTGCGGTGCGAACCGTCTCGGCACCGTAACGCGTAGCGAGTAACTCAGCCTGTGCGGCGTTGCGACCCGACGCCAGGCGCCCCCATAGATCAACTTCGTATGCGACTTGCAGGCCCGCGGTGTAGGAATTCGTAATCTGTGGACCTGGAAATACAAATTCAGTCGATTGGCTGTTGCGCGCGCGTCTGGCACCTACATCGGCGTCCAGCGACGGGTAAAGGTTCGACCGCGCGAGGCGCAGATTCGCGCGCGCTTCATCGATGCGCGAGACCGCGAGCCGCAGATCGAGGTTCGCTGCGAGCGCCTCTTCGATCAGCGTCGTCAGCTGCGGTTCGCTGAACTGCGTCCACCAGCGTTCGATGCCCGCAATGTGCGTGGCGGTGGGTGCCGGCAGATCGACCGCCGGCAGGCGCGGCTCTGTCGAAGCGCACGCGTTCAGGGCCGCAGCGGCAGCGATGATTGCAATCTTCGCAAGCTTCCACTTCGCGCTACTCATCACTCGCCTCCCTCATGCGCTTCCCTAAGTTGCGTTTGCTGTCCTTTACGCACGTGCACTGACGATGCCGCCTCGGCCGCGAGCCGTGCATGCGTTGCAAGACTGCGCCGCTCGCCTTCCGCAACTTCCTCGTGCAGCTGCGCCGCGGTGCGGGTCTCGCGCAACTTGCGATCGGTGATCAGCTTGAAGAACAACGGCACGAAGAAAATGGCCAGGAACGTCGCCGCCAGCATGCCGCCCATCACGCCGGTACCGGCTGACACGCGGGCACCGGCGCCTGCACCCGACGAGAACGCTAGCGGCACCACTCCGAGGATGAATGCCAGCGAGGTCATCACGATCGGGCGGAAGCGCAAGCGTGCTGCCTCGATCGCCGCCGCCGCAGTTGAATAACCTTCGGCCGCTTTCAACGATGCGTACTCGACAATCAGAATCGCGTTCTTCGCAGCCAGTCCAAGCAGCGTGACAAGCCCGATCTGGAAGTACACGTCGTTGGTAAGCCCACGCAGATACACCGCCGCAAGTGCCCCGAACGTGCCGAACGGCAGCGCCATCAGCACTGAAAACGGCAGCGACCATTTTTCGTACTGCGCAGCAAGAATCAGGAACACCATGACCACCGCGAGTCCCAGCGCCAGCGCTGACGTGCCCGAAGATTGCTGCTCCTGGAACGAGGCACCCGTGAATTCAACGTCGAATCCAGACGGCAGCGATTCGCGCGCCACCTGCTGGATGCGTGCGATCGCCTGACCCGAGCTGACACCCGGCGCGGCGCTTGCAAATACCTTCACTGCCTGCAGATTGTTGTAGCGATCGAGTGAATCGGGTCCCGATGTGTATTCGACGCGCGCAACTGAGCGCAGCGGCACCATCTCGTTGCGCTCCGAGCGCACCCACACCGCGCCGATATCGTCTGGCCGCGTGCGGTACGAGGGCTCGGCGCTCATCAGCACCTGCCATGTGCGGCCGTATTTATTGAAATCGTTGACGTAGTAGCTGCCGAGCGTGGCTGACAGCGTGTTGAAAATCTCATCGACCGACACGCCGAGCGACTTTGCTTTCTCCCGATCGACGTCGACAAAAAGCTGCGGCACGTTCGGCTTCCACAGCGTGTTGACCTGTACGAACGTCTTGTCCTGCTGCAGCCGACCGAGCAATCCACCCATCGCCTGCGCGAGCGCCTGCGGTCCACCGTCACCGCGATTGCGGATGTAGAACTCGGCTCCGCCAGCAGTGCCAAGCCCGAAGATCGCGGGCGGCGCGAACGCAAGTGCCAGCCCTTCCTTGATGTCGCCGGTCTTCATGAAGAAATCTCCGACGAGCTGCGGCGTCGTAACGCCCTTGCGCTTGTCCCACGGAATTTGCGTCACGAAGATCGTTGCTGCATTGTTGCGAAAACCGCCGCCAAGGAAGTCGAACCCGGTAAACGCAACCACGTCCTGGTTATTTGCGTTGCTTTGGATCCGACGAACGACCTCTGAAACAACTTTGTCGGTTCGCTGCAGGCTCGCGCCATCAGGCAGGATCACCGCCGCGATGTAGAAGCCTTGGTCTTCGTCGGGCACCAGCGAGCCTGGTGTTAGCCGCCACAGTGCGCCGGCGACGATCACCATCACGGCGAACAGCGCCAGTCCGAAAGCACTGCGACGAATCATCCACACGACACCGTTGGTGTAACGCTCGGTGATGCGCCCGAACCAGTTATTAAATGCGCGGAAGAAACGGTTGGGTTCCTGGTGCGGCTTGAGCAGGATTGAGCAGAGCGCCGGCGTCAGCGTCAACGCAACAATGCCGGAGATGATCACCGCGATCGAAATCGTGATCGAGAATTGCCGGTACAGCTCGCCGGTCAACCCGCCGAGAAACGCGATCGGAACGAATACCGATACCAGAACCAGCACGATTGCAATGATCGGGCTCGTCACCTCTTTCATCGCAATGATCGCCGCTTCGCGCGGGTTCAACTTCTCCTCGCGCATGATGCGTTCGACGTTCTCGAGCACAACGATCGCATCGTCGACCACGATGCCGATCGCGAGGACCATGCCGAATAACGTCAGCGTGTTGATTGAGTAACCGAGCATCGACAGGCCGGCAAAGGTGCCGATCAGCGACACCGGCACCGCGATGATCGGGATCAACGTGGCGCGCCAGCTTTGCAGGAACAAGTAGACGACCAGGAATACGAGGATGACCGCGATCGCAAGGGTGAGCACAACTTCGTGGATCGACACCTCGACAAACCGCGTAGTGTCGTAGGGCACCGCATACGAAAGTCCTTGCGGGAACTCGGGCTTCAGCCGGTCGACGGTCGCCTTCACACTCTTGGCGACATCGAGCGCGTTGGCGCCGGGCTGCAAAAAGATGCCGACCAGCGTCGCGTTCTGACCGTTGTAGCGGCCGATGAAGTCGTAGTCACGCGAGCCGAGTTCAACGCGGGCGATATCGCGCACACGAATCGTCGAGCCATCTGCGCTGCTGCGCACGATCACGTTTTCAAACTCTTTTGGATCGGCGAGCCGGCCTTGTGTGGTGATTGTGTAGGCAAGTTCTTGCGAACCGCTCTTGTCCGACGTGTAAGGCGCCTGCCCGATCTTGCCTGCCGCGAACTGCGCGTTCTGCTCATTGATCGCGCGCACGACATCGCCGGTCGTCAGTTTTAGTTGCGCGAGCCGATCGGGCCGGAGCCAGATCCGCATCGCGTAATCCTTGGCGCCGAAGATCTGAACGTTGGTCGTGCCGGGCAGTCGTTTCAGCTGATCGAGCACGTTGAGAGTGACGTAATTCGACGTGAACAGGTCGTTGAAGGTGCCGTCGGGCGAGTAGAAGGCGAGCACCTGCAAAAACGCCGACGATCCTTTTTCCACCGTCACGCCCTGCCGCCGCACTTCCTGCGGCAGCCGCGCCTCGGCCTGCTTGACGCGATTGTTGACGTTGAGCGCAGCCTGGTCGACATCGGTGCCGATGTTGAACGTGACCTGTATCTCGACCGCGCCATTGCTCGACGAGTTCGAGCTCATGTAAAGCATGCTTTCGACGCCGTTGATCGCATTCTCGAGCGGCGCAGCGACCGTTTGTTCGAGCACCGTGGCCGACGCTCCGGGATACACCGCGCGCACGCTGACCACGGGCGGCGCAATCTCGGGGTACTGCGCGATCGGAAGCGTGCGCATCGCAGCCAGACCCGCGATGACGATGAAGACCGACAGCACTGCGGCAAAGATGGGCCGATCGATAAAGAAACGTGAAAACATGCGAGACCTCGGATCGTTGATCAGTGATCGGCGGCGATCGCTGATCGGATTGGAATCAAGGGCGCTCGAGCGCGCTTACTTCTTTGGGTCCGGCTTCTTTGCTTCGCCTTTGCCTGCGGGGGCCGCACCCTTGCCGTCGGCGCCGGGAGGCGCGCCCAGCATGATCGGAGCACCGCCCGGGATCGGAAACAACTTCGCCATTCCGTCCACGACGACGACGTCGCCCGGTTTTAACCCGGACTCGACGATCCACTGTTGCTGGCCGTCGAGCTCGACCCATTCACCGACCGTGACAGGACGCGGTAACGCGACGTCGGTCTTGCCGTCCTGACCCCCCTTGCCGGTAACGAACACAAACTTGCCCTGCGGGCCATCCATCACGGCGCGTTGCGGCACGACCACCGTGTTCGGACGGGTTGCGCCCTCCAGAATGACGCGCACAAACTGGCCCGGGCGAAGGGCTGCATCGGCATTCGGCAACTCGGCGCGCGCATCGAACGACCCGGTTGCGGTGTTGATCGCGGGGTCGACGAAGGTCAGCTTGCCCTTGCGGTCGTAAATCGTTCCGTCCGAAAGCTTCAATGCAACCGAGTAACCCATCAACGGCGATTTGCTCGCGCCCGATTTGTCCGTTGCATCATTACTATTCGGACCTTTCAACTCGCCGCTGCTTATCAGTCGGTTGAGCCGCAAACGCTCGGCTTCGGACACGCTGAAGTTCACATACAGTGGATCAAGCTGCGAGATCGTCGTCAACAAACTGTCGGCGCCGGGCGAAACGAGCGAGCCCTCGGATTTTTGCGCACGGCTTGCAAATCCGCTGACCGGCGCGGTGACGCGCGTGTAGCCCACGTTCAATCGCGCTTCGGTCAATCGGGCCTGCGCCTGCTTTACTGCGGCGGCGCCGACTTCGTCACCCGAAGTCGCCTCGTCGAGTTCGCGCTGACTCAGCGCGTTGCTCCCGGCAAGTGGCTTGATGCGCTCGGAATTGCGGCGCGCCTGCGAATACTGCGCCTGGGCCCGCGAGAGATCAGCCTCGGCGGCCAACGCCTGCGCTGCGTACAGCCGCGAGTCGAGCACGAAGAGCGTCTGCCCGGCAGTAACCTTGCTGCCTTCCTGATAGGTTCGCTTTTCCAAAATGCCTTGTACGCGCGCCCGAACCTCGGCTTCCTTGGAGCCCGCCGTCTGGCCGACATATTCAAACCGAATCGGAACGGTGGTTGTTTTAATATCCAGTACGGTCACCGGGGCCGGTGGAAATCCACCCATACCGCCTTTGTCGTCGCCGCCTTTAGCGCCGCAGGCGCTAAGTGCAATTACAGTAACCGCAAGGGTTATGACAAGAGTGAGCGCACGCGTCCAGGTGGCGAGCTCTTCGGAAAGTTCCAGTGCAGATTTTGTTTTGCAGTTGCGCGGCGTCATAGTGTGGGCTCGTGACTTGGTGATTTTCGTGCAGTGCCGCATAATACATACATCCGTGTATGTTTGTATGACAGCACGCCGAATATTTTTTGAGTAGAGCTCATGGCAAGACGCACCAAAGAAGAAGCGCTCGAAACGCGCGAGCAGTTGCTCGACGCGGCCGAGCGTGTATTCCGGGAGCGAGGCGTTGGCCATGCATCACTGGCGGAAGTCGCCGATGCCGCAGGCGTGACACGCGGCGCGGTTTATCACCACTTCGAAAGCAAGGCCGAGTTGTTTCAGGCGCTGATGGCGCGCGCTGAAATGCCGATTGATACGGCGTTCGAGAATTTCGAGAATCAGGACATCGCCGATCCGTTGGCGCTATTTCGGCAACAGGGACTGCAGGCGCTGATGCATCTGACAAGCTGTTCGCGTGTGCAAAATGTTTTCGAAGTGCTGTATCTGCGCTGCGAATACACCGACGAACTCGCAGAAGTCGGCGAGCAGCACGTGCAGGACCGCTTCAGATGTCTGGCGAAGTGCCAGGCGGTGCTCGAACAGGCTGTGAAAAAAGGCCAGTTGCCGGCCGACACGGACACGAATCTTGCGGCGCACGGTGCATTTGCATTCGTCAGCGGGCTGATGCGCGACTGGGTCGAAGCGCCGCAGAGCTTTGACCTGAAGGCCGCGGCGCCGCAGCTGATCGATACTTATATTGCGGGCCTTCGCGTATGCCCGCCCCGAAGAATCACTTCTATAAAGCCTGCGCTCAATGACTGACTCCCTGCTCAACGATCAAAGCGTCTATTGGATTTTGTGGCTCAACACGTTGCTGCACGAGTTAGGGGTGCCGGTGCCGATGGCACCGACCGCG
>Ga0136614_10000685_pt1 | contig 17909 bp, 18 predicted proteins | sample AntDrymUQ2792106_2_FD_106643 | JGI IMG/M metagenome (GOLD analysis project Ga0136614, IMG submission 106643) | Polar desert sand microbial communities from Dry Valleys, Antarctica - metaG UQ279 (21.06) | ecosystem: Environmental > Terrestrial > Soil > Desert | place: Antarctica: Dry Valley... | reverse complement strand
GTGTTCCTGCTGGAGCTGGAGCTCGGCTGCGTCCTCGATCGTGACGATGCGCTCATCGCCGGGGACGAAGGCCGACAGCGCATTCAGCGTCGTCGTCTTTCCGGTACCGGTACCGCCCGAGATCAGGACGTTGAGCTTCCCGCGAACGCATGCTGCGAGGAACTGCGCCGCCTTCGGGCTGACGGTGCCGAATGTGATCAGGTCGTCCATCGTGTACGGGTCGCGTGAGAACTTCCGGATGGTCAGCGTCGGCCCGCGCAGCGCGAGCGGCGGGATGATCGCGTTGACGCGGCTTCCGTCGGGGAGACGGGCGTCGACCATCGGAGAGGCCTCGTCGACTCGGCGGCCGACCTGCGAGACGATCTTGTCGATGATCCTGAGCAGGTGGGCGTTGTCGGCGAACGTCGTCGGCGTCCGCTCCAGCTTGCCGGCCCGCTCGATGTAGATCCGGTCGAAGGCGTTGACCATGACCTCGGTGACCTCGTCGTCGCGGAGAAGCGGCTCGAGGGGCCCGTAGCCGAGGATGTCGTCGGTCAGCTCGCGGACGATCCGGCGGCGCTCTTCGCGTGTGAGGGGGGTGCGGTCGAGGGCGAGCTGCTCGCTCACCGCGCGGAGCACCTGCTCGTGGAGTTCCTCGTTCGTCTCGGTCGTGAAGAGCTGTGGACCGAGCTTCGCGATGCAGGCGTGGTGGACCCGCGTCTTCAGCTCGGCGTAGGGGTCGACGTGTGCAGGCTCGGGCTCCGGTTCGCGAACCGAGGAGCCGACCAGCTGGATCGGCTGGTCGCCGTTGGCCTCGCCGTTGCTCGTGCCGGTGTTCTTGATCCGGTCGTGAAGTCCCATCCGTCCTCCTATGCCTTCGCCAGGGCGCCGCGCCAGCGCTTCTTCGCCTGGGCGGGAGCCGCCGGCTGAAGGCTCTTCGCCATCTCGCGCACAGCGCGCGAGAAGTCGGCCTTCGGGTCGGAGACGACTGCCGGGTTGCCTCGATTGACCGCCAGCGGTACCGCGCGGTCGCTCGGGATCTCGAAGCGGACGCGCTGTTCGAGGGCGGCCTCGACCTCGCCGCGCTTCATGCCGACGTTCGTGTTCGCGCGGTTGAGGACGACGCGTATCCGCTCCGTCGGAAACGACAGGAGCTCGAGGGTCTGCAGGCTGAGCCTGACGTTCTTGATCGTCGGGACGTCGAGGCCGCACAGGAGCAGCAGCTCATCCGTCCGGTCGAGCGTCGCCAGCATCGGCCCGTGGAAGAAGGGCGAGGTGTCGACGACGATCATCTCGTACGACTCCTTGGCGACCTCGAGCAGCCGGGAGAGCTTGGCCTCGGTGACGAGCTCGGCGTCCTCGGGGCGAACCGGGGCGGGGAGGACGTCGACACCCGAGGAGTGCCGCGTCGTGTAGCCCGCGAGCTTCTCGGTGTCGAGCTCGCCCGGGGCGACGACCAGGTCGTAGATCGTCTTGTCGGGCTCGATTCCCAGCATGATCGCGGCGTCGCCGAACTGGAGGTCGAGGTCGAGCAGGAGCGTCTTCTTTCCTCCGTGCTTGGCGAACGCCGTTGCGAGGTTCGTCGACATGACGGTCTTGCCGGTTCCGCCTTTCGGCGAGAAGACCGTCAGGACCCGACCACCGGCGCCCGCGTGCCCGGTGCGGCCGTTGTGGCTCGCCTTCCGGACGGCGAAGACGACGTTCTCCGGGAGCTGGGGGAGCAGCATGACGTCGGCGACGTCGGCTTCGAGCGCTGCGTCGAGCAGCAGGGAGGCCTCACCCGAGGCGAGCAGGATGATCGGCGCCCGCGTGTACTCGCGGATCGACGCCAGGTCGTCCTCGGGCAGCTCCGATGCGCGGGTCGCGTGGAGGACGGCTTGGAGATGGCCGCCGGCCAGTGCGCTGGCTCCCTCTCGGACTGTCTGGCTTCGCCCGACCAGCTGGATCTCCGGATGGCGGTCGAGCGCCTCCGTGAGCTGTTCGAGCCCCTCGCAGCTTCCTGTCACGAAGATGCGGGTTCCTTCTCGCATTGTCTGTCCTTCGGTCGACATCAGCGTCCCCTCCTCAAGCGCGTCAGGGCCCGCTTGCCCAATCCTTCACCCATCACTGTCGAGGACGAGTCGGCGCTCTCCTTGCTGTCGGCCGGATCGGCTACCGGACGGAGCTCGAGTGACCAGTCGCCGTGCGTGACGACGTGGAAGAGCTTCTGCGACTGGGCATCGGTCACCGCGAGGATCGCGGAGAATGCCTCGTCAGGCCGGGCGCCGAGCTTGCTCTCGACGTCGCCGGTAGCCGGCGCCTCCAGGACGAGCAGGTCGCGGAGCACGACGCGGGTCACGGCAAGGGAGTTGGCTCCCTCGAGTGATCCGACGAAGTCGACGCGGTCTCCCTCGGTGAGAGTGCCCATCAGCAGTTGGTTCTCGTTGCCAGGAACCTGCATCGCGCGTAGCCGGCCTTTCAGCTGGGCGCGAATGCCCTGCTCGCCGAGTGGATGGAAGCGGTTGAGGGTGATCTGCTCGCCCGCGTAGATCCTTTCCGTGGCGACGAGCTGGTCGATCTGCTCAGGCTCGGTGATTGCGCCCGGAACGACACTGCGCTGGGCGATTTCGAGCGGCCGAAGAAGATTTCGGTCTCCGACTTCGGAACCGGAAGTTCCGACCGGGATCTCCCGTGCTGCGACCCAGACCGGGACGAGATCCTCGCCCTGCTGGACGCTCTTCTTGTAGTTCGTGACGTAGAAGATCGTCAGCAGTGCGGCGAGCACCGCGAGGACGACCGCGATTCCGATATTTCTCAGTCTGTAGGTCATGGCGGCGGGTTTCTCTCCTTCTCTCTATTCGAGTTGCTCTTCGACTGGGACGAGCGCGACGGCTCGAGCTCCAAAATGCTCTTCGCCGGCGGTGGTTTCACTTTGAATTCCGGCCCAGATCATGTCTACGAAGTAGCCGTGAATCTTTGAGTCGTTGGCTCCATGAATCGTGTAACCCGTGACGTGGAACACGGCCCAGCCGATCACGTAATATTCGAAGCCGGCTCCCTGCGCACGAACCGCGTTATAGACGGGAAAGAGGAGCTCGGTCTCGTCGCGAAAATCCAGAGCACCTTTGATGTGCGACGCGTTCGCCTTCATGCCGGGATCCGAGTAGTACCAGCGGTCCTTGTCCATCCAGGCGTCGAGGCCCTCGCGGATCCATTGGCCGATGTGCTGCGGGCCGATACCTCCGCGCGAGCTGTCGATGTTCATCAGGCGAAACGCGCCCGGCCCGGTCTTCTCGAAATCGAGCGTTGTCTGCTCGCCCCAGCAGGGCGTCGGCTTGCATTGCAGCTTTTCGTGCTGCCAGTCGACGGCCACGGGGGCGGCCCACTGTGCGCGACTCAGCACTCCGGCGCGGGCCGCAGCCTTGGCGCGCACCTGCACGGAGTTGAGCCCGAAGAGTTTTGCGAAGAACCCGGGGGCCGGCCGGTCGGTCGTCACCTCGATCGTGTCGTTCGGGATGACGGTGCTCCTGAACTTGATGTTCTCGGCCTTCAGCCCTCCATCGTTTTCGTCGGCGTACGCGAGCGCGCTGGACTGGGCTTCCGCAGTGCTCTCGGGCAAAGCCTGCGCTCCCGCCAGTGCGGCGGCGTCGGCGTTGGCTTGCAGCTTGCGGTCGGCCCGGTACCAGGAGCCGACGTCGAGTACGGCGGCGGCCATTCCGATCAGAACCGTCATGAAGACGACGACGATTACGACGGACTGGGCGCGCTCGGAGCGATATGAGGATCTCAAATTTGTCATTCGACTCTTTCGATGGTTGCGCTGTTCAGCCGGCCGTTCTTGACGACCAGGCCGAGCAGGCTGATGGAATAGGGATAGGAGGCGCTGACGCGAACCTCTTCGCCGGGCTGCCACGAAGACTCGACGGCCACGGCCAGGTCAGCTGGCTTGAGGTCGGTTGCCGCGGCCTCTACTTGAGCGATGGTGCTGCCTTCCGGGTCCTTCATGTGTCTTGAGACGGCTGCCTTGCGGGCACCCGCTCGGACAGCGTCTGTAAGCGTGATGTAGTTGTTGAACGTGATTCCGAACTGGATCACGGCGAAGAGAAGTAGCGCGAGCAGAGGAAGGACCAGCGCGAACTCGGTCATCGTCTGGCCTCTTTGGGATCGAATTGACGTTCTCTTGGACATCTGCGGCTTGTTTTCCCTCTACTCGAACTCGGTTTGAACGGACGTGGTGCGAACGCGTGCGGTGTTGGAGTGATAGACGGGCCCTTCGGGCGGCGAAGGGCCCGTCTGCCATGCCGGACTTGTTCTAGGTGATGTAGCCAGCGACGCGGGAAATGGCATCCGTGATATTTCCCGAAAGGAGCGTCAGGGCACCGAAAACGGCGATCGTGATTACGGCCAGAACGACGCCGTACTCGGCCATGGTCTGCCCCTCCTCACGCGTCTGGAGAGCGGTGAAAAGCTTCTGCACTTGCTTCACCTCCCTTCTGGTTCTCGGGCGGCGAAGCGGGGCCGCCGACGACAGCACACCGATCGAAAAGAAGGAAGAGTGTCCTGCTTTTCTCGAGCCACTAGGTGCGGCAACATCAAGGTTGTGGATCACGCCGAATACCTCCGGTGTTCGTTTCGGCGTGGCCGCGCCGCCTATGGCTCAGTGGCCGAGTCATCGTGCGTTGAGGAGCTCTCGGTAATCCCTCGTACTGATGATTCGACCCGGCGTTCCCCTGTTCGGGGGAGGGGGGCCGAGGGCTCTTCCCCGATGAGTGGGTCACATTCCGTATGCGGTCGCGGAACTCGAACCAGAGATCCGCGCCGAAGTGGCGGCCTCGGCGCTCAACCAGATGGGAGCAAGGCAATGCCAACACGGAGATATCGACTAGGGAACCTGTTCGTCCGCCTGGTTCTGCTCTCGCTGGCCGCCGTTTCACTGGCGGTGCTGCGACCGGGCACGAGCGGGGGTGTTCATGGGCGACGGACATTGAAGGCGAAGCGCCGATCCGGACTTCGCCGAGCCGCTGTCAGCCTGTCGTTCGCGACGCTGTTCTTCTCAGGCGCCGCCTTTTCGGCAGGAGCCGGCGACCTGATGGTCGGGCTCGTCGAGAAACAGGCTTCGACCGCCGGGGACATTTCTGTCGCCGAGCCGATGTCAGAGGAGGACGTCTGCGACGCGCGCTGGAGAAGCGAGTGGGAGGAAGGCGAGTGCCCGAAGGGGGAAGCCGCAACCACCGAGGCGCCGGTCGCGGAGCCAGCGTCCGAGACCTCGACCGAGGCTTCGCCCTCCAACACCGCAGCGGCGGCATCGGAAGCACCCTCACCCGAGACTGCCTCGCCCGAGACGGCCTCTCCCTCGACAGCTGCAGCAATCGCCGCAGCAGCTCAGGGTCTCGCCGCTCCCGGTGGAGGCGGGCAGGCGAACGGTGCGAACCGTAACTCGGCCGCACCCTCGCTGTCGGGAGCCGTCCGACTTCGCGCGAAGCGCAGCTTGCACGACGACGGTGCCCTGCCGGTTCTCAGGCCGAGAAAGACCCTGGGCAAGCATGCAGTGACCGCCGATCCGGAGGTGGATCTCCCCGGGATGTCGCCGACGATCTGGCTCCACCGGGCACTCCCGGACCCGACACCCCCGTCGAAGCGGCTCACCGCGTCATTCGCGCGGGACCTGAGGTTCGCCTCGAGCCGTCATCGCGTCGACTGGGCGCTCATGCTCGGTGTTCTCCGGGCGCGGGGCGAGCGAGGCTCCGAGCCGGCACGCAGGGCCGGCCTCGACCGCCTCGCCAGGAACCTGGTGCGCCTCGGTGCGCGGGGTGACCAGTGGAACGCACTGCTCGCGCTCGAGGGCCGTACCGCGTTCGCCGACCGCGCTCTCGCCCTGACCCGATACCACCGCGCGGTGGGGCTCCGAGCTCTGGTTCGCGGCCTCGAGTCCGCAAAGCCGCGGCTGGCGAAGAAGTTGCTGGCCGACCTCCGGGTGTCCATGTACTCCGGCGGCCGCCAGGACGTCGAGTCGGGCAAGACGGATGTCCGCGTGATCGTGCTGATCCAGTATCTCGCGGAGGCCCACGGCCAGGTGACGGTCTCGAGCCTGACGAGCGGCCACGGGGTCTACTCCCGCCCCGGCGTCGTGTCGGCCCACACCTACGGGCAGGCCGTGGACATCGCGGCGCTCGAAGGCAAGAGCATCACCGGGAATCAGGCGCCGGGCGGCCTCACGGAGATGGCCGTGCGGAACCTGCTGCTCCTCCCGGCGGAGCTTCGGCCCAACCAGCTGATCTCGCTGCTCGGGCTCGGAGGGCCGTCGTTCCCGATGGGCAACCACGACGACCACATCCACGCGGGCTTCTAGAAGGACGCATGGAAGGAGTCACCCTCAAGCGGGAGAACGGCGACATCGTCTGCGACAGCTGTGTCGTGGCCGACTCGCCGGTCTCCCGCATGAAGGGTCTTCTCGGTCGCAGTGAGCTGAGGCCGGGCGAGGGGCTGCTGCTGCGCCCGGCCTCATCGATTCACACCTGCTTCATGCGCTTTCCGATCGACGCGGTGTTCCTCGACCGCGACTGGCGCGTCGTCGGAATCTCCGACGACGTCCAACCGTGGCGCGCAGCGAGCCGCCGCGGCGCGAAAGCCGTCCTCGAGCTGCCCGCGGGAGCCTCGTCGCTCCACGGCCTCGAGGTCGGCGATCTCTTGCTCGTCTGAGACCACGCTCGCGGCGTTGGGGTGTCGCCCTGCTGATGGAGGCGGGTTCGTGAAAAACAGACTAACCAGGGGTCGCCCCGCGCTGACCCTGTTCGCCGTTGCAGCGGCGGCCGGCATGTTCGCTTTCGTGTCGAACTCGTCGGCGCTGATCGGCGAAGAGTCGGCCAACGGTCACGGGACACTTCCTGCCGTGAACGAGGATGAAAACGGTCAAGCGGCAGTTCTCGTTCAGCGCGAGACGCGACACCGACGGGACCGTGAAGGGCCAAGCCGTCCTCCACAACCCGGTTCTTCTTCTTCTTCTTCTTCTTCTTCTTCTTCTTCGACGACGACCCCTTGGCCACGGGCGACCCTCAGCTCTGCCTCCTCACGGGGCCGGCCGATTTCCCCCTCGAGACCATCCAGTCGGGGAACATCCAGGTCCGGGGAACACTCTGATCGAGTAGCAAAGGCGCGAGCGACGAAGCCGTTGTTTCCGGCCGACTCGTTGTTCTAGCGGTGCTTCGGTGTGATGGAACCCTATAGACAGATGGGGTTCCATCACCCTCCCGCCTCGTGCTTGACTCGCGGGTGAGATTCCACTAGCGTGGCGCGAGGCTAGTATTCACTAACTTTCAGGTCGGAGGACAGCGTGGAGGCTTCGCAGAACGGGGCCGGTGACGGCCCGGTCGTCATCGCCAACGACATCACCAGACGCTATGGCGAAGGCGATGCGGCCGTCGATGCCTTGCGCGGCGTCTCCCTCGATGTGGAGCGCGGCAAGCTGACGGCCGTCATGGGGCCGTCGGGCTCCGGCAAGTCGACCCTCATGCACATCCTCGCGGCGCTCGACCGCCCGACGTCCGGTTTCGTGACGATCGCTGGCACCCGCCTGGGTCAGCTGAGCGACAAGGACGTGACGAAAATCCGACGCCAGCACATCGGGTTCATCTTCCAGTTCTTCAACCTCCTCCCGATGCTGACCGCGGAGGAGAACATCACCCTTCCGCTCGCTCTGGCAGGAGAGAAACCCGACTGGGCGTTCCTCGACGACCTGATCAAGCGTGTCGGACTCGGCGACCGGCTCAAGCATCGCCCCTCGGAGCTCTCCGGCGGCCAGCAGCAGCGAGTGGCGATCGCCCGGGCGCTCGCCTCCCGACCGACCGTGGTCTTCGCCGATGAGCCAACGGGCAACCTCGACTCGAAGACCGGCGGCGAGATCCTGGCGCTGCTGCACGACAGCGTCGAGGGCTACGGCCAGTCGATGGTGATGGTCACCCACGAGGCACGCGCGGCGGCATCCGCAGACAGGATCCTGTTCCTGGCCGACGGCAGCATCGTCAAGGACCTCGGCGGGGCAGGCGAGGAAGAGATTCTCGACACCATCCGCGAAGTCACACTGACGTGATCCGGGTCGCGCTCAGGGGGCTCGCGGGACGAAAGTTCCGCGCCGCGCTGACGGCCATCGCCGTCGTACTGGGCGTCGCAATGGTCAGCGGGACCTTCGTCCTGACCGACACGATCGACAAGGCGTTCGACGCGATCTTCTTCGAGTCGTACGCGAATACCGACGCGGCGATCAGCGGCAAGGCGCCTGACATCTCGTTCGAGGGCAGCACGGCCGAGGCCCCGGCAGTGCCGGCCTCCCTACTCGAGCGCGTGCGGCAGCTCGACGGCGTGGAGGCGGCGACCGGCAGCGTCGTCGACGAGTCCGCGACGAAGATCCTCAAGGCCGACGGCAAGGCGATCAACACCCAGGGTGCGCCGTCGTTCGGGTTCGGGATCGACCCAGAGCAGTCGCAGTTCAACCCGCTCAAACTCGTAGAAGGCACCTGGCCCGCGTCGCCCGACGAGGTGGTGATCGACGCCGGCACGGCCGACAAGCAGGGGTACGCCGTCGGCGACTCGGTTCGGATCGGGACCCTGAAGCCTGTGCAGTCGTTCCGCGTCTCCGGAGTGGCGCAGTACGGGAGCGTCAGCTCGCTCGGCACTGCCACCTTCGCCGTCTTCACGATCCCGACCGCGCAAACGCTCCTCGAACGAAAAGGGAAGTTCGACGCGATCTCGATCTCGGCGAAAGAAGGAGTGACGCCGGAGCAGCTCGTTGAGCAGATCAAGCCGGTGCTGCCCCCGACCGCGCAGGTGCGAACGGGCGTCGAGGAAGCCAACGAGGCTTCCTCGGAGGTCTCCGAGTTCACGAGCTTCATCCGCTACTTCCTGCTCGCCTTCGGCGCGGTCGCCCTCTTCGTCGGCGCCTTCGTCATCTTCAACACCATGTCCATCACGGTCGCTCAGCGGACCCGTGAGCTCGCGACGCTGCGGACTATCGGCGCTTCCCGCAAGCAGATCCGCCGAGCAGTCCTGCTCGAGGCGTTCCTGATCGGTCTCGTCGCATCGATCGTCGGATTCCTGCTGGGAGTCGGCCTCGCCTACGGCCTGAACTGGCTCTTCAAGCAGCTCGACCTCGAGCTCCCGACGACCGACATGGTCATCGCACCGAGGACGATCGTCTTCGCCTTCGTGATCGGGATCCTGGTCACCGTGCTCGCGGCGTTCGTCCCATCTCTCCGGGCGACGCGGGTGTCCCCGATCCTCGCCGTCCGTGAGGGTGCCGAGCTACCGCGGGGCCGTTTCGCCCGGTACACGCCGTTCGTGGCGCTCGCGATCCTGGCCCTGTCGCTCTTCCTGCTCGGCCGAGCGGCGTTCACGGACGAGCTCGCGACCGGGCAGCGGTTCCTGTTCATCGGCGTGGGCGTGTTGCTCCTGTTCGTCGGAGTCGCCATGATCTCGTCGAAGCTCGTCCGTCCACTGGCGGCGCTGGTCGGCGTTCCCGGTGAGAAGCTGACCGGGATCTCGGGTTTCCTGGCGCGGAGGAACACGCTCCGGAATCCGGGTCGTACCGCCGCCACCGCGGCCGCCCTCATGATCGGCCTGGCGCTCGTCACCTTCGTCGCCGTGCTCTCCAACAGCATGAAGGCGTCGAACCGCGGCGCGATCGAGGAGCAGATCGCTGCCGACTTCGTCGTCACCTCGCAGGACGGCTTCACGCCGTTCGTCTCGGGTGCCGGCGACGCAGCCGAAAGCGCGCAGGGGATCGAGCTGGCCACGAGCGTCCGCTCCGAGGTCGGCAAGGTCGCCAACACGGACAAGTACGTGACGGGCATCGAGCCGGACCGGATCTCATCTGTCTACAAGTTCGACTGGGCCGACGGCTCCGACGCCGCGCTCCAGGATCTCGGCGAGTTCGGCGCCATCGTCGACAAGGACTTCGCCGAGGATCGCAACCTCGTGATCGGAGACCGTTTCCGGTTTCTCTCCGGCTCGGGCAGGGCGACAACGCTCGAGGTCAAGGCGACCTACGATCCCCCGCCCTTCTACCAGCTGCTCGGCACGGTGAGCATCTCGAAGGCCACGTTCGACAAGCTCCACGACCGGCCGCGGAACCAGTTCACGTTCATCAACGTTCCGGGCGATCCGACCGAGCAGGCGGAGAAGCCGCTCGAGGCGGCGCTCGCGACCTTCCCCGACGCGAAGGTGCAGACGCGCGAAGCCTGGATCACCGAGCAGGACGAGGAGTTCAACCAGTTCCTGACGATGCTCTACGTGCTCCTCGCGCTGTCCGTGATCATCAGCATCTTCGGCATGATCAACACGCTCGCGCTGGCCGTCTTCGAGCGGACGCGCGAGCTCGGAATGCTGCGGGCCGTTGGCATGACCCGCTGGCAGGCACGGACCATGATTGGCACGGAGAGCGTGATCACCGCACTGATCGGCGCTGCGATCGGACTGCCGCTCGGAATCTTCCTGGCCGCGCTGGTCATCAAAGCGCTCGAGCAGTTCGACGTGCGCTTCTCGATCCCGCTCCAGCCGCTCATCGCCTTCGCGATCGTCGCCGTGGTCGTCGGCGTGATCGCGGCGATCCTGCCGGCGAGGCGCGCCGCCCGCCTGAACGTTCTCCAAGCCCTGCAGTACGAATAACGTGCAAAGAGCACTGTGCCCTCCGGTGTCGCACTCCAGTGGCGCCCCAGGAACGGGAGTGCGTAGGTTCTCTCCGTGGTCTGGGCCATCTCCGGCGGTGCGGGTTTTCTCGGCCTGCACCTCGCCCGCCGACTCGTGGCCGACGGGCACGAGGTGCGGTCGCTCGACCTCGGCGCGCTCGACGACCTGCCTCTCGAGGGCAAGGTGGAGGAGCTCCGAGGCGACATCCGCGACGAGGGGGCCTGTCGCGAGCTGGTGGAGGGCGCGCGGATCCTCGTGCACGCTGCCGCTGCTCTTCCGATCCGCGGAGGGCGCGACGAGATCCGGTCCGTCAACGTCGACGGGACGGTGACGCTGCTCTCGGCGGCCGCCGAGGCCGGCGTCAAGCGCGTCGTCTTCATCTCCTCGACCGCCGTCTACGGCGTCCCGGAGAAGCACCCGATCGAAGAAGACGACCCGCTGGTCGGGGTCGGGCACTACGGCGAGTCGAAGATCGACGCGGAGGGGGTTTGCCGAGCGTTCATGCGCCGCGGGCTCGACTGCGTCATCGTGCGGCCGAAAACGTTCATCGGGCCGGAGCGGCTCGGCGTCTTCGAGATCCTCTTCGACTGGATCCGCGACGGACGGCGAATCTACGTGCTCGGCGACGGCCTGAACCGCTACCAGCTCCTCGCCGTCGAGGATCTCGTCGAGGCGATCGTCCTCGCTGCGCGCAAGCGCGCCGCCGCGGGAGTGACCCTGAACGTGGGGGCTAGCGAGTTCGGCGCCGTCCGCTCTGACCTCCAAGCGTTGATCGACCACGCCGGCTCGTCCAGCCGGCTGACCCCGGTGCCCGTCCGCCTCGCCGAGCTCGCCCTGCGGGCGCTCGAGCTCGCCTGCGTGTCGCCTCTGGCCGAGTGGCACTACAAGACCGCGCACCGAGACTCGTTCGTGGACACCTCGAGGGCGGAGTCAGTCCTCGGCTGGAGGCCGCGGCTCTCCAACGCCCAGGCGCTGATCGAGACCTATGACTGGTACCTCGCTCATCGCGATGAGGACGGTGGCGCCGCCGGCGTCACGCACCGCGTCCCGTGGGATCAGCAGGCCCTCGGTCTGCTCAAGCGGGTGAGCTGACGGTCTTCGTAGCCCCCGCGGCTACGCCCTTCAGGCCTCCTCGTTCGGATCCTCGTCGGCGGCGAGCTTGAGCGAGCCCTGCTTGGCCTCCTGGAAGTGGCGCTCCTGGATCGGCGTCGCCCACTGGACGAGCTCCTGGATCCCGCCGATTCCGGCGCGCTGGTTCATCGTTCCGAGTACCTGCCAGTGGCCGACCTCGCCTGCCTCGGCCATGGTGAGAAACTCGAAGCCGTCGAGACCGTCGGCGTCGTCCCCGAGGTAGGTCTGCATCATCTCGGTCGCCTCCTGCTTGGTCTCGCGTGCCTTCTCGAGAATGGCCGTCTTCTTGCCGTCGAAGCTTTCGGCGATCTGCGTCGTGCGCTCCTCGGTCTCGGTGGCCTCCTTGCGCATCTTCTGAAGCTGCTGTTTCAGCTCCCCGTCGTCCACGAGCTTCTCGATCTTCTCCGTGGCGCCCTGCGCAGCCTGCGCGAGCCCGATGACCTCGGCCACCTTGGTCTCGAGATTTGTCAGTTCGGCCATGCCGTTCCTCCTTGGTCGCGTGTCTCTCTCGCTTACCCAGAGGACGTCCGGTGAAACGGCTCGCGATGTCGACATACGCCGCCTCTAGACTCACCGGCGTGGCCGTCACGCCGGAAGTGATAGCTCAGGGCTCCATCCCCGTCCTCGACCACGGCTTCGTCCGGCTGGATGCTGCGATGGCCGACGACCTCTCCGTCGTCAACGGCGCCCGCGTCAGCTTCGCCAAGCACAAGTCGGAGCTGGACGACGGGGACGCCGGCCTGATCCACTTTCTCATGCGCGAGCGCCATGGAACGCCCTTCGAGCACAACGCATTCCGCTTCCACATCCGGACCCCGATCTTCGTGGCGAGAGAATGGTTTCGGCACAGGATCGGCTCGTTCAACGAGTTCTCGATGCGCTATGCGCGGGCGACCGACGACTTCTACGTCCCCGAGCCCGCGGATGTCCGCACCCAGGTCGGAAAACCGGGCTCCTACTCGTTCGAGCAGGTACCGGCCGAGCTCGCCGAGACCACCCGCGAGGAGCTGCGAACGGTCTACGAGGCCGCCTTCTCGGCGTACGAACGGCTTGTGGAGCTCGGCGTGGCGCGCGAGCTCGCCCGTGCGGTGCTGCCCGTCGGGGCCTACACCGAGTTCTACTGGACGGTCAACGCACGGGCTCTCATGAACTTCCTCTCGCTCAGGAACTCCGAGACGGCCCAGCGCGAGATCCGGCGCTACGCCGAGGCCTGCGAACGCTTTTTCGCCGAGCAGATGCCGGTGACCTACGAGGCGTTCGTCGCGTCGGGCCGGCTCAGCCCCTAGGCCTCAGCGTCTGGCTCTCAGCGTCTGGGTCTCAGATCCGGTTCGACGAGAGCACGGGCTCTTCGTCGTGGGTCTTGGCGTCCCACAGAGTGACCACCCAGCCGTCGAACCCCTCCAGGTTGTATGCATTCGTCATGCGGATCGTCGTCCGACGTCCGGAGACGTTGAAGGTGGCGCAGGTGACCACCGGCTCACCCTTCTTTGTGAGCGCCAAGCGGTAGTAATCGCCGTCGTAGAGCCGTTCGAGGCCCGTCACCGTCAGAATCATCGGCAAATTCCCGTTGTCATCGCGTTTTCCGATGCCGATGGCGCCTGCCGCATCACCGCCGCTCTCGAGCGTGATCGTCCGGGCGAAACGAGTCTCGGCGTCGCTCGGGCCACCGGGCGAGCCCATCAGATAGCCGAGTCCGAACGTCGTGAGGAGCACGGCGGCAGCGAGGACGAGCCGAGGCCGGACCCGGCGGCGCCGCGGCCTCGACCAGAAATGGGCCGCTGCAGGCGGCGGCGTCTCGAGGCCGAACGAGAGCTCCGGTGGGGCCTCCGCGGCCAGCAGCAATTGGTGCACTCGCTGCAGCTGCGCCCGCTCGTCCGGATCGTCGACGCCCTGTATGAGCTCGTCGAACTCGGGCGGCCGGCTCACAGGACGTCGTCCAGCATCGCGGACAGCCGCGAGAGCCCGCTTCGGGTCCGAGTCTTCACGGTGCCGAGCGGAATTTTCAGCAGGTCAGCGATCTCGCTCTGGGACCGACCGCCCCAGTACGCGAGCTCGATGACCTGCCGCTCGCCGTCTGGCAGCTCTGAGAGCGCCCTGTGCACCCGCCAGGCGATCCAGGCCGCTTCGGCGCGATCTGCAGGCCCCGCTTCGCCTGCGACCTCGTCCGGGGCGTCCACCGGAGGTTCGCGTCGCGCTCGTCCGTTGTCCACGATTGCGTTCCGGGCAACCGCGTAGAGCCAGGGGGATCCCGGTCCCCGCTCCGGCCGGTAGGTCCGGGCCGCCCGCCAGACGGAGGCGAACGTCTCCTGCACGGCGTCCTCTGCGCGGCCCCGGTCGCCGAGCCGGCGTAGCGCGAGACCGAAGACGGGCCGCGCGTAGCGACCGTAGAGCGCCTCGAACGCACTGCGGTCGCCCGAGCCGACGAGCTGGATCAGGTCGCTGTCGTTGACGTCCGAGTACGACAAGACGGACATGGTGGCGGCTGTTCGCACGCAGGGCAAGCCGCGGGCGTCGGCAGCGTAGGCAGTCATCGACAGGCTCTACGGTTTGGAGCCGCGGGCGGTTTGAAGGAGGCGTCCTCCGTCCACCACCAGCGTCGTGCCCGTGACGAACTCCGCGCCGGCGAGATAGACCACCGCGTCGGCGACGTCGTCCGAGCTGCCGATCCGGCCGAGCAGAGACTCGGAGGCCCGGCGCTCGACCTGCTCGGGCTCGACCGCTACGGGCCCAGGCGCGATCCCGCAGACGCGGACGTCGGGCGCGAGCGCTCTCGCGAAGACCTTCGTCAGCATCGACAGCGCCGCCTTCGCAGCACTGTGTGGAGCAAAAGAAGGCCAGGGCTGGATGCCCATCACGTCCTCGATCATGATCACCACCCCGCCGGCCTCCTTGAGAAGCGGCGCGGCGGCCTGCGTGACGAAGAAGCCGCCCTTCGCGGTCGCCCCGAAGGCGGCGTCCCAGTCCTCCTCGGTTACCTCCTCGACGGGTTTCGGGCGAAAGCCGTCGGAGGCTGCGTGCACGAGGAGGTCGAGCCCTCCGAGCGCTTCGGCCGCCGTCCGCACCACCGCCCGGGCGGTTTCGACCTGCGAGATGTCACCGTGCACACGACCGGCGGCGAAGACCTTCCAGCCTTCGGCCTCGAGGCGCGCGGCAATCGCCGAGCCAACTCGGCCGGTCCCTCCGGTTACGAGAGCGCGCACGGCGGGAAGAACTGTAAGGAGTTCTTTCAGACAGGCAACTTTCTGCGGCCTCCGGCGTCGGTTGGGGTGGGTCAAATGCTCCATCAAGGGGGGTTCTCAGCATGAGAAAGGCACTACTGCTTGGGGTCTCGATCCTCGCTCTCGTCCTCGGCGCAGTGGCGCTGGCGGCCGTGACGCGGGTCGTGGCGATCAAGCCCGCCGGCTTCGAGCCGGCGACACGCACGATCCAGACGGGTGACTCGATCCGTTGGCGGAACGACGACACGACCGATCATCAGGTCGTCGCCGACAACGGGCTCTTCGCCTCACCCGTCCTGAAGCCGAAGCAGAACTACCAGAAGACGTTCACCACGTCGGGCACCTACCGATACCGGGACGCGCTCGAGCCGAGCGAGCGGGGGACGATCGTCGTCCAGGGGCCGCCGCCGTCGGTCACCATCGCCGCCTCGACGCCGGCAGTGTTCTTCGGAGCCGGAGTTCGGTTGACCGGGCAAATCTCGTCTGGTGCGGTCGGCCAGGTCGTCCAGATCTGGGAGCGGCCGTTCGGCCAGACCTCGTTCATCAAGGCGGCGGACGTCACGACTTCGACGGCCGGCGCGTACGACTACCAGGACGTGCCCCAGGTACTCAGCGAGTACTACGCGAAGTGGGGATCGCGGCAGAGCGCCGTCGCCCTGGTGGGCGTGCGTCCTCGTGTGACGCTTATTCGCCGCAGCCCGTTTTTCGTGACCTCGGTCAAGGCGGGTCGCTCTTTCGCCGGTCGCTACGTCTATGTCCAGCGGCGGTCGAGCCTCGGCCAGTGGGTCAACCGCAAGAAGGTCGTGCTCGGTAGCTCGGGCGCCCGGCGGTTCAAGATGGACCTGCCGCGCGGCCGGCACATCCTGCGCGTCTTCCTGACGACGAACCAGGCCGGCACCGGCTACATCTGGAGCCACAGCCGGACGATCGTCGTCACCAAGCGCTAGGGCACCGAGACATCTCGGGACCGGCGGTATGCTGCCGCCGGTCCCGACGTCCCTTACAAAGGAGAGCCTTGTCGACGCTTGCCTTCAACCACGAGGAGATCTCTGCGCGAGAGCTGAAGCCGCGCCTCTACGAGCTGGACGGCATCTCGCGCGAGGCCGTCGAGGCTCACTACAAGCTCTACCAGGGCTACGTCGCCAAGAGAAACGAGATCCTCGGGAAGCTCGGCCAGGTCGACCTCGCCTCCGCGAATCAGGTCTACTCGGAGATCCGGGCGCTGAAGGCCGACCTGTCCTTCGCAATCGGGGGTATCAAGAACCACGAGGTCTACTTCGAGCACCTCGGGGGTGACGGCGGCGACCCCGACGGCGCCTTCGCGCAGCTCGTCGAGCGCGACTTCGGGTCGGTGGCCGCCTGGCGCGCCGACCTCAAGGCGACCGGGATGGCAGGCCGCGGCTGGGCCTGGACAGCCTACGACTGGGACGAGGGCAAGCTCTTCAACTACCTCGGCGACACCCAGAACACCTATCCGATCTGGAACGCGACACCCCTCGTCGCCCTCGACGTCTATGAGCACGCGTACTTCCTCGACTACCAGACCGACCGCGCCTCCTACATCGACGCGTTCTTCGCCAACATGGATTGGGTCACCGTGAACGACTGGGTTAATCGGTACCAGGTACCTCTTCGCTGAAAGTCTTGCGACTTTCAGCGACGGTCCGGAAGCCGGGCGCCGCTTCCGCCCGAGCCGAGGCGGGCTGAACCCGGGGTGCTGGTGAGCGGAACCGGCTAAGCCGGTACCGCGGCGTTCTAGGGAACAGACTCCGGTTCCGCGGCGAGCCAGCTGCGGAGCTCGGTGTGGCTTGCCGGGGTGTTGCCGGCAAGCTCTGATCTCAGCTCGCCCGCTGTGCCGTAGCGCTCGGCTACCACGTCGTGCGTGTGGATCGTCTCCTCGTTGACCTGGCGCGAGAGGAGGAAGTCGGTGTCGTCGAGTTCGGGGTAGCGGGCGAGTGCGCCCTGGAGGGACAGGCGCACCGAGTCCTCGACGAAGCGCGGCTGCAAGTGCGCGTGCTCGACCACGAAGAGCTCATCGGGGCGCTTCAGGAGCTCGTAGACCGGAGCGCTCATCGACGACTCGACGATCTCGACGAGCTGCTCGGCATTCACTGTCGCGCCGGAGCCGACGAAGAGCGTTCCGCGGCCGCGCTGGTTGTGGGTTGCCAGCGGTACGAGCTCGAAGATGCGCTCCACGTCCCCTTCACCGAAACCGGCTTCCAGGAGCCGCTCTCTCGCCCGGCTTCGGACGAGGCCCTGGGCACAGGGACAGGCATTGATGCCCGCCGCCTCGACGCCGACCATCCGCCGGACCCCGCGGTCGGAGCCCGCCGCCGCTCCGATCAGGCCGACGAGCTCCTGCGTCGGCAGGTCGGTGACGGGCGTGCGCCGCTCGATCGGGTAGCGGGCACTGATTCTCACCTCGGCCCGGGCAGCGCCCTGGCGCTCGACGATCTCGCCGGCGATGTGCGCGGCCAGCTCCTCGACCAGGAAGGCCTCCTCGAGGACGACGCGCTCGATCACCTCACCGAAGAGCTCCGGGAAGCGCGACATGTGCACGCCCTTCTGGGTCGAATCGAGATCGACGGTGCACTCGATCTCGGCGGCGATCAGCTTCTCGGTCACGCCGTAGCGGATTCGGATCGCCTTCGACACCCTTGTGACGCCCGCTCGCGACAACCCCAGTCTGACCTCGGGTTCCGAGGCCTGAAGGTCGTCCTTGAAGAAGTCGCGTAGCTGCGTCATGTGCAGGGGATAATGGGGAGCCAGTCCGAGTATGACGGTGCCAGGATTCATCCTGGCACCGTGTAACTAGAAGAAACGCCCTGAACTGTGACTGCCTCACCGACCTTCGCCCAGCTGGTCTCACTCGCGTGCCACGATCTTCGGACGCCGCTCGCGACGGCATCCGGGTTCGCGCACACG
>Ga0136614_10000684_pt1 | contig 17915 bp, 17 predicted proteins | sample AntDrymUQ2792106_2_FD_106643 | JGI IMG/M metagenome (GOLD analysis project Ga0136614, IMG submission 106643) | Polar desert sand microbial communities from Dry Valleys, Antarctica - metaG UQ279 (21.06) | ecosystem: Environmental > Terrestrial > Soil > Desert | place: Antarctica: Dry Valley... | reverse complement strand
TGGCGCCGAAGCGGATGCGATCAGCGAGCTCGGGCAGGAACGCGCGCGGGAGCAGGTCGGTCCCACCCACGACGTACACGAGGTCGGTGTAGTAGCCGCCGAGCTCCTCGCGCAGGAGCTCCAGGAACGACGAGTTCATCATCGCCTCCTGGTTGAACCAGAGGCCGAACATCTCGATCGCGCCTTCCGACCACCCCTGCGCCTCGAGGAACTCCCGCACCGCGAACTGGTCGAACTCGGAGGCGATCGCGTCCCACGCCAGGTCACCCTCGGTCTCGAGTCGGGCGGCGAACGGCGCGAGCGCCCTGCCCCAGAGATCGGCGGGCGGGCAGCACTCCGCCTCCGCCAGCTCGAAGCCGAACGCGCGGGGATCGGCACCGATGTCGGCGAAGCGAACCTGATGCCCCCCGAGGCAGCAGTACGCCTGCGGGTTGTCCATCGTGAACGGCGCCACTTCGAGGCCGAACCGGTCGACCAGCTCCATGGTGAGGCGATGCGACCGTGGTAGCCGCATTGCCCCCGCCTCCCCCCACAACCCGGGAGCGAACGGCTCGCGCAGGGTGAGGACCCGGCCGCCGACGCGCTGTTGGGCCTCGAGCAGCGTCACGTCGTGCCCGGCTTTGCGCAGTTCCGACGCGGTCACGAGCCCGGCCATGCCCGCGCCCACCACGATGACGTGCGCCGGGCGTGAAGCACGCGGTTGGAGGCCGTGCTCGAGCAGGCTCAGATGGTCATCGACTGTTTGGGGTGCCGCCATCGCCCGGAAACTACTTCCGCAGCGCTCCCGGCTCCTCGAGCCAGCGGTTGAGCGCGGCGGTGCGGGCGTTGCGCATCACCAGGACGTGCTCGACGGCCCGGCGGACGCGCCGCTGCTGACCCGCGGTCTGCACCACCTGGCGCAACAGGTAGTCGGCCGCCTTGCCGTGGTCCTCCTCGGCGTAGGCGTGCACCTTGAAGTTCTCGACCTCGATGCCGTAGTGGTCGCGCATCCCCTCGTACATCTTCACCGCGTAGTTCGTGGAGGCCGCGAACCGCTCACCCGCCCAGCCGAACGCGGCCAGACCCTCCTCGTAGGAGCGACGCATGTAGTACAGCGTCGTGAACACCGACCCGATGGACTCGGGCATCGCCCGGTACGAGAGCAGCTCGTCGTCGGTGATCCCGAGCTGACGGGCCCACTCGATCTTCATGTCGACGTGGTTGCGGTCGCCGGCGAAGCCGGTCTCGTCGGCCAGGTTCTGGGTCCAGTGGACGAAGTGCTCGCTGGCACCGAGATCGAGAGCGTCGACGTCGGGGGTGTTGGAGACGATCGAGCCGAACTCGCTCGTGTACCACTTGCCGAGGAAGTAGTACTCCTTGCACAGCCGCTGGAGCAGCTCCATCGAGAGCGTCCCGTCGGCGACGCGCTCCCACACCAGGTTCTTCTCGGTCGCGACCTCGGCTTGGAGCGCCTCCAGGCCCGTCATGTACTCGTCGACGGGCAGCGTCGAGGCGTTCTCGGCGCCACTGCCCCGGATGTCCTTGAACTCGCGCTGGTCGGTCACGGCGCTCCTCTGACTGCCCCGGCGGGCCCGAGGGTAGGATATGAGTGACGTCGGCGTCAGGTTCGCCGCAACCGCCAGACAGACGACGAGGGGGCCACCGTGAACGTCGATCTCGTCCAACTCGCGGGCCACCGGGGTCGCCTGGCCGAGCACCCGACCGTCGACCCGGTCACCGCCGAGGTGATCCGGGGCGCGATGGAGACGGTGTGCTTCGAGATGGCGACCTACGTGTCGCGCACCGCCACCACCCCCATCCTCAACCAGAGCAACGAGCGCAACGCCACGATCCTGGACGCCAAGGGGCGGCTCGCCGCCCTCTCGGTCGGTATCCCGCAGTTCATGCTCACCTCGACGCTGCCCGTCCGGTTCGCGCTGGAGTTCTTCGGCGCCGACGACTTCCACGAGGGCGACGTCTTCGTCGGCAACGACCCGTACCACGGCGGCGGCCACCTGCCCGACTACAACGTATTCGCGCCCATCTTCGCCGGCGACGGACGGGGCGGCCGGCGGATGGTGCTGATCGCCAGCATCCAGTGCCACCACGGCGACACCGGCGGCGCGGTGCCCGGCGGGTACAACGTCACCGCCAACGACATCTGGGGCGAGGGCGCGCGTTGGCCGGCGGTGAAGGTCCTCGACCGGGGGGTCGAGCGCCGCGACGTGCTCTACGCGATGCAGGCCAACAACCGCCTGCCCGACTACATCGGCGACCTGCGGGCCCAGATCGGCGCGGCCCAGCTGGCGGCCAAGCGCCTGAGCGACCTGCTCGACCGTCACGGTGCCGCCACCGTCGAGGAAGCCGTCGACTACATGATCGACTACGCCGCCGGCCGCTTCCGCGAGGAGGTGGCGGCCTGGCCCGACGGCGTCTACGAGGGCGACGCCTACGTCGACCACGACCCGCTCGGCAACCCCGACATCCATCTGCACGTGAAGATCACCGTCGCGGGTGAGGACCTCACCATCGACTACACCGGCAGCGACACCCGCCAGGAGATCCAGGCGTGGTCGACGTTCGGCAACACGCGCGGCTACACGATCGGCCAGATCGCCTCGATGATGGACCCGGAGATCCCGAAGAACGAGGGGTTCTTCGACCAGATCAAGCTGGTGGTCCCGCAGGGCTGCGTGCTCAACCCGCACGGCGACCGGCCGGTGAGCGCGGGAACGCACCATCCCGGCGCCGACGTGGGTGAGGTCATCGCGGTGGCGATGCAGGGCGTGCTACCGGAGAAGGCGGTGCCGCAGACGTACAAGACCGGGATCCCCACGATCATCGTGGGCGTCGATCCCCGCACGGGCCAGAAGTTCACCGACCACTCGGCCGAGGTCTATGCCGGGTGGTGCAACGCGGCGAAGGGCATGGACGCGTGGGGAGCGCAGAACGCGTCGTTCGGCAATCTCTGGAAGGCGACCGCCGAGATCAACGAGAGCCTGTACCCGCACGTGCAGTGGAGCCGCGACTACCGCACCGACTCCGGCGGCGCCGGCCAGTGGCGGGGGCTGTGCGGGAGCCACTACGAGAAGGAAGTCCGGGTCGACGCCAAGGTGTACACGTACGTCGTCGGGATGAAGTACCCGATGCCCGGCATCGCCGGCGGCGTGAACGGCGAGCCCAACAAGATGGTCATCCGCTACGGCTCGGACGACCCGTTCGTCGTGCAGCACACCGCCGACTGGGTGCCGATCAGCGCGGGCGAGCGGATCATGTACGACTACGGCGGGGGCGGCGGCTGGGGCAACCCGGTCGACCGCGACCCGCAGGCCGTCCTCGACGACGTGCTGGACGAGTACGTGAGCGTCGCGGGCGCCGAGCGTGAGTACGGCGTCGTTCTCACCGGATCGCTCGAGGAGCTGACCCTCGCCGTCGACGAGGAGGCAACGGCCGCCCTGCGGACGCAGCGGCGCGGCTGACATGGGGTACCGCGTCGGCATCGACGTCGGCGGCACGTTCACCGACCTGATCTGCGTCACTCCCGACGGCCACGTCGCCCTCGACAAGACGCCGACGACTCTCGACGACCAATCGACCGGCGTCATGAACGGCCTCGAACAGCTCGCCGAGCGGTTCTCGGTGCCCCTGCGCGACTTCTGCGCCGACGTCGACATCCTCGTCCACGGCACGACCACCGCCGACAACACCATGATCGAGATGAACGGCGCCGCCACTGGGCTCCTCGTCACCGAAGGCCACCGCGACGAGATCGAGATGCGCCGGGTCCACAAGGAGCAGATCTGGGACCCGTCGTACCCCGCTCCCCCGCCGATCGCGAAGCGGCGCGCCCGCATCCCCATCCCCGAGCGGATGAGCTTCGAGGGTGACGTGTTGAAACCGCTCGACGAGGAGGCGGTCCGCCGGGGCGTGCAGCGGCTGCAAAAGCTGGGCGTCGATTCGGTCGCGGTGATGTTCCTGTTCAGCTTCGTGAACCCTGCACACGAACGGCGCGCCGCCGAGATCATCCGGGAGGAGTTCCCCGACGTCGCGCACGTCTCGCTCTCCCATGAGGTAATGCCGCGGGGCCCGGAGTTCGAGCGCACGTCGACCACTCTCGTCAACGCCTACGTCGCCCCCCGCATCGCCGCCTACATCGGCCGGCTCCAGGAGAAGCTGCGGGCCGCCGGGTACGCCGGGCAGCTGCTGATCATGCAGTCGACCGGCGGGGTCATGCCGCCCGACTACGTGTCGCGCCGGGCGGTGTCGTTGCTCGCGTCCGGGCCGACCGGAGGCGTCATGGGCGCGGCGCTGGCGGCGGGCAAGGCCGGCGTCGACGACTTCGTGTCGGTCGACATGGGCGGGACGAGCTTCGACCTCTGCCTCGTGCGCGGCGGCCGGCCCGAGATCAAGACCGACTGGAACTGGCGGTACCGCTACTACATCGGCCTCCCGATGGTCGACGTGCAGAGCGTCGGCGCCGGCGGTGGATCGATCGCGCGGGTCCGCCAGGGCGCCCTCCTCGTCGGGCCCGAGAGCGCCGGGTCGCAACCCGGGCCCGTCTGCTACGGGCGCGGCGGCGAACGACCCACCGTCACCGACGCCGATGCCGTCCTCGGCTACCTCCCTGTCGACGGGTTCGCGGGTGGCCGCATGACGCTCGACGTCGAGGGGGCACGCCGGGCGATCGAGCGCGACGTGGGTGAGCCGCTCGGCCTCGACGTCGTGGAAGCCGCCTGGGGCATCGAGCGGATCGTCAACGCCAACATGGCCAACGCCACCCGCCGGGTGCTGGCGGGACACGGCGCCGACGCGCGCGAGCTGTCGCTGATCGCCTACGGCGGCAATGGCGCGGTGCACGCGTGGGCCATCGCCGCCGAGCTGGGGATCGACCGCATCGTCGTCCCGAGGGCGGCGCCGGCGTTCTCGGCGCTCGGGGTCCTCGTGGCCGACTACGTCGTCGACATGGTGCGGGCCTACGTGGTGCCGCTCTCGCAGGTCGACCTCGGCCGGCTCCACGGGCTCATGCACGAGCTCACCGACGAGGCGCGCAAGGAGATGGAGCCCACCGGCCTCGCCGCCGACCACGTCGACGTCGCGCTGTACGCGCAGATGTGCTACCCGGGCCAGAACTTCGACATGAGCGTGGCGGTGCCGGAGGGGGCGACACTCGACGAGCCCGGCTTGCTCGACCTGACCGAGCGCTTCCACGACCAGCACGAGCGCGAGCGCGGCTTCTGCTTCCGCAACCAGCAGCCGCTCCTCCGGGGCGTGCGCCTGGTCAGCCGAGGCAACACACCGAAGCCGGACCGGCTCGCCGAGTTCGGCGCGGTGGCTGACGCCGAGCAGGCGCGTCGCGGGTCGCGGCCGGTGTACTTCGGCGTCGAGTTCGTCGACACGCCCGTGTACGACGGCACCGCCCTCGGGCCGGGCGCCGAGGTGCACGGTCCTGCCCTCGTAGAGGAGCCGTTCACGGTGTTGGTGCTGCCGCCCGGGCACGTCGCCCGGGTCGATGAGCACGGCAACTACGCCGTCAGCGGGTCGGCTTCCCCAACCGGGTGAACGGGCGGCGTCAGTTCCCTGCCGCAGAGAAGTGCTGGTAGTCGGGCATGTCCCACACCCCGCCCCACTCCCACCCGATCGCGGCAAACGCGGCGACGACGACGTCGCCGCCCCGGATGAGACCGGCGACATCTTGCGTGCGGTCGAGGTAAGCGACGCCCTCGGGTGGCCGTACGTCCTCAGGGCTGAGCACGCACGGGTTGACGAGCGGGTTCACGTCGACGGCGAGGCCGTAGGCATGCTGCGACCAGACTCCCGGCCGGCCTACGACGTCTCGGCAGTTGAAGGCCGACGTGTCGTTGGCAACCATGACCGCATCGTCGTCGGCCCCGAACGCATCGACGAGCTCCATGCGCTCGATCGGGAAGCGGGCTTCGAACAGCCGCCGGAACACACCGACGATGGCGTCGGCGTGGTCGGCGTGCACCACGAGCTCGCCCCGGTGCTCGGCACCGTCGAGCCCCCAGTGGTCGAGGCTGAGGACGCGGAGATCCTCGAGCGGGACCGGGCATCCCGGCCGCCACGACGCGTGCAGGCGGGCCGCATCCGGGATCGCCTCGACACCGCCGTCGAACGTGGGTGGCGCGGTCACCGCCACAGTCGTGGGAGAGGCGGTCGTGGGGGCGGCGGTCGTCGGGGCGGCGGTCGTGGACGCGGTCGTTGCCCGGGACCGGGCGCGGTCGTCGCCGTTCCCGGCGCACGAGACGGCGACGAGGCAAGCGAGTGCGAGGACAATGGCGGCGCGGGGCACGACACCCGCCGAGCGTAGGTCCCTAGATCTTGGTCGTTCCCCCAGGTGTGGGAGCCGGTGCGGACGGGCTCGCCCATCCCGGTGTCGCCGCCCCGGGCGCGGGCCCCGACGGTGCGGGCCCAGACGGCCCCGATGCACCCGCGAGCGCCTTGCTCGCGCCGCCCCAGATGGCGCTGAACACCCACCCGAACATGCCGACGAAGAATGCGAGCAAGCCGACCCCCAGCAGGATCCCGCCCACCGTCGCCCAGGCGGAGTTGGTGACGTAGGCGCCGCGCGTCGTGAACCCGTTCGAGTCGGTGACCACCGCGTTGGGGTCGTACTGGCTGTCGCTGGCGAAGGCGTAGATCAACGCGCCGATCCCCGCGGCGATGACCACGGGGGCGAGAAATGTCGTCCACTTGAAGATCGTCTTTTTCACGATTGCTCGGGCGGGTCGGCTCGGGCGAGTCGGCTCGGGCGAGTCGGCTCGTGGCCATTGGACCACGGGCGGTCCGCACGCGCCTGAGTACCCGGTACTCATTTCGGTGATCGGTAGGCTCCCGCCCCGTGCCCGCCTGGCTGACGCCGGAGCAATACGCGGTCGTCGAGGCGGCCTGCGAGCGCCTCATTCCCGCCGCTGACGCCCATCCCGGCGCCCGGGCCCTGGGCGTCGCCGACTACATCGACGGGCTCCTCGGCGCGTTCGCGGTCGATCCTCCCCGCATCTGGGCGGGGGGCCCCTTCTCGGGGCGCGGCGGCGGCGACGCGTCGTTCGACCGGTTCCTGCCCCTCTCCCCGCTCGAGGAGCTGGCGTGGCGGACGCGCATCGAAGGATCGCGGGGGATCCCCGAGCGCGAGTTCAACGGACCGGTGACGGGCTGGCAGGAGCGGTACGTCGAGGGGGTCGCGGCACTCGGCGCCGACTTCGCGGCGCTGCCCGCGGAGGACCAGGAGGCGCGCCTCGACGTCGAACCCGACTTCAAGGCGCTCCTCTACCAGCACGCGTGCGAGGGCGCCTACGCGGCCCCCGAGTACGGCGGCAACCGCGGCGCGGCCGCGTGGCAAGCGGTGCAGTTCCCCGGCGATGTGCAGCCGCGCGGGTACACCGACGCCGAGGTTCGCGGGCGTGACTGACTGCGACGCGGTCGTCGTCGGCAGCGGGCCCGCGGGCGCGACCGCCGCCCACGTGCTCACCGACGCCGGGTGGTCGGTGATCGTGCTCGAGAAGGGTCGCAACCACCTGCTGTCGTTGGAGCCGCCGTTTGCGCCCAGCGGCCAGATCTCCAACGACGAACTGAAGTTCATGTTCCGCCACTTCCTCGGGCCCGACCCCCTGCTCGAGCCGCGCACGTTCCGACGACGCGAGGAAGACGGAGAGCGAACGTTCACGGGCGACGTGAACAACCTCCCCTCCGGCGTCGGCGGCGGCGGTTTCCACGCCGACGCCAAGCTGCCCCGCTTCCGCGAGGTCGACTTCCGGGCGCGTTCCGAGCTCGGGCCCATCGACGGGGCGGACGTGGTCGACTGGCCCCTCGACTACGACGAGCTCGAGCCGTACTACGCCGAGGCGGAGCGGATCGTCGGCGTCGCCGGTGAGGCGGGCGCCAACCCGTACGCGGCGTGGCGTTCGGGGCCGTACCCGATGCCGCCCGGACCCGACATGTACGGCGCCATCCTGTCGAGCGACGCCGCCGGCCGGCTCGGCTACCACCCGTATCGCGCGCCCACGGGCGTGAACAGCGTCGAGTACGACGGCCGCCCCGCCTGCAACAACTGCGGTTTCTGCGGTTTCTTCGGTTGCCCCATCGACGCCAAGGGCGACCCGGTCGCGCCGCTGCGGCACGCGCTGCGCACCGGCCGGTGCGAGGTCCGCCCCGAGTGCCACGTCAGCACCGTCGCCCTCGACCCGGCCGGCCGGCGTGCCCGCGGCGTGCGCTACCTCGACGCCGACGGAGCCGAGCACGAGTTGGCCGCCGACCACGTGGTGCTGGCAGCGGGCGCGTTCGAGACCCCCCGACTGCTCCTACGCGGCGGAGTGGGCAACTCGTCGGGGTTGGTCGGGCGCAACCTCATGTTCCACTTCCAGACGCTGGTGGTCGGGTCGTTCCCGTTCCGCCTTCACGGTCACCGCGGCCGGGCGGTCACGCATCTGCACGACGACCACATGCTCGTCACCGACGAGAGCCGGGCGGCCGCCCGGGCCGCCGGTCTCCCCTACTTCCGCGCTGGCATCGTCGAGCATGGGGGCGCAGCTGGCCCGCTCATGGAGGCGGTGCACCTCCCACCGGGTCGCCTGCACACACAGCTGATGCTCGAGTCGCCCCTGCGCGATCGCATGTGGGTGTTCACGGTGCAGGGCGAGGACCTCCCCCAGGCCGCCAACCGGGTCGACCTCGACCCGACGGTGCGCGACGTGTGGGGATTCCCGGCGGGACGGGTCACGTATTCGCCCCACCACCACGAGGTGGCGTGCTCGGCCTACGTCGCGCCGCAGCTCGAAGCCATCCTGAAGGAGGCGGGCGCCGAGTGGACGATCACTACCACGTCCCCGCCGGTGGACAGTGACGATGGCGGCGCGCTCGGGCCCGTGCCAGTGTCCCGCCACGTCATGGGCACGTGTCGCATGGGCGACGACTCCGCGACGAGCGTTGTCGACCGGTGGAGCCGATTCCACGACGTCGAGAACATGGTCTGCGCGGACTCGTCGGTGTTCCCGACCTCGACCGGCTACGGCCCGACGCTCACGCTCGTCGCCCTTGCCATCCGCGCCTGCCGTGACCTGGCCGGTCTCGAACCGCTCCGCTCGCAGCGCCCGCCGTCGGATGCCATGCTCCCGCGATGAGCGAGTACGAGAGCCTGCGGGTCGGGGTCGACGGTGGCGTTGCCGTCGTCACCCTCGACCATGCTCCGGTGAACCTCCTCGACGCCACCATGATCGGCGACCTGTGGGGTGTCGTGAACTCGCTGCCCGAGCGTGACGACGTACGCGTCGTGGTGGTCCGCAGCGCCGACCCCGAGTTCTTCATCGCCCACGCCGATCTGCACCTGATCCAGCAGCTGCCTCGAGACGTCACCGAACGGGGCTCGGAGATCACCGGCATCCACCAGTTCATGGAGCAGTGGCGCACGCTCCCGCAGGTCACCATCGCCCAGCTGGAGGGACGGGCCCGGGGCGGCGGCAGCGAGTTCGCGCTCTCCCTCGACCTGCGCTTTGCCGCCACTGACACGGTCCTGAGCCAGCCCGAGGTGTCGGTCGGGATCATCCCCGGAGGCGGCGGGACCCAGCGCCTTCCCCGCCTCATGGGTCGCGGCCGCGCCCTCGAGATCGTCCTCGGCTGCGCCGACTTCGATGCCGAGACCGCCGAGCGCTACGGCTGGGTGAACCGCGCCCTGCCCCCCGACGAGCTCGGCCCATTCGTCGAGCGGCTGGCACGTCGGATCGCGGCGTTCCCGCCCGACGCGGTGCGGCGGGCCAAGGCGGCCGTCGACGCCGCCGTCGGCACCGTCGAGGACGGCCTGATCGAAGAGGCGTACCAGTTCAACCGCACGCTCGCCGATCCCGACCTGGACTCCCGCCTGGACGGCGCGCTCGCGGGCGGGGCCCAGACCCGGGAGGGCGAGCTCGACCTCGGCGCGCTCCTCGAACGCGCCGGCACGGAGGGAACGCCGTGAGCATCGAAGCCCACCAGTGCCCGTACTGCGAGCTTCGGTTCACGGCCCACTGGGAGCTCAAGCTCCACCTCGACGAGGCTCACCCCAACCGCAACGACGGCGACGACTGAGAACCGCTCCTCAAACGCGTCGACGGGCCTGCGACAATCGGCGCCTGACGTACGAAGCTGTGCTCCTCGACTTCTACGGCACCCTGGCGGAGGCGACGCACTGGGTGTCGATCGACTCGGTGCTGGCGGAGCACGGCTACGACCTGCCGCGCGAGGCGCGCAACCGTTGGTGGAACGAGGGGGTGGACGGCATCGAGCACCTCAAGCACTCGCAGAGCCGCGACCACTACGTCGCCTGGCAACAGGAACGCCTGCTCGGGATGCTGGCGGAGACCGACGTGCACCCGGGCGAATACGAGGTGATCCTCGAGAAGCTGCGCTCGGGCGCGTCCCGACGCGTGCTCGAGCCCTACCCCGAGGTGGCCGAGGTACTGACCGAGCTCCGACGCCGCGACCTGCGGCTCGCGGTCTGCTCGAACTGGGACTGGGACCTGGCCGAAGCGATCGACGGCGTCGGCCTCACCGAGCTCGTCGACGTCACGGTCTCGTCGGCGTGGGCGGGTGCCCGCAAGCCCCATCCCCGGATCTTCCGCCACACGCTCGAGAAGCTGGGGGTACCGGCGGCGGACGCGCTGTTCGTGGGCGATACGTGGGGTCCCGACGTCGAAGGCCCTCGGGCGGTGGGCATGGCGCCGGCATACCTGGCCCGGGACGGCCACTGGCCCGATCCGGGCGCTCCCGACAAACCGGCCCGCGACGACGTGCCGGTGCTCGAGGATCTGCGCGGGCTGCTGACGCTCCTCTGACCCGGCCCGCCCGGTGGGCGGCGGTGGTCGAATAGCGTCGGGGCTCCCCCGGTGGAAGGACCCCATGCAGACGCTGACGCCCGAGACGACGACGACCGACTTCGGCGCCCTCGTCGCGAAGCTGCGGTCTGCGTTCGCGTCGGGCCGCACCCGCCCGCTCACCTGGCGCCGGGAGCAGCTCAAGCGCATGAAGAAGATGCTCCGGGAGCGGGAGGACGACCTCCTCGGCGCGCTCGGCGCCGACCTGGGCAAGCCCCCGCTCGAGGCCTGGGTCAGCGACATCGCCATCGTGGTGAACGAGATCGAGCACGCGCTCAAGCACCTCACGTCGTGGACGAAGCCCGAGAAGGTGTGGACACCGGTGGCGCAGCGGCCGGGAAAGGCGCGCATCCAACACGAGCCGCTCGGCGTCGCACTCGTCATTGCCCCGTGGAACTACCCGGTGCAGCTGCTGCTCTCACCGATGGTCGGGGCCATCGCCGCGGGCAACTGCGTCGTCGCCAAGCCGTCCGAAGTCTCGATGCACACGTCCGCGACCCTGGCGCGGCTGATCCCCGAGTACCTCGACCGCGAGTGCGTCGCGGTGGTCGAGGGGGGCGTCCCCGACACCCAGGCCCTCTTGGCCGAGCAGTTCGACTACATCTTCTACACGGGCAACGGACAGGTCGGCCGGATCGTGATGGAAGCGGCCGCGAAGCACCTCACACCAGTCACCCTCGAGCTCGGCGGCAAGAGCCCGGTGATCGTGACCGCCGACGCCGATCTCGACGTGGCCGCTCGCCGGGTGGCGTGGGGCAAGTTCCTCAACGCCGGCCAGACCTGCATCGCGCCCGACTACGCCCTCGTCGCCCGCGACATCGAGGACGCGTTCGTCGAGCGGCTCGCCAAGGTGATCAACGACTTCTACGGCCCCGACCCCAAGGCGAGCCCCGACTACGCCCGGATCGTCAACGACCGTCACTTCCGCAGGCTCGATGCGCTCCTCGCCGACGGAACACCCGCGCTCGGCGGCGAGACCGATGCCGAGCAGCGCTACATCGCGCCGACCGTCCTGCGGAACGTGGCGCCGGACTCGGCGGTCATGGCCGAGGAGATCTTCGGACCCGTGCTCCCGGTGCTCCCCGTCACCGATGTCGACGAAGCGATCGAGTTCGTCAACCAGCGCGACCGGCCCCTGGCTTTGTATGTGTTCTCGGGCTCGAGCGACACGCATGACGAGGTACTGACGCGCACGTCCTCGGGCGGCGCCGGGATCAACGCCACCGTGCTGCACGTGGCGATCCCCGACCTTCCCTTCGGCGGCGTCGGCGCCAGCGGCATGGGCGCGTACCACGGCCGCGCCGGCTTCGAGACGTTCAGCCACCGCAGGGGGATCCTGGCCAAGTCGACCCGCGTCGACCCCGCCTTCGCGTACCCGCCGTACACGAAGCGGAAGCAGAGGATCCTCCGCCGCTTCCTGTAGCCGGCCCTCTCCTAGTGTGAGCGCATGACGACCGCGACGGCGCTGCGCTTCATCGATTCCGACGGCCACGTCCTCGAGCACCCGAACGGGATGCTCGACTTCGCGCCCAAGGGCTTCGAGGATCGGATCTGGCACATCGAGACCGACGGCGACGGTCGCGAGTGGTGCATCTACGACCGCCAGCGGTTGCCCGCCAACGCCCTCGCGCTCGCCGGCACCGCGGGCATGAGCCTCGAGGACCGGCAACGGGCCCAGCGGGGCGAGCTGCGCTACACCGAGATCCGCCCCGCGGCCTACGACGCCACCGCCCGACTCGCCGACCTCGACACCGACCACATCGCCCAGTCGGTGCTCTACCCGACGATGCTCCTCGGCATCGCCGGGCTCCACGACGTCGACTTCGCCGAGGCCCAGTGCCGGGCCTACAACGACTGGCTCTCCGCGCACGTCCAGGAGGGAGCGGGGCGCATCTTCGGCGTCGCGATCGTGCCGCAGCAGGACGTGGAGCGCGCCGCCGCCGAGATCCGGCGCGTCGCGGGCAAGCCCGGGATCGTCGGGGTCATGCTGCGGCCCAACCCGACCGAGGGTTGGAAGCCGATGAACCACGAGGCCTACGACCCGCTGTGGCGCGCCGCGTCGGACACCGGCCTCCCGGTCGGGCTGCACCCGTTCCTCGTGCCCGACCTGCCGGGTGCGTGCAGCGGGCTGCGCATTGCCCGGCTGGGCACGTCGTCGATGCCGACGGGCGACGCCGGCGCCGACAGCGGGATCGACAACGTGTACTTCACCCAGGCGATCTCGAACCCGTTCGACATGATGAACACGATGGCGTTCCTGCTCGCCGGGGGCGTGTGCGAGCGCTTCGCCGACCTGAAGATCGTGTTCCTGGAGGCGAACGGCGGATGGATCGTGCCGTGGCTGGAGCGCCTCGACCACCACTACGAGATCTTCTCGTGGGACGTGCCGTGGTTGAAGCGGGCCCCGTCCGACTACTTCCGGCGCCAGTGCTGGATCAGCTTCGACCCCGACGAGTCGACGCTGGCGTTCACTGCCAACTCGCCCTTCGTGGGCGCCGATCGGATCGTGTGGGCCAGCGACTATCCGCACCCCGACGCGAAGTTCCCCGGCGTGACCGAGGAGCTCAGCGAAGCGATGAACGGGCTGAGCGCGGAGCAGCAGGCGCAGATCGCGGGCGGGAGCTGCCGGGCGCTGTACGGCATCTGACGTGGCTTCCGACTTCGCCGCCGATCCCGGGGAGCGCCTGGCTACGGAGTGGGACCGCGATGTCCCGAGCGAGGACACGCTCGTGCGTGCCTATGTCGACGCATTCGCCGACATGATCGAAACGCAGGCGCGCGGCCGGCGGGCGAGTGCTGGGGGACGACGCCATGCTCCTGGCCGACGCCGGTTCACCCGGCGCCTATCTCAACGGGGGCGTGCTGCGGGCTCCGCTGCACGAGCAGGCCGCGGACGAGGTGGTCGCGAGGATGACGGAGTTCTTCGCCGGCGCGCCCGGTGGCCCGTGGATGCTCTTCAGCGCCATGCCGACGCCCGACCTGCGACCGCACGGTCTCCAGCCGGTCGGTCACCCCCCGCTGATGTTCCGGCCAGCAGGAGGAGAGCGCCGTCCGCCGCCCGATGATCTCGAGATCGTCGAAGCCACCGATCCCGACACGCTGCGCGTCCTCGAGCGCACGCTGTTCGACGGGTACCCGATGCCCGAGCTCCGCGACCTTGGTGCGGGGGCGTTCCTCCCCGATGCGCTCCTCGCCGACGACAGGTTCCGCTTCTACCTCGGGCTCGTCGCGGGCGAGCCGGTGGGCACGTCGATGGCCCACCTGGGCCAGTCGATGTCCCACGTGGAATGGGTGTCGGCGACCTCGTCGGTGCGCGGGCGCGGCTACGGAGAGGCCATGACCTGGGCGGCGACGCTCGTGCTCCCCGACCGGCCGTCGATGCTCATCTCGAGCGACGACGGCCGCCGAACCTACGAGCGGATGGGCTATCTGCCGTTGACCCGTTTCACGCTGTGGATCGGGTCACGCGACTAGCTGTTAGGCGTCAGACAACCTTCACGTTCTGTGCCTCTTCGCCCTTGCGGCCGGGACCGACATCGAACTCGACCGCCTGTCCCTCTTCGAGTGACCGGTACCCGGGCATGTTGATGGCGGAGTAGTGGACGAACACGTCCTCCCCGCCCTCACGCGAGATGAAGCCGTAGCCCTTCTCGGCGTTGAACCACTTCACGGTGCCTGTCGCCAACGGTTGCTCCTTGCAGCTTGATGACACAGAGGTGTGCGACGAGGCACGCCCCCCTCTAGCGCCCGGGACCCTACCAGCGGGCCTGGGACGCCGCGAGGCTCCTGATCAGCCGTAGTGGCGCAACTCGACGAGGTTCTGGTCGGGGTCGTACACGTAGATGCTCGTCGCGAGCCCTTGCGCTCCCCACCGTTCGACCGGTCCTTCGAGTACTTCGAACCGTCCCGACGCCGCGAGCTCTTCGATGGCGTTGCCGACCACGAGGCACAGATGATTCACGTTCTCGCCGCTGCGGTCGGCGCCCAGCAGGTCGATCACCGTGGTCGGGTCGATGCGCACCGACGGGAAGGGCACCTCCCTCTTCCTCCATTCGTCGACGCGTTCGCCCTGGAGGCCCAACTCGTCGACGTACCACGCCAGCGACCGCTCCACGTCGGCGACGTTGAGCACGATGTGGTCGAGACCGGTAGCTCGCACTTCAGCCATCGCCGCGCAACCTACCCGCGCGGCAAGCCGAGGATGCGCTCGCCGATGATCGTGCGTTGGACCTCGGACGTGCCGCCGGCGATCGACGCCGCCTTGCTCCAGAGCCACTGGCGCTGCCACTTCCCGTCGGCGGGGTTCTCGGCTGCCCCCACCCACAGCGGCGCGGCGTCACCGAGCAGGCCGAGCGCGCTCTCCGAGAGGTGCTGGGTCATGTCGGTCCAGGCCAGCTTCACCCAGCTCGACTCCGGGCCGGGCTCGATGCCTTCCGCGAGGCGCGAGAGCGTGCGCCAGTTGTGCAACCGGAGCACCCGCAGCTCCACGAACGCCTGCGCGAGCGCGTCGGCCGACTCGGGATCGTCGAGCACGCCCCGCTCCCCCGCCAGCGCGTAGAGCTCGTCGAGGTAGACCTCGTGCACGACCTGCTCCTTGAAGGGGAAGGAGGTGCCGCGCTCGTGGGCGAGGGTCGTGTTCGCGACCGCCCATCCCTGGTTGATCTCGCCAACGAGGTGGTTCTCGGCGACGAACACCTCGTCGAGGAACACCTCGTTGAACTCGGCCTCGCCCGTGATCTGCACCAGCGGGCGCACGTCGATGCCCGAGGCGTCCATGTCGACCACGAAGTACGAGATGCCGCGGTGCTTGGGTGCGTCGCTGTCGGTGCGCGCCAGGCAGATGCCCCAGCGGGCCTGGCGGGCGTAGCTCGTCCACACCTTCTGGCCCGACAGCAGCCACCCGCCCTCGGCGGGCGCCGCCTTGGTGGCGAGCGCGGCCAGGTCGGAGCCGGCACCGGGCTCGCTGAACAGCTGGCACCAGATCTCGCGGGCGTCGAGGATGGCCGGGAGCCAGCGTTGCTTCTGCGCCTCCGTGCCGTGGGCGAGCAAGGTGGGGCCGGCCAGGTTGATGCCCACCCGGTTCACCGGCTGGAGCGCACGGGAGCGGGCGTACTCCATGTTGAAGATGGCCACCTGCACCGGCGAAGCGCCCCGGCCGCCGTACTCGGCCGGCCAGTGGATGCCGACCCACCGGTCCGCGGCCAGCTTCGCCTGCCAGGCCCGGCCCCACTCGATCTCCTCGTCCAGCGACCCGAACCGCGGCGGTAGCTCGAGGTTGGCCCCGAGCCAGGCGCGGACCTCCGCGGCGAACGCCTCCTCCTCGGGCGTGAACGACAGATCCATCGCTCAGAGATCCCAGAACCGCTCGCGCTGGTTACGCACGAACGAGTCGTGCAGCGCCCGTTCGTCATCGTCGGTGAACGACCGGTAGTCGTCGTCGTCGCGGAGACGCACGAAGACCGGATCGCCGGCGGTGAGATCGGCCCGCCACTTCTGGTGTACGAGCGCCCGCTTCACGATCTTGTTGGTGCCGGTAGTGGGCGGGTCGCGCAGGATGCGCACGTAGCGGGGCCGCCACTTCGGGCCGATGTCAGCTTGGGCGTCGAGCCATTGCGCAAAGCCGGCGGGATCGAACGCGCCGACGTCCCCCAGCACGAGGCCCGCCATGACCTGGTCGCCGGCCTCGTCGTCGGGAACGCCGTAGACGGCCGCGAGCACCACGTCGGGGTGACGGGCGAGGGCGGCCTCGATCGGTGCCGCCAGGAAGTTCTCGCCGTCGACCCGGATCCAGTCGGCGGTGCGCCCGGCGAAGTAGAGGTAGCGGTCGACGTCGAGATAGCCGAGGTCGCCGGTCCAGTACCAGCCGAACCGCGTGGTGCGCTCGTTGGCCTCGGGATTGTTGTAGTAGCCCTCGAACGGTCCGAGGCCGGCGGTGTTGACGATCTCACCCACGCATTCCTCGGCGTTGAGCACGCGTCCCGTCGCCGGTTCGATGCGGGCCGGCGGCAGCTCGTTGCCGTCCTCGTCGACGACCTTGACCGCGGCGTCGGCCTCACCCAGCGCCCCCGGCCGCTCCTCGGCGTCACGGTTCACGGCGACTCCACCCTCGGTCGCGCCGTAGGCATCGATGACCTCGACGTCGAAACGACGGGCGAACGCATCGACGATCTCGGGTGAGCCTTCGTTGCCGAACGCCACCCGGAGGGGGTTGTCGGCATCGCCCGGCCGCTCCGGGGTCGCGAGCAGGTAGGCGAGGGGCTTGCCGGTGTAGTTGAACCAGGTCGCCCCGTAGCCGCGCACGTCGCCCAGCCAGCGCGACGCGCTGAAGCGCCGGCCGAGACCGACGGCCGCGCCGTAGACGATCGAGGGAGCCCACCCCACCATGAGCGCGTTCGAGTGGAACAGCGGCATGCACACGTAGCCGACGTCGTCGGGCGCGACGCCCATGATGATGCCCATGCGGTTGCCGGTGACCATGAACCGCCGCTGGGTGCAGATCACGGCCTTGGGCGCGTCGGATGTCCCCGACGTGAAGATGAGCCCCCAGACCGTGTCGGGCTCGGGGTCGAGGCCGGGATCGTCTTGGCGGTGCTCGGCGAGCGCGGCGTCGAGATCGGGACCCACCACAAGGGCGGGCGGGAGGTCGTCGGCAATGGGTTCGAGCAGCGCCTCGTGGCCGGGCTCGGTGACGATCAGGCCGACGTGGGTGTGCTCGATGTCGCGGAGGAGGTGCTCGCCCCGGCGGGTGTGGTTGAGCCCGACCACCGCCGCGCCCGACAGCGCGGCGCCGCCGAGGGCGAAGAGGTACTCGGGGATGTTGTCGAGCAGGACGCCGACGTGGAGGGCGCGGTCGGCCGGCTTCCGCGCCAGGATCATGTTCGCCCATCTGGTCTACTCGGCGACGTACTCGGCATTTGTCCACATCCGGTCCTCGAACTTCAGTGCCGGACGGTCGCGGATCGTGGAATCGGTCGCGTGCCGCCGCAGCAACGCCGCCGCGTTCGGGGCCGGCATCGGCGCCTCACCCGGCGCGGGCGCGCTGCGTACGCGGTTTGCCGACATCGGTCGCAACGATAC
>Ga0136614_10000682_pt1 | contig 17927 bp, 15 predicted proteins | sample AntDrymUQ2792106_2_FD_106643 | JGI IMG/M metagenome (GOLD analysis project Ga0136614, IMG submission 106643) | Polar desert sand microbial communities from Dry Valleys, Antarctica - metaG UQ279 (21.06) | ecosystem: Environmental > Terrestrial > Soil > Desert | place: Antarctica: Dry Valley... | reverse complement strand
CAACAAGAATATGCTGGAATCGTGCTGCCTGGTCGGCGCGTGAACTCGCTTGATCGCTTCTTGCGAAAGCGCGAGCCTTTCGAAAGCGGCGCCCTTGTCGCGCCCGCGAAGGGCCTATAGCTCAGCGGTTAGAGCAGGGGACTCATAATCCCTTGGTCCCAGGTTCGAATCCTGGTGGGCCCAGACGAATTCGCGGCTGGGGCGAGCTCTCGACGCGGCCCTTGGGGCATAGGCTTCAGTGTTGCTATTTAATTGACCCGAAAAAAGGCGTCAATCCTGCTTGTTTCCGTGGAATCCGTTGACAACGCAACACACGTCTTTAAGAATGGCGCGTGTTGAAAAAATTCATCCCGCAAAAGCCCCTGTCCTCGATCGGAGAAGGATCGTTAAGCGCGGGCAGTGATGATAACAACGGCCTCGCCTATCGCGAAGATCCAAGAACATCTGCACCAACCACTACCGATCATCAAAAACTTATGGCTGAACATTCTGGCAAAGACATCCTTTCAAGCGACGTAGAGATCAAAGGTTCGATCAAATTTCAAAAAGAGCTCCTCATCGACGGCAAAGTGGAAGGCGAGATCCATTCCGACGGCGTCCTGACGATCGGCGAAAACGCTGACATCCGCGGTGAGATCAAGACCAAATCCATTACGGTCTTTGGGAAGGTCCAAGGTAACATCACCGTCGCCGAGCGCTGCGAGCTGAAGTCCCGCTGCACTCTGCAGGGTGATTTGAAAGCCGCGCGTCTCGTGATCGAAGAAGGCGCAACCTTCGTCGGCAAATCCGAAGTGACCAGCGGTGGGAAAGCCGGCGCGAATACGCGTCCCGAGATTGTGCGGAACGATGAGCCAGCGGCGCCCGTGAAGGCCGCTTTCGGCGCTCGCGCCTAAGACCCCCAAGCTCCCCGCGACCAGTGGCAAAGCCGGGCCCTGCTAAGCTCAGTGTGGAGTGTCCACACTGCGGCTTTCAGCAGATGGAGTATGCCGCCGCGAAGAGCACGATGTGCCGCCAGTGCGGCGGCAATTTCGTGCCGTCAGCTCCCAAGCCTCGCGAGATCAAACTGCGCCCGCCACGCGACACGCAACCAATAGCTGCGCTCGAAGAGCACGCCCATTCGGTCCTGCATAAGCTGGAAGGTTTCTGGGCGAAGAAAGGCAGTTCGACGGTCGAATGCTTCGAGTGCAAAGCGAAGCAGGAAGTCATCGCGGCGGCCTCTTCGACCACCTGTCCGAAATGCAGCGCTCACCTTGATCTGCGCGATTACAGAATCACCACGAACTTTAGCCGCGCCATTCGGACGCATGGCGAATTACATGTGACGGCGCGGGGCGATTTGAGCAGCAGCCAGGTCGTCTGTCGTTCCGCTTTGATCGAAGGGAAAGTTCGTGGCGATTTGCACTGTTTTGGGACTGTAACAGTTCATTTTGACGGTAAAATTCCGGGTCGAATTTCCGCGAATCACGTCCTCATCGACCGCAAGTCCGAGGTCCAATTTTTTCGCCGCGTGCGGGTGAAAAGTATTGAGATCCGTGGCCATATGACAGGCGAAGTCATTGCGGAAACTGTTGTCGTAGTTCATCGGGGCGCCACGCTGGACGGGAATGTCACGGCGAAATCGATCTCGGTGGAAAAGGGAGGCGTTTTTTCCGGCCAGTTGATGATCGGCAGCAGCGGCTTTACGCAAGCGGAGCTTTTGCCGGTGCTAAAGCCAGCCCCAGACGAGAACCTCGTTCTAACGAGCGGGCTGATTTCCTCCTTGCCTGCAACATAGGCCTCCGGGTCTGAATGGAAAAAAAGCTGCTTCCGCGCAGTCCGTATGACCGCCTCGGCGGTTACGTTCATTTACCGCGTCTTATCGACAAAGCGAAGCTACATCGCAAGGGGTTGCTGGACGGGTACAACTACAAAACCGTTGGTTTCGACAAGCATCTGCTTGCCTTTCTGAAACTGAATCCGGATAGCTTCGAAGAAGCCGCAAATCGCCTGGAGAATGACGGCCCGATTCTGGAATGGATCGTTCAGAACGGGACAAAGCATTCGCGCGAGGAAGTCGACGAGTGGAATCAGGCGATGATCTCGCGTCATCCTGATACGGCGGTGAAGAAGGCGCGCTTCACGCATTTTCTGAAAGAGGCCGGGGGCGAAGGCCGCAAAGACATTCGCAGTTACTTCGACCTGATCGAGTTCGATGAAGGCCGGAAGAAGTAGACCGAGAAAAACTTTCCCTTATCGCACAAACTGCTGAAAGAGCACATTGGCTTCTTCCAGCGTCTCTTTGCTTCCGATGTCGAACCAGGTGCCTTTGATCTGATAGGTCCGGACCTGCTTGCGCTGGTAAAGCCATTGGATGAAACGACCCGGTTGGTCCGGGTTGTTTCCCGCTGCGATGTAGGTCGTGAAGAGCGGCACCACCTGACGGGAGAAGTAATAAAGCGCGATTCCAGTCAAAGTGCTCTTGGGATCCGTGGGCTTTTCCTCGAAGGACGTGAGGACGCCTTCCGCATCGGTCGTAATGGCGCTGTACTTTTTGATCAACTCAAGGTTGCCGACATCATACGTCGCCAGGGTGGCCTCCGAGCCACGCGCATGGGCCGCGAATCCTGTGAGTGGTTCGCTAAAAAGGTTGTCCCCGGCGACAATGATCAGGTCCTTGTTCGCCAGGTCCTCCCGGATCAGGACGAGGTTTACGTCGCCGATGGCGCCAAGCTTGTCGGAATCATCGTTCGAGCCGTCGTTGATGATCTTAAGTCGAATCTTTTCCGAGCGTTGCTGGTATTGCTCAGCCCAGCTTTGAAAATCACGCGCGAACTTGTTATTCGTCACAACGTAAACTGTCTCGATTCCCGGTACGGGCGCGAGATTATCGAGCACCCACTCAATCATGGGCCTGCCGGCTACTTCGAGGAGAGGCTTCGCCTTCGTCAGGGTTAGCGGATAGAGGCGAGTTGCGTAACCGGCTGCGAGAATGAGGACGTTCATGATTGAAAGGCGGCGGGGGAGGGGGATAGGCCGAAAATCACGCCGAAGCGTGAGATATTAGCCGCGTCGGGGGCGAGGGCCAGCGTGATTTCCTCAAGTGCCAAGGGCGGCTTGCTGCAACCGCTTTTGGACGGCGATGATGCGAGTGTTGTCGGTGATCTTGGCGCGGCTGATTCCATCCACGACATAGAATGTATCGATGGCAGCGCCCTTTTCGGTGCTGATGCGCGAAAGGGCAATAGAGATCTGCTCCTCGCCGAGGGCCGAGAGGAGATCGTAGAGCAAACCCAGCCGATCGGGTGTTTGAATCTGAATCAGCGTGTAGTTGGGATGAGCCCGGTTATCACACCCGATCGTGGTCGGGAACTCGACTTCCGCGCCTGCTCGCTTAAGCATCCTCGGTCGCGCTTTTTCGAGCTGCGGCCGGAAGTCGAATCTTCGATTCTCCAGCGCCATTCGCAGTGTGTTCTCCACGAGCTCAAAATCACGACTGTCAGTCACCGCGCGCCCGCGCAGATCGCAAACGCGAAAAACATCCAACACCAGATTATCGCCACGCGTGTAGATGTCAGCGCTTAGAATATTGAGCGGAACGACCGAGAGCGAACCGGCGATTTTGGAAAGAAGGTCTTGCCCGTCCCATGTGCAAAAGGAAGCGGTGCTGTGTCCCTGCTGCGGGTATGCTTCCCACTCGATCGCAGAAGGAAGGTTCGGCGCATCGTGTTGAAAAAGCCTGGTAAGGAAACGCCGGAAGAGCGCGATGTGTGCGGCAATTTCCTCAACGCCAAATCCGCGAAAGTAGTTATCCGGCATGAACTCAAAGTGCGCTTCGATTTCTTCGGCATAGCCCGTCGGGAAGCGCGCTGCGACGGCCGCTTGCAACGACTCCCGTTCGATCTTTCGCTGCTCGAAGAACGCCGCCTCGTCAGTCAGGTATTGAGACGTGGCGCGATACAAATGCCAGACGAGCGACTCTTTCCAATCCGACCAATTGTCAGCACTCGTGCCCTGCCCATCCGCCAGCGTTAACAGCATGAGCCCATCCAGGTTTTTCTGCGTTCGGATCAGAGCTGCGAACTCCACGATTGTCTCAGGATCGTCAACGTTTCGCTGCTGCGCCATGTTCGACATCGTCATGTGGTGGTCCACCAGCAGGATGAGCGAGCGGCGCTGCTCGGGCGCGAGCTGGAGCCGGCTGGCGACCCGTTGTGCGAAGAGCGCACTTGCTTCCGTATGCGGCCGGGCGCCGACGCCTTTGCCTGTGTCGTGCAATAGCAGCGCCAGGTAGAGCACCAGCGGATCTTCGATTCGATCAAACAGCTCGCGATAAGGCAGGAGCTTCGGGTCGGCGGTAGTTGTTAAGGCATCCAGCTTTTCCAGGCAAACCAAAGTGTGTTCATCCGCGGTGTAGCGGTGGAAAAACTCGTGCTGCACCAGGCAGGTCAACGATCCAAACTCTGGGATGTAGCGGCCGAGAAAATCCACCCGATGCATCATGCGCAGAGCCGCCCCAGCTTCACCTTTGCGGGACAGAATGCGCTTGAAGATCTGCCGCGGTGGAACCGCGTAGCGAAAGGTCTTTGTCACCAGCCCGGGATTGCGCGCGAGCCATTCCTCCAAGTCTGGGCTCAGATCCGCCCTATGCATTTGCGCAGTCTCGAAGACCTGCATGATCGCGACGGGGACGCGCTGCAGGAAGTCGCTCTGCTTTGCGTAAAGCTGGCCGCTTCGCAGCACAAATTCTCCGAGGTCCTTTTCATCTGCCGATGCTTCGCTCAGGAAGGGAAAAAAAACGCGCATCCCATGGGAAGACCGCCCTGAGGCAAATTGCTCGGTGATTCGCTCCGTCACGCGAAAAATGTTCCGCGTGTGCTCGTAGTAATCTTTCATCAGCACTTCGCTCAGCGGTGCGCGCCCCTTTGCTGGATAGCGCATACGCTGCGCGATCGTCTCCTGGAAATTCAGGTGCAGCACGTCGGTGGCGCGGCCATTGACGTAATGCAACTCGGTCCGGAGGCGGAGCAGGAAATCATAGGCCAGATCGATTCGACGCTGGTCCCTCAAGCTGAGCCAGTCTTTGCCTACAAGGTGAGTGGTGGTGAGTGCGCCCTCGCGGAAAAATGTCATCCAAAGAAGATTTTGATAATCGCGCAATCCCCCGCACCCGCTCTTCACATGCGGCTCCTGCATGTAAACACTGTTCCCGTATTTCGCGTGGCGCGTGGCCTGATCCTCCATCCGCGCCTCCACGTAGGAATGTTCGTGTCCCTGCACGCACTTTTCCCGAAACTCGTCTCGGAAGAGCTGCTCCAGCTCCTTGTCTCCTGCAAGAAAACGCGATTCAAGCATCGAGGTTTTCGTTAGCATCTCGCTGTTCGCTTCCGCCAGAGCTTCCGGTGCGGAGCGCGTCGAGTGTCCGACCTTGAAGCCGATGTCCCACAAGAGATAAAGGACCTGCTCGATCACCTGGGCCGCGTAAGGGGAGACGCTTTCCGCTTTCTCATTGTGCAGGAACATGACGTCGACGTCGCTGCACGGATTGAGTTCTCCGCGTCCATAACCTCCCAGAGCGACCAGCGTAAGCGGTGTCGCACTAAGCTGGCCTTCCGACTGCGCAAAAGAATCAGCCGACGCGAAGATGTGTCGCAGGAGAAGATCGACCAGCTTGCTGCGGCGTCCGCAGATTTCGCGACCGCCAACGCCGGCCTGATGTTTGAGACGCAGCCGATGTTCCTCGATGCGCAGGAATTTTTTGTAGCGCGCTAAAAGCTCAGCGGGGCGCGACCCGCCGACCGGAGCAAGTTGGCGCTCCGCGTGCGCGAGAACTTTGTCGAGATGTCGGGACACTGGGAACCGCTAAATAGTTGAGTCGTGACAAAAGGGAAAAGGGCGCGGTGACACCGTCGCCGCCATTGTCACTAGGTAACGTTTTTAACGATCTAACCCTCCCTCACAGCTCGATCGCGTAACGCTTCATTTTATTATAAAGCGTCGGCCGCTGAATCCCAAGCACCTGGGCCGCCTTCTTCTTATTCCCGTGGCACTGCGCGAGCGCCTGGAGGATGGCGTTGCGTTCCATGTTGTCCAGGCTTTGCACGCCGCCGTTTTGATGATGGTTGCGCTCCCTGCTCTGGAGGGCAGCCGGCAACTGCACTTCCGCCGGCAAATCCTTTACCGTGATGAAGCCCTGGCGGGATAGGACGACGGCATACTCCATCGCGTTTTGCAGCTCGCGGACGTTTCCGCGCCAGCTGTAATCCAAGAGCTTTTGAAAGGCCTCAGGGGCGATCACCGGCTCGGGTTTGCCGAGCTGTTGCGCGAAGCGCCTTACAAAGGACGCGACCAGTGGCGGGACGTCCTCCTTGCGTTCGCGCAACGGTGGAATCTCGATCTGAAAAGTGTTTAAACGGTAATAAAGATCCGCGCGCAGACGGTTGTCAGAGAGCGCCTGTGCAATAGGACGATTTGTCGCCGCGACCACGCGGAAATCAGCCTTCTGCGTCTTCGTGCTGCCGAGCGAACGATATTCCCGCTCCTGCAAGACGCGAAGAAAGCGAGTCTGGAGATCCGCCGGCATCTCGGAAATCTCATCGAGAAAAAGAGTGCTCCCGCTCGCCTCTGCGATCATTCCCGCGAAATCGTTTGTTGCCCCGGTGAAAGCCCCCTTCACGTACCCGAACAGCTCCGATTCGATCATGGCCTGCGGGAAAGCCGCACAATTCAATTTCACCATCGGCTTGGCCGCGCGCCGACTGCGGGCGTGGATCACATTGGCGATCACTTCCTTGCCAACGCCGCTCTCGCCTGTGATCAGCACGTTCGCCTCCGAGGGCGCCATCGCGTTGATCAGCTCATGGATTTCCTGCATCGACTTGCTCTTGAAGACGGGTGCAAGTTGCGTCTCCGCAATTTCGAGCCGCTTTTCGAGTTGCTGGGTTTTCTGCCGCAACTGCTCGGTTTCGCGCAGAAGCGATTGCTTCTCGAGCGCTTTTTCGATCAGGCTGAGCAACTCTTCTGCTGCATACGGTTTACTGATGAAATGATAGGCGCCGCGCTTCATCGACTCGATCGCGTTATTTAGCGAATCATGCGCCGTGAGGATAATGACCTGCGTGTCAGGATTCTCGCGTTTGATTTGATCCAGCATCTCCAGGCCTTGCGCGTCAGGTAATTGCAGGTCGAGCAGCACCACCGCCGGCGCGTTCGCCTTCAGGATCTTTAAGCCATAAGACGCAGTCGCAGCGGTCGCGGGCTGGTAGCCGTGCCGCCCGAGAAGCGCTTCGAGCGTGAGGAGAATCGGACGCTCGTCGTCGATGATCAGAATCCGTCGATTATCAGCACTCATGGCGTCAGCCGGGCATGGGGTAGGATTTCAACCTGAGTCGAAACTGGGATGGGGCGATGGCACGGTCAGGAGTCGCCGGTGCCCACTGGAAGCACGACGGTGGTGACCAAAGAAGAGGACGACGCATCATAAAACGCTCTGAACTGTCCGCGATGAGCCTCGATGATAGTGCGCGCTTGAAACAGGCCAAGGCCATAATGCCCGTGCCGCACCTTCCGGAAAGGCTCGCGTCCCCAGACCGAAGTCGCGCCTGCGAAGTCTTTCTTCGGTTCCCGGAGCCGGAAGAGGAACTGTCCCGCCTCGACTTGTGCAGTCACCTCCAGCGGGCCTTCACCGCGGTCGTGTTGGAACGCATTGGCGAATAATTCCAACAGCGCCTGTTGCAGAAATTGCGGGTCGATTTGCAGCGGCGTGCCGTTGACGTTGAGGTTCCAGTTTATGCCAGCGCTCTGCTCAGGAAATTCACTCCCTACTTTCTCCCGCAGGTCCTCCATGAGATCGCTCGCCTTGTAGGACATTTCCGTGAGCTTAATCTGCGCGAGCAAAGTCGTGAGGCGCTGCAAATTTGCTCCCATGTTCGAGAGCATGCCGCGGAGACGTTTCACTTCGCTTTTTACCTCCGGGTCCACCGCCACTTCGTTGAGGTAGGCGGACTGCAGCTCGACTGCGTTCAGGCTATTCCGCAAATCGTGACTCAACTGCCGCACGAAAGCCACAACGTCGGGCATCGGCACGCGCAATTCGTCGCTTTGGCTCACTTCCTCTTTCGGCTCTTCGGACATGGCAGTTTCCCGGGGCGGACAGTATGCCACCAAAGCGAGCCGTTGCTACGTCCGGAAGAATTTATCTCTGCCCGGAAGACTGCCGCTCGCCCAACCAATGGCAACGTCATTCGCGGCCAGATGGCGGAGAACGTGATAAACATCTTCCGCGTCCGCCCCGACCGTGGCGGCTAGCTCCTCTGCGCTCCGCCCCGGCCGCGCTGGTAACTGTTGCTTCACCCGCCGCTGCAAGGCCAGGATTTCTGTCGCGGCTTTCTTCCCCGCCTCTACGCCGGGCTGGTGATAAGCGTTGATGTGCACAAGCGCGCCGTAGAAGCCGACCGCCCGTTCATACAGGGCGATGAGCGCGCCGACGGTGAAGGCATTCACTGCCGCGATGCTGATCGTGATCGACTCGCGATCGTTCTGATCCAGAGCGGTGCGAGTGCCGCGGAGAAAACCCTGGAGATAATCGCCGCTCGTCACACCTTCTTCGACCTCGAAGCGCTCCGTCGCCCGGTCTTTTTGGACCTCGATAAACGTTGCGAAGAAATTCGGAACGCCATCGCGCAACTGCTGCACGTAAGCATGCTGATCGGTAGAGCCCTTGTTGCCGTAAACGGCGATGCCCTGGTGGACAAGGTTGCCATCGAGATCCCGTTCCTTGCCTAACGACTCCATGACGAGTTGCTGTAGATATCGGCTGAATAACATCAACCGATCCTTATAGGGCAGAATGACCATGTCCTTTTCGCCTCGCCCATTGCCGGCGTAATGCCACATGAGCGCGAGGAGGATGGCCGCGTTTCTCCGCACCTCGGGCCTGCGCGTCTGCCGGTCCATGGCCGCTGCGCCTTCGAGAAATTCATCGATGTCCAGGCCCTGCAATGCGGCCGGCAAGAGCCCGACTGCGCTCATGACGGAAGTGCGCCCGCCGATCCAGTCAAACATTGGAAATCTCGCGAGCCAGCCATTTTTGTGCGCATGCCGGTCCAGTTCGCTGTCGATTCCAGTGACTGCGACGGCGTGCATCCGGAAATCGAGCCCTGCTGCCTTGAAACGGGCCTCCGTCTCGACCATGCCGTTACGCGTCTCCTTGGTGCCGCCGGATTTCGAGATCACCACCACGAGCGTAGCGGCCAGCGCCGTGCCGAATTGGGCAAACACTCGGTCGAAGCCGTCGGGATCGGTGTTGTCGAGAAAGTGAAGCTTGAGCGGAGCGTCCGCGCTCCCGAGCGCGTCGCACACGAATTGCGGCCCGAGGGTAGACCCGCCGATGCCGATCAGCAGCACGTGGCGAAATGTTTCTCCCTTGGGTGGCCGGATCTTTTCGCTGTGGACGTCGGCCGAAAATTGTTTGATGCGGGCGTTCGTCTCCAGGATTTGTTGCTCGATCTGCTCGTTAGGCGCAAGCTCCGGAGCGCGCAGCCAATAGTGTCCAACCATCCGGTTTTCGTCGGGGTTGGACAGCGCGCCTCCTTCCAGCGCCTGCATCGCGCGGAAAGCGACCTCGACTCTGGGCGCCATCTCCTCGAGGAAATTGGCGCGGAAACGCATCCGGCTGATATCGAGCGAGAACCCGATGTCATCGTACTGGAGAAAATAATCCTGGAAGCGCTGCCACTTTGACGAAGCCATGTCGTCGGCTCCTCACATGTGGTCGATGATATTCTGCCCGAACTCGGAGCACTTGATCTCCGTCGCGCCCTCCATTAAACGCGCGAAATCGTAGGTCACGCGTTTGCTCGCGATGGCGCCGTTCAGGCCTTTCACGATCAAGTCGGCCGCTTCGTTCCAGCCTAGGTAGCGGAACATCATCTCGCCTGAGAGAACAACGGAGCCCGGATTGACCTTGTCCTGATTGGCGTATTTCGGCGCGGTCCCGTGGGTCGCTTCGAAAACCGCGTGCCCGGTGATGTAGTTGATGTTTCCGCCGGGCGCGATGCCGATGCCGCCCACCTGCGCCGCGAGCGCGTCGCTCAGATAATCGCCGTTCAGGTTCAGGGTTGCGATAACGTCGAAATCCTCCGGCCTGGTCAGCACCTGCTGGAGGGTGATGTCTGCAATTGCATCCTTGATCACAATGCCCGCACCGGGCTTGCCCATCGGAATCTGGCACCACGGTCCACCGTCGATCTCCTCCGCGCCGAAGTAGCTCTTCGCGATTTCGTAACCCCAGTCACGAAAGGCACCTTCCGTGTATTTCATGATGTTGCCCTTGTGCACAATCGTCACACTTTTGCGTTGGTTTTTGATCGCGTAACCAATCGCACTGTGGATCAAACGCACGGTGCCGGCCCGGCTTACCGGTTTAATCCCGAGCCCGACCATGACATCGCTGCCTTCCGGGGCGCCGACCATCTTCCAAAACTCAGCCGCCGCTTCCTTCGTTCCAAAGCGGATTTTCTCGAAAGCTTTCGGAAACTCCTTTTGGAGGAAGGCGAGAATCTTGGCTGATTCCTCGCTCCCGGCGGCGTAATCAATGCCGGCATAGATGTCCTCCGTATTTTCCCGGAAGATGATCATGTCGACTTTCTCGGGTCGTTTCACGGGCGAGGGGACGCCTTGGAAGTATTGCACCGGGCGCAGGCAGACAAAAAGGTCGAGCAGCTGCCGGAGGGCCACGTTTAAAGAACGAATCCCGCCGCCAATGGGCGTGGTCAGAGGCCCTTTGATCCCGACCAGATATTCGCGAAAGGCTTCTACCGTTTCGTCCGGCAGCCAGGTATCGAAGCGGTCCTTGGCCGCCTGGCCGGCGAAGACTTCGAACCACGCAATCTTCTTTTGCCCACCGTAGGCCTTCTCGACGGAGGCGTCGAAAACGCGCTCGCTCGCCGTCCAGATATCCGGTCCGGTCCCGTCGCCTCGGATGAATGGGATGATCGGCCGATCCGGCACGGCCAATTTTCCTTGAGCGATCGTAATCTTATCGCCGGCCGGCGGAGTAATGTCTTTGTACGGCATAGGGCTCCGAATGTAGATACCGCCACCAGAGCGGCAAACTATTTCACCCTGTGGCGCGATGGTACCGCGTGCCTACGCGAACTTCCTACTTCCAGCCCGTCGGGAATACGTCAGTTCTCTCCGTCAATCATGCGAATAGCACGATGCAAATCGATGCAGGCGCTACTTTTGCAGTACTGCCCGCTACCCTGCCGTTGAGCCGAAAACCAGCGAAGCTACGCGTCGTCACCTGGCTTGGTCTCCGGCGTCAGTTCGTAGGTCAGCTTGCCGGCGATGATCTCGCGCAGCGCAATATCCGTGAGCGAAGAACGCGGCGTCGCTTCGACGAGCGGGCGATGACCTAATCCCAACTGACGCACCCTGCGGGAGACAACGTTGATCAGGAGTTGCTGATTCGGGATCACTAGAGCTGCTTCCTGAAGGAGTTGGGAGGTCATATTGCGCAAAGAACGGACGGCTCGGCTCGTTTCCGGAGAGAACTGAAGAATCGTGGACGATTCGCCTGCGAAAACTGGGGGAGAAATCGGGGGGGCAAGCATCGACGGGCAAAGCGAATGGTGACCTTGGGAAGGAAGCAGCGCGGTGTCAATTGATTTGTTGGCTGCGTTCGAGGCGACTCTTTGTCTACGTTCAACACTCACGCAGGCAGCTCCGCGAGCGACGAACTTTCCTCGGGCGCTCACCGCTGAAAGCTTGCGGTTTGCCCGAAATACGTCAAATATCCTGCGTCGCGGAACCCCGTTTCTCTGCGGCTTAGTTCGGGCTGTGGCTCAGCTTGGTAGAGCGCCTGTCTCGGGTGCAGGAGGTCCAGGGTTCAAATCCCTGCAGCCCGACATCTTTTCGTCCTTGCCGAAGGCGACCGCGCAAGAGCGTAAAGACGTGGCTCACGGAGCGCATTCGCTTATCGTGTGCGGCCTGCCTTCTCCGGACCGATGGCCCTGACATGAACGATACCGTGCTCACCACTATCGCAGTCACCGGTTTTGGGGTGGCCTTTTTTCATGCGGCCATTCCGACACATTGGCTGCCCTTCGTTCTGGCGGCCCGCGCGCAACATTGGAACCACACAAAAACTCTCAGCGTGACGGCGTTGGCGGGCACGGGGCACGTCCTTGTCACCGCCTTGCTTGGTCTTCTGATCGCATGGTTTGGAATCGCGCTAAATGATCGCATTGGCGCCTGGTTTCCACGCATTGCGGGAGGCGGGCTCTTGCTGCTAGGCGGATTTTATCTTTATCGGCAACTGACCGGTAAAGGTCATGCGCATCATCATTTATTTTGCGGACACGAGCACACGCACGCCGGCGAGCTGGAAGACGAGCATCATCACGCCGCTCCGCCGCCATCGGCCAGAAAAGCGGCACCGTCCGACCGCGTCGCGATCACCAGCCTGCTTACGCTTCTGACTTTTTCGCCGTGTGAGGCGTTCCTTCCGATCTACGCTTCGGGCGTTCGATACGGATGGGCGGGATTCGCACTGCTGACGGCGATCCTGTCCGTCGGAACGGTGCTTGGGATGGTGATCTTTACTTGGCTGACGCTGGCGGGTGTGCAACGAATCAAGCTCGGTCTTTTGGAGAGATATGAGAGCGGTTTGATTGGGACTTTGCTTTGCGTGGTTGGATTCTTGATCATCCTGTTCGAGAAGTGAGGCGATGGCTAACGAACTCAAAGAAGGCGACCCCGCTCCCGAATTCCAGGCTGTGGCGGTGGGCGGTAAATACGGCGCCGGCCGCGAAGTCTCACTCCGAGATTTGCGAGGCCAGTCGGTTGTTCTGTACTTTTATCCGAAAGACGACACGCCGGGATGCACAAGCCAGGCGTGTGGTCTACGCGATGCCTGGAGCGATTTCGAGTCGCACGCCGAGATCTTCGGCGTGAGCATCGATTCTCCGGCCAGCCATCAGAAATTTATCGATAAGTTCAAACTCCCGTTCCCGCTCCTCGCCGACACAGACCGCAAGCTCGTAGAAGCCTACGGCGTCTGGGTTGAGAAGAGCATGTACGGCAAGAAATACATGGGCGCGGAACGAAGCACGTTTGTGATCGGAGCCGATGGGCGAATCGACCGGATCTTCCGCAAAGTGAAGTCCGAAGAGCACGTCGACCTGTTGAAGAACGCCCTCGCCAGCTAGGTCACAGCGCTGGGAAGAAGTCAGTTGCGGTTTCGACTATCCGATGCTTGCCTTGTCGCCCGGTAATCCGGCAAGTTGAACAAACCTCTATGGGCTCCCTGAAGAAACGTCGGAAAGCGAAAATCTCCAAGCACAAGCGCCGCAAGCGCATGAAGGAGAATCGCCACAAGAAGCGTTTGCGCTACAAGTCGTAACACGCTCCCGATTGTTTCTCGCTTTTTCGCCGTCGCGCCCCCGAGGCCGGCGCATCCTCGGCTCGATTGCAACCGGGGACGCGTTCCGCTACAATCGCGCCTATGAACGACAGGGCAAGACGGGTTGCGTTCACGGCGCGTTCTCTCGTTATTTCGATTGTCGTCGCCTTGGGTGCCTCAGCCATTGAGGCCGCACCGCCTGTTCTAAAAGCAGCCCCGGCGCAAACGCCCGCGAAGGCAATTCCCGTCCGGCGTGCCGCCGGAATAGATGACTCGCTCCGCCTGACGCCTCCGCCGGATCTTGCGCTCAATGCGCAAGCGCAACGCAAGGCAGACGCGCTCGCGAATTTTGTTGAAGGAGCCCGCCTTGAGGAAAGCGGTGAGCTGGACGCCGCTCTGGGCCTTTACCAAAAGGTGCTGACGGTCGATCCGGGTGAAGTCGAGCTCGCTTCACGCGTGGCCGCGCTTCTCACGCGACAGGAAGATTATCCGCGCGCGATCGACATCTTGAAGGACGCGATCAAAGCGAACGCGAAGGAAGCCGTGCCTTATTTGCAGCTCGCTTTCATCTACTCGAAGTATCTGCAGAAACCGGAGCAGGCGCTCAAATACGCCAACCAGGCGATTGCCCTGGATCCCGAGAATATCGATGCTTATCAGCGCATCTACGAAATCGAGGCCAGCAGCGGTGATCCGAAACGCGCGCTGGCTGTCCTTGAGCGTGCGAGCAGGGTCCCAAGCAGCAATTCGGCTTTCTGGATAAGGCTGGGCAAGCTCTACGCTTCGATTGTTTTTGTTTCGGAATCCGACGCCGCCCCTGAAGAAGTGCGGCGTGTGAACGCGATCTTCAAACGCGCGGCTGAGAAGGCCGGCGACGATCCCGCCGTCCTCAAGGACGCGGCGGATTACTTCGCCGCTTCGCAGCAAATCCAGGAAGCGATTCCGCTTTATCTCCGCGTGCTGGAGTTGCAACCCGAAGACCTTAATGCGCGCGAAAAGTTGGCCACCGGATTCGTCGCGACCAATCAGCGCGCGAAAGCGATGGAGATGTTACAGGAGATCATCGGGAAGACCCCGGAGAAGTATCAACCGTACGATCTTCTCGGGCAGCTTCAGGATGAAGAAGCTCGCAATCTTCTGCGCGCAAAACAGCCCGAGCAAGCGAAGGCGATGTTCGCGAGAGCGACCGCCAATTTCGAGCAAAGTCTGCTCATCAATCCCAGACACGGGCAGACCTATTTGCGTTTGGCGGAGTTGCTCATCGGACCGCTCCGGGAAAGCGAGCGGGCTGAGAAGATTCTGACCGAAGCGCGAGAGCGTTTCCCGCAGGCCCCGGAGTTCGCCTACTTCCTGGCGATCGCGCAGCGCGAGGCAAAGCACGCGCAACAATCCGTCGCGACCTTCGAAGAAGCGCTCCATGAAGCCGAGGCCAGCGCGAGCGAGCTGCTGACCGCGCGCTTCTATTTCGACTACGGCGCCGCGGCCGACCAGGCCGGACTTTACGACAAAGCGGCGGACCTCTTCCGCAAATCGATCGCCCTGGATCCGGCCAAGGCCGCGGAGGCCTACAATTACCTCGCCTACATGTGGGCCGAACATGACATGCACCTCGACGAAGCAGAGGAGATGATCAAAAAGGCGCTCGACCTCGATCCCGATAACGGCGCATTCCTCGACAGCCGCGGCTGGATTCATTTCCGAAAAGGCAAATATCAGGACGCGCTCGCCGATCTGCTTCGCGCCGCGCAAACGCTAACGAAGGATGATCCGGTTGTCTTCGAGCATATTGGCGACACCTACGCAAAGCTGAACCGCATCCCGCAGGCGCTCGAGTTCTGGCAAAAATCTGTCGCCCTCAGCCCCGACAACAAGGCCCTCTCGGAAAAAATCGAGAATACGAAGACGAAGCTGAGCAAAGGGGAGCCGGTCAGGACGGAGCCCGGGTCCTAGCTAACGCTTTTGTCGTTTCCCGTTCGCCGCCCACTTGCACCTGCAGCCGTGGTCGCAGCGCGACATCAGCGTCCGGCATGTGCTAAAGCCAACCGGCCTGCGCGGCCGACGCCAGTTGCAATCGGCGACCCGCGCAAGGATAGAAGCGACGATGGGAACGCAGGTCAGACGAGTGCGACGCAAACGGCATCATGATCGCCGGCCCGCCATTTCTAGCAGCCTTGGCAGCCGCACTACGATCTACGCAGTCGTCACTGCTGTTGGTTTCCTTCTCGGTTTTCTCTGCCTCAACTACGTCCCCCGCGCCTATGGCAGCTGGCGTGAATCGCGCCTCCTGAAAAGCGCTGCGGAGTTGCTGCAACAGCAGAACCTCGAAGGCGCTCGCAGCGCCGCGCAGGAGATGCTGAAGATTCGTCCAGACTCGCTGGCCGCCTTTCACATCCTGGCCGATGCCACCGAAAAGCAAAACCGTCCCGAAACAGTGGCCTGGCGTGCGCAGATCGCGCGCGTTGTCCCTCACAATCTGGACGCGCAGCTCAACCTCGCCTCTGCCGCCTTGCGCTTCGGCCAACTCGATACGGCACGGCGCGCCTTGGAAGACGTTGCTCCGGCGGACCGGAACAAGGCCGCTTACCACGTCGTGGCCGGCTGGCTGGCGCGCGCGCAGGGAAACGATGGCGCGGTGGAGCAGCACTTCGCCGCGGCGGTAAAGCAGGACCCAGAGAATGATCTCTACCAGTTCAACTTCGCGGTCCTCCAGATTCGCTCGCCTGACCTCGAAAAAAGTACGAGCGCACGCGAAACGCTGCTGCGCCTGAGCAAAGTGGTTGGGTTTCGGGCTGGTTCCTTGCGCGCTCTCCTAAGCGACGCCTTGCAGCGCAACGATCTCGGCGAAGCGGAAGGACTCGCGCAGGATCTCCAAATGAGCCAGCAGGTCACCTTCGCGGACTTCCTCCTTTGTCTCGAATTCTACCGCAAGCTCGACGAGAAGAAATTCTCGGCCCTGGTTGAGAAAGTGAAACCTGTCGCGGCCCGCAACCCCGCGGATGTGGCTCAGCTCATGGATTGGATGAACAGAAACGGCCTGGCCGCCGAAGTGTTGAAGTGGACTGATAAACTTGCGCCCGAACTCACCACCGTTCCTCCTCCTGCGGTGGCGATCGCGGAGGCATTCACCGAGGTGAAGAATTGGTCGCGGCTGAAGCGCTGGGCACGCGGTGGCGTCTGGGGCGAAGCCGAATTTCTCCGATTCGCTTATCAAGCCCATGCCGCCAGGCAATCCCGCCAATCCCCCGCGGAGGCGGAGTTCTCTTCCCTTTGGCACTCCGCGGAAAGAGCTGCAAGCGAACATCCAGAGCGGGAAGCCACCCTGGCGCGGCTGGCGACAAAGTGGGGCCTGACGGCGGAGGCGAAAAGTCTATGGAAACGCGTGGCCAGAAACACCCCGCTGCGACGCGAAGCGCTGGACGCCTTGTTCCGCATCAACCGCGCCGCCAACGACCTGATCGAGCTGCTGCAGGTCGCGAAGCAATTGCATGAGAGCTCGCCGCGCGAGACTTCGTTGACCGCGAACTACGCGCGCCTCTCGCTCCTCGTCGCTCCGAACACGGAAGAGGCGCAACGAAAAGCGAAGGAAGCCTACGAAGAAGCGCCCACGGATGCGAACTGCGCGGTGACTTATGCGTTTGCGCTCTATAGCGGCGGACGGACTGGCGAAGGTCTTGAGGTCTTGAAAAAAATGCCAGAGGTAGAACGGCACGCTCCGCACGCTGCGCTCTACATGGCCCTGTTGCTCCTTGATAACAACGAACCGGAAGCCGCAAAGGAATACCTTGAAGCTGCACAGACCGGCCCACTTTACGCTGAGGAAAAAAAGCTGCTCGACGAAGCATTGGCGAAGCTAGCCGCGGCGCCGCCGAACCCGGTGCCTACGCCTACGCCGCCTCCTGCAGAAACTCCACTCCCCGAGGGAACGCCCCCGGCATCTCCCGCGCCTTTTTCAATCGTTCCGCCCGCTCCGCAGCCGTCACCGGCAACGACTCCGCAGCCATCGCCATAAGTCGTGGCCAAATGCGTCCGGAAGGTGGCGTGGACAGGTACCACGTGATTGTGACCATGCTCGCCATCGAGCCGGTGAGGTAATAGGTCACGCCGGTCGGTTCAAACGGCGCAGGCAATCCACGAGCAGCTCGCGCTCGTTCATCCCGCGCGGGCCAACTCGAGACGGCGGTGGAGCAGGCGTTGCACCTCTGCAAGATCGGCGCCGGGATTCTGGCGACGAATGCCTTCAAGAGCGACCTCGCAGGAAAGCTCGTGCAGCTCCAGCGCGACGGGCCAGCCGTTGCTCTCCGGTCATCTCACGATAGTGCGCGATCTGCCGGTCCAATGCCGTGGCCGCGGTGCTACCGAAGGCGGGGCACACGCTCCTTTTCAATCACATCGCGAATCTTTACGGCGGCGATGCGGTCAATGATTTCGCGCTGCTCTTTCTCGCGTCGGGAATCGCGGCGGCCCTTGCTGACACGCAGACGGGTGTAACCGGCGGAAGCACTCCAGTCGAGAATCGGCAGCCAACGCTTGTGACGCGCTACATGAT